>ERZ839767.840-NODE-840-length-51293-cov-4.984406_pt1 | contig 51293 bp, 46 predicted proteins | sample MGYA00519879_ERZ839767 | MGnify/ENA primary metagenome ERZ839767 (study PRJEB31850, sample SAMEA3708852) | human gut metagenome | biome: human gut; feature: human-associated habitat; material: faeces | place: China | collected 2014 ... | reverse complement strand
TCTTACTCTCCTATCCCATATTCACACAGCAATTCCTTTTGGTATTCTGTATCCATGATTGCTTTTTGTATATCTTCCATTCGATGATCTGCTAATAAACAATGATATAATGTGTTGATTTCCTCGATCCCTTGCGAAATTCCCTTTGCCATTCCACGCGCCTCTCCTTGGACAATCCCTTTCTTTATTCCACGTGCTTCTCCTTGGGCTATACCTTTCTGTATTCCTCGTTCCTCATACATATCTAATAATACACACATATTGCTTTTCCCTCCTTTTCCTTCAGTTTCTTCAATTAATTCCTTTGCTTTCCGATATCTCCTGTCATTTGTCACCGCCGACAGCCAATCTAAAAACGCCTCCGGATGGTCTAATTCAAACTCCGTTGTTTGAAAATATTCATCCAGTTTTTTTCTGTCATTTCTACAGCACAGATAACGGACTATGTATTTAAAATCCGATTGATACTGGCGGATTGTCGTTTCTGACTGACTGGCAAGGTTAATAATACAAATGGGATGCTCTGGAATCCATTTTGTAAGTTCCTCACCAATATCCTCCGGAAATTCCAGCATATCATTCAAACATCTTGGCTTTTTCCATTCTTTCTGACTGTAATTCAAAACCAGAGTGATGACCGGGCTTAACTTCTGTGAATCGTTAAGTTCTTTTGTCATCGGGGTTGGATAATTGCCGGTTTTTCGATTACTTTCTTTCGCTTCCTTGATCTGCTCCATATATTTGGCGTGCTGGTATCCCATATCACGCACCGGCATAACGTTGTTTTTGTCACTCTGATTTTCCAGACATAAGAAAAAACTTCTATTGTGCTTCTTACACTTCATCGGCACATCCATCTGTAACTGCCGAAGTTTATCATCCGATACGGCTTTCGTAATCAACTCGCCGGGTTCTCTCGACAACTCTTCCGCCGACACATAACATCTGCCACCAAATAAGTTTACATTTACAATGTCTGAAAATACATCTTTGTATTGTAGTAAATTTTTCTCTGCTAAATCTTTTGCTCCCAAACAGTATCCTCCTTAATTACCTAAATTCTTTTATTTCTATCACTACAAGGAGAACATCTGCGCCCCACCCTTGTTTGTATATATACTAGCACAATCAAAGTACAAAGTCAATATATTTGCTTACAATCGTCAGGCGACTTACGCCCCTCAAAAAGAGTCATAAATTATGCAAAACACGCCAAATTTCGGCATATAAAAAGAGCGTAAAACGACACCCCCAATAGAAGGGGCGTTCTACGCTCAAAGTTTTTATAAATCTTCCAATTGAATCTTTACAATCCATTTATCAATCGGAGTTAATTCCGTATTTGTTGCATAATAGTGAACAGTAGTCAAATCATCCTCTACAAAAAGCGTGAATAATTCATATTTTGGACATGATAAATCATGTTCATACTAATCACGCTATGCTAAAGTATAATCATAAGATTATATGAGGAGGGTTTATCATGAACATATTAAAAAAACAAACCATCAGCATCGGTTTATGCTTTGCGCTTGCCGTATCGACATTTAGTGCCTTTACTCCGGCAACAGCGGCTGCAAAAGCAAAACTGGTCAAAAAGAAACTTACATTAACCGTTGGACAAAAGAAAAAGATTGCGATAAAATCAAAAAAGAAAAAAGCAAAATATTCTTTCAAAGCTTCCAACAAAAAAGCTTCCGTAAGTAAATCCGGCGTTATCACGGCAAAAAAAGCCGGCAAAGTTAAAATTGCAGTAAAAGAGAAGTTGAAGAAAAAAACAAGAAAGGTGGGAACCATTACGGTTACTATCAAAAAGAAAATAGCACAAAACACGACAGTTCCGGCACTTAATACGCCAACACCCGTCGTTACAGCTACCCCAGCGGCGTCTCCGAGCAATGAACCAACTACCGAACCGACCGCTACCGCTACTGCAACACCGGCTCCTAAAGTCACCCCTACTCCATTTCCTGAGAACCCTGAATTTTCAAATATTCCAAATGGTTATACCGCAAAAAATCAGGCTAACAAAGGAGAAGTAGAACGCTTTGATTATGAATCAACGGAATATATCAGTGACGATGAATCTGCAAAAAAGACACCAATTGACCGCTATGCTATGGTTGTTCTTCCAAAAGACTATTCAAAGGCAAAAAAATATCCGGTTGTTTATATGCTCCACGGATTAAGCGACACGCCGGAATCCATGGTTGGAAACGGAATTCTTAATGATGGTGCAGGTACACAGTATGTGGTATGGAATGCCATTGCCAATGGTGATGTCAAAGAATGTATCGTCGTTTACCCATGTGTATGCTGTAACGAAGAAGGAAAAAGCAGTTTTAATACAGATGCAAAAACAGCCTCTTATTATGACTACATCATTAATGACTTAACAAAAGTATTAATGCCTGCCATTAATAAAGAATATTCCACACTGACCGGACGAGAAAACACGGCGGTTTGTGGATTTTCTATGGGCGGACGCGAGACATTGAACATTGGTATAAGACGTCCTGATTTATTTAGCGGTATCGGATTATTTAACCCGGCACCGGGTGCTTTAGATGGCGGTGACATGCTTACAAAAGCGGATTTAAAACTTGCCGATGAGTACATAAACAGCACTTATATTCAGATTACAAAAGGTGCTACCGACACAGTTGTTAACAGTAATCCAACCAATTATTACAATGCACTAAAGGCTGCCGGCATCCCATGTTCCTACTATGAAACAATGGGCGGCGACCCTGCAGGCAAAGGAACCGGTGGCCACTGGGCAACCGTTTATCATCATGGTTTGTATAATTTCTTAAAACGTATTTTCAAGTAAAAAAGAAAGGGGATTCTGAAACATGAAAAAAACATTTCTCTGCTTCAGTTTGTCCTTTGCACTTTTAGCATCTGCCCTGAGCCCATCGTTCTCGGCAGATGTTTTTGCAAAGGCAAAGCTAGCAAAAACAAAAATCACATTAACCGTAGGACAAAAGAAAAAGATTACAATAAAGGGAAAAAAGAAAAAAGCGAAGTACACATTTAAGGCTTCTAACAAAAAAGTTTCGGTAAACAAAAAAGGAGTTGTTACCGCAAAAAAAGCCGGAAAAACAAAAATTACCGTAAAGGAAAAACTTAAGAAAAAAACTAAGAAGATTGGGGTCGTTACAATTATAATAAAGAGCAAAGTATCAAATAAAAAGTCGATCGCAAGTGCGCAGCCGGCAGCCACAAATTCCGGAAATACCGGTGAAAAACCAACGACTGCACCAACAGCATCAGCCACACCAACACTGCCCCCTACTCCAACCGGCTCTCCGAAGCCTACTGCCACCCCGCGTCCAAAAGAAAATCCGGATTATTCTTATCTGCCATCCGGATTCATGAATAAAAACGAGGCTAACAGTGGCACTCTGGAAGAATTCTACTACGATTCTACAGAAGTGTCAGAGGGCGAAACCGTAAAACGTCATGCACGCGTTGCACTGCCAAAAGGATATACCGAGTCAAAAAAATATCCGGTCATCTATATGCAGCACGGTATTTTCGGTAACGAATATTCTCTTACCGGAGACAATACACAATATGTTGCCTGGAACGCTATGGCAAATGATGATATGAAAGATTCCATTGTTGTTTTTGCTAATGTTTGTGCAAACAAAGAAGGAAAAGGAACCGGCTTTAGTTTGGAACACTATAAAGCCTATGACAACTTCATCAACGACTTAACAAAGTGCCTTATGCCTGCTATCAACAAAAAATATTCCACACTGACAGGCCGTGAAAATACTGCTGTATGCGGATTTTCTATGGGTGGACGTGTAAGTTTGCAAATTGGATTTGAGCGACCGGATTTATTTGGTTACATTGGTGCTTTTTGTCCGGCTCCGGGTCTTTTGCCTTACACGATGAATGGAGTTACTGAACCCGGATTTTATACGGATTCCACATTTACGCTGCCAAGCGAATATTTAAATGACACTTATGTACAGATAACAAAAGGATTTAAAGATGATGTTGTAAAACAGCACCCACTTTTGTATCATCAGGCTCTGCAAAAAACAAACACACCTCATGTTTACTACGAAACGATGGGTGGTGATCCAAGCGGCAGCGGCAGTGGCAACCATGAAAAAGCAGTTTACCAGCATGGTTTCTACAATTTTATGAAAAATATTTTCAAACCAAATGTAACCGTTCCGGCAGGTGCATTAAGAAAAGATGGAGTAAAAGGAACAACGGAGGAATTCGAATACGAGTCCACTGCTGTAGCAGAAGGAAAAACAGTGACAAGAAAAGCCTTAGTTGGACTTCCGGATGGATACAATCCAAAGAAAAAATATCCGGTTGTCTACGGTTTACACGGTTATGGCTGGGGCATCTATAATCTTGCTCAAGATGGTGCCACAGATGTTGTTTGGAACGGCTATGCCAATGATGTAATGGATGAAGTCATTATGGTATTTCCTAATATTTGTGCAAATGAATCCGGTCAGGGAAACGGTTACAGCCAAGAAACCTATGACGCCTATGATAACTGTGTCAATGATATCGTAAAATGCTTAATGCCTGCTATTAACAAACATTACAGTGTCAAAACCGGACGTCTCAATACAGCCGTCTGGGGATTCTCAATGGGTGGCAGAGAAGCTTTGAATGCAGGATTTAAACATCCGGATAAATTTGGTTATATCGGTGCCTTTTGTCCCGCTCCTGGCGTTCTCCCATATAGTGCAGAAAAAGGGATTTTTACCGAAGATACTTTCACACTGCCGGATGCTTATAAAGAAAACACGTTAGTTATGATTGTAAAAGGGAAAAATGACACAACGGTAGGTAACAATCCTATCCTTTACCATAAGGCCTTGGAAAAAAATAATGTTCCGCACATTTATTATGAAACCATGGGCGGAGATGCTGTAAACCGCGGAGGTGGCGGCCACCAAAATGTCGTTTATCTGCACGGATTGTATAATTTAATGAAACGGGCTTTCCCATGCAAATAAATTTATACACAGGTCAAAAATATCACCATGTTAAAAAACAGTCGCCTTGCTTAAAATCAAAGCGACTGTTTTTTCAGTCTTTTAAACAACCAACAGGTATAATCTTTACCCCTGAATCTGTTGTATACGCCATATTCGCATTTGCACAAATTACAATTAACGCTGAAGGTTCTCTATATACATCTCGTGGATGTCTTTCACTTGCCAAAGCCTTTTGATTGTATTTTTGAATAACATCCTTGAATTTCAATAGCGATTTCTCAGCTTCCGGTATTTTATTTACTCCTATTTTTATTTCAATAAGTGCATATCTTCCATCAGGCATCTGATATACCGCATCTGCTTCTAATCCTGTATCATCCGTGTAGTGTAAAAGACGTGCATTGTGTTTCTCAGCATAGACCAACAAATCCCTTAATACCATATTTTCAAATACGTGTCCAAACAAATCCAAATCATTTATAAAATAATTCGGGTTAATTCCCAATGCAGCAAGACCAATGGAAGGATCAATAAATATATGCTTTTTTGCAGCTCTAATTGCCGTTTTGGAACGAAGATGTGGAGTCCATGCATCAATATCTTTGACCACAAACAATGCCTCTAATGCATCAATATACGACGCAAGCGTAGCATCCGTAACATTCTGAGTTGCTTTTACATCTGCAAAGATATTTTTTCTTTTAGCTGTTGTAGCCATATTTCTGGCATATGACCACAATAGACTTCTGGCCCATTCAGGATTTCTATTCGTTCCATCGATAGCCGATATATCCTTTTGATAAATTTGTCTGTAATAATCTTTTGCAATTTCTAATTTCGCAGTATCCTTTGTTAATGCCATGCACCTTGGCCAACCACCTCTGCAAGCAGCAAAGAATAAGTTTTCTAATTTTAAATCAGACATGATACCATCAATATCATAGTTCTCCTCATTCAAGATTTTTGACAAAGATATTGCACCACTAGATTCCCCTGTTTCAAATAATGTCATAGGGTACATAGTAACTTCTGTAATTCTTCCTGTCCCCGTATGCGGTGTATTAATTTTTTTACTCGCTGACCCCGTCAAATAATACTCCCCCACATTCTCCGGATTGTCATCACAGGCTTTCCTTATTGTACCCCAAATTTTTACCGCATCCTGCCACTCATCAAACAAAATCGGTTTTGGATTTTTTAGGAATAGTTTTGGTGCTGTTTCTGCCACAGCAATGTAACCTTCTCTTTTATCTTCATCCTGAAATTCGATAACAGTTTTACAACGCTCTTTCGCTGTCCTTGTTTTTCCACATCCCTTTGGGCCGGTTATACTAACTGCATTAAAAGCCTCTGTCCTCTGATCTATCACATCATCAACAATTCTTCTTATATAATCCATAATGATTCCCCCTCGTCATTAACTATATTTTACACGTGTTCACGCCTTTTCGCAAGCGTATTTTAAATTTTTCGGCACTTTCATTTTAAATTTTTCGGCATTTTCATTTTGAGTTTTTCGGCGCTTTTATTATGAATTTTTCGGTTTTTTACTTTTTTCCACCATAAATAGCACATTCACCAAGCTCCTCTTCTATCCGAAGTAGTCTGTTATACTTAGCCACCCGGTCTGTGCGCGCCGGTGCGCCGGTTTTAATCTGCCCGGCATTCATGCCGACTGCAATGTCTGCAATCGTAGTGTCTTCCGTTTCACCCGAACGATGACTGACAATGGCATTCCAGCCGGTCGTCTGTGTCATTCGAATCGCCTCGAGAGTTTCTGTCACGGTTCCAATCTGATTTGGCTTGATTAAGACCGCATTTGCCGCCTGAAGTTTAATTCCCTTTTCGATACGTTTAGTATTTGTAACAAACAAATCATCACCAACAAGCTGCACTTTATCTCCTAATTTATCCATGAGTTTCTGCCAGCCCGACCAATCCTCTTCTGCCAGCCCGTCTTCAATCGAAACAATTGGGTACTTGTGGCACAAATCACACCAAAAATCAATCATTTCATCAGTACTTTTGTACTCACCGGATTTCCAGAACAAATACTCGCCCGGTCTTCCTGCCTTTACAGCCTCCTCATACATTTCTGTGCTGGCACCATCCATAGCAATCGAAAAATCCTCGCCCGGACGGTATCCTGCTTTTTCAATAGCCCCTGTAATAAAAGAAAGCGCCTCGTCCTCATGAGCAAGATGCGGTGCGAATCCACCCTCATCACCAATGGAGGTGGCAAATCCCTTTTCTGCCAACAGTTTCTTCAAAGTAGCGTATACATTCGCGCACCACTCCAAACACTGATGAAAGGAAGATGCTCCTATCGGCATAATCATAAACTCCTGAATCGTTAAACTACTGTCCGCATGTTTTCCGCCATTCATAATATTCATCATCGGAATCGGCATAACACGCGCGTTTGGTCCGCCCAGATACTGATACAACGGAACACCGAGCTGTTTTGCTGCCGCCTTTGCCACAGCAAGCGATGTCCCTAAAATGGCATTAGCACCCAGTTTTGCTTTGTTTGCGGTACCATCTTCACGTATCATCAGCGTATCAATTTCCACTTGATTCAATGCATTTTTCCCCTCCAATTTATCGGCAAGAATGTCATTAATATTTTCTACCGCACGCTTTACGCCATTTCCACGGTAACGCGGCAATTCACTGTCTCGCAGTTCCACTGCTTCAAACGCCCCCGTAGACGCCCCGGAGGGAACGGATGCTCTGCCCGCTGCCCCCCCGCACAATTTTACCTCTACCTCAATCGTTGGATTTCCTCTGGAATCTAAAATCTCTCTTCCTCGTATCGTATTAATTCGAAATGCCTGTATCATAAAAAAGCCTCCTGTTTTCGATTAGTATAAACAGAAGGCTTCTTTCCTATACGATTATTTTTTGTGCTTTTTATTTTTCTTATTTTCCTCGTCCTCAAACGACTTATCCAACTGCTCTAACAGTTTTTTTTGCTCTTTGGTAAGCTTTGTCGGCACATCCACAACCAAATCCACATAATGGTTGCCTCGCATTTTGCGGTTACGAAGGGACGGAACTCCCTTACCACGCAAACGAACTCTTGTACCGGTCTGCGTTCCTGCCTTTACATTGTATGCGACATCGCCATCAATTGTCGGGATAACCACATCTCCGCCAAGAACAGCTCTTGGATAAGAAATCCGTACGGTTGAGTAAATATCATAATCCATGCGCTGGAAATCTTTGTGACGTTCTACATATACTTCTACAAGCAAATCACCGCGGGCACCGCCATTTTTGCCCGGTTCTCCTTTGCCACGCAGACGAACGCTCTGTCCGTGGTCGATTCCTGCCGGAATACTGACCTGCAATTTCTCTTTTTTGCTTGTATAACCCTGTCCGTGACAATCCGGACATTTTTCCTTAATAATTGTACCTTTACCGCCACAAGCTGGACATGTAGTAACATTCTGTACCATTCCAAAAAGTGACTGCTGTGTCTGAACAATCTGTCCTCGTCCGCCGCATCGCTCACATTTGACCGGGCTGGTTCCTGCTTTGGCTCCGCTTCCCCCACAAGTCTTACATTCAACTTTGGATGGAATTTCAATTTCTTTTTCCGTACCAAAACAAGCTTCTTCAAATGTAATTTTTACCTGTGTCCGCAGATTTGCTCCGCGCTGTGGGGCATTCGGATCTGCACGCCGGCTTCTGCCGCCGCCAAATCCTCCACCGAATAAATCTCCGAAAATATCTCCGAAACTGCCAAAGATATCATCCATATTCATATTGGTGAATCCACCGCCGCCACCGGCACCACCATCAAAAGCGGCATGACCAAACTGATCATACTGGCGTCTCTTTTCCGGGTCACTTAATACGGCATAAGCCTCAGAAGCTTCCTTGAATTTTGCTTCTGCTTCTTTATCACCCGGATTCGTATCGGGGTGGTACTTTTTGGCTAATACACGATAGGCCTTTTTCAGCGCTGCCTCATCGGCATTCTTGTCTACGCCAAGGACTTCGTAATAATCTCTCTTGTCTGCCATGTCTCCTCCACTCTCTTTCTATCCTTTTACGTGCAAATAACCCGCGTGATTCTCATCATCGCGGGCATTCGCCCTTCTCAGCTCCCAGTTCTCTAATGAGCCGTGATTCTTCGCAGCTTCGCTGCTCATCATCGCGGGCATTCGCCCTATGACAAGGAAACAAATGTTTTTCTCTTGTGCAAGCACAAGAAAATCATTTGTTTCCTTGTCGCACGGCTCATTAGAGTTCACGGAAGTCCCCATCTACTACGTCATCGCCGCTATTGTCCTGAGCTGCACCGGCTCCAGGGTTTGGTCCGGCACCTGCGCCACTCATGTCAGGGCCTGCTCCCTGTGCACCTCCGGCAGCCTGCTGTGCCTGCTCGTATACTTTTGCGAATACCTGCTGTGCATTTGTCATCAAAGATTCTTTTGCTGCTTTCAACTCATCAACATCAGCATCGCTCATGTTCTCCGGTGTTGTACGCTCCAAGATTGCTTTTACTTTATCAATCTCAGCCTGTACTTTTTCTTTCTCTGCTGCATCTACGCCATCGCCAACGTCCTGCAATGCTTTCTCAGTCTGGAATACCATACTGTCAGCTTCGTTGCGGGCATCAATGCCTTCTTTTCTCTTCTTATCCTGTGCTTCGAATTCAGCAGCTTCTTTAACTGCTTTTTCGATTTCTTCATCATTCATGTTAGAACCAGCAGTAATTGTGATGTGCTGTTCTTTTCCTGTTCCCAAGTCCTTAGCGGATACATTTACAATACCATTGGCATCGATATCAAATGTAACCTCAATCTGTGGTACTCCACGCATTGCCGGAGGAATACCATCCAAGCGGAACTGTCCAAGAGATTTATTATCTCTAGCGAACTGTCTCTCGCCCTGTACTACGTTAATGTCTACAGCGGTCTGGTTATCTGCTGCGGTAGAGAAAATCTGACTCTTCTTAGTAGGAATTGTTGTATTTCTCTCGATAAGTTTGGTAGCCACACCACCCATTGTCTCGATAGCAAGTGACAATGGAGTTACATCCAGAAGAAGGATGTCGCCGGCACCGGAATCTCCAGCCAGTTTACCACCCTGAATCGAAGCACCAAGTGCTACACACTCATCCGGGTTCAAGGATTTGTTCGGCTCATGTCCGGTCAACTGTTTTACTTTATCCTGTACAGCAGGGATACGTGTTGAACCACCAACTAACAATACTTTTCCTAATTCAGAAGCGGTAATACCGGCATCTTTCAATGCGTTCTGAACCGGTGTTGCTGTTCTCTCTACAAGGTCAGCGGTCAATTCATCGAATTTTGCACGTGTTAAGTTCATATCAAAGTGCTTTGGTCCCTCAGCTGTAGCTGTGATAAATGGCAGGTTAATGTTTGTTGTAGTTGCAGAAGACAACTCTTTCTTTGCTTTCTCTGCTGCTTCTTTCAAACGCTGCATTGCCATCTTATCAGTAGAAAGGTCAACACCCTCTGCCTTCTTAAATTCAGAAACCATGTAGTCACATACTTTATTATCAAAGTCGTCACCACCAAGTTTGTTATCACCGGAAGTAGAAAGTACTTCGATGACACCATCACCAATCTCAATGATGGAAACATCAAATGTACCACCACCAAGGTCATATACCATAATCTTCTGCTCGCCTTCATTATCCAAACCATAAGCAAGCGCTGCTGCTGTTGGCTCGTTGATAATACGTTTTACATCCAAACCTGCAATTTTACCTGCATCTTTGGTTGCCTGACGCTGTGCGTCGTTAAAGTAAGCAGGAACTGTAATTACAGCCTCTGTTACCTTCTCACCACCAAGGTAATTCTCTGCATCACTTTTCAATTTCTGAAGAATCATAGCGGAAATTTCCTGTGGTGTGTATTTCTTGTCATCAATTGTTGCACGGTAATCCGTACCCATATGTCTCTTAATAGAAGAAATCGTCTTCTCTGCGTTTGTTACTGCCTGACGTTTTGCCGGCTCACCAACTAAACGCTCACCAGTCTTTGTAAATGCTACAACAGATGGAGTTGTTCTTGCGCCCTCAGCGTTTGCTACAACAACCGGTTTGCCACCTTCCATTACTGCTACACAACTGTTTGTTGTTCCTAAGTCAATACCAATAATCTTGCTCATAATAATACTTCCTTTCTGTCTATACCATGACTGTTATTTTCTTTATTAGTTTAACACTTTAACCATACTGTGTCTGACTACTGAATCTTTATACATATAACCCTTTTGGAATTCCTCAATGACCTGATTGGATGCATCTGAATCATCTTCATCATGCATAACGGCATTATGGAAATTCGGGTCAAATTCTTTACCAACTGCCTCAATCGGTGTCACACCGATTTCTTCTAATCCGGTAAGAAGCTGTTTGTAAACGGCCTCAATTCCTTTGGCAAATGGTGTCTCTTTTTCTTCATCGGAAAGTCCGTCAAAACCTCGCTCCAAGTTATCCACAACCGGAAGCATCTTTTCAACAACTGACTTCGCACCAATTTCAAACATGGCACTTTTTTCTTTTTCCGAGCGGTTTCTAAAGTTTTCAAACTCTGCCAGATTTCTCATCAGGCGGTCATTCAACTCTTCAATCTTTTCATCTTTTTTGTCTTTTTTTGCTTTCTTCTTAACCGCTTTTTCTGACTTTTCCGTTTTTTTCTTTTCTTTTGTTTCTTCTTTATCGGCTTGTTCCACCGTTTCTTCTACGGTTTCTTCTTCCTTTACTTCTTCTTTAACGTCTTCGTTTTTCATCTCTTCAGCCAATTCACTTCACCTCGCTATTTCTTTTTAAATATGTCATCTAGCTGCTGCATGCAGTTTTCCAATGTGCCAACTACTTTTTCGTAGTCCATACGCTTTGGTCCGACAATACCTATCTTTCCATAAACGCCTTCTTTAATTCGGTACGTGGCAGTTACAACGGAACAATCTTTCATTGACTCTACCGGTGATTCCTCACCAATGTACACCTGAATGCCATGTTCCTTGTCATCCTCCGGTGGTTCATCGTTGGCCCATGCTGACAACATCTGTTTTTCTTCAAATGTGGAAAGCAGTCCGGTCATTTTCTCCTTATCCGATAACTCCGGATATTTCAAAATATTCGTGGCGCCCGATGTGTAAATCTCTGAGTCATCCTCTTCTGTCATAACTTCCGAAATACAATCCAAAATGCTAGATGCCAATTCTCCGTATTCCCCGGCTTTTTCTTTGATTTGCTGCATAATCGCCATGTTAATCTCAGTAAAATCAAGTCCGGTGAGTGCCGTGTTCATCAAAAAATTCATCTGAGCAATCACATTCTCATCGGCATCCGTCATAAGGTTAATGAACTTGTTGCTTACGTGGTTGTTATCAAGAACAACAATCACAAGCAGCTGTCGTTCACTCATCTGATTTAGCTGGATAAACTTAATCCGCTTATGCTGATACTTTGGCTTGGTCACCATGGAAGTGTAATTCGTATTCTGTGCAAGTAACTTTGCAACCTGCTGTAACAGAAGGTCAATCTTATCTGCCTTCTCGACCATCAACTCCTTCATCTCAGACACTTCTTCATCTTTTCTCTGTAAAATCGTGTCTACATATAGTCGGTATGCTTTATCCGAAGGAATTCTGCCGGCAGAAGTGTGTGGCTGTAAAATGTAACCCATCTCTTCCAAATCCGACATCTCATTACGGATGGTTGCGGAACTAAGATTCAAATCCGTGTACTTAGAAACAGTTCGGGAACCAACCGGCTCGCCTGTCTCCATGTAATTACGAATAATCGCTTCGAGTATCTTTTGTTTTCTCTCATTCAGTTCCAAAATACCACCTCGATTTCTTTTTGTTAGCACTCACTATCAAAGAGTGCTAATCATTGACTAAACTAAAGATACCACCTTGTGTTACCTTTGTCAATAGGGTTTGTAAAAATTTTTTTCAAAATAAAAACACCGGTGCAAAAAAGGCTCCTTCTAAGCACCGGTGCATTGTTTCATTCTTATTATTTTTGCAGAGACGCAGCATAATCATTAATTACATAATCCATAATGGATGCCGTTCCTACAATTTCACATCCATAAATATAGTCATCTCCGCTTTTCTGCTGACGGATAATTCGAACAACACAATTGAGCGAATCATTTTCTGCCAAAGTAAGTCTCGCATTAAAGTAATACCCCATCGGCAGTACACTGGCTGAACGAAAACCAATGCCCGCTTTGGAAACATCAATTACCTCAATCGGTGCATTAATATTTTCCACCTTTACGTGATCCTGCTTAAATAAATTGGAAATTTCCAAATTCAATTTTGCCGGCCAGCGTTTTTCTCTTCTCATCTCAATCATAATAAGCCTCCATTATTCATCGTCATCTTCATCATCTGTATCTGCATCATCTATAACAGTAACGGTACATTTTGCTTTTACACCGCTTCCGTCAGTTGCCATTGCCGTAATCACTGCCTTACCGGCATCTACGATATAAACATAACCATCCTCATCTACTTTAACCACTTTTTTATTGGAACTGGTCCATTTCAATGTCTGATTTGTTGCATTGGATGGAGAAATGCGAGGTTCAAATTCATAATCTTCTTCGTCCTCATCATCTTCATCCTCATCGTCTTCATCATCCGAATCCTCATCAGAATCCTCTATGTCATCATCCGAATCATCATCGGAATCGTCCTCTTCTTCAACCAATGGCATATGGAGTGTTAACTTTTTCTTCATGCTGATTTTTTTAATCAAAACATTCTTTTTTGCAACGGTAACAGTAAATTTTACCTGTTTCGCCGGATTCGCTTTGGATTTCACTGTAATCTTAGCTTTTCCTATTTTTTTAGCTTTCAAAACGCCCTTTTTAGAAACCGTAACAACCGATTTTTTGGAAGACTCAAACTTGACCGCTTTGCTTGCCTTACTTCCTTTTTTTAGAATAACATTCACGGAAAGTTTCAGTTTCTTGCCTTTACCAAGTGTGATATTTTTGTCTTGGACATTCGTAACCTCAACTTTTTTTACATCTTTGCTCTTTGTCATCTTTGCCTGGCTCGGATTCCAGATAACCGTGTAGGTCATCATAACCGCAAGCGCTAACACCCCGGCGAACAGCCTAAAACATCTTTTCTTCATATAAAATACCCCCTTAAAATAAATAATGGCATCTGCGAATCACTTCACAGATATCATCATTTTATCATACGTGTCATTTTATTGTCAAATATTCCATATTATTGTTTGTGTCAAGTGTTCGTTGGCACTTTTGAATTTTCCGTAATTTCGTAGAAAACATTTGTCACACACCTGCTATCTCCTCCCTAGACAACTCTTTTTCCTTAATTTGTCCTATATGGTTGCATCTTGGCGTCATAATCTCAAGCAGAGAAAATTAGGCTGTTAAAACAACGTTTTTTGCCAATTTTCTTCTTCATAGTTGTTTTTTTCAGAAAATCACAAAAAATTATGCAACTCTTTTTTTGTTTGACAGCAATTTAGGTTGCATACGATTGATTTGTATCAAATGCTCATTGCCGCTTTTAAACTTTCCGTAATTTCGTAGAAAACCTTTGTCACCCCATCATTCCAGACTCAGTTTCTCTTTACCTTATAACCGCATCTATTAGCAACACATAACCATCTCATCCGGCGATACTTCATCCTCATAGTAGGTAATTACGGTACGGTTTTGGGCTTCCAGTGATTTAGGAGAAAAACATTTGCGTCTCGTGGGTTTGAGTACGTCGGTATGTGGCACTGGTAATTTCAGTGCCCATACCGCTACGCACTCAACTAGTGAGAACGCCCACGAGACGCAAATGTTTTTCTCCTAAATTACCGGAATCCCAAAAAATACCGGCTCTATTATTTCCGATCAAGAATCTCCGTCAATATCTGATTTACCATGCCGGGATTTGCTTTACCCTGCATCGCTTTCATCGTCTGGCCAACCAAGAAACCAATTGCTTTTTTCTTCCCTGCCTGATAATCGGCAACAGACTGTGGATTTTGTTCTACAATCTTCTCAATCGTTTCGCGCAGAGCTCCTTCGTCACTGACCGTACCAAGTCCATGCTCTTTGACATACTGCTCCGGGTCTGTATTCTCTGTGAAAACAACTTCGAAGACTTCTTTTGCTACGGTGGAGTTAATCGTTCCTTTATCCGCAAGGGCAATTAACTTTGCGAGATTCTCCGGGGCAAAAGTGATGTCTTCCGGCTCCATTTCTTTCTCTTTTAAAAGACGCATCGTCTCGCCCATCAGCCAGTTTGATGCTTTCTTTGGATTTGCTCCAAGTGAAACCGTCTGCTCAAACAAATCTGCCATCTTCTTGCTCGCCGTAAGAATTGAAATGTCATAGGCAGGAATATCAAATTCTTTTTCATAGCGCGCTGCCTTCTGCTCCTGAAACTCCGGTTCGCTGTCCTTAATCTTCTGAATCCATTCATCGGAAATGACAATCGGCGTCAAATCCGGGTCCGGGAAGTAACGGTAATCCTGCGCATCCTCTTTGGAACGCATGGCATAGGAATATTCTTTATTGTCATCCCATCGTCTTGTTTCCTGCACAACCTTTTTGCCATCTTCCAACAGTTCAATCTGACGTGCACGTTCTCCTTCAATGGCGCGGGCAATTGCTTTAAATGAGTTCAAGTTTTTCATCTCGGTACGGGTACCAAATTCACTCGCACCAACCTCACGCACTGACAAGTTGACATCCGCACGCATGGAACCTTCATTTAATTTACAATCGGATGCGCCAAGATACTGAATCGTCATACGAAGTTTTTCCAGATACGCAATTACTTCATCTGCACTTCGCATATCCGGCTCTGACACAATTTCAATCAAAGGCACACCGGAACGGTTATAATCCACGAGGGAACAGTCTGCCCAGTCATCATGTACCAGTTTTCCGGCATCCTCTTCCATATGAATTTCATGGATACCAACATTTTTTTTGCCGCCGGCTGTTTCAATTTCAACATGTCCATTGATACAGATTGGCAGATACAACTGGGAAATCTGATAGTTCTGCGGGTTATCCGGGTAAAAATAGTTTTTGCGGTCAAATTTGCAATACTGGTTGATGTCACAGTTTAATGCCAGACCAACTGCCATTGCATATTCTACAACCTGCTTATTTAATACCGGCAAAGAACCCGGCATACCGGTACACACCGGACAGGTATGAGTATTTGGCGCACCGCCAAATGCCGTTGAGCAGCCGCAGAAAATTTTTGTTTTCGTTGCTAATTCCACATGGACTTCCAGTCCAATCACTGTTTCGTACTGTTTTGCCATGATTACTCCGCCTCCTTTGCCTGTTCATATGTGTATGCCGTCTGAATCATTTTCTTCTCATTAAAACAATCCGCGATAAGCTGCAAACCAATCGGCAAACCATTTTTATCCATTCCGCAAGGAACTGTCATTCCCGGCAGACCGGCAAGGTTTACAGAAATCGTATAAATGTCGCCCAAATACATTTTCAACGGGTCACTTAAACTGTCTCCAATTTTAGGTGCCGTCGTTGGTGCTGCCGGCGATAAAATCACATCATATTTTTCAAATGCACGGTCAAACGCCTTTTTAATCAATGCTTTAGTACGCAGTGCCTTCAAGTAATAAGCATCATAATAACCACTGCTTAAGACAAAGGAACCCAGCATAATACGGCGTTTTACTTCCGGACCAAAGCCTTCGGAACGGCTCTTTTTGTACATATTATGAAGTCCTTCGTATTCTTCTGTGCGGTAACCGTATTTTACACCGTCAAAGCGGGACAAGTTGGAACTTGCCTCAGCGGAAGCAATGACATAATACGCCGGAATTGCATACTCAACAAGACTTAAGTCAAATTCCTCGACAATTGCTCCTTTTTGTTTCAAAACTTCTGCTGCCTTGAAAATCGCATCCTTTACCTCGGAATCAAGTCCTTCTCCAAAGTAGTCTTTTGGAATACCAATTTTCATTCCCTTTACGTCATCTACAAGTGCCGATGTGAAATCGGTATCCTCACGTGCCACACTGGTGCTGTCCTTCTTATCATAGGAAGAAATTGCTTCCAAAATTGTTGCGCAGTCAGTTACATCTTTAGCAATTGGACCAATCTGGTCAAGTGAAGAACCGTAAGCAATCAGCCCGTAACGGGAAACCGTACCATACGTTGGCTTGATTCCCGTCACACCACAGAATGAACTTGGCTGGCGGATAGAACCGCCGGTATCTGAACCAAGGGCAAAGGAACATTCCTCCGCCGCAACTGCCGCACAGGAACCACCGGAAGAACCGCCCGGTACATGCTCCGTATTGTGTGGGTTTCTCGTAATTCCGTAAGCAGAGGTCTCTGTTGTACTTCCCATCGCGAACTCATCCATGTTTGTTTTTCCGATGATAACTGCTCCTGCTGCCTCCAGATTTTTTACTGCTTCCGATGTATACGTTGGCACAAAATTATATAAAATCTTGGAACTGCATGTTGTAAGCACGCCCTCGGTACACATATTATCTTTAATTGCCACCGGGACTCCCGCAAGCGGGCCTGTCAGCTCACCGGCATCAATTTTTTTCTGTATTTCTTTTGCTTTTTCTAAAATAGCTTCTTTTTCTAACACAGTAACATAACTGTGAATCGTATCTTCTTTTTTCTCAATCTGCTCTAAGGCGTCCAATACTGCCTCTTCTACAGTCACTTCCCCGGCTTGAATCTTTTTTCCGAGTGCAACCGCCGTCAAACTCATTAAACTCATATGCTTCCTCCATTCCGCTTATTAAGCAAAGGTTTTTGGCACCATGTATGTTCCTTCTTTTTTCTGCGGTGCATTTTTCAACATGTTCTCTCTGTCATCTCCATTTGTCACTTCGTCCTCGCGGAACACATTGTGAACCGGGAACACATGAGACATCGGTTCCACGCCCTCGGTGTCAAGTTCGTTTAATTTGTCAATGTAATCGAGCATACTTTCCATATCTTTTTTTGCCTGCTCTTTTTCTTCTTCATTCAATTCCAGTTTTGCTAAAATTCCTACATATTCAATTGTTTCATCTGAAATATGATTTGCCATACAAACACTTCCTTTCTTTTATGGTTCGAGACGGTTCAAATCCCTTGGGAACAAGGTCGTCTCACGAACATTCTCTTCCCCTAACAGTTTCATTGTTAAGCGCTCCATTCCAATTCCCAGTCCACCATGTGGCGGCATGCCATGTTTGAAAATCATCATGTACTGCTCCATGCCTTCCTGCGTCATTCCCCTGTCCGCAATTTTGTCCACAAGCGTCTGGTAATCGTGAATACGCTGTCCACCGGTTGTGATTTCAAGTCCGTGGAACAATAAATCAAAACTCAGTGTATATGTCGTATCTTCCGGGTCATCCATCGCATAGAATGGACGTTTTTTTGAAGGATAATGGGTAACAAACACAAAATCGGCATCCATTTCTTCCTTAAAGTATTGTCCAATCAGTGCTTCCTCTTCCGGCTCTAAGTCAAATGGGTTGCGGATTGTCCGGTTGTATTTTTCTGCCACGAGTTCTTTTGCCTTGTCAAACCGAACCTGTGGAATTTTATCAACCTTTGGCAGTGTGACTTTCAAAAGATCCAATTCTTTTTTGTACTCTTTTTGCAAAAGTTCCATCGTGTACTGCAAAAATCCGGTTTCCATCTCCATAATATCTTCAAAGCTGTCAATATAGCCCATCTCAAAGTCAAGAGAAGTATACTCATTCAAATGACGCTTTGTGTTGTGCTTTTCTGCACGAAATACCGGCGCCGCCTCAAAGACACGGTCAAACACGCCAACCATCATCTGTTTGTAAAACTGCGGGCTTTGTGCAAGCACAGCATGTTTATGAAAATATTCGAGACGGAATAAGTTTGCACCGCCCTCAGCACCTCTGGCGCCGATTTTTGGCGAATGGATTTCGGTAAAGCCCTGCTCATGCAGAAAATCCCGGAATCCACGGATGATTCCTTCCTGGATTCTAAATTTCGCACGCTCCTTTACATTTCGCAGAGAAAGCGGACGCAAATCCAATTTTGTTTCCAGCGAGGTATTCATTTTCCATTTGTTAATAGCTATCGGCATTGGTTCCGTTGGCTTTGACAAAATGGTTACGGTACGCAGGCGGATTTCAAATCCATGCGGTGCACGCTCCTCTTTTGCCACAACACCGGTCACACAAACGGTATCTTCTTCCTGCAATTCTTTCAGCGAAATATCCGTAACGCCATCTTCATAAACGGTCTGCAAAAGCCCCTCGCTCTTTCTCAAAACCACAAACGCCACATCGCCCATGTCTCTGATTTTGTGAACTGCACCATTTACCGTTACTTCTTTTCCCTCATACTCACCGGCTAAAATGTCTTGAATGCCAAGTGTCTTTTTTTCTGTCTTTCCTGTTAAATATTCCATAGTAACCTCCATTCCCATGTGTCTTCACATGATTCCACCAAATGATTTTGAAGGTTGCAAAAAAAGCAACCTGCCTTCGACAGATTGCTTTGAAATAAATACGTCCCAGCAAAGCATCTCTGCCTTCTGGGACGGGAAAAATGTTCATCAAAATAAGAGCCTAAAAACCCGCGGTACCACCCGCATTGAGACACCCCGTCGTATCTCCACTCATTCAACCAATAACGGTGTCGCCCGGATGAGCCTACCTCTTATAATCGTTTCAACTCATCAGCTCCGGAATGTTCTCCTGTTTACCGCTTCCGCAAGACGCTCGCAGTCCATGACGCCTCTCCCTGTCGTAAAGTCACTGCATAAACAATCGTTTCCTTCATTGCTTTGCCATGTATTGTAGCACAGAGGGAAAAATGTGTCAAGCACCCTTGAAAAATTTTTTCCTGCAAGAATTTACATTCAACATCTATTTTCGTCCCAAAATAGGGAATATTTGTAATGTATATTATGCAAAAAATAACATTTTTTATACAAAAGTGTCCGTTCACTCCCAATTTTGTGCCGTTCACGACTTTTACGATTCACGGTGCTCATAATGTGCTATGATAATAAACGGAGTTGAAATTTTCAGAAGGGAGGATGATATTCACTACATAATTTCAGGAAAAGCGAATAAGCAGGGACCTTGACTTCTCAGAAGCAATTTGGGTAGATGCGTTCTGTGATATATCCGTTATATATTACAGTATCGGTGGCGAGAGAAAGTGTTTAAAGGAACTTGTGTATATAGAGAGCTACACCAGAAAAAGCGAACAGGGGTACATAAAAGTTCTGAATATAATGGAAAAAGAAGTTTATTCGTATCGAGACGGGATAACGCTTTGCGTTATAGTCTCTCACGAATAAGCTTCTTTTTCTATGTTTTTATAAGTATCCTACATCAAATCCCTGCTGTCAAGCACGACTGTAAAGGGGCCATCATTCACAAGGGCAACTTTCATATCGGCACCAAACTCCCCCTGCTCTACCACCGGGATTTCTTTGCGGCAGGCTTCCAATATATACTCATACATCGGCTCTGCCATCTCCGGTCTGCCGGCGTCTGTAAAAGATGGACGGTTTCCCTTTTTGCAGTTGGCATACAAGGTGAACTGGGAAATCATAAGCAATTCGCCGGACACATCTTTTAGGGCAAGATTTGTTTTCCCATTTTCGTCTTCAAATATACGCATATTCAAAAGTTTGTGTAAAAGTTTATCTGCAATTTCTTTTGTATCATCCTCTCCAATGCCGATTAACACAACAAAACCTTTTCCTATTTCTCCACTTACTTTTCCGTCGATTGTGACAGAAGCACTGCTGACTCTTTGTATTACAAAACGCATGGTTTCCTCCTTTTTATACCTTTCTATTTTTCTGGCATGTGAAATAAATAACCTGATATTCTTTTCCGACTTCCTTCAAAAAGGTAAGCGCATGACGCATTTTTTCGTCGTCCAGATTCACAAAGGAATCGTCAAAAACAAGAAATGGTTTGTCCTTTTCATACATGGCATCTACCATTGCCATACGCGCACAGATTCCGGCAAGGTCTTTGCGTCCCTCACTCAAAAAACGAATTTCCCGCGGCATGCCCATTTCCTCCACAGTCAAATTTACGCCGGCATCAAATCGGTAGTCTTTAGCATCGCCACCATCTACCATTTGGTAATATTTCGTGAATCCTTTCTGCACCGGTTCAATGTAACGCGCGGTCAGCGTATCTTTTGCCTGCTGTAACTTGTCCATTGTTTTTAGCAAAAGCTCATACTTCTTATTGCCGCTTGCAAAGTGCTCTTTCCGCTCCTCTAACTCAAGACGGATTTCTGCAAGTTCATCAAGTTTTTCCTCCAGCTGCTCTAATTGTTTCTCGTATGCAGCCATATTTTTGCGGTTGGTTTCCTGCTCGGTCATCCACCGTTTTTCACGCTCGTGACTTTCGCTCAGGCCTTCCTTTTCCTCAGGCTTATCTGTCTGGCGGATGCGCTCCATATCGTGGTCATTTTCAAACTGTAACAACTTTTTTCCTGCCGCCTGCCATGACTGCTCTGCCACCTGAACACGGTTGATGGCTCCGGCAATTTTTTGCAGTTCCTCGTCAAATGGCTCTTCAAAAATCAAACCATACTCTTTTCCGCTAAGTACAAATTCTTCTTTTGCCTGCTCGTATTTCTTTTCTGCTCCCAAAAAACTTTCCAGTTTTTCACAGAGACGACGGTACTGTTTCAGTTCGCTGCGAAGCTTTGACAAGCCAAATGCAAACCGCTCTTCTGAAATTCCCATTTCTACATAACCATCCATAAACTCACGAAGCGATTTTTGAAGAGTCTGATAACGAGCCTCATCTTCTTCACCTACCGCCTCGCTCTTTGCCAGATGCGTCTCATAGGCTATCGTATCCATCTGCATCTGCTGAATCACATCGCGGAAATCGCCGGAAATTCCTTCCGGAAAATAGGCAGAAAGCACGAAAGAAATCTTTTCATTTCCCTGCTCTATCTCTCTTTTTGCCCGTTCCATCTCCTGTTCAAGTTCCAAAAGCGGCTGCTCACTTAAATCTTCTTCCTGTTTTTTCCCTTTTTGCTGTACAAAAAGAACCACGGCGGCAAGTGCCAGAACAACAAAAGCTGCCACGCCGGCAAGCACCTGTACGAAGCTAAGCCCCACACCAAGAACCAACGCAAGACAGCCAAGAACAAATGGAAGCGGTGACGCTTTTTCCGGCTTTTTCTGTGCCGCCACCTGCTTTAATGCACGGGCTGTTGTCTGCGCATTTGCAAGTTGATCCTCCTTATGTCGAACATCTTCACAGATTCGATTTAATTTCAGCAATTCTTCCTTCGCCGGCATTCCATTCGGATAGCTTTTTTTCAGCGTTTCCCACTCATTTTGTTCCGCCGGGGTAAACTCTCCTTTGCGAATGGTCTGTTTGAGCGATTCATATTCGGTAAGAGCCTCCTCCATCGACTGCAGTGCTTCATCCTCCGGAATCTCCTGTCCGAACCGTTCTTTGACAGAGGACACAAGTGCATTTTCCTCGCCAGTCAGCTGATTTCTCACCATCTGCTCACGGAACTGTTCGCACTCCCGTCTTTGCTTCTGCCATTTTTCCATCTGCTCCATCGAAGGAATTTTATCCTCGTAAGGAAATGCATTTTTACTGTCTTCCCACTGTTTTCCCGCCTGCTCTTTGGCAGACACAAGTGTGTCATACTCTTTTCTATTTACCGCATAGTCCATCGCCTTACTAAGTTTTTCCTGCTTCTTTTGCTCCGCAGCAATCACCTCGGAAAGCTCTTTTTCTTTTTCTTCACACTGCTTGTAATAAGTTTCCGCCTCTAAAATCCCCTGCCGGATGCTTTCTTCTTCACGAAGTTTCTGCTCTCTTTCTTCGATTTCACGTTTTTCTCTGTTCAGCGAACCGGTTTTTCTTTTTGGCGTCATTTTATTCGTGGTATCTTTCAATTTGTCATACACACTTTGAAAATTGTGGATATCATCCGTCTGCTCAATCAGATTGCCAAGTTTCGCATGAATCCCGTCGGTCGGTGCAGACTCGCAGTCCTTCTGTGAAAAAAATACTGTGCGGCCAAAGGATGCCGCATCAATACCAAATAATTCAACACCGATATTCTCGGAAAAATCCTCGCACGGAAGGTTTGTCGAAAGGTCATAGAGTTCAAAAATATCATCTTTGTCTTTTTTCCCAAACACGCGGTTTAGCTGATAACTTTTTCCCTCTGTTTCGAATTTAACACTTCCGCCATACACGCCTTTCGCACTCTGCCACGGGAAATAACGCTTTCTTTCATTCACCAGTTTGTCCTGTTTATTACCATTTAAAAAACCAAAAAACATAATTCGGATAAAATTCGCAAGCGTACTTTTTCCCCATCCGTTTTCCTCGCAGAATGTATTGACACCCTCTGAAAAGTCAAAGGAGACATCGCTTAATTTACCGAAATTTTCTATTTTACACTGTAATAATTTCACTCGATTTCCTCCCCTTCCAAAGCTCGTATGCCATACTGAATCATCTGCGCCTTTTCCTCGTCAGAAAGTTTCTCATCCGCCTGTACCAGACGAACAAACTCGCCGCGAAGTGACGCATCGTTTTGATAATCTTCATAGTCAATTCGGATTTTTGTTTTGTCCGTCACTTTCACGGTATAATAATCATCCTGAATCCATTGATTCAAATAATCCAAATCTTTTTCACTGGCAAGTGCCATCTCGCCAACTAATACAAATTTCACAAAATCCTCATGTGGCAGATGCTCTTTTTTTGCCGTCTCGTTGATAGCATCCATAATCTCAGCTGTACTCATGCAGTCACTCACATCGACTTCTACATAATGACCGTTTCTAAGGGCAAATGGGATAAATTCACTCGCCACGGTTTTCTCTTCCAAATCCACATCTAAAAGAACAAAGCCATGCTCCCCATATTCGTCAAAGCCACGGCATTCTAAACACCCTGGATAGCAATACTCACCTCGGCTATCCAGTGTTTCCTTTTTATAACCATGCACATGTCCAAGTGCCAGATAATCAATGCCCTTGCCACGCAAATCACGCAGCGGCACGACTTCCGCCTTGTCCTGTGCAGCGTATTCCGCTTCCTGTCCGTGAAGCATCACAATATTTACATCCTCACGGTTTAAAGTCAGCGAATTGGCTATCAGCGCATGATTTTCCTCACACAACTCAACGCCGCTAATCACAAGACGGCATCCCTCATCTGCCTGCACATAAGCGGTCCACTCTTCACCAAACAATTTTAAATTTTCAGGACATTCTTTGCCATTTGGCAAAAAAAGACGCACATCATGATTTCCTTTCAGATAATAAAATGTCATCTCAGGGCGTGTCGAAATCGCATGATAAACTGCATTGCGTGCCGTTGCCGAAATATTTTTCCGGTCAAACAAATCACCCGCAATCAAAACCGCCGACACATTTTCCTTGTCGGCATACTCCATCATCCGGTTAAAAGAAGCGAGTAATTCTGCTTTTCGCTCCTTTGCTTTTTCCTTTGTCAAATGCGTCGTCATGCTTGAATCCAAATGCAAATCCGCACAATGAATCAGTTTCATCGCTTCACCCCTTCCTCTTACTCTCTCTCTTTACGGCTCCATCTTCCGCTTGCGCCACACGGCAAAACAAGTCCCTGCTTACCGCGCACCGGCAATCCGATTTCATCTGCTTCAACCGTTCCGCCAAAACGGCTTTTTAATTCCAAATTTAACATATAAGAAAGCACCGCCGGCTGTAATCCTGTTGTATAAGAATTAATCAGGAAAAATAATGGCTTGTCTGCAAGTACCTTCGTGCAAAGCTGTACCAGTGGGAAAATTTTTTCTTCTATTTTCCAAATCTCGCCTTTGGGACCTCTTCCATAGGAAGGCGGGTCCATAATAATCGCATCATAATGATTGCCCCGGCGAATTTCACGCTCCACAAATTTTACGCAGTCATCCACCAGATAGCGAATCGGCGCATTGGCAAGCCCGGACGCTGCCGCATTTTCTTTCGCCCATGTAACCATCCCTTTGGATGCGTCCACATGTGTCACAGCTGCCCCCGCATCGGCGCATGCCACTGTCGCGCCACCCGTGTATGCAAATAAATTCAGCACCTTAATTTCTTTTCCCGGATTTTTCTTCTTTGCCTCGCGAATCAAATTTCCGCTCCACTCCCAGTTTACCGCCTGCTCAGGGAAAAGTCCGGTATGTTTAAAATGAAATGGTTTCAAATGAAATTTGAGATTTCCATAGGAAATCTCCCACTGCTCCGGCAAATCAAAAAATTCCCACTGTCCGCCGCCTTTATTGCTTCTGTGGTAATGTCCGTTTTTCTGTTTCCACTCTCTTACTTTATGCGGTGTGTTCCAAATCACCTGCGGGTCCGGGCGCACAAGAATATAATCACCCCACCGCTCTAATTTTTCTCCCGCCGAAGTATCTAACACTTCATAATCGTTCCATCCATCTGCAATCCACATAATTTACAATCCTCTTCTTCTATTTTTTCTCGCTTGAAAATACACTCTTGATTTCTTTACCAACTTTTTTTGCCTCTTTGGTGACAACCTCTGCGGCATGGTCAATTTTCTTGTCCAGTTCTTTTTCTTTGGCGTACTTGCCGGCTTTGTCTGCCGCATTGTTCACGGCGTCAACTGCCTTGCCAAAACCATCCATCATTTTTTCTTTATTTAATAATGGCATAACGCCACCTCCTTGTCATTTGGTATGATTATATCATAAGATGGGGGAAGAAACTAGTGGGTGTTTGTGTCAGTTTGTGTCAAGTGTTCGGTGGGACTTTTTTTGTTTTTCTACGGAATTACTGGAATCCAAAGGAATTGACAGCGAACATTTAGCACAAACTTATTCATTCAATCTCAACTTTGTTAAAATTCCAATCGAATTTTTCCAGACAAGGCAACTCTTTTCCCAGATTTTCTACTTTATGGTTGCTTTGCTTGCAAGTGGTTTTCTATTTTGTACAACTCTTTTTTAATTTTGAACGGATTAGCGTTGCCTAAGACTTTTGATGCTTATATATAACGGATTTCTCCATTGCTCCACAACTGCTGCAAACCCACAAACAAAGAAAAATGGTGCTGGGACAACAGAACAGTCCTAGCACCAACTTTGTCTACATAATATTTACTTTCCTTAATTAGCAGTTAATCTCTGCTTTAATTCCAAGCAAGTCTTTGTTTTCGTCGAGAATTGGTGTGACCACGTCTTCAACAAACTCTTTTACCTGACTTGGTGCACGACCAACGTATTTGCTTGGGTCCATGGTCTTCTGCAATTCTTCCAAAGTCATTGGGAAGGCGTCGTCTGCAGCAATCAGCTCTAAGAGGTTGTTGTCTAAGCCGCGCTCTTTTACATTTCTGCCTGCTTCCATGGAAAGCTCACGAATCTTCTCATGCAGCTCCTGACGGTTGCCGCCGGCTTTTACGGCATCCATCATGATATTTTCTGTTGCCATAAATGGAAGTTCGGACATGAGACGTTTTGTAATTACTTTATCGTAAACAACAAGTCCATCGGCTACATTTAAGAACAAATCCAAAATACCGTCGATTGTGAGGAAGCCTTCTGCTACGCTCAGACGCTTATTTGCGGAATCATCGAGCGTTCTCTCAAACCACTGGGTTGCCGATGTAATGGCTGGGTTTAAGGCATCAATCATTACATAGCGGGACAGGGATGCAATTCTTTCGCTTCGCATTGGATTTCTCTTGTATGCCATTGCAGAGGAGCCAATCTGGCTCTTTTCAAATGGCTCTTCCACTTCTTTCAAATGCTGAAGAAGACGGATATCGTTTGAGAATTTATGTGCGCTGGCTGCAATACCGGCAAGTACATTTACTACGCGAGTATCCAATTTACGGGAATAGGTCTGTCCGGAAACAGGGAAGCATGCGTCAAATCCCATTTTCTTTGCAATCAGTTTGTCCGCTTCTTTACATTTGCTCTCATCACCGTCAAACAGCTCAAGGAAACTTGCCTGTGTACCAGTAGTTCCTTTCGAACCAAGAAGTTTCATATGAGACAGCACGTGATTCAAATCTTCCAAATCCATCACAAGTTCCTGAATCCAAAGCGTTGCACGCTTACCAACTGTTGTCGGCTGTGCCGGCTGGAAATGAGTAAATGCAAGCGTCGGAAGGTCTTTGTATTTCATTGCAAAATCAGATAATACGGAAATGACATTCACCAGTTTTTTCTTTACTAATTTAAGTGCTTCGGTCATGATAATGACGTCTGTATTATCACCAACATAGCAGGAAGTTGCTCCGAGATGAATGATTCCTGCTGCCTTTGGACACTGTTTGCCATATGCATATACATGGCTCATTACGTCGTGGCGCACCTCTTTTTCGCGAGCTTTTGCAACATCATAATTAATATCTGTCACATGTGCTTTTAACTCCTCAATCTGTTCGTCTGTGATACGTGGATTTCCATCTGCATCCTTTAAGCCAAGTTCTTTCTCGGTTTCTGCTAATGCAATCCATAATTTTCTCCAAGTCTGAAATTTCATATCCGGCGAGAAAATAAACTGCATTTCTTTGCTGGCGTATCTCTCCGACAACGGGCTTACATATCTGTCTGTACTCATATTCTTTCTTTCCTTTCTCTATCCTTTTATAAAATAGTGCCAGGGCTTTTCCTTAACACCTATTTACGGTTCAAAACTTCCACGAATATCTTCGGTTGGCGGCTCTACCGGGTAATTTCCGGAGAAGCACGCATCACAGTAACCGGTGTCTCCCTCAATCAATTCCGGCAGTCTCTCGCCATCTAAGTAACCAAGCGAATCCGCTCCAATCAACTCACAAATCTGGGATACCGTGTGGTCATGTGCAATCAGCTGGTCGCAGCTTGGCACGTCGGTTCCAAAATAGCATGGAAACAAAAATGGCGGCGAACTGATTCTTACATGCACCTCAGTCGCTCCGGCATCTTTGAGCATTTTTACAATGTGGCCGCTCGTCGTACCGCGCACAATCGAATCATCGACCATCACAACACGCTTGCCACTAACCACTTCTTTCAAGGCATTCAATTTAATGTTTACACTGGACTCACGGGCAGACTGTTTGGGTTTAATAAACGTTCTTCCAACATAACTGTTCTTGATAAAACCAACGCCATACGGAATATTTGACTCCAGGGCAAATCCCATCGCAGCCGCATTTCCGGAATCCGGCACTCCAATGACAATATCCGCTTCTGCCGGATGCATCTGGGCAAGAATTTTTCCTGCCATAATACGCGAATTATAAACACTCACGCCATCCACATAGCTGTCCGGTCTTGCAAAATAAATATATTCAAAAATACATCTTGCCGGTTTTACCGTGCAGAGACTTTCATCCGATGTAATACCGTTTTTGTCTAACATGACAATTTCCCCCGGTTTTACATCCCGGACAAACGTTGCACCAACCGCATCGAGTGCACAGGTTTCGCTGGCAAGCAGATAACTGTTATCCCGTTTTCCAATCACCAGAGGACGAAAACCAAATGGGTCGCGGGCACCAATCAATTTTCTCGGACTGGAAATCACAAGTGAATATGCACCTTTTAATTTCTTCATCGCATTTTTCACAGCTTCTTCTACCGTACCCGTTTTCAAACGCTCTCTCGCAATGTGGTACGCAATAACTTCCGAATCAATGGTCGTCTGGAAAATAGCTCCTGTGTATTCCAGTTCTTTGCGAAGTTCCGGCGCATTTACCAGATTTCCGTTATGCGCTAACATAAGAATACCTTTGACATAATTTAATACTAACGGCTGTACATTCTGTCCATTGCTCGCACCTGCCGTCGAGTAGCGGACATGTCCAACCCCGATATTTCCTTTGAGTTTTTCAAGTTTTTCAGAATCAAAGACTTCATTGACAAGTCCCATGCCTTTTGAAGACAATACTTTTCCTTTCGGTCCTTTTGTATCGCTGACCGCAATACCACAGCTTTCCTGACCTCTGTGTTGCAAAGCGAAAAGTCCATAGTAAATTGTGGAGGCAACATCACCGCCATCCAAATCATAGACACCGAAAACACCACACTCTTCATGCAGTCCATCGTAATAAGTTTCATCAACCTGTGAGTTCATTTCAAGTCCTTCCTTTTGCTGTTTATTCTAACACAAGTATGCCCCTTTGAATCTTATTCTGTAAGATTCGCCGGACGGATGTGTTAATCACTTTTTCATCAATCCTGCCTTCCTCCACGGCAGTAATTAAAGCCTCATAGCACTCCTTGAAATTCCCCGGCAGGACGATTAAATCGCATCCTGCTTTTACCGCTTCCACTACGGCAAATTCATTTGTATAATTGTTCTCTATCACATTATCATTGAGTGGGCTTGTCATAACAATTCCATCAAATCCGAGTTCTTCCCGTAAAAGTTTCGTCACAATATCCTGCGACATAAATGCCGGTACTTTTTTCACCGTCAACTTACTGTATGTGGCATTGCTCACCATCACGCAGTCAGCGCCTGCCTGAATTCCGCTCGCATACGGCACAAAATTCGTATCACGTATCGTCATCAGACTGTCTGTATTTTCGGCAATTGACTCTGTCACATCCGCAGAAACATTACCAATTCCCGGAAAAGTCTTAAGCGTCACGGAAAGTCCGCCCTCGCGCATGCCACTTACAAAATCATCCAACAAATCTGCCACGCCATCCGCATCACTTCCCAGGCAGCGCATTGCATACGATGGATTTTGGTCACTTGCCAAATCCGCCACCGGCGCCAGATTCAGATTTATACCGATTTTCGTCAATTCTCCGGCAATCGTTTTCCCCGATTCATAAATCTGGTTTGCCGTCATATTTTGTCCCATTTCTTTTGGGGTAACATAACCGGTATCTTTTAAATCCTCAACTTTGGCAGAAATGGAATTTTCTCCACCGCCGTCTTCCTCTACAGCAACGTAAAGCGCACTTCCTGATACAACGCTCGCCTGTAAATTCTGCACCAGTTTTTTCGTCTGCTTCTGCGACTTAATATTTTCCTTCGTAAGATAGACGCCACCCAGGTGATAATCAATAATTGCCTGTTTCATGCTGTCCGTCGCCTTATAAGCGGTTCCGTCCACCGATGGTGATGCATCTAACTGCAGTAAATCCACCAAAAACATCTGTCCTACTTTTTGTTCAATTGTCATTGTTTTTACAATCTTCTCTGCCTCTGAAAAAGCCTCATCCTCTGAAATCAACGGCGTAACGCTCGCCGTTGCAGACGGTGTACTCGTACTTTCGCCGGCTTTCTTCTCAACCTCTTTGTCCGTACCGCACGAGCACAGAAGCAAAACAAGGCTCAGCATAATCCCCATCCACTGGTATCGTTTCATCGTCGTGAATCCCTCTTTTTCATTTTATCTTTTTTTCTCCCACTATCTAACGCAAAAAAGCCATATTATCACTAATCATAATGCTGTCAATATTATAGTATATTCTCTGTCTATATGCAAATAAAATATTTCCGTCTTTTTTTTCATTTTTTTGTGTAAATCACCCAAGCCACCCTGCATAGGATAACAGTGTAAATGAAATTTAGGAGGCAAACCTATGAGTGATTTGTCAGCAACAAACTGTGGCGGAGGATGCTCCTGCAACGAGAACAATTCTTCCTGCTGCTGGATTATTATCCTTTTACTTCTTTGCTGCGGCGGCTGTGGTAACGGCTTTGGCGGCGGCATGGGCGGTGATTGCAGCTGCATCATTTGGATTCTCATTATCCTCTGCTGCTGTGGAGGCAATAACGGATTCGGTGGATTCGGCTGCGGCTGCTAATTGAGGCGTGCGTAATCATTAGGGGAATCGAACCCCTATGGACGCAAAAAAATGGGGCGGATAACCGCCTCATTTTTTATTTTCGATTCATTAAATTAAAACTGTTTCTCTGATGCATTCTGCTTTCCTCTTCCCATGTCTGCGGAAAATATTTTCTCTTCTCCTCTGGTGTTAATGATTCATAACACGCTAAATCCACCTCATAAATTGTTGTATCATCCACAATCACTTTTGTCCTTTCCTTCATCGGTATCTGCCCGCCTTATGTTTGTTGTTATCATTGTATGATGGCAGCAGATTAAAGGCACCATGTCTTGAAACCACATTATTTTTTCTCCAAAACAATAATGTTATTTGAGAAATTTTTTGCCCCCGGAATTTTCCCAATCACATGATATACCGGCATCATTTTTTTCATGCCTTCAATCAGGCTTACTTCTTCTTTATAAGTAAATGCTGGAACAAGCTTTTGCAGCAATTTCCCGTTTTTGACACCCCATGTAAATTTTGCATTGCTTCCTTCAATTGATTTTTCCTTTATATGGCGCACAACAAACGGTGACATCGTCTCAATCATAACGGTAACTTTCGAAAAATTTTCCTCTATAATGGAAAACATCTGCAACACATCTTTTTCTTGCAAATACATAGAAAGTCCCTCAATCACAACCAATACATTTTCGCCGTCACATACAATTTCATCCGTGTAGGATGCGTCCATTGCTGACTTTGCAATCTGATAAATCGGCCCGTTTTCCGTAAGAAACTTTTCTCTTATCTCCATTGTTCCCGGCAAATCCACATTGTACCAGCGCAGATATTTTCCCTTCATCCGGTAACATCTTGTGTCCATACCACTGGCAATATTTATCACAACGGTGTTTGGATTTTTACTCAAATACCGCTCTACCATCTCATCCAGCACAATCGTTCTTGCGATTACGCCATAACTCATCGCCTTATCTTTGTCCGCATTGGAAAAGTCGTAATCCAGCTTTGACACAATCTCTGCTGCCATATCATCCTGAATCATCGGATTGTCTTTCTCTGATTCCTTTGCCCTCGCATATAAAGTCTGAATCATTGTCTCCGGCACACCGGTCACACTTACTTTCTCTTTCATCATATCATCCTTTCGTAACGTTTGTTATGAATTGTTATGTTGTAAAAAAAGCTCCACAGTTAGTCTCTGTGAAGCTTTCTTAAACTCTCTATTAATCTTTCGGTTCCGCCTCCGGCGTAAATACCAATCTGTTTCACTAAATACAGGCTGTATTCCATGTCATAATCCTCTTTTACAATCTGCAAACAACTGTCTAGCCGCTGCTTTGCCAATATTTTAATCAATCCTTTATCCGGCACTGTCTTAAGTTTGCTCCGGTAATATGTAAGAAATGACTGCTCCATCATTTTTTCAACACGCTCTCGGAATCCTTCGTAACACCCGCCCTGCGGCAGATTGTCCTAAGACTTGCTTTCGCATATCCATTGGCGTAAAACTCTTCTAATGCTGCCTGTTTGATTTTTTCAATGGTTTCTTGTTTGTTTTTCATCATAACACTTGTTATGTTAGTCTAATTTGGGGAGTTTGTCAACTGCTGTAACAAAATTCTGTATGTCATTACTATAAGACTAAACATAACACACAATGCAATTCTCAAAAGATTAATTTCTATCACGCCATAAACTTCAAAAAAACATAGTCCTCCATGATTTGCATAAAAAAGTTCTTTTCCTACGAATAAAACATAGTCTGCAATACATGTTCCAACTACCGCTTTTACTGGCAATTTACTTGCAATAAACAGTACTAACACCACAAACAACGGTAACGGCTGCAATATCACATACCAAAATTCTCTTATATTTAATATGGTATTAAGGAAAGAAAACTCAACTATTATTTCCGCTAATTGAAATGCTGGCATTATATATACAGACCACTTCAGTACTTTTAAATAATTATCACAACCCCATATAAGTAAAGTGCTAATACTCAAAATTATTAAACTATTGCATAAAGCCACATGTCCATAATTTAATCCTGAATCCTGAAATAATTCTCTTGTATCGTTAAAATACCGGTCCAAAAAAAATATATTCAAAACGATATTAAGTAACGCCACACTAAACGTTGCAACACAAAATATATTTGTTTTCTTTTTATACTCGAACCACAACATTTTTATCTCTCCTTAACATAAAACATCATTTCAAGCACTATATAAACTATATGCTATTAGAATATAGTTTTGTAACAGAAGACCATTTTCCATTTCGATACTTACGCAATCCCATCCTTTCTCTTGTTGGCTCATATACATACATAGATGGGAATCCAGCCTTAAATGTTAATTCCTTTTCCACATATTTATTCCAAGTATGTTGTTCACCATTTCCTTTTTTTAAAGTTAAATCTGAATAATCAAATAACGCTCCTCCATCAAAGCCATCAACCTCCCTAACTTTCATTCTTTTAATAAACGCATCTGCAACATTATAACAATCTGGATTTGCAGTATTACAGGTACTAAATGTTATTTTCCTAATTCTTTTTCTCGCCAAGTTAGGTACTTCCTCTGAAATTTCTAAGTATGTACTCATTCTATTCTTTCACCCATCCCCTCACTTTCTTATTATGTAAATCACCCCACTAGCACTAACAAGTACGGCAAAAAGCATGATAAAAAATAAGCCACTTGAATTTTCATTCCAGTCTAATGCACACACAATATTTTATAGTAACTATCATTTGTTTTGAAGTCATACATTCCGCGCCGCTTAATAACTTCTCTTATAATTACAATAACTATAATTGCCAAAAGAGCACCTATAAAAGATATCTTAAAAACTTCTAATTCCTGCTCTGGCAACTCATGAGGCGTCGTAAAATTTTTTATAATTATCAAAATTTTCGCTATTGTCAACATTGAAAAAATATCTCTAATGACACTTTTGCTTTTAAAATGTATATATATCAAAAGAAACATCCCAATAAGTCCTCCTGCAAAAAAAGAGACTTCATTATAAAATAATTGTTTCCCAAAAAAAGACCCTATCATAAAACAATCAAATGCAACAACAAGAAAAATGCATATATCATAGTATATTTGTGTTTTCTCTGTTACATAAAGAAGCATAATTCCAATAGCAAATGATGCTATCTCATATATTAATAACAACTCTTTATTCATTAATAATTGAACTAAAATACTTTGCATTAATTTCTCCTCTCCTTCACACCAATACAGACTGTTTGCTTTTTGTTTCCACGAGTTTGCCAGACTTATCATATTCGTTTACTACGATCTGGTAACTAGCACTGCCATCTGTATTGTTCTGCGAAAGTTCTTTTTTGATTTTACACAACAAAAGATTATAGTCATACGTTTCCGCCACATTCTCATTGTTTTCATTGACAACAATCTACCTCCTTCTACGTCCACTTTATGTAGCTGCTCCTATCTCCCTCATAAATATGCAAATAATCCCCTTGCACATCTATATTTGCAGAAAAATACTTGCTAAATGTAAATATTGTTTGTGTATCTCCTGTTTTTAAATTTTTCTTGATAATTTTATTGTCAGTTTGATAAACAAATTCATCATTTTCTGCTATTATTGCAATACTGGAACTTTGCTTTTTTAATATCTTCAACTTATTATTTTTTTTACTAATTTTATAACAGCACGCCATAACCACATCCTTTGACTCAATCGGATATGCTGGAATATACTCTCGTAACACATTACAAACACCATAAATCTTATCTCCCATTTGGTATTCGACTATTAAATAATTAGGGTTTGAAATACCACATTGCCCTATTTCCTTCACAAGTAAAGTTCGATTAATCTTCTCTTGCTTTGTTTCTGCCTGATAATTAGATTTCACATCATCCAACGTAAAATTTCCCGTTGAGGTTCCTGCATAATCTAACCATGAAGGTTCTGTTGAAAAAAAGCCCTCTTCATGATAATACATCTTGGTATTTCCAATTTTGCATCCCCAGTCATGATTCTTTATTATTTTTTTCGGCTGTTTTCCAAATTTCTCTTCCTCTATATAACGATTTGCATAAAATCCTTTATAATAAGATTCAAAATAATAACGGTAATCATCCTTTAAATCCCAATTACCCAAAAATAAATAGTTATCTTTCCATGCAATTGTTGCAACATTAGGCACCCTACATTCTTTTAATTTATTGGAATTGTAATCATATTGAACAATTTTTCCAGTTCCTTTTTGGTCATCCCATCGATATAGTAAAAAAAAGGTCTTCTCCCCTAACACCACTTGATCTGGGCTATTACCTAATAAATCAAGCTCTGTAACTTTTGTTCCGGCATGATCTTCAATTAGAATATGTTCCATTTTTGCATCAATTTTACCAGTATATTTTTCGTTTGACATTATTGGCATTTGTTCATAACCAAAATAGCATCCTTTCATCCTCTCTCTTGGAATAAAAATCAATATCCAATATGCCAATCCTATAAATAACATAATTCCAAATAAAATACAGCAACTAATTATTAATTTCCCCTTTTTTCTCATTTTATCTCCCTTCATAAATGTTTCATCCTACTTTCTTCATATCACCTTGGAAATCCATGCAATATAAAGCATTTTCACCCGGATAATCATGGTCCTGTACTACATCCCCCTCATCTTCCTGCCAATAAGCTCCCACTATATCTTCATCGTACTCCACTAGATATATCTTTTCATCTGTGGCATACACTGACATCCATTTTTTCTTTGATAATTTAACATCCTTTCTTGTCTTTTTATCAACTCGATGAAGCTGATACTTCTTGTCCAAATAAAAAATATATTTTCTATTAGTAGAAAATGCAAATTGACCTCCCCAATATTCTCCAGCATTTCTCAATAATGGCCGCATTTTCCCACCTTTGCGGGGAATTGCGAACTCCTGACAATAAATATATGTTTCATCCATTGTCACAAAAACACAATCGTAGTTAGTTGGATGAAAGGGCGGTACTCCATAACATTTATATGCCTTTTTTCTTTTATAGCATAATATTTCACTTTCTTTTTTTGTGTTTAAATCATAAGCATATAAATATACTTTTTTCCCTTTCTGCCTTCCATACAAAATCTGTCCATCAACAAAAGTCAGGTACGGCTTAGCCTCGTTCATATTCGATGTAGATAAAATCTTCTCTGTCCTTTTCTTATTATTAATACTAAATCTTTGTAATGATTTGCCGGATTTATATGGTTGATAATCCAACTTTTTGTCTATCACTTCATCTCTTGAATCATGATATATGTATTGCTGATAAAGTGCTGAATAATCATATAAATGATCAGCCCAAAAATAATTGTCCTGTGAATCCGCATTTTCTGTTTTTTCATAATCATCTATAATTGACTGAACTTTTTTGTTTTTCAAATCGACACGAACAAGCGCTTGTCTCGTTGTCTCCACCTCTGCTTCTCCTTCTTCTATTGTTATAAAAGCATAAAAATCATTTTGATATTTAGCAAAACTGGATATGTAGCCATATTCCAGCGTAAATTCTCCCACAAAAACATCTTCATCTCTAAAAATTTCATATTCCCTTTTGCTATTTGATTTCAAATAATAGTAATGCCCATTATCAATCTGCCCGAACACACTCGTGGGATCAGCCTCTCTAAAATATACTCCCGTATCTTTTTCATTTAATTTAGCAAGTTTCAACGTGCATTTTTTCCCCGTTTCATCTGTAACCTTAACAGGCTGTATACTCTCACGGCTTAAAATTTGTTGACATATTTTTTCCTCTCTACCGCTTTTTTCTATATAATAATATAACAATACATTGTCGGTTTTGTAAAAACGTAACACTTTTTTATCAACATATTTTTCGGATTTATCTTCTCGAAGTTCTTCTTTCCATATACTATCATTTCCATTGCAATAATATAGCTGTCCTTCAAAAATGTACATATACCTTGGACAACTATTACTGATTACAGATAAGTGCTTTCCGTCATAATCCACATAACAAACTTTTTGTTTCTCTTTGTCGGCAAAATAAATTCCTTTTTTGTCCGCTATAAAAAAATCCATTTCCGCTTTCACAACATTTGTATTAGATGAACCATCAATGTTTACCTTTTCTATCATTTTATCATTCATGCTGTAATAATAAATCCAGTCCTGTACTAAAATAAGATTGCAAATTCTATCTTCACGATTGGAATAAATGTATGTTTTTTCACTTCCATCACATCGAATTTTGGCTATATGTTGTATTCCCTCTCTTTCCTCTAAAAAATATAGGTAATCTCCATAATAAGCCAAATTGTCAATTATTCCCTTATAAATAACCTGTTTTTTACTGCCATCCAATCTCATTTTAATAATTTGATGATTTTTAACATCTCTACAAAATAACCATCCCTTTCCTATATTTATATTGTCACATCTATTATCATGCAGTTTTTGTTCTGTTTCTCCTTTTAAATTTTTACGATATAAACTCCAATTATCGTTTGCATTTGAATAATAGATTTTTCCACTTTCTTCTGCCAGTTCTCCACCAAAAACAATATTGTTTAAAATACTCCCATTAGTTTCTATGCTTTCATTATATTTGCTATCACTTTTCTTTTCAGATACACAGTGATTACATACTATTATCAAACCTATTGCCAGAATAACTCCCAATAAAGTACCAATATAAATCCTTATTCTTTTTTTGCTGTAACGCAGTTCCTCCATTTTATCCCTCCACACTTAATTTTGAAAATAGCTCACTGTAATTTATGCCGCCCAAATTGTAATCTTTCATAAACTCAGGTACAGCATTTACTTGTGCACCAACTATTCTATAATTACTTTATCGTAATCTCTTTTCAAAAAACTATACTTGTTACCGGACTTCTCTATTATTTGTAAACAAATATCTCGGTAAAGTTCTCCTTCATCACGTAAAGTTTCTGCTGTTTCACCCAAGGATTTTACTCTTTCACTCGGTGATTTATTCAACGAATTTGTTTCTGCTTTACTTATTTGCAAAACAGCTTGTGCCTCTTTTATGTATTTTTTCACCTGATAATCAAATTTTTCTATGCTTTTTTTATCATCCTCATATTTACACCGTTCACTCAACCAGTGTATCACATTTTCATATTCCGTTTCCCATAATTTCCCGTATAATCTTTGCTTGCCCCTGATTTCAGCGTATGGCATATCTTGTTTCATCACCTTATCAAAATAGCTGTCAATCGGATTAGCATTATCTACAGAAACTACTTTGTCCTGCGATAATTGCACATATGTTTTTTCTTTATTTAATACAAATATACTCAAAACAACATTAACAAGTAAACTGATGCCCAAAAACAGGCAAAACAATATTTTTTTCATTCGGATACCCCCTCATATAAATCAACACTTTCTCAAATACAACGATTCGCCTTTCCGGAATGTTGCAGTAAAATCACCTCAATCATACCATACATCACTTGGAAGTTTCACACCTTGCCTTTTCAGCATAATACATTCCACCCCATCTCTATATCCACTCTGGTAAAAAATCAACCCAGTTCCTTCTTCCCAAATAAAAGTCTCCCAATATCCTGAATGCTGTGGATATTGATAGTAGCCACCATAACGCAGTCTCTTTTTAGGCGAATCTTGAATCTTTTTTAAGTACTGATGCCAGTCTATCTTATCGTGTTTTAATGTATCTTTATATGTCTTTTTCTGCCAAACAATTGTACTATACTTTGGAATCTCACTGGTCTTTATGATTCTATTTAACGTTTTCTTCGACAGCGTCCAAACATTTCCTTGTGCCTCATAATCGTTATTTTCCCATATACGCATTATCCTATTTTTTTGCACATAAAAATAACCAAGGCTAAGCCTTTTTGTTGGAATCTTAAGATCTGATGCCTGTTCAATCTTCAAGTGATACAGAATACCTTTTTTTAGTTTTGCAATCTTTATAAAATTCATTTTTGTTTTATACTCCAAAGCCGGAATATCTCCCCATTCATCATAAAAACCTGCACTCACATCAAATTTAACTTTACCACTTCCTTGCATATTCCAATACGAATTGATACCTTTTTGTAAAGTCTCAGTTTTCCCCTGAGACTTTTTTGTTGCCTGTGGTTTTGTTGTTTTCAATTTTGTTTCTTGTGACTTTGTGTCCATCGTTGGTTTTGCTTCGACCTTTTTTTCACTCTTTTCAACACTATAATTACCAATCAATGGAGAAATTCTGCTACGAACATAGACTATCACTGCAAGTAAAATTACAATTCCTACCGTAACTAGAATATTTTTAGTTTTTATTTTTTTCATAATACACACCCTCCTCATTAATTCATATCATTTGATATATAACGCTTTAGCAATATAAAAACTATATTTATTATATTAACAAGCACAGATTTTGTCAATTTATGTTTTGCTCAAATACAACAATTTAGCCCCCAATATGTTGCATCGTATTGGATATATTTATTTTCCCCAGCCACAAGCAAATATGGTCCTTGTAAATAAATATTCTCAGTCTTATTTCGGAGCCCATTATATAATATATCGCTCTTTTCCGTTTTTAAGTTTATTCGTTTAATCATATTTTTTTCATAGCAAATCGCATTCTTTTCATTGGATGCAATTTGCACACATCCCTTATCCCTCTGAAAAAGAATTTCCACATCATTTGTTAGCAGATTTACTTTATAGACATATGACTTAACAACATTATTTATAGGTATTTCCATATTACGCAATCGTACATCTTCTTCCCATATATTAACAACTCCGTAGATATATTTACCTTTTTGGTACTCGTTAAAACCATAAAGAAAGTCGCTGTCATATCCAATTTTCTTTTCTAACACCTTCTGATAGTTAGCATTTTTTTGTTTTTCAGTTTTCATTTCATCCCATATGTATGCACTCATAGCCGGAATATTGGAATACTCTTTTTCAGTAGAAAAACAACCATTGGAATTAGCATAAAAAGTTCGTTCTCCGACCTTACATACTCCTTTTTTGTTTTCTTTCATAGTATTTACCTTACCGGCAAACTTATCTTCCTTAATCCATGCATTTGCCACAATTCCATTATAATTTACATACGGCATATTTTGTTCTTCATCCTGCCAGTATTGTAAATAAAGAACATCTTTATCCATTGCCATGTAATTACACTTTTTCTCATGCCTTGCCTCTATGTAATGCCCCTCAAAATCATAACTATATATTACTGCATCATCACTTGAATAATTATCTCCACATTTTAATATAAACACATGGTTCATACCAAGTGCAATCTGGTTTGGAACAAAATCCAGTTTAATTATTTTTTTATTCTCACTTTTCTTATCTGTAAATTCTACATTTCTTCCATTTATTTCTGCCCAATAATTTTCATTTTCAGCATAATAATTCACGTCTCCATAATGTATAATTAAAACTGATTTATCCAATTGACAAAAAGCCAAATCACAACAAATAACCCCCAAAATTATTATTAGTATCATAATATATTTTTTCATCCACAATTCACCTCATTTCTGTTTATTCTACCGGGTTATTTTCTTCCAGTTTCTCAACTTTTCCATCCACGCAGCGAATTCGATACAGTACATCACTCCATTCATCGGATGCTTCCTTATCGTTGTCTTCAAGAAATTCCCATTCTTTTGAATAGCCCCTAACATAAAGCCATTTTCTTTTCTTCTGTTTTATTTTGCTCTTTTCTATTTATATTCACTACAACGCATGTAATTGTAATAAGCAATATAAAAAAGATTGTATACATTATTTTCCTCTTTTTCATTTACATCCTCCGTATTAATCAATAACGCTTCGGCAATCAAAAAACTCCACCGTGGGAATCGTCATAATTAAATTACTGAAGCCGAATCAGCTTAACGTAATATACAAATGCCCTTTCCATCCATCGTTATTTGATAAATTGGACAATCACTGTCATATATGCTCTCTGCCTCATCATCTTCATCACATTTCAAATATGCCATATTAGGCTTGTATTTTCGTACACATATATTTCCTTTTATACAGGCCACTCCAACACATTTTTTTGCAATTACCGTTTCACTTTGATTACTCATATCATATCTGCACAAATTAAACTTTTTATCTATGTAAAACAAATATTTATCGCTAAAATCATATAAAGTTCTTGTTTGAATATATGCACTTTTTAACATACGTTTTTTTACACGAAGCACTGAACTATACTGTACTTTAGTTTTATAAGAGATACCAAGTCTCTTTTTCGTGCCTTTCGATACGTTATTAAAATCAACCAGTTTTCCATCTGTCAACCGAATTCCATAAAGGAAATTTCGTCTTACAAAACAAAATTTTCCACCACTAAGAAAACATTTATTAAAAAATGATGATTGTTCGTCCAAAGTGACCAAAAATCCAATTCTCGTTTTCCATTCAAAGCAAACTTCCGGTCTTTGGCTTTTTTCAGAAATCCTGCATATAGTTGCAGAATATATGTTAAATAAGTCCTCCCAATCATCGTCGCGCTGTTTCACAAAATAAAATGCATTCTTATATCTTACAAAGGCAATTAGTCTTTCTTGATTTCCCAATGTAAACGTCAAAATCTTTTTCCTATTTTTATACACAAAATACTTATTTTTTGTTTTGTCCATACGGAGGTAATAATAGTTCCCATTTACTACCTGTGAATACTGCGAAGCATCACAAACACTTTGGAAATAATTATTCGCATTCACATCCGGACAGTCCGCCATATTTTCATTGATTTTTCCCACCTGCACTGCTTTTCCCCCACGCTCTGACATCTGAACAACTCTACATTTGTCCGGCACATCCCAATTTTGTATTTCACCATAATCAGTCTCATAATCAGGTTCCAGTTCTTCGTCATATTTCTTAATAAACAAACAATCTTTTGATGTCTGTACATCGGACGCCTTTTTCTTATATACGATTGTATCCGCTAAACTCGCCTTGTTTATTTTATGCACCTTATGGTCTTTATCCAAATAATATATATTTTTATTTGTGCATGAAAACAATACATCTTCGCCATCTTTGACAGAGTTGTTAAAGATTTGTTTTTTTGTTCCGTCCTCTCTATTTACCATGCAATTTGACACATACAAATTTTCATTATCAAATTTAATACTGACAGAACAATTTTTAACTGCATTTTTGCTAACATATGAATAAAATTTCTTTTCCATATTATTCTGCATATCAAAATAGTACAAATTTATCTTATTTTCATCGTGGATACCATAAAATATCTTATTATCATATACCGTATATTCCGAATTCCCTTGCGGTAGATGTGGCGTATTTATAACGGCTTTGTTTTTCTTTCCTTTCATGCTCCAAATATGTATTTTCTCTTGGTAATAAAGAATAACTTTATCCTTGTAAACACACACATCATAAGCATCCGGCATCTGGGAGTCCGACCTGCTTTCACTAGCATTAAAGATTTCTACAAATGCATTGTTCTTAAAATCTATTTTCCCAATACTCCATTTATAAACGGCCTCCTCAAATTTGGTGTCTTTATCCGTATATTCACTGGCACATATTCGCAGTGCATAAAACTCTTTTTTGTATCTTACAAGTCCTGCTATATAACCATCAGACAAAGAAAAACCGCCAATTGTATTTCCATTGCAAAGAACTATATAATTTCTATCACCATCGGACTGCATCGTATAACATTTTCCTTCACTAATCTGCCAATACTTTGCCGTTCTATCCGCACAAATCATCTTTAAGCCCTCTGATTGTGCATTGATATCCGGAATTTGTGTTGGATACTCAAACAACTTCATTTCTGCACATTCATTTTTCTTTGTTTCCTTTTCTTCTATTTTATTTTGCTCTTTTCTATTAAAGCAGTTAAAAGCCACTACAAAAACAATTGCAAGTACCACTCCTGCCAAACCAATTTTTTTAATCTTACTCATCCCACTTTCTCAACTCTTTCATACTCTTAATTGCATAAATTTCATTATCCATTCCATCTCTATCACATAACCGGACAGCTCCTGTTTTGCTATCATATTTTAGCAACCCATTTTCGTCCTGCCAAAACCACTTGCCTTGAACACAACCTAACAATATCATAAATACATTTTTCTCATTCCACGACAAATATAAATGTTTTGCATTATCCAATTCCGGCTCATAAAGCACTAAATTTTTATTTACTTGATAGGATAACAATACCTCTCTATTGTAACCGCCCTTCACTTTTGTTTTTACCGAAAAATAAATCTTTTCTTTACTATAATACAATTCCCCTATGCTAATTTTTTTTATATCATCCATAGAAACACACAGGCAATTAACAAGCACCGGTAAAACTTCTTTTTTGGTTATTATCGCACTCTTTTCACCCGTTTTAATACTATATTTCTCTATTATTTGAGGGCGATTTTCTTTGCAATAATAAACTTCATCCTTTAATGGGTCAAATGCCACATTACTTGTCTGTTTTTCGTTAATCAAACTAACTTTGTTTTGTTTAATATCATAATAAAACAAAGCCTCTTCTCCCCATACAATTCCTTTCGACGAACTTCCAAACACTTGCCACTCCAGTATTTTTAGACTTGTTATTTCTTTTGGAACGATGCACTTTTTTGTTTTATTATTTTTCAGATCAACTAAAAAAATCTCATCTTCTTGTTGTATAATATAACTCCCCACTAAAGAATTATTATAGTTTACACATGATGCAGAGCGTAAATAAACAAGATACTTATCTACGACTATTGCTTCAGTTACTCCATCCAAATGATCTACAACTTTTTGCTCTTTGCCTGCTAATACACTTCTCCCACCTCTCCCCTTCTTTAAAGGAATGCGGCATACTGCTTCAATTTCTATCCCATATTGGGTATTTTTTTTAATCTCCTTCTTAAAATACAACCATTCATCCGTTACTCGAATCAAGCACCCTTCCCCCATTGTTGCCTTTAACTTTCTCTTGTTTTCTCCGTTTATGTCATATGAAAATAAATTATTTTTCTCCACACAAAATATATCCGTAGAATTTGCATAGGGATAATCCCCCTCCCACGTTATCTTTTTCTTTACCTCTTGTTTATCCGTATTTTGCTTCACACCGCAGCTTGTACAACTAAACAATATTAACATAATCATTATTATAACTAACTTTTTATTGTACCAGATCGCCATCCCTTTTGTTCCTCCCTTTCTTTTAGCAGTCTTTTTGTTCTGTCAACTCTTTCCCTTTTTATAATACAACGATTTAGCACTTAGAAATGTTGCAGTTTATTGGACCTTTTTGTACGTCATACCAAACATAAACGAATCCCTAACAACACATAGATTATTATCAATCACTATTAAGAATTCCCCTACATCTTCCGATATCTTTTCTAATTTTCCTTTTGCCAAATCTAATCTATATATTCCATCGTCAATTGATTCTGCACGTGTAAGCGAATTATTCATATCTCCATCATTATAACTACATCTCATGTAGTAGACTTCCCCTTTCCAACGAACAACATCATTCCTTATTGCATACTCATTTGTTTCTTTTGAAGAAAAAGGAACTTTTTGTATGTACTTTGTTTTTAAATCAAACAAATACATATCAAAACCATCCGCACCATCACTTTCTGTACAAAATACAATTTTATTTTTCACAACGCATGCTCTTTCAAAATTAACTTCCACACCTTTTTTCTTCATATCAATTGCTTCAATTTCCTTCCATGAATGATCATATTTAAGCAACATTTTTTTAGCAGTATAAATATAAAGAAATTGATTATCACAAAATATAATCCGTGCCTCCTCCGATACCCTCTTTTCAGACTTTTTATTGTCCCCTAAGAGAGGCATTTCATATATCGCTTTTATATTGTCGGTAGTTGTATATATCAAACGGTTTTGCCACACCAGAAAATATGCAATCTGTCTAACGCAAATTTTCTCTTCCTTTGGACTCTTAAACCACAGTGCATTATTCTCATCTAAATAATATTTTGTATCATTAAACTTCTGTACACTTAAACTTTCAAAAGAACTCGTATTAATACTTGGCTGTATATTATCTATTTCCCGAGAAACAACATCCCGGTAAGAATGTGGTGCAAATATAATCTGACAACAGCAAAAAATCAATATTCCTGCCACTGCGACTAATATAATATATTTAATATATTTCATACAATAATACTCCTCTGCATAACTTTAAATTTCTTTGTTCCACTTATTCAGTATCTCGTTCTCCTTCCCATAATTACTGTACTTATTATCTATTGCTTTTAAATAATATTTTGCTCACACCTTTAACTTCATTAAACGCATATATTTGACCATCTGAAACTGATTTTTGTTGCTGAATCAACCACCCATTATCTCCATATTTCAAAAGACTATTCGAGCAGTTTTCTATTGCTGTTTTTTCAATGCTTTCAGAATTTTGATATGTTTTATAGTAAACATTATCATCATCCTCTGAAACATAATAGATTCCTTTTTCCCCCAAAGCATAGCAACTAACATCTTCGCAGACTACTTCACTCAGTCGAAAAGAGGAAAGGCTTATATAATATACACATATCTTATTATCTAAATTTTCTGCCAAAAAATATAAGCGGTTATCAATAGCATCAAAAGTACCTAAGAAAATTTCTTTTATTTCTCGTTCCTTCATAACACATTGCTTTCCCTCCCCTCCTAAATCACAGGTATATATTCCATTTTGTATAACATAGTACATTTTATCATTATATATCAACTCAAGAAATGCACCATTTTTATTGCTATTCAGATTTATATTTTTTATATTATTACATTCTAAGTCTGTTTTTTTTACTATGCCTGTATCCTCTTCTGCATCACTAAAATACATTTTATCATTATAAATAAAGAACGCACGATTGAGCGGTTTTAACCAACGTTCCTCCTTAGTTTTTAAGTTAATATCTTTTAATCGAATCAATTCGTTTTTACTATCATTAACCATTATATATAAATGCTGTTTATATTTCTGCCAACAATTAATATCATAATTTTCCTTTAACGATAATTCATAAACTTTCTTCTGATTAATATCATAAAATATGTATTTACCGTCAATAACTCTTAAAAAAACAAAAGTCCCATCATCAGCAACATCTGACTCTGTTCCTGATGCCTTTTTTGCCAAATTTCCTTTATTATTAGAAATCACTTTGGGGTTTTTACTATCTTTTATATATTGACAACCACAGGACAAAATTGATATGCTTAATACTAATACATACAATGTTGTTACCCGTTTTTTCTTGATATTCATATCACGTCATCCTCCAATCTCTCTTGTGCCAATTATATATGTATTCCTGTGGCTTTTTGCATTCTTATCCATGGTATCATGCGTTCATTTTATTTTTTTTACTTCAAAACATCCATTTTCATAAAAAAATATTGTCTCATTATCAATTACTAACAAGGTCCAAATATCATTTTTCTGATAATACTCATCCTCAAAATCCTTATATATATTATTATTTTTACTCTGAGGCTTGCTTTTTAAAATTTCCAAAACATCATAATCTTCTTTTTGAATGTATTTTGCTAATTCTTTATTTCTTGAATACCCATATCCGTTCATAAATTCATATGGATTTTTTATACTTATAATCTTATAATATGGATTTTTTATTTCAAAAGTTTTTCCATCAAACAAATCTTTTTTTATTTCAATTATTCGTCCTATGTAGTTATTATCACATAAATTCTCTGCTTTTAAGGAATAAGCTCTTGGATATGAAACTCTTTTCGTAAATTTCCATTTTCCCATAAGTAGCTCAATCTCTTTTTTATTATTCGTATATTTCGCTTCCTCCATTCTTGAAGGTTCTCTTTTCTGCTTATCTTCGCCATAAAAACGTCCTTTTACATAAATAACCAAAAACACAAGTAATAAAACTATGACATAACTATAAGTCCTATTTTTCATACGCAATCCTCCCTCTTATTAATTCATATCTGTTGATATAACGCTTCGGCAAAATTCAAAAATCTGTGTCTATTATATTAATAAACACAGATTTTGTCAATTTACTTTTCCTAATATTTCACAATCCCCCCTGACTTACTCAATTAATTTGGCACTCTCCATACTTGTCACACAACTCGGCTAATTCTTTATATACTTTGCCAGTAATCCTATATAATTCATTGTCTACCATCATAAAACCATCATAAAATTTAACTGTATAAATCTCGTTATCATTTTCATCATAACAAGTAATCATTGCCTGTGGTGGTTCACCACTTAATTCTTCAGCAGAATATTTTCCACGAATTGCTTTTATTCGATTTAAACTACAAACAACATTTTTAACATCTTCTCTCCCTTTAATCGACGCTTTTCCAGTAATAATGTCATCCGTCATCATACTATGCATGCCAATATATATTTCTGAAATATTAGAAGCATTCAAATTAACAGGTGTTGTCTCAAAAAGAGTAACAAAAATAATTATAAAAGTTATTGGGAAAAGAATTATTAGTTTCTTCCATAATTTTATTTCAAACCACTTAGCACACATGCTTTTTTTCATATATAATTTCTACTCTCCTTCACACCAATACAGACACAGACTGTTATTCTTTTTCAGTATAATTGCTGAATTATCTATTCCCGCTTCTTCAATCTTTTTTTGTGCATCCTTTTTGTTATGCAAAAAGCACCAACTAAAACAATTAAGATGCCACCCACCACACAAAATCGTATCCTTTTTTTCTGCAATTCTTTCTTTACATCTGGGGTAGTATAACGTTTATCAAACGAATTTTTCAACCACTTATCCTTATCTAAGTCATATATAAATTCGGGGTTGTCATCTTCTGACATGCGATATATCATATCATTGCTGCCTCCTGTCCCCTCTCCCGTATTTACAAACCATTCTAATTCCATTGCTTGTGCCTTTGAATCGCGTTTACTTGGCAAAATGCGAACTTTATTATCGGTCTTCAAACCAACTTTATAATAATGGTATACAGCACGGCATTGCGTAATACCATCTTTATTGTCTATGAATTTTGCCGAAAAAAGAATACCATCTCCCTTCTTATACTTTGCAGTATCCACCCCTTGCAAATTCACATGGTCTTCGCAAATCTTCCCCACAACAATTCGCACAACATCAATACTTATAAAATTTTGATTGTTATGTACCTCACTTACCCTGCCAATAATCAATGCATCTTGAGGTGGTTCATTATTTATCGTAAAAGATATTTCGTCCCCTGCATACACAGTATCCTTATGCAATAATATAAAAAATGCTAGGATAATAACTTTTAAAATTGTTTTCTTCATCCGAATCCCCCTCGCGTATAAATCAACTCTTTCCTTAATACAACGATTTAGCCTTCAAAAATGTTGCAATACACTTTATTCAATCATTTTATCACATAAAGTGTCCTTTTTTGAAATATATTTTCTCCTCAAGAAATAGCATAATAAAACACTGCCAACACATACTCCAAAAACAATTAAGCTATGACATTTTTTCTCATAACATCCTCACCTCACTTAAACCAATACAACCAAGCATTTCATATGTGCAGGCTGCCGCTTTATTGTGGTACTGTGTATGGATTCTCACTGCAAACAACTTACTCAAAATTAGATGTTTCTATAACCGCATCTGCAATCTTTAGGCAATCATTATTTTTATCATAGTCCATATAAGCATATGCTATAGCAATAGTATTCCATCTACCTATACGAATATAATATTTTAATCTAATCTTCTTTTCTCCATTAGAACTCACATGCACCTGAATCCCTTCATACTCATCTAATGGTCCCATTTGTATTTTTACATCGTTTCCATTTTTTATCAGTTTACCCTTTTTGTAAACTCTACAATCTTGCATTATATCATTCATTTTGTCTTTCGGTGCCTTATCAATTTCAAAATCCTCTTTTTTATAACCAGAATCTAATATAGAAAAAGTGGTACTGTATCCAATTCTTTTACATTCAAGTACAGCTCGATAATTGTCGATAAGATACCCGGAAAAATATTCTATCTGTTTTCCTACATGATCAGCATCTGCCTTCTTTGGATTTGCATAAATGGATTTAAAAACGTCATTACCCTTGTCATATCGTATAACTTCACATGCTGTGCCGGTTTTCCCATTTATTACATTTGAAACGATAATCTCCTGCCTGCCATCACCTGTAATATCCGCTAACTGAAGCATAGGCCTGCGTACCCATGAAAAAAGCAAATTAGTCTTATAAATATATTTTTTGTGATTCAGATAATCTAATACAACTATGTAATTGTCTGAATCTATAGATTTAATTTGATTACTAACCACAAGAATTAGACAATTTCCATTGCTTTTTTTCTCTTTTGAATCCGTCGCATTCACCCCTCCTTTTGAACTCACTTGTATACACGATGATTCATTATTTTCAGTAATATATCCAATATCATAGGCTGTTAATTTTAATTTCTTATCAAAGCCTAGAAAAGACAAATCTATTAAACATTCATTCTGTTCTTCCTTCAAATAAGGTAAAATCATTGTTCTATGATTTTTTGTCTCAAGTGGATTAAGAACAATAGGTTCCTCTTTTCCAGTGGTGTCTATTAGCAATTTGCCAACAATATTACTTGTTTTTTGTTTCTCAATATTCCTTGTTTGATGTATCTGTATAAAGAAAAACAATCCAACAAGTATAATTGCACTAAATAGCATCAGTTTTATTCGTTTTAAACTCATACAATCCAATCCCCTTACTCCCTTTAATTTTTGCATTTCTTCAATAATATGTATTAATTGTGCATACTCACATTATGTGTTGTATTTTCCATGCTTTTGTTGTCACATCCACATAGCAAATCTTTTTCCAGCTCATCTTCTTCCTCTATCAATTATACTTGAAACTTTTTTTTGCCCGCTTCGAAACATATCTTTTATCCCAAAGCTCAACAGTGTTTTTTCCAGCTGCTGTCCAGGAACAACTATACGCAACGAGTCCAATATTCTTTTTAAATGAAACAGTATATATGCTAAGTACATCTGAAAAATCTTTCTTTACAGTCCATGTATTATACTGTCTAACATCTTTCTTTTTCCCATAAATCAACATTCGCTCATGTTCACCAGATTCTTCCTCCGATAAAACATCTTTCATTTCAGCCTTCTGGCAAATAATATGAGTGTATTCTGCTGGTATTCGCCCCTCCTCACAAAAAGTTTTCATTTCATTATCCGGCATATGCGGCATACAATACCAGTATATCCTATCTTGCTTGACCAAAAAATAGTACATATCTAAGCATTCCTTCGGCATGTGGTATCGTCCATCGCTATCATAAGAATCATACTCCACTCGCTGAAAAAAAATGTGCCATACTTCTCCCCTTTTGCCTTTTCTTTCTCTATTGACAAACATCGTTGTTTCTTTTTCCAATAAATCTGAAAAATAGAACCGCCCGGAAACTTTTATTTGACAATTTTCTGTATATGGAAAATATTCATTATGTATTTCGCTTGTTTCTGTTGGTTTCTTTTTAGCATCTTTGGTTTCAACTTTCCCACAACCTGATACTGCTGCTATCACAAATATGAAAACACACATTTTCAAACACATATATTTCATCATCTTACTCCTTTCCATAATGCATAATCTAAAACACGAAATACTCCATAATTTTTGTCTTTTTCATTTTTTTTGCCTTTTTTCCCATCTGTTGGATAAAAGGTACAAGATAATCCGGTCTTATTAAAAATATAGGAACTTTTTATATTGATTTCAGCTCCATTATGAAACCATGCAATTGTAAGCATAGCATATATATCTTTAGACTTCTTTGTTAATTTCAAATTTTTCCTTCTTTCATCAAAACTATCCATTGATTCAAACGCATCAATGCCAGCTTTAACAAAATCATAAAAACAAATTCCTTTAGGAACATTTTTTGTTACTTTTCCTAATGGATCACCATTATGCAAATGTACTGAAAATTTTCTATTAAAATAATCTGTAGTGCTTTCTCTATAATGAATTGCTGCAATAAGTAATGGTGGCAAATTGGTCGCCTTTGATATTTGATTATATCTACTCTTCTTTTTTTTGCGCTGTTCTTTTTTATATGTAGCAACAAACCTCTCCAATTCGCTTGTTTTTCTTCTCTTCTTCTTAATTTCCCCTACATACTCCACCATTTTTTTATAATACTTTAAGTTTTTATTATACTTAAGCGGTTTATATTTTTTATGATATACCTTCTTACATCTTTTCCATTTCCCATTTTTATAGCAATGTCCACTCGGATCCCACGCATTCACCCCGTCATTCGCACAATAGGTATACAAATGCAGACTCAGCGGCTCATCACTTTCCCCGGTATAGGTATCTCTTGTGATAAATCTTCCTACACTTGGTTCATAGTATCTTGCCCGCAGATAGACTTCCTCCGTCTCTTTATCGTAGTATTCCC
>ERZ839767.837-NODE-837-length-51486-cov-9.718477_pt1 | contig 51486 bp, 42 predicted proteins | sample MGYA00519879_ERZ839767 | MGnify/ENA primary metagenome ERZ839767 (study PRJEB31850, sample SAMEA3708852) | human gut metagenome | biome: human gut; feature: human-associated habitat; material: faeces | place: China | collected 2014 ... | reverse complement strand
ATGATGGTAGTCATGGTTCCAAGTGTCTCATGGGCTTGAGACCGGCCGGGAACCCCAATCCCGCCATGCTTCGAGGGGCTGGACGGGGAACCTGAGCCGGACGGGACCCCGAACGGCACGAAACCGGCCAAGGCACCTTTAGCTGCACCTGAGATTCCACCCTCGACCGGGGCGTCGGGGTTGAAGGGACTGACAAGGAACCTGGGGGAGCCGGCACCTACAAGAGCACCTGGTTTCTCGGCAAACACTCCATACTCGGCCGATTTTGCATATCCGGCCTCGGCTTTGCTGAGAATTGTGTCATCCATTAGGGCGCTCGGCGTGACACCTAGAAAATCGGCGGTCGTTACAAGATCGCTTACTGACCATCCAACTTTGCCACACATTTTCATGGACATAGCACTCTTGGTAATGCCCAACGCTTCTCCAAGTGCCTTTTGTGTTTTTCCGCTTAGTCCTAGATAAACTCTCACGTTGGTCGGGATCGCCGCTTCGGCACGCTGTCCTTTATCCAAAGGTGTTTCTGGCGAGACTTCCGATGTGGACATATGATCACTTCCCAAAAATAGTTCAGAATTTCTTAATTAAGTGTCTCATACGATTTGCGTTCAGTCAAACTGTACGCTATAGTAAAGTACAGTAAAAATGAACTAAGTCAGAAAGAAAGAACTATGAATGGAGTGACCCAAAGGATAAGTGCTCTGGTAAAGGGTGAGGGACTTACTTGTGCCCAACTCGGTTCATTGCTTGGTCTATCGAAAACCTCGGCGAATGGAAAACTCTTGGGACGCATTGGTTGGACAACTTCAGACATCGTTGTGTTGTCCGAGCACTTCCATGTGTCTACCGACTATTTGCTGGGGCTTGATGCCGATTGTGAGGAGGTTGCGTGATGGCTGGTGGAATCTACGAACAGTCCGAATGGCCGGACAGCCGGTGGGATTGCGTCACGGTGTGCGATGGCTGCCACACAGTGGTCTGGGGCACGTTCTGGGGCGACTACGATTCGGCCGCCCGCGACGCTTATTTCGCCCGTAACGGCTGGCGCAACTACTGCGTGCCGGGCGACACGGAGATTTTGGAGCTCTGCCCGGCCTGCGCCGTGCGCGCCCTGCGCCGCGGCGAGACCCGCGGCCTGGCCGACACCTGGCTCCGCCCCACGCATGCCTACACGCATGCCTTCCGGGAGGTCGATGCACAGCTCTCCGCCCGCGAACGGATGGTGGCGGGCCTGCTGCTGACCGAGGGGAGGACAGCATGAGCGACGAAGCCGGAAGACTCGTCTTCTCCCGCGACCCGTCGGGAACATTCATCGACGGTATGGTCTTCGGAACTTCAGGAGGCGGCGAGAACGCCAATCTCGAAGTGCTGTGTGCGTTGCCCTACGAGCTTGTACGCCCACATGCTAGTGCCTCTGTCCTGGGTCCGCTGGTCGGCGTAGGGAATGTGAAGAGGCTGTTCCTGAGCGTCAAATACCTTGATGGTGAGATATCCGTCGGGCGGTACGACCGTGTATCCGGCTTTCTCGTTGAGCAGGCGCGCGCCCTCGTTGGTGGGGATACTGAGTATCAGCTCAGCGCCGTGGTCTGCCGCCCAGGAGTCGCAGAACGCCTTGATCTGCGATCCGAAGCCTTCGCGCCGATGCTTTCTGACGACCGCGATCCCTTCGATGATGGCTGCATGCTCGGCGAAAGCCTCTCGTATCTGTGCGGCATGGACCCCGCTCGTCCCGGTGCGGTATATGAGCGTCTCGGCTACGCAAAGGGCTGGCTGGATGAGGGCCGCGCCTATCAGACGGTCCTGTCCCCATACGCCTATGTACGTAGGCCTGATCGTTCCATCGTCGTGTCTGACGACTGCTGGGACGCTTTGATCGAAGTCTTTGATGTCCCTGATGAGCAGGCTCTTGATTGCCTTTGCCTCGCCATCCGTTGCGGCGGCGCGTGGCCCGTCGACGGCGAGGGAGGTGGTGCGATGGTCTGATCCCATTCGATTTTCTCTCTTTCTCTGCAACTAAAAGAAAAAACGCCCGTTCCCGATGCTGGAACGTCGGGGACGGGCGGTGCAACCAATATTCCGAGCGGCCGCGGATCCCGTATCTTGCCGGATCTCGGTCCGTGGCCGCCCAATGCATTGTCTTGGAGTAGTGATCACACATGAACGACTTTACTAAAGCATTCCGCATGTCTTGCTCTGTGTTTCCTGAGTGTAACCGGGATTTCCAGGCGCCGGTTTGGACGTTCCCGGTCGTGGTGGCATTCGCCCGCCACAACGGTCCGGGCTCCGTTGATTCCCGTCGCCTGGCGTCGATGATGGCGCACCCGTCCATGGCCATGGAAGGGAGGCTGTCGTGAACTGGCTTGCAATCGTATTGATCGTGTTCGTCGCGTTCTCGTGGCTGATGACGCTGGCCCTGTGCAGGGCGGCCCGTCTCGGCGACGAGATGGCCGCCAGATTGGCCGACGAACGCCGTGCCGCCCAGCAGTGTGAGGAGGACCGACCGTGAGCAACATCGCACTGTCATGGGCCTTCAAATGCCATGTGGGCAACGCCAGCGCGAAGGCCGTGCTCGTCTACCTCGCGGACCGCGCGGACGACGACGGCACCGCAGCCTATCCGAAGATCGCGACCATCGTCAACGTCACCGAACTCTCGGAACGGACCGTGCGCACCGCGTTGAAGACTCTCCAGGAGCGCGGCTTCATTCGCCGTGGCGACCAACGGTATGCGCGTCTCGGCAAGGACGGACGGAACCGTCTGCCCCAGTACTGCCAGATTGTGTGGGACCTCGCGGTGGAATCCGACCCGTCGACCCTCAAGTGGATCGGGGAGACGCACACCGCGGAACGGGATCCCGCGACCATGGGCAAGACCGTGGACCCGGAGGCCGGAACCGTGTTCGAGAACGGCGAATCCAAGGACGTGCTGCCGGAAAACGTTGGAACCAAGCCGATTCCCAGCACTGCAAATCTCGCAGGGCTGGAAAAAGGGCCGGAACCGGCACTGCAAATCCCGCAGGGCCAGCACTGCGAGAGCTGCACCCCCAGCACTGCAAATGCCGCACCCCCAGCACTGCAAATCTCGCAGAGCTGTATATATAAGGATAAAACCCTCCAGGTAAACCCTCCTAGTAAACCCTCCTTCCCCTCTGCCCCTACGGGGCATCTCCCCGCAAGCGGGGCGGCCGCCGCCGAAAAGAATAAAACCGAACAACTCGACGAGGACGACACCGAGATCGCCGAAGCGGCCGGACGGGTCCTCGCCTCGCTCGGTGAGCAGCGCTCGATGCTCGGCCTGGCCACGCCCTCACCGACCAAAGCCGACCGCAAGGCCATCATCGGCCTGTACCGCAGGCTCGTCGACCAGGGAGCGCAATGGCCCACCCTCGTGATGGTCGACGCGATCGGCTTCGCCATGAACGGCGATTGGTGGCCCAAACGCATCCGCACCGGCCGGGCCCTCGCCAGACACTGGGACGAACTCAACGACGACATGATCCTCGCAGCCGGCCGCACAGACGGCGACGCACACGCGCAGACGGTTCCGCCGGCCGAGTCCACGGAGCCGGATGCTGCGCCATGGCTGCCCGACTGGGCCGTGAAGACGCTGGCCGAATTGGACGGCCAGGACGCGACGGCCGGAGGGGAGGCGACGGCATGATCACGCGCATCGACTGTTCCGAGGCGGGTTTCAACGAATTCCTCCTCGCCAACCCGCAGCTCGACGGGCACGCGGACCTGATCTGGCAGCTGCATGCCGTCTACTGGCGCAACAAGCGCCTCGGCCATCCCAAGGCCGTCGGTCTGCTGATCCAATACGCCCGGGCATGGGCCGCCCGCAATCCCGGCGAAACCGCCATAGGACGTCTCCAGGCCCGCAAGACGCCGATGACGCAAGGACGGCGGCCATGAACGGGCGGGACATGATGCCGGCCTGCGCGAGAATCGCCGCAGTCGACCCGGCCATGGCGGATCGCATGTGGAACACGACGACCGACGACGATGGCCGGGACCTGGTCGACGAACGGATGCGCGGCAAGGGCCGCGTGCTGTGTGCCGCGTGCCCCATGCGCCTCGACTGCATCAGCCGCGCTCTCGTCAACGGCTGGAAGGACAAGGCCGTGTACGGCGGGCTCGACTATGCGAGCCGCTGGACCCTCGCCCGACTGATCGCCCGCGACCTCCACATCGCCGACGGCGGCCTGCACCGGATCCCACGGAGTCGGGTCCGTGACTGGCTGGCCGAGCATCCGGACTGGGCCGAACGCATGCGCCGTGATGGCCGCGACTACTGGCGACGGGCCAAACGTCGCCAACGCTCGCGCCGCGAATACGCGACCGACGATCCGCTGTTCCTTCCGACCGAGCCCGTGCCGAAGGGCCTGGTCCAGGGCAGTCTCTTCTGACCGCTTCCCGTCGCGATCCGCGTGGGACGCGGCATAAACCGAAATACCGAAAAACCAACTAACCGGAATACCGAAAAACCGGATACCGACATACCGAAATAAGGAGAACGATGAACGACAAGAAGAACCGCGAGCCGATGGTGATCGCGTTGGCGACCGGCAAGGGCGGCAGCATGAAGACCACATCGGCCGTGTTCCTGGCCTGCGCCCTCGTGGACCAGTCCCGGGGCGAGCAGCATGTGCTCGTCGCCGACGCGGACGTGCAGGGCGACGCGAAGGACTGGTGGTACAGGGCCGCCGAGCTGGACGACCCGCTGCCGTTCGACGTGATGTCCGCCGCGCCGGCCGACATCGCGCACCTGCACGGGATCAACGACCGTCTCGACGACCCCGTCGACTGGGTGCTGATCGACTCCGCCCCGTACGGGCGCGCGTTGGACGAATCGGTGAACAACGCGGACCTCGTGGTCATCCCGTCGAGTCCCAGCCGCATCGACCTCGACCAGGCCGTCGGGGTGAAGGACCTGTGCGACCGTCGCGGCGTCCCCGCCGCGATCCTCCTGTGCCGCACCGAGGCCAACACGACCGCCCTCCGCGACGCCCTAGCCTGGATCGACGCCGCGGACATCGCGTGCTTCGAGACGCTGATCCCGAAACGCCAGGACATCCTCAACGCGAAATCCACCCGCCCCCGCGGGTCCCGCCTGCACGAATACCGCGACCTGTCCGGCGAACTCAAGCAGACCATGCGACAGCTCAAGGACAAGGAGGAGGACCTGTGAGGAACATGAACCTGACGCCCCGTCCGCGCGACCTGACCGCGCTGCTCAACAGCGACCGGACGGAACCGGCGGATACCGGAAGACCGGAATCGGTGGAAACCGAAATACCGAAAAACCGGAAGACCGTGAAACCGAGCGACGCGGAGGGCTGGGTGAAGACCAGCGTGAGCCTGCGCGCCTCGACCCGACGCAGGCTCAAGACCTTCGCCGCCGAGCACGACATGCGGATCCAGGAAGTGGTCGACGCCGCCCTCGAAACGTACCTGGGCTTTGGAGGGGAACGATGCAGACGGTTCCGCCGATTCGATAAGCTGTAAACCTATGAACAAGGAGAACAAATGACAGAAAAAGAAAAGGCCATCGAAGATGAGACCATCGAACTTTCGGCCGAGTCCACGGAAAAGAAAACAAAGAAGCCGCATCGCAGAAGGGCCATCGTCATCACCGTCGTCGTACTCGCACTGCTCACGGCGGGAGGCATCGCTTGGAAGGCGCACGCGGACCGCCTCATGGCCGAGGCCAGGGCGGATTGCGCGGCCGCATCCGAACGCCTGCGCACCGCGACGAACGACTGGAACACGCTTCTGAACGGGTCCGCGGCGGACGCGGCGAAGACCGATAGGAAAAGCGTGAAGGACGCGAAGATGCTGGACGCCCTGTCCAAGACGATGAAGGCCACGATTCCGAAGACCGTTTCCTGCAAGGCGGATTCGAGGACCGGCGTGCAGGAGGCCGCAAAGGCCATCACGGCGAACGCGGCATGGTACAAGACGCATGCGAAGACGCTGTCCAAGGCCGTGAAGGCGGTCGAATCGTCCAAACTCGACAAGACCGTGGACGACGCGCAGGCGCTCTACGACGCGACCTCCGGGAAGGTGCAGGACGACAAGACCCGCGCAAGCCTGCTGGACGCCATCAAAAAGCGTGACGCGGATGCCATCGGCAAGGCCGTGAAGACGGTGAACGAATCGAAGGCGGCGAAGGAGAAGGCCGACGCGGAGGCGAAGGCCAAGGCCGAACAGGAGGCCGCGGCCCAGGCCGCCGCTGCGGCCGCACAGTCGCAACGGCAGGCCCAGTCGTACACGCCGTCCTATACGAACACCGGCACGAGTTCGGGCCGCTCCTACACAAACGCCGGTTCGGCAGGCGCATCCTCGGGTTCGACGGGCGGCTCGTCGTCCGGTGGGTCAGGCTGGTCGGGGCCGACCAGCGGCGGACACGGTGATCCAGGTGCCTGTAGTTTGGAGGATTGCTCCATCCCAATCCAACATTAAGCCGGTCGACTCCGTTTCTCTTTCAGGGCCGTTCCACGAACATCCGTGGGACGGCCCTTTCCTGTCTCCTGCGCGAATGTCCAAACCGGAGTCCGTGAAACCGGGTTGCAATGGTATCGGTCGGGGATCGCAATTCCCGCCCCGACACAGTCAAGTGCAGAATCTCTGAAAGGAGAGGAACATTGGGTTACACCAATAATAAACGGAAGACGTTGGCGTTGCTGACGGCCGTTGCCACCCTGGCCGGCGGTCTGACCGCGGGCACCGCATACGCCGGTGGCGGGGGCGGCAACAGGCCCGGCACCGGCGGCAGCGGCGCGGCAACGCAGTTCTGGCAGTACAAGGACGACGCGTCCGGTTCATGGGGCCCGGCGGCCGACATCAACAGCGTGAGCCGCGCCATGGCCAACGCAGGCGTGAGGATGGACGACTCGTCCGGCAAGGCCGCCGCCGCGCTGGCCGACGCGAACAGCCGGTGCGTCGCCGGTTTCCACCAGCGCCATCCGGGCGAGGGCGACGGCGACTGCCGCGTCGTCGCGGTCGGCGCGGTCTCCGGCAACGGGTCCACCACCAGCGTATGGAACGGATCCGGCATCGCCGACGTGAGTATATGGTTGGACAACTGGAACAAGTACATCGCACCAGGCGATTACAACTACGCTGGAACTCGTCACTATAAGACCTCTACCGCGTTTGATGACGATCCGTCCATGAGTGTGGACAAGCTCATGGAACGGTACGTGTCCAGCACGGCCAGCATCGTCATCATCGCGCTCGACAAATACCAGCCCGCCCCACCGAACTACGACCTGACCGTCACCACCACGCACAAGCAGAGGAGCAACCTGAAGGTCGGCTCCACCGACCCGATCGGCGACACCCTGCACGCGAGCAACAACGGCAGCAGCATCAAAGAGAGCCTGAACGGCACGGCCATCATCCACTACGAGGGTCAGAAGAACGGCTACGTCGCCGCCAAGACGGTCAGCAAGCCGATCACCTTCGCCAACAACGGCGACACCCAGCTCGAGAACCTCGCCACGCCAGCCGACTTCGGCATGAGCCACTGGCAGGAAGGCCAGTACTGGATTGATATCCAGGTCGCCAAGCAGGGCAGGATGAACGCGGCCGTCGACACGGCCGACAAGGACCCGTCCGAGACCTGGACCGTGAGCGCCGAACCGCCGACCCCGCCGACCAAGACCATCGACGAGGGCGTGAGCGCCGACAGCATGACCAACCGCACCGTCATCACCTACGGCACCGGCAAGGGCGGCTACGAGATGACGCTCAAGGACAAGATCACGGCCAACGGCGTCGACTACACCGTCGACGACTACAAGCTCGTCGACAAGACCGACAACGACCGCGACGTGTCCAACGAGTTCACCATCACCTGGGACCGCAAGACGGACACCGTCTCGGCCGTGCGCACGGCCGACAAGGGCGAGATGCCTTTGGACCACAAGATCGAGTTCAGCTTCGATGTCACCGTCAGCAAGCCGAAGGACTTCAGGAAGGTCAAGGACCACGCGACCGGCAAGTGGAACCAGGAACCCGAGGCCGATGCCGGCAGCAAGGAATTCGACACCTGGCAGCCGAACCCGGACAAGAGCTGGATCTTCGAGCAGGACGGCGAATGGCAGGCCGTCATCGACCCGCAGGAGACCAACAAGACCGGCGGCGACGCGCACACCTACCTCGACGGGGACAAGGTCGGCAGCGTCGTCAACGGCACCGTCGGCAGGAACCTGATCCAGGCGCCGAAACAGTTCACCCTCACCGATGACTGGACTGCCGCCGACTACATTTTCGACGCCGACACCAAGAACATCCGCGTGTACGAGGCCACGGCCGGCACCGACCGCGAAAGCAGCGTGAGCGACATCGTCAACACCGGCAGGGACGTGACCGACCAGTTCGACATCACAGTCCAGGGCACCAAGGCCACCGCCACCGCCAATGCCTCCTACCTCAAGGGATTGAAGAAACTGAAGAACCCGAAGCAGGTCACGCTCCTGATCCCCGGCAGGATCAACTTCGCGGACGGCAAGGGCGCGGCCCAGGTGCGCGACGACTTCGGCGAGAATGCGGGCGACGAACTCACCTTCTGCACCGCCCCGAACGGCAAGAACCTGACCAACGGCGGCTCCGAGACCGTGAACAACCACACCGAGCCGACCAACGAACCGCAGATCTGCGGCTACATCCCGCCGGTCAAGAAGGACGTCGTGTCCGAGGCGAGCCAGGGCGGCGACCAGGAGAGCGTGGACGGCAAAGTCGTCCAGCCCGGCCAGAAGGTCGAATACCAGCTCAACACCCAGCCGCAACTGCCGGCCGACCTCGCCTACGAGGTCAAGTCCGTGAGCTTCACCGACTCCTACGACGCCTATCTGAAACCGGACAAGCAGACCCTGGAGATGATGGACCTGAACACCGGCAAGCCGGTGTCCAAGAAGAAGTACACGACCACGTGGGATGATTCCAAGCACATGTTCACCCTGACCGTCACCGACCAGGAGACGATCAGCCAGTGGCGCGCCGGCACCAGCCCCCGCCTCCAGGTCCGCTTCGAGGGAACCGTCGCCGACGACGCCCCCACCGACCACAAGGTCGGCAACAAGTGGGTGCTGACCCTCAACAACTCGCTGACCCCGAGCAACGAGGTGTTCAACATCCCGCCGAAGCTCGACCCCGTCAAGAAGGACACGCAGAAGGACCCGACGATCAGCATCGACGGCAAGACCGCCCTGCTGGGAGACGAGATCTACTACCGCGTCACCCTCGACGTCAGGCAGGACAACCAGGCATACAAGGTCTGGAGGCTCGGCATGACCGACGACTACGACGACGAGTACCTGAAACTCGACGCCACCAACGTGGAGATCACCGACGAGACCGGCAAGGACGTCACCGACAAGTTCAACATCCAGGACAAGGACGGCGTGCTCTACGCCTACGCCAAGCTGGTCGACACCGAGATCCCCGCGACGGGCGAGACCGTCAAGGGCGACCCACAGCCGGAAGACCTCAAGGCCTACAGCGAGTCCGACGAGCATGACCCGCTCACCCGGCCCGCCATCGACCAGACGCTCCTCGGCCACACGTACACCGTGACCATGCCGATGACCGTCATCAAGGTCACCGACGGCTACACCGTGAAGAACAAGGCCACGCAGGTGCTCAACAAGATCCGCAAGGACACCAACGAGGTCACGAACCCCCTGAAGCCCATCAACCCGGCCAAGGACGTCACCGTGAAGGTCGGCGGCGCATCCGCCAACGGCAAGAGCATCTACAAGGGCCGCAGCTTCCTCTACCAGCTCGACAGCTCCATCCTGCCGGCCAACCGCGCCTACCCGCAGGTCGACAAGTGGGACATCGTCGACTCCCTCGATCCGGCCTTCGACGAATACACCGGCCAGTGGGCCGTGTACGCGACCCGCGACCTGCTTTCAGGCGGCGAGGCCCTCGCGTCCAAGGGCGACAGGATCGCCGGCTCCGACTTCGACAGCTCGAAGCTCGGCGGCGACCTCTTCACCCTCTCCGCGGCCACCGTCGACGGCCGCAACGTCGTCACCATCGAAGCGACCGACCGCTACAGGGCCCTCGTGTCCGACGACTCCCATGAGGCCGGCTGGCGCGCCTACATCCAGTGCAAGCGCCTCGCCGTGACCGACCGCCACGAGAATCAGTTCACGGAGCACTACAACGGCAAGGACCTCGAATCCAACGTCGTGTGGACCCGCACCCCGGACATGACCCCGAGCATCGACGTCCAGAAGTGGGACCGCAAGTCCGGCTGGCCGAACGGCGACCGCGACAATTCGAAGGACGCTTTGACCGTCTCCGGCGACACGGAGATCGTGTTCACCATCACGAACACGAGCAAGACCGACCCCGACACGAAGCAGGGCGCGGTGTTCCGCACCAAGGACATCAAGCTCGAGGACTCCACCATCGTCGGCGACGGCGAGGTCGTGGACCTCAAGTACCCGGCCGACTGGGACACCAAGGTGCTCAAGCCCGGCGAAAGCGTCGAGGTCACCGGCACGCTCAAGGGCGTCACCAAGACCCACACCGACCGAGCCAAGGTCACCGGCACCCCGTTGACCGAATGTCCGGTCGACACGTCGGCCCCGTTCGGTGACGGCACCTCGGACGACGAGTCCGGCTCCAAGCCCGAGGCCGAGACCGAGAGCAAGTCCGATGACGTCGTGACCATCGACGGCAAGGACTACTGCTCGGACACCAAGGTGGAGTCCGCCACCGACGACTGGAACGGCTACCGCAGGACCCTCGCCCAGACCGGCGCGGGCATCGCGCTGATCGCGCTGGCCGCGGTCGTCGTGCTCGGCGGAGGCGCGGCCCTCATGGCCGTCTCCCGCCGCCGCAAGGCGAAGGCCCCGGCCGACACCGAGGGCTCGGAGGAGTGATCCGACGAACCTGACCTCGGGCCCGTGCGGCGGACCGTTCCCCATAATCCGCCGCACGGGCCCACGGGCGCGCCCAGATCCTTTCCTTCCCGGACGCGCCCAAGCCCCCACCGGTACCGTCTTTGTTTTCTCCTTTGTGACGGCGCCGGGTTCGACTCCCGGCGGGGGCACGCCGCGGGAACCCCTTCCCGCGCACCATGGAAACCAGAACGGGGTGGCAGGCCGGATCCAATGAGGTCGGATCCGGCCTGCCACCCCTTTCCCTTGCGCACCGAACCGTCGGGCACCGGACACCGGCGAACCCCGACGAAACGCGCGTCACACGCCAAGGAGAGGATCAAGAGAAATCAGCTGGGGATATGCGTCCAGTATCAGCTGATGGAGATTCCCGATCTTTGGGGCGGAAATCGTAATCGCAAGCGCGTATTCCAACTTGTCCGTTACGCTGAGCGATGCGCCACCCTCTTCACGGGCGTTATAGTGGATGTCAAACACCGGCTTGGCGAGTCTCGCTGCCTTGAATTGCCTCTCGGAGTGCAGTACCGTCTCCCACTTCCCCTGATCCGATCTTCTCTCGGCCTCTACGGGATATAGACTGGACGTTCCCATGCGGTTGCGGCTGAAGAAGGAATCGGTCCTTGCCGTTTTCTTTCCCTCATCAATTCGGTTCGCGTCAGGCCTGAACGTGACCTCAAGCGTAGAACGCGTATATGAATCCGGGGATTGGGGATCCACCCGGCAGGTAAAAGAAAACGTCGCTCTAATCTTTACGTCACCATGATCAAGCCGTGGCGGCACGGGTATGGTCGCCCGCACTATCTTCCCCGGCCTGATGCTGCCCTTGTAGATGACAAGAGCACGCCCGTCCTCAGTCGTGACGATTTCGGTGGCGTCGGATGGAACCTTCCCCCATCCGATTTCGCTCATATTGTCTTCCTTTCTGCGTTCCGCTGCATGAATCAGCAGCGTTTTCGCCACCAGCGGAGTTATTTCCGGGCCGCAGATCTCGCGTATACGCACAGCCTGCCGTAGCGCGTTGGGCGCGGCAAAACTCGTTCCCATAACCGGTACCGCTGCAGGTGACGTTCCAGGGCCAAGCACCATGAATTCATTGCCCTCCGTTCCGCCGAACGCCACCAAATCGGGCTTGACGATCCCGGGACTTCGCCCCGGGCCGACAGCAGAATACGGGGCTCTCATCCAATACACATCCTCAGAATCACACGCCCCGACTCCGAGGGCGTTGACTGCGTCACCCGGTGATTCGATGCGGTTGTTCCCGCTTTCGGCATCCCCTTCACCGTTGTTACCGACCGCCACGCTGAGCAGCATGTCCTTGGAAGAAAGAATCTGGTCAAGAACCGACGTCCATGCGCTCACATCGTCATCCTCAATCGGCAAATCTGGACCGAGGCTGAGATTGACGTAGTGGAAGGGGTACGATTCCAACACATTCTCGATGTTATTGAGCACTTTATACATCGCGATCGGATCATCGGACCTCGTTTCTGAATCAAGCACCCTCACCGCCGTTATCCGCGTGCGCAGCGGCTGCTGGCCGGACTTAAGGCTGCCGAACAGTAGCGCCGAGCATACCCCCAACCCGTGTTCCAAAAACCGCTCGTCATCATCGGCATCGGGATTCGCCTTGATATAGTCCACCCATGACGATATCGGGTTATCCGGCGGCAGCCCTCCGTCAAGCACCGCAACCCCCAGCTGAGACGCCGTACTCGGAGGTTCGGGAAGCGTAACGGGTTCCCGAATGCTCCTCACGGAGCTGATTGGGCTCAGCCCCAACCTCGGCATTGGGCGCAGAGCGCGGACGCTGGAGTATTCAGCAAGCCGTTTGACGGCTTCTTCCGGTCCCCGAATCGGAAGATACAACAGATTATTGGCCTTGAAGTTCATTCGCTCTTCGACGTTTACTCCGAGCCTTTCCGCGAGCTCCAAGAACTTCTGGGTATTATCTGGCGCCAAATCCTCGTCCAGCTCATGGAGAACCAGTTCGTACCATGCGTCATTGGAAGGCGCGGGATGATACTTGTCATCGAATGCGTAGTTGTCGATACGCTCGATTCTGACGATGTCCTTGATACCTGCGTACTCTTCACATCGAACGCCGGGGTCCTGCAGCAGGGAATCGAAATGCTCCAGCGATTGCCTGTGTCCCGCCACCAGCAACGTCCTAGACAGACGTGCACCTTTGTCTGGATCGTCGGCCGTTGTGATTCGTACCGGCTTGCTGCCCACCAAGGACAGGCCGGCCGCCCTGAGCAGCCCGGATGGATGATAAGACTTTGCCAGATACTTCGGATGCAACACCATCTGCAAGACGTGCACATCATTCGGCGCGAGGGCCGGATCGTCCGGCAGATTTGCAATCGCACTGTGCAGTTCCGGCTGCAACCGCGCACGCGATTCCTCGTATGTGTAGATATCTTTCGGCGTCGCCCCGCCGCGGGGAAGAACAATCGGTTCAGACAGCCGTTCGCCGTGTCCTATCAGATAATGCCGTCCCATGAATCATCCTTTCGAATTCGTTTTCTCAGTTCTGCGTCGTATAGTCTGGCGCGACACCCCGGTCATCTCGGAGGCGAGCCGTTGCGTCACCGCGCCGGTCTCCACGAGCGCGACCGCAAGGCTAATCCTCTGCGCGTGGGTCAGCCCTTCCGTGTTCTCCCTTATGTATTCGGTTATGGCATCCTCCGCCGGACACCGCCTCAGCACACACCGTTTCCTTATGCGCATCGCGACGGATCTCACCTCGCTGAAAGGCGCCCCCTTCATCACGATGCCCAGGGCTTCAATCCACGGGGCCGAAACCCCTCCAAGACTGTCCGATGCGCTGAAATCGCTTTCAAGCGCATTCATGATCTGCTTCTCGTCCGGCATAGGGAAATCTATTCGTAACTCGAACCGACGCCATACGGCGGGATCGATGAGTGACATGTTGTTCGTTGCCGCGAGTATGAGGCTCGCCGGGTTCCTGTCATCAAGTTCCTGCAGGAGAACAGTCACTACGCGCTTCATCTCGCCAATGTCCGAGTCGTCCGACCTAGTCTTCGCGATGGCGTCGATCTCATCGAGGAAGAGAATTCCCGGAGTGACACGAACCTTCGAAAATGCTGCTTTGATGTTGTTGCCCGACTCCCCGAGATGCCTGCCGATCGTCTCGGCCAGATCAAGCCGGTACATAGGCATTCCGAGCTGGGAGGCTATCCACCGTGCGGTCATGGTTTTCCCCACTCCGGGAGGACCGGTAAAAATCGCCGTCGAGGTCGGGGAAAGACCGTTAAGGGCGAGGACCGACGCGTTCTCGCGCTCCTCGAGCAGTCCCTCTACCTGTTTGACAATCCGCTCAGGCAGGAATGGCTTCTCCACATCGGAGCGTTGGCCCACGGGAAGGATCGGCGCCTCCCCAGTCCGACGTGACGCATGGCCTAATTCCCTTATCGGTGTCATATCGGGCACATCGCTGGACTGAAGTAACGATTCCAACGCCTTTGAGAACGACGCATCACCGACCCTGTATTTGCGTATCAATCTAGACACGTACATACGAAAGTCATTCAACTGCCCACCAAGTCCAAATTTAACAAGCTGGACAATTTCATCTTTAATATCTGAATCCTGTTCCACGTTTGCCAAGTATAGTCTATTGACATTCCGCAACATGCTGAAGCTCGCGGGACATTCTGATTCAATTGAGATAAAAGTGTTCCAACTGCTCCATATCCAACGGAAGATGCGGCGTCCCCCCGCGAAGGTGTCCGACCCGGCCCCGTCGCGCGCGCCTTACCTTTGACCTGTCAAACAAGCCAAGCCAAGGAAAGAAGGCAGGGACGAATGAACGGACATGACAGCATCATCCTCGCGGCGGGATCCAACGTGGTGACCAGCGCGCTCGACCTCTTCAGCCAGTTCGCGATCATCGGAGGCGGCCTGTGGGCCGTGTGGGCCGTGTACGCGGCGCGCGACCTGCACAAGGATGGCGCCGTGATCACGGCCAAGGGCGACAAGCTCGCCGGCAGCGGCTTCGATTCCGAGAAGTTCGGCGGTGACCTGTTCACCCTCGACTACAAGGACGGCACCGCCGTCATCACCGCCACGGACGCGTACCGCGCGCTCGTGTCCGCCGACGTGGAGCACGAGAACGACTGGACCGCGTATATCCAGTGCAAGCGCATCAAGACCGCCGGCCGCGTCGAGAACCGGTTCACCGAGCACTTCAACGACAAGGGCCTCGAATCCAACGTCGTGTGGACCCGCACGCCGGACATGACCCCGGGCCTGCACCTGGAGAAGTACGACGTGAAATCCGGCGAGAGGCTCGGCGACCGCGACGACGTCAAGCAGGCGCTCAAGATGGACGGCGACTCGCTGGAGATCGCGTTCAAGATCACCAACACCAGCAAGGTCGATTCCAGCACGGGTGAGGGCGCGTGGTTCCGGGCCAGGGACCTCAAGCTCACCGACGACCCCACCGGCGAACGGTCGGCGAGGCCTTTTCCATACCATCGTCCGAGCCTCTTCGGGTCCGTCGGGAACGTCCAAACCGGAGCCTTCTCGACGGCCATACCGTGGTCATGTCATCCAAAACAAGTCGAAAGGAAACCATCATGTACGGAACCACCATCGCGGCAGACAGCGGCAGCGTCGTCACCAGCGCGTTGCAGCTTTTCAGCCAGTTCGCCATCATCGGCGGCGGCCTGTGGGCCGTGTGGGGCGTGGTCACCCTGGCCGGAGGACTGAAGGACCAGAACGGCCCCGCCACCCAGTCGGGCGTCTGGCAGGTCGTCGGCGGCGGCCTGATCATCGCGGCCGCGGCCCTGTTCTCCAACATCGCCCTGTAGACGGGAGGCCACGCATGGTCGATTTCATCGTCGGCATCCTCAACTCGATAGGGTCCGGCGTCGGCGACGACCTCGTGGCCGACCTGCTGAAGACCCCCGCCGAATACAACGCGGGCATGTACCAGCTGAGCCTGACCGTCGCCCGCTCGGCGGTCAAACCCATAGCCAGCACGATACTGGCGATCATGTGCGTCCTGGAACTCGCCAGGGTCAGCACCCGGGCGGACGGCGACCGAGAGCTGGGCGTCAAGCTCGTCGCCATGGCGATGTTCAAGCTCACGCTCGTGTTCACCGCGGCCCAGCACAGTGAGCTCATGCTCCAGGCCATCGACGAGATCGGCGACAGCGTGCTCGGCGGCATCCATTCGGCGGCGCCCACCACCGGCGCATCGTCGGGCCTCGGCCTTGGCGACAGCATGCGCGACGCCATCGACTCCGCCGGCTGGATGGGCCAGATACCGTGCCTGATCCTGCTGCTCATCCCGTTCCTCGTCTCCAAGGGCGCGACCATCGTCGTCACCGTCGTCATCCTCCTGCGTTTCGTGCAGATATACATGCTCACCGCGTTCAACCCGCTGCCGATCGCGTTCATCGCCCAGGAGGAGACCCGCCAGTGGGGCATCAACTACTTCAAACAGTACGCGTCGCTGGTGTTCCAATGCGCGACCCTGTATCTGGCGATCCTCATGTACCGCACGCTCGTGGGCGGCACGCTCAACCCGAGCAAGTTCAAGGACGGCGACAGCCTCTCCGGCTGGGTGATGGACAACTTCACCGGCCTGCTCCTGGCGAGCGTCATGCTCATCGGCATCGTCATGGCGGCCAACTCCGTCGCCAAGAAGCTCTTCGGCGGCGAATGAAACACAACGCAATCCACGAAAGGAAGCAATCATGGCGTTGCAGATGCCCGTCTACAGGGAACTGACCACCATCGAATCGAAGGTGTTCATGGGAATGAGCTGGCGGCAGTGCCTCGCCGCCGTCATCCTCGCCGTCGTGTGCGGGGGAGGATACGTCGGACTGTGGCTCGGGCTGGGCATGGACCCCAACCTCGCCATGTACCTGATCTTCCCGCCCGGCCTGCCCATAGCCGTATGGGGATGGGTGAGGCCAAAGGGCCTCATGCCCGAGAAATACCTGAAATACATCCTGCGCCACTACACGCAGCGCGAGGTCTACCTGCTCGACGGTCCGGGCAGACCATACCGCACCGGCGCGAAACCAACGATCAAGGAAAGGTGAGGAATGTTCGGAAAGAAGAAACCCCAGGCCGCGCCGGCCGAAGTCGGTGCCGAAGCCAGGGCGAAGGCGCGGAGAAAGAAGGCGACGCGTCTGCCGAAGGGCGTCAAGCAGCTCATCGGCTACGACGCGATGCTGCGCAACGGGATCGCCAGCCTGGACGACGGACGGTGGAGCGCCACCATCCTCTTCCAGGACATCAACTACCAGCTGAGCCCCGAATCCCACCAGATGGAGATCATCGACCGGTGGGCCAAGCTCATCAACAGCTTCGAGGCCGGGCAAAGCGTGCAGATCGCCTCCTACACGCGCTCACGCGGCGTGCGAGAGATCCTCGCCGACGTGATGATGGACGAGACCGGTGACAGCCTCGACCACTACCGGCTCGACTACAACCGCCTCGCCCAAGGCAAACTCGAATCCGTCAGCCGCAACACCAGCACCGTCAAGACCCTGACCGTCACCGTCCGCGAAAGCGACGAGCAGGCCGCCGTCGCGACCCTGAACGCCCTGTGCAACAACCTCGTCAGCCAGATGCGCTCCATCGACGCATGCAAGGCCACCCGGCTCGACCGCGAGCACCGGCTGCGCCTCATGGCCGAGGTGCTCCGGCCCGGCGAGGAGTTCCGGTTCGACGAACGCCGGTTCGAGCATCAGCCCGGCAAGCCCGACACCAAGGACCTCGTGTGCCCGTGGAGCATCGACGCGCGCAACCCGACTATGCTCGACATCGAATCCCTGGACTCGAAATACCTGCACCGCACCATGTGGGTGTCCAGCCTGCCGCCGGAACTGTCCGACCAGCTGGTCAACGACCTGACCGGACTGCGCGCCCGCGTCGACGTGAGCATCCACCTCGCGCCCATGGACCGCGGCGAAAGCATGACGCTCGTGCGCCGCAAGAACGCCGAGGTCAAGATGCAGGTCATGGACCAGCGGCGCAAGAACCGCAAACAGGGCCTCGACCCCGACGACCTGCCCGACGACCTCGCCGACCAGCAGGAACAGCTCGGCCAACTGCGCGACGAGCTGCGCTCCACCAACCAGAGGCTCGTGGACTCGATCATCGTGATCGGCGTGTCCGCGGCAAGCCAGGAGGAGCTGGAAGTCGCGTGCAGGAACGTGAAGGCCAAGGTCAACGCGCAGTCCTGCACGGCCGAGAGCCTCAAGTTCATGCAGATGGAGGGCCTGACGGCCGAACTGCCGCTGGGCAACAACCCTCTGCCCATGAAACGCACCCTGACCACGAACAGCGCGGCCATCCTCATCCCGTTCACCACGCAGGAGGTGTTCGAGCCGCACGGACTGTTCTACGGAAGCAACGCGAGGAGCGGCAACCCGATCCTCGCGGACCGGCGCAGCCACATGAACTCCAACGGATTCGTGCTCGGCACGTCCGGCGGCGGCAAATCCTTCACCGTCAAACAGGAGATCGCCGGCATGTTCCTCAACCGTGACGACGAGGTGATCGTCATCGACCCGGAACGCGAATACCTCGCCCTCGCGGCCGCGTTCGGCGGACAGATCATCCAGATCAGCGCCGGCACCGGCACGCGCGTCAACCCGATGGACATCGTCCTGGAGGACGATTCGGCCTCCGACCCCGTCAAGGACAAGACCAACAACGTGGTCTCCATGATCGGCGCGCTCATCGGCGGCATCGACGGCCTCGACCCGCTCCAGAAGGGACTCGTCGACCAGTGCGTCAGCAACCTGTACACGCGTTACCGCAACCAGGGCGGGGGAGTGGTCCAGCCCACATTGCAGGACCTGCACGACGAATTGCAGGCGGGCGGCGACCAGGTGAGCCGGTACCTCGCCGACGCACTCAACCCGTACATCACCGGCTCCATGAGCGGCTTCAACGGCCAGACCAACGTGGACCTGTCCAACCGGTTCACCGTGTTCGACGTGTCCGGCCTGTCCGGCGAGCTGCGCACGTTCGGCATGATGGTCGTCATCGACCAGGTGTGGAACCGCGTCATCCGCAACAAGGCCAACGGGCGGCGCACCTGGCTGTACGTCGACGAGTTCCACCGCTTCTTCTCCAACCAGTACGCCGCCGCCCAGTTCAAGGACATCTACAAGCGCGCCCGCAAATACGGGCTCGGCGTCACCGGCATCACGCAGAACGTCGAGGAGATCCTCGACCTCCAGGACGCGCGAGAGATGCTGTCCAACAGCGATTTCCTCATGCTCCTGAGCCAGAACAGCACCGACGCGGACGCCCTGTGCGAGCTGCTGACCCTGAGCGAGGAGCAGCGCCAGTACTTCACCGGCGTGCTGCCCGGCCAGGGACTCATGAAGATCGGCAGCGCCTACGTGCCGTTCGACGGTCGCATCCCCGCGGGCGGCGACCTCTACCGGCTGTACTCCACGACCTTCCAGGAAGGAAAGTAAACGCATGAGCGAAACCCAAGCCCACCACGCCGGAGGCACACGCGCCCGCATCGGACGCGCGGCCACCGGCGTGGTGTCCAGCACCGCGCAGTTCGGCACGGACCGGACCGACATCGCCGACTCCATGGGCCACACCGCCGCCGAGATGGCGGGCCGCGCCGGCATGCACGGCATGTCCTCCACCATGCACGGCGTGGGCTGGACGGCCGGCAAGGCGCGGCGCATCATGAACCGCGGCAAACGCGCCCTGCGGTCGGGCAAGGGAATGCGCAAGACGGCCGGCAAACCCAAGGCGCTGTCCGAGGCGAAGCCCAGCGAGAAGATCGGCAAGTTCGCCGCGAAAGGCAAAGCGAGCAAGCGGATCGGCAAGCACATAGGCACAGGCATTGGGAAAGCCGGCCGTAGCGTCAAACGAATGGGATCCACCGGCATGGGCTGGATGGACGAAGCCGGCGCGAGGCTCACCGCTGCCGACGACGACTTCGCATCGAAGCTGGGAAGCACCACACGCGACCTGTCCTTCAAAGCGGCACGCGCGGGCGTGAAAGGCGTCAACTCGTCGGCCAAATTCATCTGGCGGCACCGCCGCGCGCCCGTCAAGGTGGCGCGCGACGTTCAAGCCACCGGACAGGCCGCCGTGCGCGCCGCCCGCGCCGCCGCGAACTTCGTGCGCATGGCCACGTCCCGCGTCATCGCGGGAGCCGCCTCCATCAGCCTTCCCATCATGCCCGTCATCGCGGCCATGCTCGCGGTGCTCGGCGTGCTCCTGGCCGTCATGGGCGCGGGCCTGGGATCCAGCGCCAGCGAATCCACGGTCTCGGGCGTGCCCGCGGAATACGAGGCCGACGTGATCCGCGCCGGATCCATCTGCCAGGTCGTCACGCCGAGCATCATCGCCGCCCAGATCGACCAGGAGTCCAATTGGAATCCGAAGGCCGGCAGCTCCGCCGGAGCGCAGGGCATCGCACAGTTCATGCCATCCACATGGGCGTCCGCGGGCAAGGACGGCGACGGCGACGGCAAGGCCGACATCTGGAACCCGCACGACGCGATCTGGAGCCAGGGCAACTACATGTGCAATCTCGCCTCGCAGGTCGAAACGGCCAAGAAGTCCGGGAAGCTGACCGGCGACACGCTCCAGCTGACCCTCGCCGCCTACAACGCCGGCCTCGGCAACGTGCTCAGATACGGCATGGTGCCGCCCTTCGAGGAAACCATCAACTATGTGCGGCGGATCAAGGAACTCGCAGCGACCAAATACACCGCAACGGGGACCGCCGAGGGTGGCACGGTCGGCTCCCTCGAACCGAAACTGACGGTCTCCGGCGGCATCGTGTCCACGGCCGGCATCACGCCGGACACGAGATACCCATGGGGGCAGTGCACCTGGTGGGCCGCGACCAGAAGAGCCGACATAGGAAAACCGATACCAGGGTGGGGCAACGCCGCCACATGGGCAGGTTCCGCGGCGTCGGCCGGCTACACGGTGGACGGCTCCCCATCCGCCGGCAGCGTCATCGTGTTCCAACCGGGAGTATTGGGCGCGTCCGCCGACTACGGGCATGTCGCCATGGTCGAGGAGGTCCGCGGGGACGGGTCGATCCTGATCAGCGAGTCCAACGCGCTTGGCCTCGGCGTCGTATCCACACGCGAAATCAGCGCCTCCCAACTGGCCGCAGCCGGAAATGGCGTCCGCTACATCCATTGAAAGGAAAACCAAGCATGGAACCAAAGAGGAACAGGATCATCGCCGCGACGGGATTTGCGGTCGCGCTCCTCATCCTGGGAGGAAACGTCGCGGTGATATGCGCCGGCAACGGAACCGCGGAGGACACGCAAAGCACCGTCGCCCGGCCGCGAACGAAAACCGAACCCGGACAAAAAACGGCTGGAGACGAAGAGACCGAGCCGGCGACGCCGACGGAGGATGATCCGTGCGCCGACCTCGCGCCGAAAGCGCTCGGCGTCTACATGGGCAACGAACGAGGCCAACTCGAAGGCGAATACTTCACGCCGGATGCCGCCGGCCTCGACATACCGGCATCATCCATAGCCCCGCAGCCATTGCCCGAGACCGAGTTCACCGGCTTCCCCGTGTCCACGGGGCGGCGGGTGGCGACATGCGCCGTATCCACCGGGCTGGAGGCATCCTGGGTGCTTGACTACACGCTCACTGACGACGGCTGGCGATGCGCGGCGGTCAAGGGCCCATTGGAAGGCGGATACCGGGTGCATGAAGGCAAACCAGAGGAACAAAAGTGATGAAGGCAAACGAACAGGATCAGCCAGTCCTCATCAAAGACGAGGGCGGAGAGGAATGACCAGGATCGACAGGAAGACGGGTGAGCCGATTCTCAGCCCCAAGCTTACGGTCGACCAGCTGTACGCCATGGCCAACGAGCCCGGTTGGCGTCCATGGATGCGCCTGATCGCCGAACATCCACACGCGTGGCCGGAGCTCGCCGAATGGTGGCATACCGCGCAGGAGCAAGGCTTTGACACGGCCGGTGCCGCGCCGCTGCCGCCCGCGTCCATGCGCGGCCGCCGTCGCGTCGCCATACCGTCCGCGCCGCTGCCGCCGGAAGACGAGCCGGGGCAGGAACCCGTGTCTGCGCCGGCGGAGCAGTCTCCTCCCGACGATTCCGTGGAGAAGGCCCTGAAGGACGCCGACGACGATTTTGCCGCACTCGAACGAATCGCCGACTTGGAATCGGATACGGCGGACATCCCTCCAATACCGGAAGCAGAATCGTCGGGGTCGGCCGTCACCTACTCGGCCGACCCCGACGATCTGAAGGTGCGTCGCGTCTTCCCGGTCGGGAAAGCGCTCGTCGCGATCGTCATGGCCGCGAGCCTCATCGCCGTGTCCTGGATGGGACTGCAAATCAAAAACCGCCGTGCCGCTGCCATGCGGCAAGAGGCGCATGAGACCGCAATCAGCGCATGCGACTCGGCCGAAGCGACACGCAAGACCGTCCAGTCCGACCTGGACAGGACCACGGCCAAAGCCTCCAGACTATTGAAGGACACCAGTCGCGGCCAAGTCGCGGATCCCAAGACGCTTGATGCGTTGAATCGGCTCCTGGACGCAAAGACGTCCACCATCAAGGGTTCCTGCGCGCCCGACGCCGTCACATCCGACGTGGACAGGACCACTGCGGCGCTGCGCAGAACGACCAAAGAGCTCAAGAACCGTCTCACCGACCTCAAGACCGCGGCCAAGGCCGTCACCGACAGCAAACTCGACAAGACCGTGGACGACGCGAACGCGCTGTACAAGCAGACCGACGGCAAGGTGGCGGACGACAAGACCCGCGCAAGCCTGCTGGACGCCATCAAAAAACGCGACGCGGACGCCATCGCAAAAGCCGTGAAAGAGGTCAACGAATCGAAGATGGCGAAGGAAAAGGCCGACGCGGAGGCGAAAGCCAAGGCAGAACAGGAAGCCGCTGCGGCCGCCGCGCAGCAGGCGCAGGCATCGCAATCCCAATCGGTTCCACAGCGGCAAACACCCTCATATTCGGGAGGAAGCCAATCCCAATCCCAAGGAAGTTCCGGATCCGGTTCCGAAACCGTTCGACGTCCGTCTTCGGGAGGCTCGTCGTCCTCCACCAATACGGGCGGAGCCTCTCCGGGATGGTCCGTGCCCGCGCCATCAGACGGGGGCACCGGCTTGCCCGGCAGCGATCCGGGGCTCTGATTCGTGAACGGTGATGGGTGACGGGAGCTTCATCGAAACTGATTCGGGAACGCGCTCTTTCATGAGCGTCAGCCAATGCGAGGCCGTTCGCAGGGAAAGCCAAAGACTTCATGCTCCCTCCGGCAGACGGACAACGCGAGGTTACACACCCAGTCGGTGACCTCCTCGCATGTTGGCTGCACTGACTCATGCATGGGTGCTCTCAACCGCCGGCACAGCTCCTCCAAGCGTGCGCGGTGTTCGGGATCATCAAGCTGAATCTAACGGGTGTGTTGTACTTTCAATTAGATAACGGGGAGAGGATAACACTGAGGTCTGGGGATATCATTGGACATAGGATAAGGTAAAGAATTGAGTTTGTTTCGGTGGAGCGGAGGAACTATTTATGGAACGTATAAATGTCAATGTATCGGATTTATGTCTCTGGGAGACGAACCCGAGAGTTGAACCATCAATCGACCAGATGGATGAACTCAATAAAATCTATAACTTCAGTGCACAGTCTCAATCGACATCAAAGCGGCAATTGATGAATCTTGCATCGTCAATAGCGGAGAATGGCTATCAGAACGATGTTGAGCCGATCCTTGCGACAAGGGCCGGCGACAAGTATGTGATTCACGATGCGAATAGGAGATTGTCTGCAATCAAATTGCTGCAAAACCCAGATTGTTACCGTGAACTTCTTGATGACCGAGATTACAAGAGATTGAAGAACCTTGTTGCGGAATATCCGCAGAACATTCCGAGCAGTCTGGACATCGTTGTTTTCGGTGACAATGAACAGGATAAGCTGAGGGAAATCCTCAATCGAAAGCACAACGGCCCTCAGGACGGTGCCGGCACGATTCCATGGAGTACTGAGGCCAAAGCCCGCTTCTCAGGAAGGCAGACGTTTTCGGACAAGCTTGAAACGCCGTTCCAGAATCAGTTTGGAGATTCCTTGACAAGCTATCTCGGAGGTTCGAACGCTACGACCAGCACGAGAAGGGTTTTCAACTCGGCTCCGGTCAAGGAATATCTTGATATCAAGAATCCGGATATAATAACCCCCGAGCAACTGGACAAAGTCAAAGAACTGGCTGATGAGGTTAAGGGATATTGTCAAGAGAACGGCACCCTTATTTCACGCCTCAATAACGATGTCATCAAGCAGGACATAATCATTCCTCTTCAGGAAAAAGGACAAGGAACGGTCAGGTCGCCAAGACTTGCCGCGAAACGCCTCAATCATGATTTTGCCAGCAAGTTCGCCACAAATCGAGACCGGCACCTTGGTGCGATGTACAACAATCCGGAATGGATGACCGACGCGCCGGAATTCGAAGACACGAACTTTATGCTTTCCGCTTTGAACGCATATGGAGTACTGGAGGACGACAGCACCAAAAGATGGGCGAAAGCATTCTTGATTGCGCCGGCGATACGTGTAATCTTCGAACTGTCCCTTCTTGCATTGGACAAATCCTGCAATGAGATTCATCTTCCCAACACAGGGGTCAGCGCAAAGCATAAAGAGAACGTCTCATATGTCCATAGCCTGTTTAAAAACAACAAATTCCAAGACTATCTGCAGGCCGGGAGGATTGTATTCGACACCTACCAAGAGGCTCATAATGTAATCGAAAATACCGATTTCGGCGAGTCCGTTGAATACTCATCGCTTGGGTCGCACAAGTCTATGAAGGATTACGACATAGATACCATCATGAGGCTGTCGAATGATGCGGTATTGTTTGCTATGCTCTGTCAGCAATATGTGCAGTTCAAAAAACAGGGTGTATGACTCGAACGAACTGGCCAAAATGGGAATCTTCTAATATCATTCATGTTTATGGCGCAAAGTAAGCTGACAAATGGTTCCAATACCCCGTTGCGATACCCCGGCGGGAAAGGCAAAATCACACGTTTCGTGGCAAACGTGTTGGAGACTAACCATATAACCGGAACCTATATCGAGCCTTTTGCAGGCGGAGCAGGCGTTGCTATCAATCTTTTGTTGTCGGGTCGTGTAGATGCAGTTATTATCAACGACCTTGATGACGGCGTATATTCGTTTTGGTATTCTCTTGTCAACGAACCCGAATATCTGCTACGTGAAATCGACCGCGTCCCCTTTGACTATTCGGATGAAAAGCCCACGGCTCAATCTTCGAAGTACTCGGAATACTGGAAGGCTATCAGGAAAAGATACGATTTCAACCATTATTCGGATATTCGACGGAAAGGATTCGACTTCTTCATGCTTAATCGCATGAACGTAAGTGGTGTCATCAAAGGTGGGCCGATAGGAGGTGCCGCCCAAGACGGGAAATACAACATTTCTTCTCGATTTAACAAAAGCACACTCAAGAAGAGGATAGAGCGAATAGCAGCGGAAAAAGAGAGAATCACTGTTAGCAACCTAGAGGCCAGCCATTTCTTCAAATTGCTTTCTGATGGCAAATTCTGCGATATGAAGAACAGTCTCATATTTGCGGATCCTCCTTACTATGTGCAGGGACGGAATCTTTATAATTCATATGCAACCGAAACCATCCACTCTCTGGTTGCGAAGCGCCTCGTCGCTGAGCCGGATTGGAACTGGATACTCACTTATGACAAAGCGCCTCAAATATGCAGGTTGTATTCCGATAAGAACGTTAAACAATATGAATATCAGATAGCTTATTCAGCGAATAAAAGAGGCTACTATTCTGAATATATGTTTGCATCGAGAAAGATGACCATGCAATCATATGCCAACGTGACTCTTAGTCAAATAAGTGACGAGGGTAACAACACCTTGTCATAATTATGTGGATGCTTCGGGTTTGTCCATTGTCGGCATCTAACTCGTATCCGTCGCATGATATGAGAGAAACATATAAATGATTAACTTGTTTTGAGCGATATCGTGCCTGTGCCGTGTTCAGAGCGTCTTTTTTTGATTGCCTCGCTCATCGACCTTTCCCAAGTCCGCAGCTTCTTCTGTTGTGCATCGGCATATTCTTTGGTGATTTCGCCTTTTTCTGTTTCTTCTGTGAGCGACTTTTCGGCGACTTCCAGAGCTCCGAGATAAACGTTCCAGGCGTCTTCTACCTTGGTGGCGCATCGGCCGCAGCGTTGTATGGAATAGTCAGCTGGGGACGGCGGCTCACCAAAGATCAGCATGAGGTCTTTTTCGGGGTCATATCCAAGGCAGATGAGAAAATCAAATGCTTCTGATGCCAGTAGGCGGCGGGTGTTGTGCTCGATGCTGAACAAAGTGGTTTTGCTCCAGCTGTGTCCGAGTTCCCTCATGCCGTTCACAGCCTCTTGCATTGATATGCGCCGTGCGATCCTTATGCCGTGGACGTTGTTCCCTATGGTTTCGTCGGTGTCGGGTTTCCTCATGCTGCTTTCCTCCATCCTTTGGAGTGCTTGAGTTTTGATTTGGGTTTGGGGATGCTGGTGTTGGGCCATGCTTTGCGGCTGAGGAACGGGTGCAGTCCTCGCAGGTTGTAGATGCATTTGTCGTTGTCCAATTGCGCGAGCTCGTCTGGCGTGAGGAGTTCGCGGCCGGTGCGCTGGTAGTTGGTGGTGTGGCTGCCGGACACGCCCTTGGAGTCGCTGGTGGTGCGGATGTCGATGGTCTCCTTGCCGAGCAGCTTGCTGAGCCATTCGGTGGTGGACTGCTCGTTGCCGCCGAGGAACAGCACCGAGTCGCAGTTGCCTACGATGGTCTCCCACGAGTCCTTGTACATCGTCTTGAGCTGGGCGATGGTCTGGAGGATGATACTGACGCTGACCTTGCGCGAGCGGATCGTGGCGATGAGCTTGTCGAAGTTGGGGATGCGTCCCACGTTGGCGAACTCATCGAGGAAGCAGTGCAATGGCGTGGCGAGGCATTCGCCGGGGTAGGTGCGGCAGCGGCGGATGATGCTGTCGAACAGGCATTGGTAGAAGATCGCGGCCAAAAAGTTGAATGTCGGGTCCTCGTCGGGCAGGGCGAGGAAGATGGCCGTCTTCCCGTTGGGATGCCTGTATCCGCCCTTGTGCTCGTCCGCGTATCCGCCGATCCGGTCGATACAGAGGTTGTCGTCGGAGAGGATCTCCCGGACCGGGCCGACTGTCAATGGGGCGAGACGCACGCCGAGGCTGATGATGATGCCCTTCTTGGTCTCTCCCGCGCCCTGGGTGAAGGGCCGGTACTGGCGGGCCGCGAACTTCAGGCCCTGGGCGAGACGCCATGCCTCGCGCAGGTCCGGATCGTTGTGGTCCGCGTCCTCGCGTTCCCATTCGGCGTGGGTCTCCTCGTATATTTCAGTGGCGGTCCGGGCGACGGCGTCGACCTGGCTTTCCTTGGTCTCGTCCTGTTCGCTGGCTTCGAGCAGGTCGCGCATGTCGGCGACCGCGTTGAGGGTCTGGCCGGCGTCGATGTGCAGGCAGTCCTTGAGGATGTCGTCGGGCAGGTAGTAGACGAACGCGGTGAGTGCGGTCAGGAGGCTGCGTTCGGATTTGGTCCAGAAGTCGTCGGTCTGGTGCTCCTTGGGTGTGGAGCCGTTGGTGTTGTCCATGATGTTGGTGACCAGGCGCATGATCGCCACGTCGGGTTTCGTGGGGTCGATGTAGCGCATGGGGTTGAATTTCGTCTCGCTGGTCAGGTCCACCAGGTCGAGTTGTTTGACCGTGTAGCCCATCGTCTTTAGTTTCCCGCCGGTCTTCGCGTAGAGTTCGCCTTTCGGGTCGGTGCACGCGTAGTTCATGCTGCCCTTGAGGATGTTGGGGATGACGTGGGTGGCGGTCTTGCCGGAGCCGGAGCCGCCGATCACGGCGGTGTTGAGATTGCGGCGCGTGGCCGGGGCGTCGAGGCTCAGGCCCTCGGTGGCCGTCATCTGGAGGTTCTGCCTGGTGTCGCGGTCGGTATACGGGGCCATCTCCCGGCTGGTCGACCAGCGTGCCGACCCGTACTCCTCGCCGTCCCTCCAGTTGCGTCTCATGCTCCACCGGTAGAGGTGGAACAGGCCGACCGCGCACGCGCCGCCCAGTCCGCATAGGAGGCTGGCCCGGTCGAATCCCAGGGCGAGCGGATGCTGGAGCATGATCGTCATGCCGTCTATGATCCGTTCCATGCTTTCGCCGGCGGCGATGCCGGCCTGGACGCGGGCGGCCGCGAGGTCGGAGAGCCAGAATCCCGCGAGGATGGTCAGCGTCTTGACGATGATTCCTCTTGCTTGTTCCATGATTGTTCCTTTCTATTGTTTTCTTTCGGCGAGGTTCTCCTTGAGCCTGGCGCGGAACCGGTCGTACAGCGTCTTCCTGCTGGTGATCCTCCCGTCGGCCGGCTCCGTTTCGGCCTGGGCGTCGCCGCCGGCCGCTTCCGCGTCCTTCGGGGGTGGGAGGGGCGTGACGGTGGTCATGCCGCCCGGCGCGGCGTCGATGCTGAATGGCCGGCCGTCTGCCATGAGCGTGGACATGAGTCGGCCGACGTGGCCGTTGATGTCGATCCATTCGCCGTCGCCGGCCTTGTCCGGTCTGATGCCGCTGACGGTGGTGGTCCGTGTCATCGATTCCCGTCCGGTTCGTCATGGCTGGGATCGAACGCGAGGCTTGTGGCTTCGATGTCAATGCCTGATCCTTCGTCGCCCGCGGTGCCTTTGACCATGAGGCGGGATCCCTTGCGCGCGTGGTCGCGGATGTTCTCCGAATGCTCCCTGCCGCTGGCGTGGATGGTGATTTTCCTCGTGGCTGTTCCCATGGCCATGGTTTCAAGCAGCCAGTCTTCCGCGCTTCTGTTTTGCCGTGGGCTGCTGATGAGTGTGCCCTCGAACCAGATGATGGGTTCCGGCTGGTCGTTTGTTTCTGTTGTCATGCGTGTCTTCTGCTCCTTCGTATGGAATGAATGCGGGGTGGCGCGGAAAGCGCGCCACCCCGTGGCTGGAGAGGACTACAGTCTTGGCCCGTGACGCTTCGTCGTGGAATCGGCCTGTGCGGGCGCCTTGTGATCCGGTTCCGGCCGGTCACGGTCCAGGCTTTGGGCCGGCTGGGGCTCCTTCAGCTGGTCGAGCTGGTGGAGCGTCCACGTGGACAGTTCACTGTCGTATGACGCGCGGGTGAGGATCTCATCGCGGTTGTCCCAGACGATCTGGTCGGCCTGTTGTTGGGTGATGCCCGTCCAGTCGCCCTGCGCGTTGATGCGCATGAGCGGGTCCTTTCGCGGGTCCCATCCGCCCATCTTGCGTTTCTCCGCGATGTCCGCGGAGGTGAGGCCGTCTCCGGCGATCTGGACCGCCTTGTCGGATGGGTAGGCGAGGTAGGTGGCGATGTCGTTCTCGGGGTCGTGCGCGTTGACTTCGCCCACGATGCCGTGGAGGATTCTGACTGCGTCCTGGTCGGGGGATTCGTATCGTTCCAGGATGTGGCTCGCGCGCATGCAGGACGCCTTGCGGTGCTGCTCGTAGAGCACGGCCGGATTCTCATCGACCTTCGTCACGACGTATCCGGCGTCCTCCCTCGCCTTCATCGCCTGGTCGCGGTCGAAGGCGGTGCTCAGGTATGCGATGTGCCTGTCGGGGTCCCCGGGCTTCCGCCACCGGTAGGCGTATTCCTCCGGCGGCTGGTTCGCGGCCAGATGGCTCGTCCCGGCTGCGCGGGCCGTGTGTAGGCCGCCCGCGCGTTCCCAGCCCTCCACCGCCTTGGCGAGTGTTTTCCCGGCGGCTGGGTCGGCCGGGTCGATGACGGTGTGTTCGCGGTCGGCCATGTCGTTGTCGTCGTATTGCCATTCCGCCTGTGGCCGGTTGGCGTAGGACACCTCGATCCGGCCGGCCAGACGGTCCGTGTCTTTCCATGCGGGGTTGTCGTGGAAGTCGATCTGCACAGCGCGTCCGTCCGTGAGCCTCGCTTCGAGGTAGTGGCCCATGGCGTTGCCGCCCTGGGTGACTTCGGTGACGTCGTGGTCCTGTTCGAGCAGTCGTCTGGCGTTTTCCGTTGTCAATGGCATTCCTGCGCTCCTTTCCTTGGTTTCCTGGTCTCTACTTTCCGTCTCCCGGGGTTCGTCGGGTTTGGACGTCAGCCGTTCGAGTTCTGCCTGTTTTTGCCGGTACTCGTCCTCGTGGGCGAATGGTTCGGCCAGCGTCTCCTGCGCGGCGGCGAGTTCCCTTTCGGCGTCCGCCAGCCGTTCCGTGAGCTTGCCGGGGTCGGTGGCCATGTTCTTGACGATCCGGTCGAGCTGGCTGACGATGCTGGAAGGTCCGGTCAGGTAGGGTCCGGGCATCTCGGTACCGGATTCGTGCTCGTGGACGGCCTTGACGGCCAGGGTGATCCGTCCGGTGGTGGCCGCCCTGCGTGCGATGACGGGCAGTCCGTCGTATTCGGCGATCGTGTCCCCGTCGTGCGCCTGGTGGGCGGCCTGGTGGAGGAGCCTGCATGCGGTCTGCCGGTCGCCGACCGGCCGGCCGTTGATGGTCATGCCCTCCCACTTGCCGTTCATGCGTGCGGTCTGGTGGATGCTCAGGGCCTTGGACGCGAGCGGCTTGTCGTCGGTCTTCTCGCGGATCGCCTGGCGGATCCCCTCGATGCGTGGCTGGAGCTGCTGGTTGATGTCCCTGCGGGTGTCGGCCTTCTGCTGCGCCCATGAGGCGCGCAGGAGCTTCAGCTGGTTGATCTCGTTCTCCAATGTCATGCGGCGTTGGATGTCGGGGTCGCCGGTGGACAGCGCCTTGATGTTGGCGAGGGTCACCACGTCGGCGTCGAGGTCCGCGGCCTCGCGGGCGGGGCTCTTCGAGCTCATGAGCTGGCTGATGAACCGCTGCTTGCGTTCCACGGTCTGGTAGCTGTACGCGTCGAACGTGCCCTCGGTCACGTACCGGTAGTCGCGCACGTGGTCGTACGTGTTGCCCTGGCGCTGGATTCGGCCGAGGCGCTGTTCCAGGTCGGCGGGCCTCCATGGGCAGTCGAGGTCGTGGATTGCGGCGAGGCGTTCCTGCACGTTGGTGCCGGTGCCGAGCTTCTGGGTGCTTCCCATCAGCACGCGGATCTCGCCGGATCTGACTTTGGCGAACAGTTGCTCGCGTCTGGCGGGGTTGTCGCCGGCGTCGTGCACGAACGCTATCTGCTCGGCGGGCACGCCCAATTGGATGAGGCGGTCCTTGAGGTCCTGGTAGGCGTTCCATCCGCCCGACGCGGGCGTGCTCGAGTCGCAGAAGACGAGCTGCGCGCCCAGGCGTGGCGTCTCCTCCTGCCAGATCCGGGCGACGTTCTCGGCGCATGCCTGGATCTTGCCGTTCTCCAGGGGGCGGTCGTTCTCGTGGCCTTTGAGGAGCTTGGGGTCGAGGGCGATCTTTCGCCCGTCGCCAGTGATCCGCAGGAGGTTGTCGACCTCCGGCGGCACGTCGCCGTCGCGCACGAGGTCGGCCCTGTCGGACAGTTCCTCCATCTCCTTCTTCTGGCGGTCGGTGATGGGCACGGGGACGGGCACCTGCTCCAGTTCGGGCAGCGGCAGCTGGATGTCGTCGTTGGTGATCATGTCGGTGAACTGCTTCACCGCGTTCATCAGTTCGGGCAGGTTCTGGAAGCGCGCGAACCTTTGCTTGACCTGGAATCCGTTGCCTTCGGGCTTCAGTTCCACGGTGGGTACTACCTGGCCGTAGGCGCCAGCCCATGCGGCGAACGTGTCGAGGCCCTGGGCCTTGAGGGTTCCGGGCGCGAGGTAGCGCTGCATGTTGTACAGCTCGCTCATGGAGTTGGAGACCGGCGTGCCGGTCATGAACGCGATGTTGCCTCCGTGCCCGGCCTCGCGCAGCCATTCGCATTTGTCGAGCAGGTCCTCGCATTTCGCGGCGGACGACAGTTGCATGCCCAGGTCGGCGGATGCGACGGGCACGCCGAGGTTCTTGAAGTGGTGGGCCTCGTCGACGATGAGCATGTCCACGCCAAGCGATTCGAACTCGATGCCCGCCAGTGCCTTGTCGTCGCGCGACTCCTTGCCGTCTCGCAGGCGCTGCATGGCGGTCTCGGCGCTTTTGCGCGCCGCCTCCAGCCGTTTGACGGTGGGGTCCTTGTCGCCCCTGGCCTTGGCGGCGGCCTCGACGGCCTGGGCGAACTCGTCGACGCGGGCGCGCATGTTCCTCAGCCGTCGTTCCTTGCTGACGTGCAGCTGGCTGAACCGGCTCTCCGGCACGATCACCGCATCCCAGTCGCCGGTGGCGACCCGGCCCCAGAAGCGTCTCACCGATTCGGGGTTGCGTTGCGGGTCCTTGTCCATGACGAGGACCCGTCCAGCCGGATAGAGCCTGAGCACGTCGCCGGCCCACTGGTCCACGAGGTGGTTGGGGACCACGAGCATCGGCTTGGACGCCTTGCCGAGACGTTTCGCCTCGTGGGAGAGGGCGACGCCCTCGAACGTCTTGCCGGCTCCGACGACGTGCGCGATGAGGGTCCCCTCGTCGCTGCGCAGGGCGCGGGCCACCGCGTCCTTCTGATGCGGACGCAGGGCGACGCCGTGGGCGATGCCGGGCGTGGTCAGGTAGGATCCGTCGACGTGGCGGGGCCGCATGCCGTTGAATCTGCGGTTGTACAGGGCGGTGAGCCTTTGCGCGCGGTCGGGGTCCTTGAACACCCATTGGTTCCACGCGTCGCGGATCGCGTTGGCCTTCTCGATGGCGGCCATCGTGGCCTTCTGGTCCTTGACCCGTTTGGGCTTGCCGGCCGGCGTGGTCTCCGTGGGGGAGTCCTTGGTGACGGTGATCTGCGCGTTGTTCAGGCACGCCTCCAGCAGTTGGAACGGGTTGCGGTCCTCGGTGCCGTACGTCCTTGCTGCCTTGTAGTCGATGTCGCCGCCGCCCGAGTAGCCGACGCGCCATTGTCCGAGCTGGGGGATCCAGTCGACCGAGTACTGGGAGAGCTTGCCGGGCGTGAGCCCGTGGCCGCGCACGTTGAACGTCTCCATCATGAAGTCGTGGACGTCCCTGGCGGGGATCCACGGGGCCCCCAGCGGCGCCTTGATCTGCTCGGTCTCCAGCGGGGTGGGCTGTACGCGTTCCAGCAGATCGGCCACGTGTTCGAGCCGTTCCGCGTCCGTCTGGTCGGCGCGCGCGGCCTCGGCGTGCTCCGGCTGCTCCCGCCATTGTCCGAGCTGTTCCTCGCGGCGTGCGCGGAACGCCTGGTAGTCGTCGGGGCGCGCGTCGATGGCGCGTGGCGGCGCGCCGTAGGCGTCGTGTGCCGCTCCCTGGCGCAGGTCGGGCAGGTCGCGGGCGATGCCCCAGATCCATTCGCTGACCGACATGTCGGTGGCGAGCCGTTCGGCGAGCCGCGTGGGGTCGTCGGTGCCGGGCATGAGACGGCGTGCCATCGCGCCGATGGTCGTGTCCGTCCATATCGTGCTGCCATTGTCGTGGGCCGAATAGCTCTCGAACAGGTTGGAGAGGATCGCGGTCTTGTCGGCGGTTTCGAGCCGGTCGGTGTGGGCGATCTTGTGGACGAACAGGGCGAGGTCCCTGACGGGCATGCGCCGGTCGGCGAGGATCGGCGCGTAGTGCTGTGGCGCGTCGCCGTCGCGCCATGTCCAGCACAGGGCGTCCCACAGTGGGCTGGTGCCGTGTGATTGGTGCCATGCCGGCGCGTGCCACGGTTTCCGCTCTCCGGTGTCGGATCGTTCGAGGGTGACGCGCGTGTGGCTCTCGGGAAGTTCCTCCACAGCCCGCCAGGCGAGGGCGAGGACAAGTTCCGGGTTGCGGTTCCAGCCCATGGTCCATGCGTCCCGGCCGTTGATGCGTTCGATGACCGGCGCTGGATCCCTGTAGGATTCGGCGGAGTACGGGTCCTTGAGGCTGCTCCACACGTCCGTTCCCGCGGCGGCGATCCATTCGCCTGCCCGCTCCGTGGCGGGCATGTCCTCCGGCGTCGCGTAGGTGGCTGCCACGAATTCCGTCATGGCTTCGGTGCCGGCGCGGCGCTTCAGGTGTTCGGCCATGGCCGTGACGCGGTCGAGTTTCGTCCCCACGTCGCCGGTGAGGTAGTCCTCGGCGGGCATGACCGTGCCGGTGTCCGGGTCACGGATGATGAGGTCGCCCAGACCGGTCTCGGCCTCCTCGACGGTGGTGTCGGCCAGGCGCGCGATGAGTTCCAGGTCGACCCAGCCGGCGCGGTCGAGACTGATGTCCAGCGCGTCGTCCAGGCTGTCCGCATGGTCGGGCATGGGCGGCACCGGGCTGATGGTCCGTTGCGAGAGGCATTTCGCCTTGCCGACGAACCTTCCCTTTTCGTCGGTCTCCTCCAACGCCATGACGAGATGGCAGCCGGATTCCTCGCCGCTGTAGGCGCGTTGGTTGGCGCGGTCGCACAGTCGTCCGAACTCGCTCGTGAACCGGTCGTATGCCCGGTCGAGTTCGGCGCGCTTGGCTTCCACGTCCGGGTCGTCTACGCGGGCGGGGTCGAGTTCGAGCCGTTGGAGCTCGCGCGCCAGGTCTCGCAGGCGGATCATGCCGCGCAGGCGCCGCGCCTCGTCGCCCTGGCCGTGGGCGATCTCGGTGACGGTGGTGCCGTCGCCGTACCAGACCACTCCTCGCTGGTCGACCGAGTATTCGAACGGTGCCACATGGTCCGGGCGGACCACGATCTCCGCCCGTCCGGCCGGTTCCGCCTCGCCCAGCGACAGCGCCTGGCCGTGGGCGATCTGCGTGGAGAGCAGTTCTTGGAGTCGTTCGCCGACCTGTTCCGCGTCACCCTGAAAGACGACGTCGAAATCGCCGCCGAACCGTCCGATCACCGGTCTGATGTCGCCCACCGCGTGTCCTGGCATGTCGTCGGCGACCGCCTGGTTGACGTTGACGGTCACGTCCTGGTATCCGGGCACGGCGATCGGTGCGGAGTGGATCCATGCCTCGTCGGGCGTGCGGTCGAGCGTCCGTTCGCGCTTGCGCAGCACGAGCACGTCGGTGACGGCCTCGGTGCCGGCCTGGCGTGCGAACGTCGAGGACGGCAGGCGCACCACGCCGACGAGCTCGGCCTTCCTCGCGAGGTCGGCGCGCATGGTCTCGGAGCGTTTGTCGAGCGTGTACCTGCTGGTCAGCAGCATCGCGACGCCGCCGGGGCGCAGCGCGTCCACCGAGCGTTCGATGAAGTAGTCGTGCAGGGGGAGGCGGGATGTGCCGCCGTCCGTGGTCCGGTAGTCGAGGCTGATGTCGCCCGAATAGGGCACGTTGCCGATGGTCAGGTCGAATCCCGGGTGGATGGTGCAGTCCGCGAGGTCCGCGTTGAGGATCGTGGCGTCCGGGTTCAGCGCGGCCGCGATGCGCGCGCTGACCGGATCGAGTTCCACGCCCGACACGTGCGCCTTGATGTTTCCGGGGATGCCGGCCATGAAATTGCCTGTGCCGCACCCGGGCTCCAGCACCTGGATGGGCGCGGACCCGATATCGAGCGCGTCCCACATGGCCTTGACCACTGGGCCGGGCGTGTAGTAGGCGGTCAGTGTGGAGGCGCGCGCCTGCGCGTACTCATCGTCGTCGAGCAGTTCGCGGATCTCGGCGGCCAGGGCGGCCCATTCGGGCTTGTCGGAGAATGCGTCCGCGCATCCGCCCCATCCCGAGTATCCGCGCAGCGTGTCCGTCTGCTCCGCGGAGAGAGGCTCGTCGCCGTTCCCATCGAGCGTCTTGAGTGTCCGAATGGCGGAGATGTTCGCTTCGGCGCGTTCGCGGGGCGAACGCGCGCGTTGCGAGTCGAGGGCCGCTAGAAGCTTTCCACGATCTCGTGGATCGCCATGCTCATCGACTCCGCTTGCGCCTCGTTCATCCCGTTGAGCCGGTCCAGGTCGGTCATCTGCGGTGCCGCCTTCAGGCAGTCCGTCCGGTTGAGCAGGTGCCTGGACTCCATCAATTGGTCCATGATCTGCGCCTGGCGTTCCCTCGTCCGCCTCTCGATGTCCCGCAGATGCTCCTCGAGCACGTTGGCCATCATCATCTCCCTGAACCGCTGCGGATGGTTGTCCATCAGCCAGTTGATGCGCATGTTCTGGATCCCGTGCAGGCTGCTGCGGGTGAACACCTTGTACGGCACCGCCCACTTGTTGAACAGTTCCGGATGCGCCGCCCGGCGCTGCTCCATCGCCTTGAGGTGCCGCTCGTAGCGCGCCTTGAGCTGCGGGTCGGTCCATGTCATCTCGTCCATCATTGTTCCTTTCTTCAGTGTTGTTTTCCGTGCCGGAGGATTGTGTGAAACGTTTTACCGCAGGTCGCGGCGTGGTTTCGCCGGGCGTGGCGGCACCGACGCCGAGCTTGTTCTCGGCGGCGATCCGCGCGTCCCGCCGGCCGAGTCCACGGAGCCGGTTCTCCCGGTATTCGGCCGCCACGGCGGCTATCGTCTCGTCGTCCGCGCCGCGTGCGCGGAGTCGTTGCACCGCGACGTGGCCCACCGTTATCTCGTATCCGCGCACCTGTTCCGCCGTCCTGTCGGCCTGCCGCTGCTCCTCCTCGAGAAGGCTGAACAGGTCGATCTGCTCGTATTCGACCGAGGCGGTCTGCTTCGCGTATAGGCGTTTTCTCACCATGGTTCTCTCCTTTCTTATAAGGTTTTCCGCTGCCCGCGGTTACGATCGGTGCCGGCGGTGGGCGGGTCTGCGTTGAGTCCGTCGAGGTTCTTCTTGAGCCTGGTGCGGAACCGGTCGAGCGTTGACTTCAGGTCCGTGTGCCGTCGTTCCGGACCGGCGGCCGGGGATTGCGAGGCGGGAACGATGGGGCCTTGCCGCTGTTTCGTCGCCATGTCCGTCTCTGTTTTCCGTGGCGGCGCGGGTGTCTCATCGCCTATGGCGTCGGGCGTTTTGCCGCCTTCCGGCACGTACTGTTCGACGGTCGGACGATCCGTTGTTTTGCTCCTGGCCTGCGTCGGATCCTGCGTGCCGGTGAGTTCCTGGATGAGCAGTCTGGCGGCCTGGCGGCGTTGGCGGTTGGTCCACCGTCCCTCGTCCTCTCCGGCGGTCCGGTCGACGAGTCTGCGCGCCCATTTCATTGCGACGGACGGCTTGTACGTGCCGGCACGCTGGTATTCCGTGAACCGGCCCTGCATGCGTTCGATCTGCGGCCAGGATTCCTCCACGGTCTTCGAGGCGAGCTCCACCGATGCCGTGTCGAGCGTCTCCTCGGCGTCGCGGTTGCGTTTCTGCGCGTCGATGACCGCCTGGACGAGCGTCTGCGGGTCGACCTGCATGGTGCGGCGTTCCGCTCCGCGGCCGGTGAACAGCTCGACCGGGGTGCCGGGTCTGAACCTGATGTTGACGGCCCGTCCCTCGTTCTTCTGCCTCTGGTTCTTCGCGCTCATGAACATGTCGGTCGCCCAGCCGGTCAGGTCCTTGCCATCGATGGCGGTGCCGCGGGGGAGTCCGACAATCATCTTCGGCCAGTCGCGTCCGTCCTTCGCATGCAATATATAGGTGTGCGCGAGCCTGTTCGCCACCCACGCGTTCGGCCAGACCTGCTTCGTCGCCGCGGCCGTCCGGGCCGGCGTCTGTGTCACGGCTGTGGGGTCGGTGTCCCGCTCCGGCTGCTCCTGCTGGGGGAGCGCGGGCGTCGGCGAGATGGGTTGGCCCTGGAGGATGGATATGGCGGCCTGGTCGGTGAACTCGTCCCAGTCCGGGGCGCGTCGACCGTCGTTCAGATTCAGCAGCGGCTTCTGCTCCAGTCCTGGTTTGAGCAGTCCGCTGCGCATGACGCGGCCGGTCATGCCCTGGGCGACGGTTCCGCCGTCCTGTTCGCGCCAGTGCTGGTATTCATCCCGGTAGACGCGGCTTTGTGTGAGCAGTTCGCCGTCGCTCATGGTCTTGGCGGGGAAGGACTCGCTCATGTCCTCGCTGTGGCTGATGGTCGTGACCTGCATGCTCAGGTCGTCGTATTGCAGGTGCTTGAAGCTCATCGCGTCGAACAGTCCCTGCTGGTTCCGATGCCAGGAGAAGACCATGAGGTCGTATCCGTTATCCTCCAGGAAGAACACGCAGGGGCGCGGCTCGTGCTCGACCGCGTTCTGCATGAGGCTGGCCTGGAGCAGGTCGGGGTCGAGCCGGCCCGCCGCGGACGCGGCCACGGCGAGGCTGGCGCTCCATCCCATAGGGAGCTGCCGGCCCGTCGTCGGATCCGTCATGCGGTACTCGCCCGGCGTGGCCACGGTGTCCCACCGGTCGGGATGGCGGTGGTTCCACTGTTCGATGCCCGCGAGCATCGCGTCCATCGGGCTCTGCCCGTCCGACGGTCTGAGGGCGAAGGATTCGGTGGCGCGGGTCACGTCGCCGGCGATTGTGTTCCGGTGCACGATGGTGTCGCCGGGATCGTAGATCATGCCCACCGAGTCCTCGCCGGCCGTCCTTGCCGTGCCGGCCGTCCATATCGTGTCGCCGGACGAGGCCCACATGGACACCGGCCATGGGGTAGGGTCGTTGGTCCCGTTGATGGTGTCCTGGAAGATCGCGGCGCGTTTCGTCGCCTGTTCCTGCTGGTTCATTATGGTTTCCTTTCAGCGGCCCTTGCGGGGCGTGCGGTCCCTGTTCTGGGTGGGTGGCATGTGGTTCTTTTGTTCGGCGAGGTTCTCGTTGAGCCGGGTCTTGAACCGTTCGAGCAGTGCCTTCTTCGACCGGATCGGCTTCGGTTTCCGCTCCTTGCCGGCCGGCCTGGGATTGTCTGCCCTGGCCTGCGTCTGCTGTCGCGTGGCCGGTGTCCGGGCTTCGTCCGGCGCGGGTTCCGGTTCGCTTTCCGGCTCCGGTGCCGGCTTCTCCCGGTTCGGCTCGGTCGTCTGCCTGCGTGTCTGCTCCTGGGTTTGCGCGCCCTGCCCGTAGTCGTCGCGCAGGATGGCGTCGAGCTCGTCGCGCAGGCTCGGGTCGGCGGCGGCCTTGCCGATGATCCGGTCCGCGAAGTCGCGGCCGGCCTGCTCGTCGCATGTTGTGTCGCCCATGAGCTTGTCCCATGAGAGTTCGGGATGCCGGGCGGCGAGGCTGTTCGCGGCCATCTCCATGACCTCCGGATCCACGAAGTCCCAGGCGATGCGCTGCGTCGGCATGGGCTTCATGGCTGATTCGGCCGGGGTCTCCCGCGCCGGGGGTTCTGGCTCGTTTCGGGTCTGTTCCGTCTGCTCGACGGTGAAGTCGTCGTCGGTGACGTCCAGGCCCATGCCTTTGAACGCGCGTTGCACTGCGTGGCGGACATGGTCTTCGTCCTTGCCGGCGAAGTGCAGGATGAACTGGCCTTGGTCGGTGCGTTCGAGGTGGTAGTCGATGCCGGCGGTCTTGAGGCTGTGCTGTACCTCGCGCATGGTCGAGTCGTCGAGTTGCAGCTCGTGCAGGTCGCCGTCCTTCTTCCTCTGCAATCGTTTCTCGGACATCTCGCCGCTGTCGATCTTGTTCTTGACGGCCTCGCCCGCGGCGTGCACGCCGGTCTTGGTGAGCTTCATGCCGGAACGGAGCAGCGCCATGGCCACGCCCTTGGGGATTCTGAGCATGAGCTTCGCGCCTCCGGTGATGATGGTCTGGACGGCGTTCTGGATCTTCTCCTCAGCCTGTTCCTCGATTGGCATTGCGGTTTCCTTTCTGTTGTCGGTTGGTGTTTTCCTGGGACGGTTCAGATGGACCGTCCACGCTTGTGCTGATGCTGTTCGCGCTGCTCGGTCTCCGTTTGCTCGCGGTCGCGGGTCGTGTGGATCTCCCGTTCGATGGCGGCCAGCTCGCCCTCGTACCGGTCGCACAGGGCCTCGCGACGTTCCATCTCGCCGCGCGTCTCGGCCACGAGGTCGGGGTCTCCCTGTTGGATCGCGTCATGCAACGCGATGACGGCGGCCTGGAGTTCGTCGTGCGATTCGCGGACCTTTCCGCGCAGCAGCTTGAGTCCCTTGGCGCTGTCGCCGCCCGCGAGCCTGGTCCAGCGGATCGCCGCGTTCAGCGCCTTCGCCTCGCCGGCGAGCCGGTCGAGGCGTCGCGCCTGTGCCTGGTAGTAGCGCTGCTGGGCGGGGCTTACCCCGTAGCGCAGGGGCAGCCGTTCGGGCGAGGCCAGTGGTTCGAGTCGGCTCGCGGGCTCGCCGAACCACTGGTAGAGGCCGTGGGTGGTGGTCTTGCCGGCGTACCGGTTGGACGGGTCGAGGATGATCTGGTCGCGGTGGAGGGGCAGGAACGCGCGCAGCGTGGATCCGCCGTCGTCCACGAGACGCTTCGCGTCGAACGTGATCTTTTTCTTCCGGTGGGTGCCGGGCAGCCACACGGTGACCGTCTTCCTGGTCTGTTTGGCGACGAGCCGACGGTTGAACGTGATGGGGATGACGGGCGTGCTTTGCAGTCCGGCCATGATGTTCGTCATGTCGTACGCCGAGCCGAGTTTCGTGTCTCGGACCTTGAAGCCGGTGTCCTTCATGGTGAACGTGAAGTGCTGTCCTCGGACCGTCACGTCCACGCCCTGCACGTCGAGCATGTTCCTCCAGTCCTCGAAGTTCTCCGCGCCGGCCAGGGTCAGGTCGATCAGCATGCGGAGCTGGTCCTTGACGCCCAGGCCCTTCGCGGACGCGTAGATCTCCTCCATCGACATGCCGTAGCGACGCTCCATCGGCTCCTCGTTTTCGGCCCGTCGCGTCGTTCGCGCCGTCGCCGCCGTGCCCGGTTCGGAAGTCTCTTCGACATGTTTGGGGTCGCGCGCCTGTGTCGTCGGGTCTTCGTTCGGCGTGGTTTCGTCGCCGCGCATTTTGCGTGCGACCCGCTCGGTGGCGGGGTTGAAGATGACGCTTAGCCCCTCCCTCTCGCTGATCTCGTTGGCGATGACGCGCCACTGTTCGATGATGTCCTTGGGTAGTTCCACCTTCAGATGCTTCCCGTATCGGGAGGCGGCACACACCATGATGTGGTCGTGCAGGTGGTGGCGGTCGGTGTGTGTGGCGACCACGAACTTGTATTCATCACTGGTGATGCGGTGCGCAAACTCCACACCGAGTTCGTGCACCCGCTCGGGCGTCACGGGGTCATCGGGACTGAAGCTCAGCTTGATGTGGTACGCCAGACGGCTGTTCTTTTGGATGCCTTTGGGTGAGTTCTCGTTGTCTTCGAGCATTGGATCAGCCAGCGCGTCGTAGTCCGTTCCGGTCCGCTCGTAGTTGGAGCTGACCAGTCTTCCGCCGTCGGTCTTGGCGGGGTCGATGATGTACGCCATCGCCCCGTTGGGGCCTCCGAGATTCGATTTCACGGGCTTGCCGAGCTTGACCACGGCCATGCTCACACGTCCTTCCCGGCGGTGCGTTTGTTGGCGAACAGGTCGCCGAGCAGACGCTCGATGCGGTCGAACGACGCGCGGAGCTCGGCCACCTGCTCGGCGGTGATGTGCTCGTTCGCGTTGGCCCAGTGGGCGATCTGGTTGACGTTCACGCCGATGCGACCGATCTCTCTGGCGAGCGGCTCGGGGTCTGTCAGCGGCCTGATCTCGGTGACGCGGATCTCGCCATCGGTCAGCATTTTGCGTGCGAACACGGTGAACGAACGGTATCTTGTCGTGTACTTGTTCACCTTTTTGTGCAGCGAATTGACGCGTTCCCACTCGTCGGGAGTGAACGTGACGAGCTTCTGCACGGTGCGTCGGCGCTTGTTCGCCCAGCTCATTTCGCACCTCCCGTGGAGGTGTGCGGACGGCACGTCCGTGATGCCGCGAAGCGGTCTGGAGAGCTTGCTCGACCATGGGGTCTGGGTCTCCCGAGCAAGCCGATTCGCGGTGCGAATCGAGTGAACGTATATACGTTCACGTCACTTGCTACTCCCATATCAATTTCATTGATTGGGAGCGATTTCGCACGGCATGATTGCGCAATGCCGTGAAGGATGATCGCGTTCACTCCTTGCTCCTTTCGCCCATGGCCTTGAGGGAATGGCCGGTGTCTTACGCCAATCGTCCGTCGTGGAAACGGCGTCGGGTTTGGACACTCGGAGCGCGGGAAATGAGAAGGCCCCGCGAAAAAATCGCGGGGCCGGTGGGTCGTTGGTGGCGCGTCATGTCCGTCATGCATATGGGCATGAAAAAGCCCCGGCAGTCTTGGTGACGGTCGGGGCAGGGGTGTGCGGGTTCCTAGATGATTTGCATGTCGGAGCGGACGCGTTCCGCGGCGATGTCGATGTCTCCGGGCCATGAGGGCACGCCGAACGCGAGTCGCACGCGGTCGAACGTCTGCGGGTCCTTGAGCGGTTTGAACATGCCGCGGTCGACGTATCGGGACATGTCGAAGATTCCGGTCGCGCCGTCGGAGCAGGTGACCTTGAGCTTGTAGCCGGGCATGGGCTCGCATTGGGTCACTTTGATTGAATAGTCGATGGTCATGTCCGTTGCCTCCTTGTCAGCGTAGCGGGTCGATTCTGAATGGGTGCTCGAGGTTGAAGGCCAGCTCCCAGTCGGCTTCCAGCTCTTCGGCATGCAGCAGCACCCATGCCTCGACCAGTTTGCGCTGCTTGCGCGGGAGGTCTCCCTTGAGCAGGTTGCCATCGAAGGTGAAGGACGCTTCATGTCCTTGGTATCTGGCGTGGATGTGCGGCGGAACATGGTCGTCCGCGTTCATGGTGATGATGATTCCGAAGAACATGCTGATGACCGGCATGTCCGCCTCCTTGTTTTCGTTGTCTTCCATTCTAGGATATTTTTCTTTTGACCGGATGGTCAAGCGAAAGCGCTAGCGGTGGTAGCGGGTTCCGTCATGAGAACGCGTCGAAACCACGGGTTTCGCTGCGCGGGCGTTGACGGGTTCCGCGTGCCGCTATGATCAAGGCGTCAGCCGGCCGGTCAAAAGAAAATCCTCGGGATGCGCGCGGCATTGGTGCCGTGCTCCGTTTCCCGTCGGCGAGCCGTGGCCTCCGTGCCACGGCGACGCCCTGTCGGGTCCGGGAACCGTTCCCGGCGCGTGGAGTCCAGAGGACGGTAGTCGTCCTCTGGCCGCCGGAGGCGCCGCCCGCATGACGCGGGCGGCATCGGCCCCGGGGCGTCACTTGGCCGGGAACGGCGATGACGTTTTAGTCTTCGACGCTTGTCCAGTAGAGGCCGTCGTCGGGGATGTCGTCGACCTCGTCCCACATGGCTCGCGCCTGTTCGTCCCACCATGCCGCGTCGTCCCAATGCGCGTCGGCCTCGTCGTATCCGACGCTGCCGTTCGCCAGAGTCGCGTACCGGTCGAAGTCGATGCCCGTCGGGCATATGGCCTCCATCTGTTCGGCGGTCGCATAGTGGAGGCTGTCCAGATGGTAGGCATCCTGTCCGGTTTCCAAGTCGTGTGCGGCGAGGTTGGCCTGCGCCGTTTCGGCGAGCTCGTCGTGTTTGGCCCGGAACCATTCCTCGGCCCTGTTCTTCTCCTTCATGTCCATGTCTCCTTTCATTCCGCGTGCCCGAACGGTTCGTCGGTGAACCACCAGTCCCTGATGACGAGCATCCACCCGTTCCTTTCGAGCAGCGGGTCGATGTCGTCGGGCGTGATGATGTCGCCCGCGTGGTTGACCCATACTGTTTTCTCGATGCTGCATGGCGGCCATCCGCCGTCGCCGCCCCTGACGGCGTAGCAGTGCCATCCGTCGGGAATGTCGCCCGCGTGGAGCCGTACGTCGCTCCACATCGCGTCGATTCGTCCCCCGTCGGTCTCGAAGACGGCGTGCTGCAATTCCATCGGTTCCATCTGCATGGTTCCACTCCTTAGTGTCCCGCCGGCGTTCCTGTTTTCCTTTCGCCGGACATGGGGCAGCCTCGCGGTCCCGCCGCGCGGTGGAGGACGCGTGGGCCGTGCCCGCTTCGGGATAATCGGGCGAAGCCCTCCCGGAGCGGAGCACGGAACACGCAGGTCCGAAGACGCGGGCGCGGGGCTGCGATGATGAACCATGGCCGGCCGACCGTTCCCTTCCAGGCGTCGACGCCTGGAAATCCCGGAAGGGTCGGCAATGATCGTGCGCGGCCACCGGGGCCGCGCTCCGTTTCCGGCGAAGCCAGGATCACACGCGTGTGATCCTGGCGGAGTCCGACTGTCCAAACCGGCGCACGTCCGATCGCGTGAACATGGTTCCAGCCGGATTAAAACCGGGATGAAAAAGACTGGAAAGGAACACGGACATGGCATCCGATTACGTGGACGACTTCCTGCGCGACGAACGCGAGTCGTTCAAGCGCAAGGAGGCGGCGGCGAAGAAGTTCGACAGCCGCCTCAACAATTTCCGCAAGAGCGCGCAGGCGCTGCGCGACGCGGCGAGGCAATTCGAGGAGGCGTTCCCCGGCATGAGTCGGACGATGATCGCGGACAAGCTGGCGATGACCGGAACGGAGAAGAACATTGCGTTCGACGCGAAGGGCGAGCTCGTCGCCGCGCCGGGCGGAAGAAAGACCCCACCCTCCGAACCGGAGACCGTCGCCGAATCGGATCCGGAGACGACCGGATCCGACATCCAGGCGACGGACGACGAGCCCGCCCCGCAGGACGCCGCCGGACCGGACACGTCGGATGCCGGACGACCCGCGTGGGCGTCCGGCAGCTACTGATGATCGGATGTGATGCGGGATGCGATTGATCATCGCCGAGAAGCATTCGGTCGGCCAGGCCATCGCCCAGGCACTCGGCGGGCATGCGGAAAAGCATGACGGCTACATCGAGGTCGGCGACGACCTGGTCACCTGGGCGCAGGGCCACCTCGTCGACCTGGCCGCGCCCGACGAATACCAGGGCCACGACTGGGGAAAGTGGAGCCTGGACACGCTGCCCATCGACCCGACGCCCGACTGGCAATGGAAGGTCAGCCGGGACAAGGGCGCAGACCGCCAGTACAAGGTCGTCGCAGGACTGATGTGCCGCGGCGACGTCGACATGCTTGTCGACGCGTGCGATCCCGACCGTGAGGGCGAGGCCATCTTCCGCAGGATCGTGACGCATGTAGGAGTCTCCAAGCCGATGCGACGCCTGTGGGTCGCGAGCCTGGAGGAGGACGCCATCCGCGACGCCCTCGCGTCCATGAAGGACGAGACGGACTACCAGGGGCTCGCCGCTTCGGCGATGATCCGCGCGAAGGCCGACTGGCTGATCGGCATGAACGCGTCGCGCGCCTACAGCCTCGTCTACAATGCGAGGTTCACCGTCGGCCGCGTGCAGACGCCCACACTCGCGATGATCGTGGACCGCGACAGGGACATTACCGGACATGTGGCCCGACCGTACTGGAAGGTCGTCGCCCCGATGGGCGGATGGAAGCTGGCCGGCGAACGACTGGACAGGCGGGAGGACGCCGAGACGCTGCTGCGGATCGTCAACTCGGACGACTTCGCCTTCATGATCCTCGCAGCCGGCCGCAAGCAGCAGCACGACGCGCCGCCCCGCCTGTACGACCTGACCGGATTGCAGAAGGACATGAGCCGGCTGCGCGGCCTGACCGCCGCCCGCACCTTGGCCGCCTTGCAATCCCTGTATGAGAAAAAACTGGCGACGTATCCGCGCACCGACTCGCAGTACATCACGCACGACGACCTGGACACGCTGCGCGGCCTCACCGAAGGCGACCGGCTCACCGCCGGCTTCATCGAACCGGCCGCGAAACCGGAACGGCCACATCTCGAACTGACCGTGAACGACGCGAAGGTGGCCGGCCACACCGCCATCCTTCCCACCATGCAGACCGACAAGGCGGCGCTCGATGAGCTCGGCGACGACGAACGTCTCGTGTTGACGCGCGTGGTGCGACGCATGTGGGAGGCCGTGGGCGACGACTACGTGCACGACGTGACGAACGTCGTCGCGAACATCGACCCGCATTGGTGCGAGAAACATCCGGACGAAGGCCGACTTCTGCCCGAGAGCGAATGCCGTTTCACCAGCCGTTCCGACCAGCCCGTCTCTCTCGGCTGGCACGCCATCGAGCATGCCGCCCCGCAGGAGGACCATGGCGAGGAGGACGAGGCCGTGGGCAACATCATCCCCGCGAACCTCACCGACGGGGTCTCCATCGCGCCGGTCCCGCAAGGCGGGGCGACACTGTCCGAGGGAAAGACGAAACCGCCGAAGCCATTCACCGAGGCGACGCTGCTCGCCGCGATGGAACACGCCAGCCGCTGGGTGGAGGACAAGGACCTCAAGGCCGCCCTGGACGACGACGAATCCCATTCCGGAGGCATCGGCACGCCGGCCACCCGCGCCGACGTGATCGAGAAGCTGATCCGCACCGGATACGTGGAACGCAAGGGCAAGCAGCTCCGCTCCACCGAACAGGGCCGGTCCCTGATCGACGTGGTCGCCCCGAAGCTCAAGGACGTGGCACTGACCGCCGACATGGAACGACGCCTCTCGGAGGTCGAACACGGCCAGGCCGCGGCCTCGCAGGTCGAAACGGAGTTCCGCGACCTCGCCGCCCGCATCCCGGCCGACGCGCAGACCGCCATCCGTCAGGACCACGTGCAGACGAAAACACGGAACACGGAATCGTTCGGAGACTGCCCACGCTGCGGCAAGCCCGTCGTCAAAACGGGCAAGGTGTTCCAATGCTCCACCAACCGGCGAGAGAAACAACCCGACGGCACATGGAAGACCACGGAGGGATGCGGCTGGCGCGCCTGGACGACCATCGCCGGCAAGACCATCACCGACACGACCATGCGCAGGCTGCTCGACGGCCGGAAGGTCAGCCTCAAGGGCTTCGCCTCGAGGAAGGGCGGCACGTTTGACGCCGCGCTCGTCATCGACAAGGACAAGGGCGTCGCCTTCGACTTCGGCAATAACAACAAGGAAAGGAAAAAGAAATGACGAGTTCAACCTCGGTAGCTTCGTCTGGGGCGCCGTCTTCCTCGTCGCCGGACTCTCGTTCCTTTCGAGCAGCGCGCTTGTGGGGATCCTGTTCCTCCTGCTCGCGGCCGCGAACCTGGCGAACGCGATGAGCGCGCAGCTCGACTTCGTCAACCAGGCCGGCGGCAGGAACAGCGTCAAGGTGTCCATCCTCGAAAAGGACAAGCTCATGCAGCTCGCGCAGAACATCCAGCGGCTTGTCTTCGCCGACGTCGAGGGACAACGCCACCAGGAAAGCATGGACATGGCCCAGAAGCAGTACGCGGCACAGACCAACAGCGTCCTGATCCAGCAGCAGATGCTCGACCAGCAGCGCAAGGCCACGGCCGACGATAATCCATCGATACCGACCGAGTGACGAAACCGGGGCGCGGCCACGGCCGTGTCCCGGGAAACGCCGGGTCCGCCCTGTAGAAAACCTCGATTATACTAAAAGTATAATCACGGTTCGCGCAGGCGGATTCGGCTTTCTTATATCCAGGAGGGGCCATGGCAAAAGAGGATTGGAGCGAGGCCAAGGCGTGGATGCGCGCGACGCGCGAACGCATCGGCATGACCCAGCACGACGCGGCCGTGCTTGCGAACCTCACCGTGGACATGGTCAAGAAATACGAGTCGGAGAAATACCGGATCCAGCCATCGGGGAGAATGCGGGAGATGCTCGAACACTATCTCGCCGAGCACAGGCGCACCGTCGTGGCCATCGTGGAACGGCACAGGGGAGATGAGCGGGCCGTGCTCTCGTTCTCCCGCGTCTCCGACCTGCCCGAGGGGCTGCCCGACTGGGTTCGGGCCGAGGAATCCGTGAAGCGCCGCGCCGCCGCCGTGCGCGAGGCAGCCGTGCTGCTTGAGGCGGAGGGCGTCGCCGTCGACTACACCTATCTGCCCGAAGAAACGGAATAGGAGAGGGAAGGAAGGCCGATCATGTTCGGACTCTACATGCTCGCGATATACCTGGGCGTCGCCGTCATCGCCGCCGGCTTCGTCGCACTGCTCGTCGTCGTCGCGCTGGCGGTGGGACTGGTCACGCATCCCATCCGCACGCTCGCCCTGGTATTCCACAAGCTCGCCGCCCTGTCCGCCGGCCTGGCGTTGATCCTCGCGTTGATCGTCTGGTTCTGGTACGACCACTCCAAGCCGGACTTCGTCCCGTGCTTCTGGGGATCCATCGGCGTGATCGTCGCGTCCATCCTTATCCGCGCGTTCGCCGAGTGGATTCTCGAACGGCCCACCAGAGCCGAACGCCGAGCCATGAAACGTGCCGCCGCGCAGGAAACCGGCAGGGTGACGATGCGCATGCCGTTATCGGAAGAAGTGGCCGCGGCGTTCGAATCGCCCCGGGACGGCCGGCGCGCCTCCCTATGACATGCAGGCCGCAGGACGGAACGAACCGCGGCTGGAATAATGGACTTTGCAACCGGAACACGAAAAGAGGGACATGATGGCCAATCCCGAGCTATCGCAGCGCATACAGGAACTGCCCGAGGAACTGCTCGGCCTTGAACGCGAGCCGGGAATCGCCGAACGACTGCGACGAATCGACGCGCTGAAGGACCGTGCCCGCGCACTGGACCCCCTGGACGGCGTCGAGGACATGGCGCTGGCGGATTACGACCGCGACTGGCTGGTGCGCTACACCTACAATTCAAACGCCATAGAGGGATCCACGCTGACCTTGGAGGACACGTCCCTGGTTTTGGAGGGCGAGTTCGTCCCGTCGGATTCGCCGGCACGGTACGTGTTCGCCGCGCGCGGCGTCGCGGACGGCATGGCCTACGTGCGCGAATACGCCCGGGAGGGGAGGAGACTGGATGAGGAACTGGTCCGGCGCGTCCATGAGGTGACGGCGCTGGACCTCCAGCCGTTCGCCCGCGGCACGTTCCGCCCCTACGGTTATCTGGCGAGGATCACCGCGACCCGCGTCAAGACCGCCGACCCGCTGGAGATCCGCGACGACCTGCGGGCCCTGATCGACGGGCTGGACGCGAGCGGCGCTCATCCGCTGCTCAGGGCCGCCGGCTTCCATGCGATGTTCGAGAACATCCACCCGTTCATGGACGGCAACGGGCGGACCGGCCGCCAGCTGCTCAATTTCATGCTGCTGAAGCACGGCTATCGTCCCGTGGCGATCAAGTATGACGCCAAGCGCGACTATGCCCGCAGTCTGGAGACCTGGCAGGTGGACGGCGATCCCGTGGCGTTCTGTTCCGTGTTCCTCGACTGCGTGGAACAGGAGGAACACGCGTTCATCGATCTGGTCGAGGGATTGCGTCGGAAGCCGGACGCCATTCGCAGCAAAACGGATTTGCTGGACAGATTCGGCGACACGCTGCGGAAGAATCTTGCTCGGCAAGACGGGGATGGCAAGAGTGCCGGGATTGATCGCGAAGGTCCTGGGCGCCATATGAGCCATTAGCCCGAAAGCCTATACTTTGGATATGTCGATTTGATGTAGCGAGGAGAACGGGGCATGCCGACTTTGGAGTGGATGGGAAAGAGCAAGGTGGTCGCATACCACCGTCAAGTGCCGTACCGTGTACTCGAACGCATCCCTGAAAAGAGCGTTTTGGATTCGCATGGATCCGATTGCGGCAACATGGTCATCCATGGGGACAATCTTGAAGCGCTCAAGGCCCTGCTGCCCGAATACGAAGGCAAGGTGGATTGCATCTACATCGATCCTCCGTACAACACCGGCAACGAGGGATGGGTCTACAACGACAACGTGAATGACCCGCGAATCAGAAAATGGCTCAGCCATCTCTTCGGCAAGGGTCGTACGGTAATGGATTCCGAGGGCTGAAAACCGGTTTCGTTATCTCGGTTTTTCGGTATTTACCGGTTCCGGTATCGCGGTATCCAGTCGGTTGAAGGCATTGCCTCGCGCTTCGACCGTGGCTGCCTCACGTGTTTAAGCGTTGCCGCTGTACTTGTTGCAACACTTAGACGTGTGAGGCTGTTCCGTTTGATGCCGGTCTTTACCGGTTTTGGTTTTTCGGTAAAACGGTGTCCGGGTCCGTCGGTATTCCGGTATCCCGTTCCAGCAGGATCTTCCTGAGTCTTTCCACTTCGTCCCGGAGCTTGTCGATCTGGCGTTCCTTCTGGTCGATGACGGTGCGGATTACGGTCGGGTCGTTCGATGGCATGTACCGGTAGGCGAGGAGTTCCACGGTGTCGCGGTGGTGTTCTCTGACGACCCGTTGGTAGCTGTCCACCGCGACGGTGAGGCTGGTGTGTCCGAGGTCGTCCATCGTCTCGCGCATGGTCCCGCCCTCGAGGACGAGCATGGTGGCGTGCGTGGCGCGCAACGAGTGGAAGGTGATGTCGGGGCGTCCGATCTTTTCGCGGGCCATGCGGAATGTCCGTTCGATGGTCGTGGGCGGGAGCAGCCAATCGTCCAGCATAGGCGAGTGAAACAGCATGGTGTCGGGCTTGCGGTCCTTGCAGAACCGGCTGATATGGGCCTCGATGAGCGGGGCGAGTGGTTTCGGGATGGGCACGACCCTTTTGCTGCTTTTGGTCTTGGGCTCGCATAATTGGTATTTGCCCCTGTCGTCGGGGCCGCGGTTGACGGAGTGGCGGACGTGGAGTTGCAGGTTCTCCAGGTCGATGTCCCTGAGTTGCAGTGCGCATACCTCGCCGAGGCGCAGTCCGCCTGCCAGAAGGGAGAGCCAGAGCGCGAGCCGCTGGTAGTCGGGGAAGAGCTCGGCCAGCCTGTTGATCTCGTCGGCGGTGACCGGCGGTTGGTCACGTCGTTTGGATTGCGGTTTGACGACGCGGTATCGGCACGGGCTCGCGGGGATGAGCGGCGGGGTGCCATCCGCCTGTTCGTTCGCGGCGGCGAGCATGATTCGTTTGAGTGTTCGCGCCGCCTGTTCGAACGTCCATGCCGTCAACGTGTCTCTGGCGTTTGCATACCATTCGTCTACCATTTGCCGGGTGATGCGGTCGAGCGGGGTGTCTCCGAACGTCTCGTTGAGCCGACGCAGTACGATTCCGTTGCATCGGTTGGACCGGCCGGATAGCTTGCTGCCGTCCGGTTTGCGGTATTTGTCGAAGTAGTCCTTGGAGTATTCCCTGAATGTGGGCATGGTGTTTGCGCCTCGCTGCGATGGATGAAACCCATTGCCTGATGCCTTTGTTGTGGAGTGTGACGAGGTAGCGCTCCTCGTCGAGCCACCTGTAGGCCTCCGTCTCGTATTCCAGGCCGAAGTTCCGTCCGACCTTCTTGGGCGGGTCGAGCGGGTTGACGTACCGCGCCTGGAAACTGGTCGGGTTGCCGTCCGCGTCCCTGCGGACGATCACCGATCCCCATTTCCTGCGTTTTCTCGGTTGCGGCCTGTTCTCCGTGTCCTTCATTGGCTTCCCCTTGGATAGACGGTATGGGTCCGGGCGCCTATCGTCGGCGGGAGATCTCGAATGAGCATCATGGACCGGCCGGTGGTGGTCGGCCGGTGGGGGCAGTCGAGATTATTCTTGGGTGCCTGTAGGTGCCTCGTGAAAAACGAGGGTAATCGGCAGGTTTCCCAAAAATGGAAAACCTTGGAATAAAGCCAAAAACAGCTGACCACGATTATCATCAGAGGTATTCATAATGATGGTAGTCATGGTTCCAAGTGTCTCATGGGCTTGAGACCGGCCGGGAACCC
>ERZ839767.834-NODE-834-length-51619-cov-4.704038_pt1 | contig 51619 bp, 31 predicted proteins | sample MGYA00519879_ERZ839767 | MGnify/ENA primary metagenome ERZ839767 (study PRJEB31850, sample SAMEA3708852) | human gut metagenome | biome: human gut; feature: human-associated habitat; material: faeces | place: China | collected 2014 ... | reverse complement strand
TTCGCACTATTGAAACACTTTGTTTCAAGGCATGAAACACTTTTTGTTTTACTAGGAAAATAGTTTATGAAATAGAACGTATATGAAGACAAAAAGAGGGCTTTTTTAATAACCTGCAAAAATGGCAGACACCTGACATCTGTCACCGCATGAGCAGAAAACAGAGTACGCAAAAGCTTGAATACTAAACAAATAAATGCGTGGTGACAGATGTGACAGATGTCATGCGCATTTTTTTTTGTTTTTTGAATTTAATGGAATTCAATCCCAATACCCGGCAATTACCTTTTGAGGCGAAAAGGAAACTTTCACCGCCGTCTCCCTCCCTAGGGGAAGAAGAGTGTCTACTTGTTTTAGGGATAACAAATGAACAAGTAAACTCCATATAGGCATAGGAATATTTTTTATCAAGACTTATCAGGCATAGCCGTCAGACAAAGACAATAAAGCTTATTCGATGATGAAGGTAGTAGAAACCGTATTCCCCTCTCCATCTACCACCGTTAGGGAATGCTTCCCGGGAGACGGTTGCAGCGATACTTTATGAAAATATTGCGTCTGCATTTGATAGTTGTTATCTAAATGCCAGAAAACAGTTGCATCAGAACGACTATGTGCCAATTCCACCGTCAGGAATCCTTTACTACCATCCAATTGTTTAGGCAATTTAATGTGAGCATTCATAGGTGGATAAATAAATTGCATGGACTGGGAAGCATCCTCTCCGCTGCCAGACTTGAGAGGCGGAAGAGTTTTATATTCCGGATGACGTTGTTTGTAATACCATTCCCATACAGGCGGAAGGGTAAACCACGATTTATGGATAGTAGGTTCCGTATTGGCACTGTTTTCATAAACGCGATGACTTTCGTCAGCAGAGAGGGTTACATAGTGGTGATAAGGACAAGCCTCCGTCCGTAACCCTGCCGGGAGAATAAACAGCGTATCCACCTCTTCACAAAAACGCCCTTTCAAATGACCGGATTGGTGACAGACCTCCGCTTCGACAAAGCCTTCATCCGGACGTTCAAACCAGGATGAAGAGGGAAGCAGATTAAAAATATCGAATAAAACAAGTCCGGCTGTTTGTGCCCCAACTAATCCCGGCTTCCCTTCTCCGGTTGCATTACCTACCCATACCCCAACTGCATAACGGGGTGTAACCCCTACCGCCCAAGCGTCCCGGAAGCCGTAACTCGTACCGGTCTTCCAAGCTATAGTTTGCATGGAAGTTATCGACTTCCAATCAATATCTTCCGGACGGTTGACCTCCGTTAAAGCAGAAAGGGTAAGCCAGGATGCAGCCGCAGTCTCCGCCGCTTCTTCCCATCCGTTTCCTAAAGAAAAGAAAGAGGTAACGTTCCGATTCTGTAGTCCATCTTTCCCTGGTTTATTTTCATGAGGTTTTCCTACGGAGTGTTTCTCAGCTTCCTGCTTGTCCATAGAGAGTCCCTTCTCCGCTGGATGATGTTTCTCTTCTTCCTGCTTATCCATAGAGAGTCTCTTCTCTGCTGGATGATGTTTCTCAGCTTCCTGCTTGTCCATAGAGAGTCTCTTCTCTGCTGGATGATGCAGTTCCTCCCGTTCTTCCATAGATTTCAGCTCCCCGGTATTCCATAACAGCCGCGCGTCTTCTTTTCTTTGAGACAGAGCGGGAGAAATGCTAGCAGCCAAGCTCTTATACGCATTTGTCACCTCCCATAATGTAGCCTCCGCTCCTCCCAGAATCAGCGACAGTCCATAATGAGAAGCCGGGCGGTTAATACTTTTGAAACCCATTTGCTGCAAGAGGTTATGAAACTTAGGCACTCCATATCTTTGCAACATGGTTACAGCAGGAATATTCAGCGAACGGGCCAATGCCTCCGATGCCGGGACAGCTCCTTCATATTGCATACTGAAGTTTTGCGGCGTAAAGCCGTTTATATTAATCGGCACATCCGGCAATAACATGTGGGGCAACAACGAACCTTCTTTAAGCATGGCACAATATAGTAAAGGTTTTAAGATGCTACCCGTGCTTCGAGGAGCTTGGATAATGTCTACCTGGTTTCCGTTCTGTTTCCGATTGAAATGTACATTTCCGCAATAGCCAATCACCTGATTGGAAGGAATGTCAATAACAAGAACAGCCAGATTCCGGATATCGCTCCGTCCAAACTCATTGCTCCATCGTTCGGCGACATTTTCTATACGAGTCTGAATACCCAAATCGATAGTAGAACGGGAATATTGCCCGTTCCGCTCTTTATAGAAACGATTGACCAAATAAGGCGCTATTTGGGGTAAAGAATGAGGCTCGTCGGGAAGAGGTTCGGCAATAGCCAATTCATACACCGATGAATCGATAACCTTCTTATCAAAAAGTTGTTTCAATAACTTGTTCCGTTTGGTTCTTAACAGATTCCTTCCTTTCGAAAGATGAATCATAGAGGGAGCATTGGGTAACACGGCAAGCGTAGCCGACTCTGCCCACGACAGTTCTTCGGCGGAATGATTAAAATACCTCCAAGCTGCCGCATCCAGCCCTACGACATTTCCACCAAAAGGAGCATGAGAGACATACATGGAGAGGATTTCTTCTTTCGAAGCACGGAACTCCAACCGGGTTGCCCAAATCATTTCGATTATCTTCTCTCCGAACGTACGTGGTTTATTCCGGGCCAGACGAATGGTCTGCATGGTCAAAGTACTGCCTCCGCTTACCACTCGTTTATACCTTATATTCTGATAAACAGCCCTGCCAACAGCCAGCGGATTGACACCCCAATGATGATAGAAATGCTTATCTTCGAAAGTAACCAGGCATTGCTTCATCTTTTCCGGAACGGTATTCCGCTCGGGAAACCGCCATTGCCCGTCGGAAGCGATACGTGCCCCCAACAGTTCCCCGTTCCGGGCGGTAACGACTGTAGAGTAAGGTACGTGGAACAGGTGCCGGGGAAGGCAGAAGATGTATCCGACCACCAGAAAAGTAAAGATACCAAGCATTACTTTTCCGGTGACGGACAAATGTTTGAAGAAATGCAGAATTAAACGCAAAAAGCCTTTCATCTGTATCATTCCGGTTTTCATAAAGCCTATCGGCTTACAGTGACTCTTCCTGCTTTACTTCGTGCCTGCACAGTTCCGTCGTACATCGCCTCGCATTGTACTGCCGGAAGAATAAAGTCGCCTATATAGGTAGTTTGCAAACGGACTGTAAAGACTTTCGTTTCGCCCCGCCGCAAATCGAAATAGGTCAATACCCTATCGTCACGAATATCCCGATACGTATAATTCGCATTTGTCTGTTCATTATAGATTTCCCATCCGGAAGGCAGGATATGCGTCAAGGCCAAATTGGTATAAGTAGAAATTCCACTGATATTGGAAACCGCAACCACCGCCATGAAATCGGTTCCTTGCTTCAGGTTCTCAATAGATATCGGAGTCCCGTTCAAATTGGCATACCTTACATCCATCCGGATATTATTGGCCATCACCGGCAGCGTATCGTTCAATAACTGTGCACGGGTAATGAGGTCAACGGTTAAAGCTCCTTTGCCCCGGTTCTTTATGGAAACATTCCCCGACTTCGGCGAAACGGAAAGAGCCTTTTCAAAGACAGCTTTAGCCGACTTCACTTCGGGTTGCTGTTTGCCATTCCATGTCCAGGTAAAGTCCAGTGTCCCGGATAGCTTTTCCGCAAAACGTCCCATTGCCATCAGAGAGAACGCAGTAGACTGAGTACTGAACCAATCTTCATTCGAGAGGTTCTTCGACACGACTCTCGCTTGTTCCAAGGCTTCTTTATCACGCTTCATCAGAATCAGTGTTTCAAGAATCATCGCTTCATCCCTATCGGAGGAGCCATAGATTTCATTCACGGATGAGTAAGGAGTTACGGCGGTCTCCGCACGGAACACCAGTTCCTCAGCCGGTTTCATCTTCCCGGTCAGTGCATAAGCCGCAGCCAGTCTCCATCTGGATTGCAAGGATAACTCTTTCTGCTCTTTCATCCGGTTCATCGCCCCATATTCCGGTACATTGGCCAAAGCCAACGTATATAAACGGAAAGCTTGCTGCAATTCCGATTGCCACAACTGCCAGTCATCGGCCTCTTTCGGCATACGCCAATTCTGGGCTGCAGCACGCTGGAAGCGTTGCCACTTATTCAACACATTTGCATGAACCGCATACCCTTTCTCCTGAGCCAGCGTTAAGAACATGCCTGCATACGAACTAATCCACTCGTTAGCCACCGCATTGCCCGGCCAATAAATAAATCCTCCGTTCGGCAACTGACGGGCATATAGCTGACGGATAGCTTCCTGCACATTCTCTTTTATCTTCGTTGCTTCTTTTTCGTCCACCGCTTTGAATTGAGAAACAAAAAGAAGAGGCAGCGCTTTAGAGGTCAGCTGCTCCGTACAATGGTGTTGGTAATTGTATAAAAAGTCGAACCTGCGATTGATATCTACCGACGGAATGCGCGACACTTCCAATTGCAGCTGGTTGGCCGAGCCCTCTATATTATAAGGTAATGTACCGCTTTGTCCGGCTTCTATCCATTGACTACTCCGCAGCGTAACGACCGGATTCGGATTCCGGACTTCTATTTCTACGGTTTCTTTCGCCTGCTGTCCGCCTCCCCTTGCCGTAAGGTGGACGGTTACTTTTCCCGTTTTGTTTCCGGTTTTCAGTTTAAAGAAGGCCAGTTGGTCACCCGGTTGGCTAAACGTCAAGGACTGCTGCGGAGAGCCGACTATCTGCACTCCGGCTCCGGATGTCTGAATTGATACATTGACATTCTTTACCTGATTTTCCATAGCAAAGACATTAACCGGAACGGTAATTTCCTCTCCTACACTCAACACACGCGGCAAGGTAGAGAGTAACATCAGCGGACTCCGTACAAAAGCATTCTTCTCGGCATTTCCGTAAGCGCCGTCTTGTCCGGCCACCACCATCGCACGTACCGACCCTACATACATAGGAAGCTTCAGCGTATGAGTCTGCTGCTTCCCTTTTGCCAGATAGAACGGGCCTATGAATTTCACTACAGGCTTAAACCGATTCGCCTTTTCGTCGGCAGGTTTCAACGAAGCATCACCACCTGTACTGAAAAGGGAACTGTACTTTCCGGCAGAAGCCCCGAGTACATCATCATACATATCCCACGTGCGGATGCCGAGTGCTTCGCGTGAATAGAAATCCGTCCAAGGGTCGGGAGTTTTGAAACTTGTCAAATCCAACAGGCCATCGTCAACAATAGCCAATGTATACGTCATCGCCTTCCCACTTTTTTCACTTACCGTTACGTTGAAGTTTGTTTCGGGCCGTAACACTTCGGACATACGGATTTGCGGTTGCAGAATCGTCTGCCGATTGGTTACAAATACCGGCACCACTCCATACATGCGGATAGGCAAATCGTTCACGGTTTGGGCATGAGGCTGCAACAAACTGATATGCAGATATACATTCGGAGTCATTTCCGGCGTCACCTTAAAGGTGTATTTCGTATCTTTCTGACCGGAAACTTCTATCCATTCCTGTTTCAGCACCGTAGAACCGTTTTCCAAAGAAACCAGCGCACGTCCTCCGGCAGCTGCGGGAATGATGGCCGTAGCCGTTTCTCCTATCTCATACGAATCTTTATCCAAAGAGAAAGTCAACATCTTAATTCCACTGGGGTCGGTCTTATTCGAACGCCCTCTCCACTCCGGCCAATCCACATAAACGGTTCCTCCGGTAGCATGTCCGCTCTCCTTGTCTTTTACATATACCAGATAGCGTCCCCAACCCGGATAATCGATACGGAACTTGAAAGAAGTCTTTCCGCCTGTCGTATGCAAACGGCCACTGGCAACAGGAGTAATGGAACTACTGTGAATGTATGTTCCCAAAGATTCGCTATTGTTTTCCCACCACCAGCTCCAACCGATGCGGTATATCTTATATTCCAGATTAGAACGGTTTACCAATCGTCCTTCCGCATCTAATGTAACGATATCAAAAACATGGTCTTTGTCTGTTTCAATATATCTTTCCTTCGGCTGATTCAGGTTAATCCCCACATACGATTCAAAAGGAGAAAACGGAACGGTTTGCGTATAGATACTGGCATCTCCGCCTTGTTCAAACACACGGGTGGTGAAATTGGCATTCAACATACCGGACGCATGGGTTGCAGAAGGGAATTTCAGGTTGAAACCGGCCTTTCCCTCCGCATCAAGCTTTCCGTCAAACACTTCGCTCTTCACCGTTGTAAAGTCGGTAGCCGGGTCATTAAAGAGATATTGCCCGTAGTTCTTAAACTGCGTATTAACCCGGGAGAGAGACATTTCTACTTTAGCCTTCAATCCGGAAGCGGTAGCTCCGGTCAACCAGGCAGAGCTGAGTGGTATATAGACTTCTTTATCCTCAGCTTTCAGTTTGCCTGGCAACGCCAGATTAATCTTCAAGCGGTTGGGCTTTATGGTTTCAATACGCAGGCTCTTATGGAAAGACGAACCACCCACCTTTATATACGCATTCCAAACTCCGGTAGGGTCGTCGGACTGTGTCGGCACATGGAATGTGTAGAAGCCGTTCATTCCCTGTGTTGAAACCATCTTGGTATAGAATTGTCCTTTCGGATTATAGATTTCCAAAGCTACCGGATGTTTATCGGGAATCCTCCTTTCGCGGTCTTCCAATATAAAGGAAACATGCAGGGTATCTCCGGGACGCCATACACCCCGTTCACCATATATAAAGCCTTTCAGCCCTTTCTGTATATCTTTTCCTCCCACATCGAACCGGCTGACAGATTGTTCTTCACCATCTACCACCCGTACGTAACTCTTTTGCTTATCCGATTCGGCCACCACGATAAAAGGCACTCCGGTAGCAGTGATTTCCAACAAACCCTCGCTGTTAGTCTCTCCCTTTCCAATAGCCTGCAACTGGAAGTTATACACCGTTATCTGCGCTTTCTCTATCGGCTTTGTATCCAGAATATTGCTCACGGCTACCCATAGTTTATTCAGCGAGTTTCTCTTCACTATCAGTCCGATATTGGAAGCCAGCACATTGCAGGAAGCCGTCTTGTCCGCTCCCATATAATAGGAGGGGTGACAGGGATTATCCCGCTCCTGCCAACGATATTCGCTCCAATTCATGGCTCTTCCGCTATAGTAGTAATAGGCTTCCGGGGTATCCCACTCCGCCTCGTCTTCTTCCGACAAGACATTTCCATTTACTTTCGTCAGTGCTCCGGACGGGGTATCGTCCGCAAATGCTTTCTCCTGATTTCCGGTTTCTCCACAAGGATAAGCCGAATATTCCTGACGGAAAGAGAGTATCACCCGATAGATAGCACCGGGCTCCTGATGAATCAATCCGGAAAGGTCGATGGAATAATCGTCCCAGCGGTGGATGTCTTTCGAGGCGTCTTTTCCCAGCCACAACGTTTTCTTATAAACCAGTCGTCCCGAACGGCGCAGTTCATCTGCCGAAGCAAGCGAGTTGGTTTGCATAAACATTAACACGTTATTCTCGAAGATACGGATAACATCCAAATCCACTGCATACAGATTCACGGCACGGAAGGGAATGATTAAGTTCTTCGAATCGGGAAGAATAGCCGCAGTGGTAGACATTTCAACTAGTGGCTTCAGATTCAGTTGGCTGAATGAAAGAGTGTGTGAGGTCTTCAACGCCTTATACCGGGTGCTTCTTATACCCTCATGGATATTCAAGGTTAGCTTATCCAGCTTATTAGTCTCAAAGTAAAGACATACCCGATTGTCAACTATCTGAGTGATGCTAGCTGACACCTCCGGTATTTCAATCAACCCGTTTAAATCCTGCGCATTGGAAAGCGGGTCGGAGAAAACAATCTCCATACCGTTTTCCGGCTGGTCTATACGCCGGGCCGATAAGAAACGGAAGCTGTCTTTAGCAGGAATACTGATTTCCTCGGTTTGGGTATGGTCTATATCGGCCGGACTTCCGTTTGCTTTCAGTTTCAGGATATAATCCTCCGCTTGCCGGGGAATACGGTTAATGCTGAATTGGTATCTTGTAGGATTATCGGTAGGCGTAATCTCTACAGGGCATTTCTCCCCTTTTACACCAGAGGTGGTTAACATCTTCTCTACCTCTTCTTTATTCACCACATCGCTAAAACGTATCTCTCCCTCAACGGAGACTTCATTCGGATGGGCAGCGGTAATGCGAATGGGGTCTATATAAAGAGTATAGTTGCGTTCCTGTACCCGGAAGGAAAACTCAAACTCTTTCAGTTTCTTTTCTACTTCCACAAAATCGCCCAACCGGAAAGTTCCTTCGTAAAAGGTTCCCGGCTTTAAGCTTCCCTCTTCCGGAACAAACTCGATAGTGTTGTTACTCACCCAATACGCTTTGCCCTTCAGGGAAGGAGAGAAACGAAACGGGTTGTCTTTTATCTCACTATTCATATCAACCATTGGTTGGTCGTGTGTCAGTTCTATGCGTATAGCGGAGTTTTGCGAAATAATCCCTCCGGTATAGGCATTTACATAAGAGGCGTACTCCACGGAAGGGATAATGTCTTTTTGACTACGCGAGCAGGATGACAGGCAGATAATTGTTGTCACAAGAAGAGAAAAGAGTGCAGTAGCTACGCTACATTTAGCTTTCAGTGGTCTCATAGTGAAGAGCTTTTATTGTTTGACAAACAAATGTACTCTTTTTTATGAAAGAGAGTCCTTTATTTAAAGAAAAAATGAACAGTTCAATCAGAATATAACAGATATAGAATGGAGGAATATCCTCCGGCTATTCATAGCGGGGATGAATTATTCAAGCTTCCTCACTCACAACAAGGTTTTTCCTCCGAACATCTTTCATTTAATCTTCCGAATGGGAAGCGTCCTCACCCATAACAACGTATTTCTCTCGAATGCCTTTCATTTAATCTTCCGAATGGAGAGCGGTTTGATTAATGGTTCGGATTACCCGGCACGGATTACCTACAGCCACGCTATTTGCAGGGATATTTTTCGTTACCACGCTTCCGGCGCCAATCACAGTACCTTTCCCTATCGTTACTCCCGGCAGGATAATCACTCCACCACCAATCCAACAACCGTCTTCTATGGTTACGGGCAAAGCATAGGTCCGGCAAAAGTATTCATCGCTTTCAGGCGTCCAGCCGGGAGTGAGCCGTTCGTTCAGTTCCACCGGATGCGCCGCCGTATATATTTGTACATTGGATGCTATCAACACATTGTTACCGATGGTTATCTTGTTACAGTCGACAAAAGTACAGTTCATATTGACCGATACATTGTTGCCCATATGGATGTGACAACCATAATCGCATAAGAACGGATGACCGACCGAAACATTTGTCCCGATACTGCCCAGCATCTCTTTCAGCACTCCGTAACGTTCCTCTTTCCGCTCGTATGGCAATGCATTGTACCTCGCAAGGCAAGCACGGGCTTTACTTTTCATCTCTATAAAAATACGGTCGTGACAATTATACCACTCCCCGCTCATGCATTTCTCTAATTCTGTTTTCATATACATCAACTATCAGGTTACGAATACAGCTACAACCATCCGGCTTCACCATACCGTTACAAAGATAAAGGAAATAGTTCTTCTGAAATTTGATTTATATCAAAAAACAACCCGCTGATGTGAACTGAGGAGGGAAAAGAGGAAGTAAAGGTATCAATACTGAAACACTCACTCTAAAAGCCGGCGATTGTAACTAACAAGCATAAAAGAACCCTATCCAACTCTGCTTTAGAGTAGTGATAGGGTTCTTTTCATGGTTGATGAAGGTAACCAAACTTCAGATTAAAAGTGGTTCTTCTATAAAAACGAAGTATTGATTTTTCCTTCTTTATCCTCTAACGAAGTGATACCATCTCTATTTATACCTCTTAACGAGCGAAGCGAGTGGTTACCTCCTTATTATTTAAAGTACATAATTCGTACTGTTGAGTTTCTTCCCGGTCAGCTTCTGAATATCATTCATTAATTTGCGCTCTTCCTGCGAACAGAAAGAAAGGGCTGTCCCCGCATGTCCGGCTCTACCTGTACGGCCAATGCGGTGTACATACGTTTCCGGTACTTCCGGAAGGTCGTAATTGATAACCAGCGGAAGTTCATTGATATCAATGCCTCTGGAAGCAATATCGGTAGCTATCATTACGCGTGTCTTGCCCGATTTGAAATTGCCTAAAGCGGTTTGCCTTGCCGACTGACTTTTATTGCCATGAATAGCCTGACTGCCGATTCCCGCCTTGCTCAGTACTTTTACTATCTTATCGGCATTGTGTTTGGTACGTGAGAATACCAATACCGACTGTACGTCCGACTGTTGCAGGATGGATATCAGTAATTGACTCTTCTCTTTCTTCTCTACAAAATAGACCTTCTGCTCGATAGCGCTTACGGTCGATGATTTCGGCGTAACACTAATCTTTACCGGATTCTTCAATAAAGAATTCATAATAGATACCAGCACATCGGGCATGGTTGCCGAGAAAAACAGGGTTTGTTTCTCTTTAGGCAGCTTTAACAACAAGCGTTTAATATCATGAATAAATCCCATATCGAGCATACGGTCGGCCTCATCCAATACAAAGTACTGAATGTCGTCCAAACGGATATATCCCTGGTTCATTAAATCGAGCAGACGTCCCGGAGTAGCCACTAAAATATCCACTCCCCTACGCAACATATCTATCTGCGGGTTTTGGTTCACACCGCCGAATATCACTCCATACCGCACTCCGGTATATTTCGAATAGTCGCCTATGCATTCGTTTATCTGCAAGGCCAGTTCGCGGGTTGGTGTCAGTATCAAGGCTTTTATGCCTCTGCGCTTGACGGACGTTTTGTTCTGCACTATCTGTTGAATAATAGGAATGGCAAAGGAGGCCGTTTTTCCGGTTCCGGTTTGCGCGCATCCTAATACATCCCGCCCTACCAAAGCCGCAGGAATGGCTTTTTCCTGAATGGCGGTGGGTACGGTATATCCTTTTTCTTCAATTGCTTTTAAAATCGACTCGGTTATATTTAAATCTTTAAATGTCATACTTATGATTTGTGCTGTACTGGATACAGCTGTTTATATATTATTAAAACGGAAGAATTCAGGGGCTGCCTGCCTGAGACAGCATGCCCTAAAGTGTCCCCCGTGACTAAGAAAGTGAGCGAGTAGCCAGTATGAACTCGCTTTCCAATGTGCTCATCACTTCCTTTACACTTCTTATTTTTTTAGCCAGGAATGCATTGCTTCCGGCAAATGCGTATCCCTTTTTCATATTCCCTTTGGCGGCGTTATACAAAGCCTTAATGATGCAATAAGGACTTTTCTCATAGTCGCACGTCTTGATGCAATGGAATGAGCATCTTTTCGGCTTCTCCAACCCTTCTTCCACATTGTGAATGAAATTTCCGTTGATAGCCCGTCCCGGCATTCCTACCGGACTCTCTATAATCATAATATCTTCGGGATTGGAATGAATATAGACTTCTTTGAATGTTTCGGAGGCATCGCACTCGCTGGTGGTTACAAAAAGGCTTCCCAATTGTACACCCGATGCTCCTAACGATAAAAAATGGGCAATGTCCTCGCCCGTGGATATGCCTCCTGCCGCAATGACCGGAATTTGCTTCTGCTCCTTATAACCGGACGCAACGGCTACTACCTCGGGAATCAACTTATCCAACGCATAGTCTTCGTTTTGTATCTGCTCTTTTTTAAAGCCCAAATGCCCTCCGGCTTTAGGTCCTTCTACCACAATGGCATCCGGCAGGTAATTGTAATTCTTGTTCCATTTGTCACAGATTATTTTAGCAGCTCTCGATGAGGAAACAATCGGCACGAGTTTAGTGGTGCTTCCCGGTACCAGATACGAAGGCAAGTCGAGCGGAAGCCCTGCACCGGAGAATACGACGTCTATTTTCTCTTCGATTGCGGTACGCACCATATCGGCATAATTCGACAAAGCAACCATCACATTCACTCCAATCACTCCTGTTGTCTTCATGCGTGCCTTACGAATTTCTTCTCGCAGCCCTCCGATACATTTTTCAAGGTAAGTTCCCTTTCCTTTCGGATAGATTAATCCCAAACCGGCGCACGAGATAACCCCCAATCCGCCTTCATTAGCCACTGCCGAGGCTAAGCCCGACAACGAAATTCCTACTCCCATGCCACCTTGGATGACAGGCATCTTTATCTCAATATCCCCTATAAAGAATGATTTCATATACTATTCTGTAGTTTTGTAAAGTCCGGAGCAAGCAACTACCGTATGCGGCAATTCCCCCAATCATCACAGACTCTTTATTTTGTTATTAAACTCTCTTTGAATACGTCCGCCGACGTATGGCATTACAAAAAAGTCTAATAAATCTATCTTTAGAATGAAGATACCGGACGAACTCTCCGGATTTGCATAGAAGGCAAGAATTAGCAGAACTTAAATGTAATATGATTTTTCTGATGCCTCCGTTTTATAGAGACCTCTCCGTTGAATCATGAAACGGAACTTCTTTTAAGCAGCAAAGCAGAAAACGATGTTTTCTGCTTTGACTTAGATTATTAATATCTTCTGGAATTATAACCTCCTCCACGATTGCCACCGTAAGAGGGTCGTTCTGCACGGGGACGCGCTACGCTTACAGAGATGGTTCTCTGGTCGTATTCCGCACCGTTCAGTTGGTTAATAGCATTCTGTCCTTCTGCTTCGTTCTCCATCTCAACAAAGGCAAAGCCTCTGGAGCGACCGGTTTCTCTATCAAAAATAACTTTAGCTGAGGATACTCCTCCGAACTCTGAAAATAAAGTTGTTAAGTCGGCATCACTTGTACCGAAGCTTAAACCCGAAATGTAAATGTTCATTTAAAATCTTATTAAAATAAATACTAATTGGAGTAAGTGAGGAAAATGATTAAAGAAGAGGACTACTTGCTAATACTATTATTATAAAGAAGAACTTATGCGATAATGATTCGCTACTCAAACTCTGGGCGCAAAGGTAGTGCAATAAATGAGATTCGTATCTTTTTACTTCGTTTATTTTGAAAGAAAGGCTATTATTGTTGTTTGTTAACACAAAAGAGGCGTCTCTTATCCGTACGAGTTGCTTTTTCTGCCTTCTCTCCGGGGAAAGAAGATTGCCTACTTGTTTTGGGGATAAAACATTAGCTCGTAAACTCCACATAGGCATAACACTCTGTATTGTCTTTCCTTCTTAAGTATAATAGGAAATGTAGACTATTGTTTTTCAGTTTATTATAACATCCTATCCATGCCACGTCGGTGGCACAGTAATGCCAAGCCGTTGGCACAGTTGTGACACAAGCATTGGCACAGTTGTGACACAGGCATTGGCACAGTTGTGACACAAGCGTTGGCACAGTTGTGACACAGACATTGGCAAAAACACGCGCTAAGCGTAACGAAAGAGACTGCATATACGTAACTAAAAAGGTAGTGCGGAGGTAGCTAAAGAAGCTGCATAAATGTTTTTACGAGAACGCGTCAGACTCGCAAACAAACATAAAAAAAAAGATGGCAATAAATAGATACTCCATTATGACCAAGGCATTCATTTAATATCTCAGAAGTTCTGTAGCCATTTGAAAGCAGAGGCGGATATGCTTTGTACAAACACATCCGCCTCCTATCAAAAAAGAGATAATATGGTAAAAAACGACTTATAACTTCCAACCAGTAGTTTCCACTTGTATATTCCACAAGCGGGCATACAGCCCGTCCTGCTTCATCAGTTCATCGTGCGTGCCTTGTTCCCGCACTTTTCCGTTATCAAGAACAACTATCCTGTCGGCATTACGTATTGTCTTCAACCGGTGGGCAATGACAATAACCGTACGTCCGGCAATCAAAGTGTTGATGGCGCGTTGCACTTCCACCTCATTCTCCGGGTCGAGAGAAGCTGTAGCCTCATCAAGAAGCACTATCTCCGCATTTTTCAGCATGGCACGGGCTACACTCAGCCGTTGCTTCTCCCCACCGGAAAGCGTACAACCGCCCTCACCCACCATTGTATCATAGCCTTTGGGCAAACGCATAATGAAATCGTGGCACTGGGCTGCACGGGCAGCGTTCCTTATTTCTTCGTCCGTAGCTTCCGACTTTCCAAAGCGAATATTGTTACCTATGGTATCTTGAAACAGGTATACATCCTGAAACACCATCGATATGTGTTTCATCAACGATTCCGGCTCCAGGGTCTTCATATCCATTCCGTTCATCAATACCTGCCCGCTCACCGGGTCGTAAAAGCGGGCGCACAGCTTCATCAACGTACTCTTACCGCTGCCCGACGGTCCGACCAACGCTGTTAGCGAACCTCTCTTTAGCGTAAGGCTTATATGGTGGAGAACTTCCTTCTCCTGATAACCGAAACAAACGTCGCGAAACTCTATATCACCGCCGGAAGCAGCTTCCTTCGTCCCAGTCATCTCCGGTTCTTGCATCAGTTTCAGTATACGTCCGCCGGCAATAGAGAAATAGCGAAACTCCGCGAAATTGGTCAATGCGGAAGTCAACGGGTCGAATACCCTCGAACCTACCACCAAAAACAACACGAAGGTCATCAAAGATAAATCGCCGCCAATAAGCAGGTATGTGCCACACAGAATCATCAACGTGAGCCCGGCACGTACCAACGTAACGGAAAGCAAGATGAACGGACCGAGCAGGGCTTCCTGACGGATGCAAGCACGACGCAAAGCGGAAAAAGCATCACGCAAACGAACAAAATGCGCACCCACCAGATTATAAGCTTTCATTACCCTAATTCCCTGCAAATATTCCTCCAAGCGGTTCCCCGCATTAATCTTCGCCGCTATTTGAGTGCCGCTCAGCTTCTGTTGCACCCCATTGCTGGCAAGCAGCACCAACACGGCCAACGGTAAAGCGATGAACATCGCCAATGCCATGCGCCAATCTATCCATATCAAAGATAAAAAAGCGAGCACAGGCATCACCAGCGCACCCATCAACTGGGGTAAATGGTGCGAGATACCTTGCTCTGCCATGGTAAAATCGGTAATCATCATAGAGGATAAATCGCCCGGGTCATGCCGTGACAAAAAGCCTAAAGAGAGCTTGCGCAAATGTTCGGCCAACGCAATACGCCCACTTGCGCTCATCTCGTAAGCGCCACGGAAGTTGGCACGATAAGAAGCCCTTTCCGCCAGCACCATGACTCCTGCATAAACCACCAGAATGCCAAAGATAATCCATAACCGTTTGGTATCAAGAGGAGTTCCGCTTCCATCGAACGAACGGAAAATAACATTGATAGCTTCTATAGAGAGACAAAAGGGTACAATATTGACCAGATTGGTCAGCACGGTATACCCCACAGGTTTCTTTAGCCGTCCTACCTGGCCGATAGTGATGTTTTTTATATCATTATTCATAGCTTATTCCTCCCCCTTTTTTCTACACGTTTGTTTTCGTGCCACCAAACACATATTCTCTGTCCGTTGACGGCTTACACTCACATCCCCAAAGCCCGCATTAGTAAGAGAGGAGGCCAGCTCTTCCGCCGAATAAACCACCATTCCTTCAATACGACTAGTCCACTGCTCGTTGGAGGGGTCGCTCATCTCATTGCAGATTAAAAAAGAGCCTTCCTCCTTCAGCACCCGCGCCACTTCGGCAAAGGTACGGGACAAATCACCCCAGAAATAAACCGTTTCAAAAGCTGTTACCGCATCAAACGTCTGGTCGGCAAACGGTAACTTCCCGGCGCCTCCTTCCTCCACAAAGCAGCGAGAGCCCAACAGCTTTCTGTTTTTCTTCCGCGCAAAAAGCACACTCTCCGGAGAGATATCCACCCCATAGACTATCCCCCGCGAACAGCGTTTCAAGAGTTCCGCCAAGTTCGCTCCGCCTCCGCAACCTATATCAAGCACCTTCCATTCCGGTTGCCATACTAAATTAGACATCCCCCATTTAGCCAAAGGTCTGTGTCCATAATTCATTCCCCGCAATATCATACGCCCGAAGAAGCCTTCCGGACGACAGGTATTCTGTAATATCGAATTGATAAAGTTTCTCTTTCCCATGATTCTAACTTCCTTTTTGTTTTGTATTCAATTCCCAATGGAAAGCATCGGTATAAGCGTTCCACATATTTAAATAAACACCCGGTGTAGCCGTAAGCTGCGAGTGCGTACCGAGTTGCTCTATATGCCCTTCTTTCAGAACCACAATCTGTTGGGCCGAAATAATGGAAGACAAGCGATGCGCAATGATAATCACTGTTTTATTCTTAATAAGATGCTGGAGCGCATGCTGCATCTTGTATTCGTTCTCCGGGTCGGCAAAAGCTGTAGCTTCATCCAGAACCAATATCGGCGCATTCTTCAGAATAGCCCTTGCCACACATACACGCTGGGCTTCTCCTCCGGAAAGAAAAACGCCCTTATCGCCAATGCGGGTATTATATCCGGCAGGCAGGTTCTTTATAAAATCATGGCATTGAGCGGCACGGGCGGCATCTTCTACCTGCTGATACGTAGCATCCGGACATCCTACCGCTATATTCTCATACAGGGTATCGTAAAAAAGAAACGTATCTTGAAACACAAACGATACCAAATTCATCAAATCCTCCGTACGAATATCCCTCACGTCCACTCCGCCTATACGGATGCTCCCCTCGTCAACATCCCAAAAGCGGGGAATAAGACTTGCCACGGTAGATTTACCCGAGCCGGACGGCCCTACCAATGCGGTAATGCCGCCCTGAGGCGCTTTAAAAGAGATATTCCGCAAAGCCTCGGTACGGGTAGCCTGCTCCCTGTTCTCATAAGAGAAACTAACATTCCGGAACTCTATCTCATAGGATTCCGGCATTTTGGAAGAAGCGGCTTCCGGTATAGGCTCCTCATCGAGAATACGGTCCAGCCGCTTTACGCCTTCATCTATTTCACGGGTTCCGCCACCTAGAAACATCAACTTATAAACCGGAGATGCCACGCCCGGCCCCATAATAATGAAGAACAGCCAAACGGCAGCTAAGGCAATATCCTGCGGACGGCCGTTTATCAGCAATAGTCCCACCGGAATAATAAACGACACCATAGAATTCAGCAACACAGTAAAAGTAACCATCCCCGGTTCATACGTATCGCAACATTTAAGCGCCCACTTTTTATAACCTTGAATCTCATGATGGAATTGCCGGAACGAACGTACACTCTGCCCGAATATCTTCACCACAGGCATGCCCCGCACATATTGCACAGCCGAAGCACTCATCTGCTCCTGCGTATCGAAATACTGAGCGGTAAACTCGCGCGCTGTCTTTCCCATAAAGTTAACGTACTGCAAACAGATGCTAACCACAATGCAAAACAAGCAGATAGCAGCCAACCAGGTGTTCAGCGAGAAAAAGATAATAAACATGAAAAGCATCGTTGCCACCACATTCACCATATCGGGAATGGTATGGGCTACAAAGTTTTCTATCTTCTCAATATTCTGCTCCATCGTTTTCTTTATAGCTCCTGTTGAAGTCCCGTTCAGAAACCCCAACGGAAGCTTGCCTATATGTTCCGACAAGCGTACACGCAATCCGTAAAGAATACGGAAGGCCGCCACATGCGAAGACATTAAACCTCCATAAAGCAGAATCAATCCGGCTACCAATCCGCCGAAAGCAATCCAGCCGTAGCGAATAAGCAAAGCTGTATCCACGTTTCCCAACTCGCCGGCTTTAGCCAGCAGTTCATTCAACACCCCGTACACCGACCAATAAGGTACAAGCATACACAAGGCACTCATTGCTGATAAGATACCGGCCAGTATAAGCAACCCTTTCCGTTGACCTGCTATCTGGAAGAGGCGAGCCAACCCTTCTTTCTTTTTCCCTTTGTCCATAAAGTCTCTATCTTTAGTTTTCTAATCCTATTTAGTCTTGTTTCGTCCATTCCTGTCTATTATCTAAATGCCCTATCTCCCCACACCGTCCCTATTCCAGTCTATACGAAGTATGAGCTATCGATTAGCCATGCAAAAAAGAAAAGGATTACAATCTATTCAAAAAAAGAGGGCATATTTCCATAAGCTCTCTTCCATTTCAATCCTTTACCTATATGATACTCTACTCTTCGCATACGTTCCTTTTTATTTTGAAGTAAAAATACAGGTTCCCTACAGAACCGGCAATACCTAAAAATAGGGAATTTCACCATTTCCAATCCTCTTTCATTACCACAGTGTAATGTAGGAGCTTAACGCCATATCCCCATTTATAACTTAAACAACGTCTTGCCATACTACTGGAATGGGCATACAACCTTTGGTACTTACGGTTTATATAACTTCTTATCGTTCCGCATTGGTATTGAAAGAGATTCTCCCCTCCATTGAAGTTTATCCATTTGAAAAAAGCACTCCGGTTGTGTAACCAAAGTGCTTTTAATAAATAGAATCAATTATTTCTTATCCTAATAAAACAGCAGACCGGACAGACTCCCGGTGCCTATATATAATAAGGTGGGAGTCGTCCGCTCAACAATGTAAGGTTTATCTTACTTCACATAATGAACATAATTCACTTTACGAGGTTTAGCCGCAGGCTCATCTGCCGATGCATATCCAAGTATACAATGACCGATGCCTTCATAATCGCCTTCAAGGCCCCATTCTTTTAAAAGAGCTTTTCCTTCGGGTGAATCAAAAACCTCTTTGGCACGATGAATCCAGCAACTGCCCAATCCAACGGCATGAGCTGCGTTCATCAGATTACCCATTACAAGAGAACCATCGTAAATATAAGTCGGCCGAGACTTCTCAGCCAATACCACAAGCACTACCGGCGCACCATAAAAGGGGTCTGAGTTGGTACCCAGCACCGAAGCATTAAGTGCCGACAAACGGTCGCGTACCGCTTTGTTTGTTACCGCAACAATAACAGGCGATTGCAAACCCATACCCGTAGGCGCATAAGTTCCGGCTTCCAACACTTGGTCAATCAGTTCCTGCGTAGGCATCACATCCGGTTTATAACCGCGTATGCTACGACGCGTTTTCATGTTTTCTATTACAGCATTCATCGTATAAAGTTTTAATTCATAGAACAAAGATAAGCAGTCCTTTCGAACTTTACAAATAGAGAAACCTCATTTATACACTCTTTCATTCCTTTTCAACATCCTTTTATTCAGGAATATTCTCACCTACCAGACTGTTCAGATAAACTTCCAGCATCGTATAGCCGGACTTTGTTACCCGATTGCGGTCTTCCGGGTCGGCAGGATTCAGTCCGTGAGCCAGTTCCCACGCATCATCCATACCGTCGCCATCTTTATCTACTATCCCATGGAATGTATCATACGCCTGAAAGCCTTCTGCATTCTCGGCCGTATTTATCATACCTTTATTCCCATAAGAAGCTGTTCCGGCTTCCACATCCTTCATTATACGGTTATCCACCCGGTCGCGTGGAAAAGCTCCGGCATTGGCCAATACAGCTTCGAAAGCGTCCTCGGCTGTCTGATAGTTTTTATAGGTATATTTATTCCAGTCGTAATGGAATTTAGGATGGTCGGCCGTTCCCGTCGGATGGATAGGAGCATCCGATTTCATCTCTTTAATGGAATACTCTACTCCCTTCCCTAAACGGAAACCCCTCCAATTGTCTTTTGTAATGGCTTCGTTGCCAAACATCACATTACCACCCATGTACCAGCGAGACGGTCCTCTGGACTCGGAGCCTTTGCGCGCCAGCGATTGCTCAAAGAAGTAAAGAGGCTCTTTAGGCGTAGCAGGTCCCGGTTTATAATAGTTATTGATGAAATTAGCCTCATGACCGGAATAATCGGGGTGTTGCGAAGAGTTCTCACCGCCATAGCATGAGTTAACACGCCCCCAGTTGTAATTCACGTTATTGATATACTCAATGAAGACCGACAAGTCTTGTCCCACTGATTTTCCACGTGCACCGTTGAAACGGCAAGAACGGGAAGAGTTGTTTGCCAACAGGTTATGATGATAAGTAGCAGACGAGCCTCCCCACTGACATCCATACCCACGTACACCTTTCTTATGGCCGGCATCATAAAGCCCTTCATGAAGAATACACCATTGTACGGTATGGAAATGGTCGTCGAAGGTGTTCATGTTCTCTTCTGCCGACCAACCGAATGTACAGTGGTCTATAATAAAGTTCACACAATTCTCTGCTCCGAAAGAGTTATCGGAAGCCAACTCTCCGTTTACATCTTTATTTCCCATCCGAAAGCGGACATGACGAATAATGAAGTTCTGAGAACCACCCACGTTTACTTTCTGATTGGTAATGCAGATACCTTCTCCGGGAGCTGTTTGTCCGGCAATGGTAAAGTTCTTTCTATTTACACGAAGCGGAGCTACCAACCGGATGTTTCCCGATACGGCAAATACCACTGTAAAATCGGAAGGATATTGATTCAACGCCCAACGAAGGGAACCTACCGTTTCTCCTTTGGCATCATCGGCCAGATTGGTTACGGTAACCACCTTGCCTCCACGCCCTCCGGTTGCATATTTGCCGAAACCTTCGGCTGTAGGAAATGCTTTCAGTTGCAACTCCTCTCCGGTAAGTGCTTTCACCGGTTTACTGGTTGCTCCGGATGCTGCAACAGCCATCACCGTGTACATCATTCCATCCGGTTTCGTATCGGTAAATGAAGTTCCATTCACAGCTGCCACAAATTGTCCGTTACGATAAACCAAATAACCGACAGCCTCCTTCGAAACTCCCCACGAAATCTTATTACCTTCTTGCTTTGCATAGGCGGGAGTCTCTACCGGACGGCACAAAGCCTGCGGATTATATGCTTTCTCCGCATTCACTTTAGAGAAAACATACTCCGGAGTCAACTTCTCAGCCTCCTCCTTGCTTAATTGAAAGCTCCAAGAAGCCCGATTGGAAGTATCTATCGCTTTACCTTCCAAATCTACACTCCCATATTCGGCAAAAGAAGCCGTTTGTTCATTACCGTTCCAAGTCTGCCATCCCACCGGATTAATATGTTTTCCCATACGGCACTCTACGTAATACGAAGCGCCGTCTTTCTTCCAGGGTCTTCCCAAATAGTAGCTTCCGGCAGGCACATCCGGGTTGGCTACAATGTCGCAATGCCTGAATATATAGCCATAATACAAAGGTTTGCCTTCCATCTCCTTGTAAGCACACTCGGCAGGAGCCGTAACGTAATGTCCTCCTTTTACACAGAGAATCGTACATCTATCGTAATAAATTAATCCGTTGCCATAGATAAAATCCGTCGCACCTTCAATCAGGCAATCCTGCAAGTAGCTGCGTCCTCCTTTGGTACGTTGTGTATCCTGGAAACCTGTAAACTTACAGTGTTTGTAAGTCTGTCTGTCTCCCGAGATATAATGTGCCTCAGCCTGTCCTACATTTCCTGCCGTATTGGCTACGGTCAGATTCTCCATATAGAAATCATCCGCATAGCATTGCAGCGTAGTAATATCACGGTAGCTCTGGAACTCACTGTTCTTCCCTCTGTTCCGGTCGAAAGTAAGAATCACCTTGTCGCGGTTCTCACCAACCAGACTAATTAACTTGTTCTTTGGAATCGCCACCATCTCTTTGTAGACTCCGTTCTTCACAAAAATCAAATGGCGCTTTCCATCTTCGGGACAAGCATCCACTGCCGCCTGAATGGTAGTATACTCCCCACTGCCATCCGCAGCAACTATCGAAACAAAAGATTGGGCATTAGAGGTTCTTGCCATCATCAACCAGCACAAGACCATCCCTATTAAATACTTTTTCATAGTACTATTTTAATTACATGAATAAACAAAAAGATGCTATAAGCTGTTGCAAAGATAAAAAAGGATTCGCTTAAACAGGCGAAAAGAAGTCATTATTCTACCTTTTTTAGTCAGAAACAGATACTTAGATAACTGATTCTTATCAAGACAAGGTTATACCACTATATAAGAAATGCGAGACTCATCTTGTGAATCCCGCATTTTCCATTTACTTTATAGTGGTAAGGCTACCTCATCCATTCTGAGGCCTCTTTATACTTTATGAGTTCCTGCTCTCTTATTTGCGTTCTCCCAACCGGGCGTCAACAAAAAGAACTCCGGCATCTCCCGCTCTCTTCAGTTTCTCAACAATAGACAGAGCCGTAGCCTCCTCTTCTACTTGTTCACGTACAAATCCCCACAAGAAGTCTTGTGTCGCTTTATCTTTTTCAGCAGAAGCCACATCTACCAGTTCATTGATTAACCCTGATACATGGCATTCGTGCTTATACACATGCTCAAACACTTCCAGCGGGCTACCCCATCCTTGAGGAACCACATCTATCTTTTCTACTTTCGGAGTACCGTTACGTTTCGCCATATAGGCTGCCATGGTGCAAGCATGCTCTTTTTCTTCATCAGACTGTTTCAGCATCCAATGAGCAAAGCCGTCAAAGCCTTCTTTCTGAAAATAAAAGGCCATGGAAAGATAAAGATTAGCAGACCACAATTCGGCAGTAATCTGCTTGTTCATCGCGTTTTGTAATTTCTCTGTAATCATAATCATATAAAATTAATAGGTTAATATGTCTGCATACATTGTCTCTATTATAAAGACATTCATTATATAATAAACAAACAAAAGGACAATTAGTTTTAGTTTCGCTCCATTTCTATTAAACGTACGCCTGATATAAGTTTTATTCAACGCATTAGCTTATTGATATTTAATAACAAATACAGAAAGCGCCGAGTACTTAATTATAACACTCACGAAACTTATATCGTTCTGTTCTTTGAAAGCAAAATTACTGAATTTTATTATTTAACCGATGTCTTTTGAGAAGAATTTATCTAACAACCTGAAAATAAATACCGGAAGATAAAGTTGACAACCGCAGCTATTAAGACGATAGGAATTGGTTAAGTAATTCAAAACGTATAGTCATGCCGATTCTATTTTATCCCATTGTTAATACTCCAGAAACAGGAGCGCAATGTGTTTATCAGTGATTACCTGTACATGGCTCCTTAAAAAAGAAACCCGTCATTGATGAATTAAACCTTCTCAATGACGGGAAACCACAATTATATCAAAAATTACATCAAGCTTATCTCCTTTACTTAAAACAATCTTAGTTTATTCCTATACTAAGAATGTCTCTGTTTCTTCTTACTTCACACGTAAAAAGCGATAACCAAAACGCGCACAAGCTGCTTTCTCCAGCTCCTCACGTACAGCCGGGTCGGCAATGCCTATCAACGCACGCGCTCTTTGCGCTAAATCCTTTCCTTTCAAGAAAGCTGCTCCATATTCGGTTACAATGTATTGTGCCTGAAAGCGAGTGGTTACCACTCCTGCCCCTTCGGTTAACACCGGTTTAATCTTCGAATGTCCCTTCCCCGAAGTGGCCGTCATCGCAATAAAGGTTTTACCGCCCTCGGAGAGTGCGCCGCCATACATGAAATCATGCTGTCCGCCTACACCGGAGAAGATACGTGTACCGATAGAGTCGGCACATATTTGCCCTGTAAGGTCTACCTCTATAGCCGAATTGATTGCCATCACTTTCGGATTCTGACGAATCCGGAACGGGTCGTTCGTCCATGCCACATCTTTTATAATCACATCGGGATTATAATCCATGTAGTCATACAACTCCTTGGAACCCAACACCAAAGAAGCGACAGTCTTATGAGGCATAACCACCTTTTTGGAGTTATTGATTACCCCCGACTTTATCAATGGCAATACGCCATCCGTCATAGCCTCCGTATGCAAGCCCAAATCTTTATGGTTATGCAGTGCGCCCAATACGGCATTCGGAATACCTCCTACACCAATTTGTAAAGTAGCTCCGTCCGGTATTTGCTCAGCAATGTATTGACCGATTTTCTTTTCCTGTTCGCTCGGTGTCACCGATGGAACAACCATCAACGGGTCGTCTACTTCGACACAGGCTGCCAACTCGGAGATATGAATCAGTGCATCTCCGTACGAGAAAGGCATTTGCTTGTTAACCTGGGCAATGATTGTTTTAGAACACTCGACTGCCGATACGGCTAAATCGGCAGATATTCCGAAACTGCAATATCCCTCTTCATTGGGTGGGGAAACATTCAGCAACGAGACATCCAAAGGCAGATATCCTTCTCTAAACAAAGCCGGCGCCTCGCCCAGAAAGACCGGAATCAGCTGTGCCTCTCCTCTATCTATTGCCTTTCGGAGGCAATTGGCAAGGAATAAACTGCGGGGAATAAAAGCATCCCGTAGTTCGGTTACGGCATAAGGCGCGTCACGGCGTCCCACGGCAAAGGCGGAATATAATTCCACTCCTTCCAATTCATTACCGCGAGCCGTTAAAGCATCGAGCAACACTTCCGGAATGGAAGTACTTCCCTGTATATAAACCCTGTCATGCGACTTGATTAGTTTCACCGCATCCGCGGCGGTCATGTATTTTATATCCATATCATTTTCTCTTTTTAAGTAAGCGGATGTTTCTCATTAAAAATACGTAATCGCCCATCAAGCAACGGATAATGTTCTTCACTAACCATAGAAGTACATACCCTGATACCTTGCTGTTCGCTTCCTGTAGTGCGCAACGATATAGCCGACACGCCATAATAAATCAGCTCCGTCAACAAATCGTCGCCCGTATATCCTTTCCTCCCAATCGTAAAGAAGAATCCGTCGCTCACATCCTCGTCCAAATCTTTATCATATACAATATGGAAACCATGACGAAGGAAAATCTCTTTCAAACGGGCGGCACGGCGCGCATATTCGCGTGTGCTCTCCACAAAACTCAGGCGTCCGTCACAAGCGGCCTCATACATAGCGGCCAAAGCATATTGTGCCGAATGACAAACTCCCGATGAAAGTGTATAGATAATGGTAAAGACAAAGGCGCGCCCTAATGTATCCATTCCTAACGTTTCTTTCAAATAAGGATACGAACGGTTATAAAGTTCGTTCGATATAGCTACCGTGGCAACGCGTTCTCCCGCATAGCTGAATATCTTCGAAGCCGAAAGCATCAGCATGTAATTCTTTGTATAGCGCGCTACCGTTGCCTGATAAGGAGGAGCGAAAGGATGTCCCAACTCTTTACGGAAGTCCATTCCCAGATAGGCAAGGTCTTCTATTACGATGGCATCATAACGGGTAGCCAACTCGCCGATAGAGCGCAATTCATCCTCCGTTAAACAAATCCAGGAAGGATTATTGGGATTGGAATAGATGATACCTGCAATATGTCCGCCTGCCAGATAACTTTCCAGTTTATCGCGCAACTTATCGCCCCGGTAATCATACACATCGAAAGATTCCTGCTTATATCCTAAAACCTTTACCTGCATAGGTTGTACCGAGAACCCGGGATTGATAAACAATATCGTATCTTTCTCGGGATGGAGATGGGTACAGAGAATAAAGGAACCGAAAGTACCCATCATGGAACCAACCGTCGGCACACATCCTTCCGGATTGACATCAATATCCAAGAAGGCTTTTACAAAACGGGACGCTTGCTCTTTTAAAGGAGTAATACCCGAAATATTGGGATAAGCAGAAGCAATGCCCTTATCCAAAGCCTCTTTTTGAGCGGTGATTCCTACCTGACAGGCAGGCAGTCCCGGAGAGCCCATTTCCAGATGAACAAACTTCTCTCCGGTACGATATTCCAGCTCTTCCGAGAGAGCTACCGTTTGGCGGATGGTAGCATCACCTACCCGCGAAATGTGCATCTTTTGCAACACTTCATCCACCATTTCTTTTTGAAAAGGAATTCCCATACTCATCTCTTTATAGATTGTTCGGCCACTTCCAGTCCGGCTCTAAAAGCCTTCTGGTTCATCTCTACAACAGCTTCTCCTTTTCGCGCAAATATAGTGCGAATGCTCTCTTCTATCTTTCCCACTTCTATACCCAGAAACGGCGAAGCGGCTCCCAGCAACACAATGTTGGCCGCACGGGGCGAAGCTACGGTACGGGCAATGGTTTCCATATCAATGGAAACAGAATGGTCTAAGGCCTGAATGCGTTCCATCAGTTTTTCCTGTTCCGGATAATTGGGAATGTTCACAAACGGAGCCGTATTGGTAATAAGCCACCCGTCCTTACGCAGGTAGGGTAAGTAGCGCAACGCCTCCATCGGTTCAAGCGAAATAATTAAATCGGCTTTACCCAACGGTATCAAATCCGAAGCAATCGGCTCGGAACTAATACGGAGATTGGATTGCACATCGCCTCCGCGCTGACTCATTCCGTGCACTTCGGCTTGTTTTATGTAGAGCCCTTCTTTCAGGGCAGCAGCTCCAATAATGGTGGCAATAGAAAGGATACCTTGTCCTCCTACTCCCGATAGTATAATGTCTGTACACATGGTTTTCTTATTTTTTATTGTGACGGCGGGCTGTCTGAATACATTCACGACGCGGAATGATTACGCTGACACCCGGATAATTAATCTCTTCCCGGATAATATTCTTCATCTCTTCCATATTTTTAGGAAGAGGAACTACTACCCGGATGTGTTCAGGCTCTACACCGATACCCTGACAAATACTTTCCAACCGACCCGTTCCGGCAGAATCCTGTCCACCGGTCATACCGGTAGTCAGGTTATCTGATATCAGAATGGTTACATTGGTCTTTTCATTCACTACATCCAACAACCCTGTCATGCCCGAATGGGTAAAAGTAGAGTCGCCTATAACCGCTACCGAAGGGAACTGACCGGCATCTGCCGCACCCTTAGCCATGGTAATGGAGGCTCCCATATCTACCACCGAATGGATAGCCCGGTAAGGAGGAAGGAAACCGAGTGTGTAACAACCGATATCGCTGAAGACACGACTGTTTTCATATTCACGCAACACTTCATTGAGCGCGGCATACATATCACGATGTCCACATCCCTGACAGAGGGCAGGCGGACGGGGAACAACCAATTCACACGCAGGATATACCTCTTCGTCTTTCAAACCTAAAGCTGCCACAATATTATCGGGAGTCAGTTCGCCCACTCTAGGCACTTCACCCGTCAGACGTCCCTTAATTACTTTGTCCTGTTCCAAAACGCCCCGAAGCATCTCTTCCACTACCGGCTGGCCATCTTCCAATACGAGCAACGCATCACAACGTTCGGCTAATTGACAGACAGCTTTTACCGGAAGCGGATATTGGGAAATTTTCAGTACCGGATAAGGACATCCGTTCTTGAAATGTTCCATCAGGTAATTATAAGCAATACCACAGGCTATAATGCCTAACGAGGTATCTGTGCCACCTTCCACCTTATTATATATAGAGTTCTCAGACGCTTCCAGGAACTCCTGCTGCAAAGCAATCAGGTGGACATTCCGTTTACGGGCTACCGCAGGCATCAATACCCAATCACCCGGATTCGAAGGATAAGACATTGCATTCATGTCACGCACGCTACCGGTTTCCACCACAGCACGCGAATGCGCCATACGGGTTACCATGCGCATCAGCACCGGCGTTTTGTAACGCTCCGAAAAGTCAAAGGCATCAGCCATCATCCGGTAAGCTTCCTGTTGGTTAGAAGGTTCAAATACAGGAATCATGGCAAACTTGCCATAGAAACGAGAGTCCTGTTCATTTTGCGACGAGTGCATGGAAGGGTCGTCGGCTGCCACGACAATCAGTCCGCCGTTTGTTCCCGTCATAGCGGAATTCACAAACGCATCGGCTGCCACGTTCATCCCCACATGTTTCATGCAAACCATAGCCCGCTTGCCCATGTATGACATACCCAAAGCAGCTTCCATCGCTGTTTTCTCATTTGAAGACCAGTTGCTGTGTATTTTCCTTTCAGCAGCTAACGGACAGGTTTGAATAAACTCTGTAATTTCAGTAGAGGGAGTACCCGGATAGGCATAAACTCCCGAAAGTCCGGCGTGCACGGCTCCCAAAGCGACTGCTTCGTCGCCAAGAAGTAATTGTTTTTCACCCATATTATTGTGTTTTTCTTGATTGCTACAAATGTAGGATTTTACAAGCACGCCAGCAAGAGCAAAGAGGCAAAGATTTTATCATATTTCTATTAAAAAACTATAATATCATATTAAACAAGTGTATATAATCCACCAATACCACATAAATACGCATTACAACAAGGCAAAAAGTTATTTACAATCCCTTTACCATCTTATCCAAATAAAGCCGTTTTAGCTTCCAATTCAGAAGCTAAAACGGCTTTATTGCCATACCGGAGTGGAAAACAAAGGCTCCAGACTTTCCTAAAAAGAGTTTCTACACCCTCTCGTTATGATGAAAAAGCATCCCATTTTCAGAGATGCCTTGGGCGATATAGCCCTGTTCAACGCCCTACCTGCAAACGATAGACTCCAAAGTAATAAGGCGGTAATTCAAGGTTCAGCCGATTATCCTCTTTTACATGTACAGGACGAGTTTGGGGAATCACCTTCTCCGCATCCAGTGTATTTATCGTTTTCAGGTTATCCGTCTGCAAGAAGGTACATAGACCCGAAAGCAAACGTTGTTTCTTCAAACCATTGAATTCCAGTGCCACTGTAGTCGGTTCGGCATTATTATTTACAATCTTCACAATGATTTCACCTGTCCGGCTATCCAACGCGGCTGTAGCATACAGGTTCTGTTGCCCCGTTACCGGTTTGCCATCCATTTTTAATGAGAGAACATCCGTTCCGGCATTCAGCCCATACATTTGCTGAACATAATAATTAGGTGTACGCATCACCCGAAGATTATCGAACCATATCAAGTCGGGATTCCATTGCCATGCATCCACGTGGGCAAACAACGGCGCATACGTAGCCAGATGTACCACGTCTGCATTACGCTCAAGCCCCGTCATAAAAGCGGCTTCGGACAGAGCAGCAAGAAAATTGTTTGCCTTTCCGGCCGTTTTATCATGCGATGCATACTCTCCGGCAAATACTTTCGGTCCTTTCCGGTCGTACTTGTCGTAACGAGCCGCGTTTTTAAAGAACCATTCGGGGGGCATATAATAATGTTCATCGACCAAATCCACTCCTAACCGCTTCATCTCCGGCCATAAATAATTAAAACGGTCGCCTCCGGCTTTCGGACCGGCAGAACCTACAATCTTGATATCGGGATATTTAGCACGAATGGCTTTCATAAACAATTCCAAACGTTCGGGATACACTTCGCCCCACTGCTCATTGCCTATGGCAATCATTTTAAGATGGAAAGGTTCCGGATGACCCATTTCCGCCCGCACTTTTCCCCAAGTGGAAGTGGCGGGTCCATTGGCAAATTCAATCAAATCTAACGCGTCTTGCACATAAGGAGTCAGCTGGTCGAGAGGCACTTCCTCTCCTTTCTCATACTGGCAGGAAAGTCCGCAGCTCAATACCGGCAACGGCTCCGCACCTATATCTTCACTCAATAGGAACAGTTCATAGAATCCCATTCCATAGCTCTGATAGTAATCAGGAAAGAATTTATGAGGGAATGTATAGTTCCACCGATTGATATTCAACAGACGGTTCTCTACCGGACCTACCGAATTTTTCCACTGATAGCGTGTTTCAAGCGTTGTACCTTCTACAATACATCCACCGGGGAAACGGAATACACCGGGATGTAAATCGTATAATGCCTGTGCCAAATCAGCTCTCAATCCATTTTCTCGATTCTTCCACGTATTTACCGGGAACAGGGAGATATGATCCATATCTACGGTTCCGGCAGTGGTTAAAACCAGACGTAGACGGGAATGTGCATCGGTAAAAGGCGACTTCAACAGCATCGTTACCTTTTTCCACTCCTTACCGGAGATTTCCACTTCTTTCTTTAAGCGGTTTTCGCTATTTGAGTTGACCAGTTCAACAGAAAGCTTTACCGGTGCACCGGTCGGTATACGAGCATAGAAGGAAAGGCGATATTCTTCACCGGCCTTTAATCCAATTCCTTTAAAACCTTCGTTATCCAGCCCGGCACGTGTCAGACTTTCATCGTTTGTAACTCTTACATAATGCGGATTCCGGTCGAAACAAGGGTTTTCGTCCAGCACTTTTACATTGCCAAAAGGTACCCATCCCATAAACGGTTGGGGAAATTCAAAAGAGCGGTTCTTTACCAATTCGGCATATAATCCTCCGTCTGCCCCGAAGTTGATATCCTCAAAAAAGATGCCGTACATCGTCGGTTCTATCTTTGCGACCGGACGAGAGGTGTCTATAGTCATCACCGGTTGCTGGGCCTGACTATACAAAGCAAAAGCTCCCAAGAGGGAGATGAAAAAAATAAATCGTTTCATGACTTTAGTTGTTTTTACATTTCTACTTCTAATACGACAATGGACTTAGCCGGAAGCGTGACGGTAAGTTGTCCGTTTTTTACTTTCGCTCCTTTAAATGCCTGTGGTTGTATTGCATCCGGATGCTCGAACGAGTTATAAGCCTGAATATTCGATGAAGTCAGAATTTCTCCTTTCACCGACTTCACCTTTTCGTCCTTTAAGCTCAACTGAATAGATTGCTCTTTAGCCAAATCGACATTCGCCAAAGAGATATGGATACGACCGGATGCATCGCGCGAAGCGGAGGCGCTTACCATCGGGACTTCCCTATTATCCCGCACCATCCGTTTTTCACACGTCAAATCAAGCGGCAGATAGGTAGCATCCTGATGTACCTGAAACATCTTGAATACATAATAGGTGGGAGTCAGTATCATCTTTTCGTCTTTTGTCAGAATCATCGATTGCAACACATTCACTATCTGTGCAATATTGGCCATCTTCACCCTGTCGGTATATTTATGGAATACATGCAGAGTCAAGGCAGCAACAAAAGCATCGCGCATGGTGTTCTGCTGATAAAGATGTCCCCGTACAGTGCCCGGTTCTTCATCCCACCAAGTGCCCCATTCATCGACCATTAATCCTATTTTTTTCTTTGCATCATACTTGTCCATAATGGCGATATGTTTCTTCAGCACCTCTTCTATTTCGAGGCATTTCCCCATTGTCCAATAAAAATCGTCATCGGCAAACTTCGTGGCTGCCCCTTTGCTTCCGCTCCATCCCGCTACGGTATAATAATGCAGGGAAAGACCATTCATCCGATGACCCACATTTTTCATCAGCACTTCGGTCCATTTATAGTCATAATCGCTTGCACCACTGGCTATTTTAAACAGGTTATTTCCGTTATAATTCCGACAATAGGTTGCATAACGGCGATATAAATCGGAATAATACTCGGGACGCATACTACCTCCACATCCCCAGCTTTCGTTTCCTACTCCCAGAAAGTGTACGTTCCACGGTTTCTCGCGACCGTTTTTCCGGCGAAGGTTTGCCATCGGGCTTTCACCGTCGGAAGTCATATATTCTACCCATTTCGCCAACTCCTCTACCGTACCGCTCCCCACATTTCCGCTGATATAAGGTTCACAACCTAATATTTCGCAAAGATTCAGAAACTCATGTGTACCGAAACTGTTGTCTTCAATGGTACCACCCCAGTTATTATTCACCATTTTCGGGCGTTGCTCTTTCGGCCCGATGCCGTCCATCCAATGATATTCGTCGGCAAAGCAACCTCCCGGCCAGCGTAGTACAGGCACTTTCAGTTCTTTCAAAGCTTTCAGCACATCATTACGATATCCATTCGTATTGGGGATATTGGAATTTTCACCTACCCAGATGCCCCCATAAATACAGGTTCCCAGATGTTCGGCAAACTGCCCGTAAATGTTTTTACTGATTTGGTTTTTACCCTCCTGCGGATAGATTTTGATAAGGGTCTCATTTGACTGAGAAGAAGCAGGCAAAGAAGCCAGGGATAATAAACCCATTACAAGTGCTCCCTTTACCCTGTTTTTCATTCGTATCATTTCATATAAGTTTTATTGTTAACAGACATGCAAAACCTGATGATTCTAAAAATCAACGTGTACAAAGATAGGGAATTTATAGCGTTTACACCCTGACAAATCGTTCAAAAGACTGTAGAAATAAATCAAAGATGAATTCATCCCGGATATTTTAAAGAAAAGATTCATGAAATCATTATTCCTCACATGAAGGCATATATAACTTGCTACAAATTCATTCTCTGTGCGATATAAACAGTCCCAATGCTATCTTGAGATAAATAACACCCTATAATTTTACATTAGAAACTGAATGGTTCCGTCTTTACATAAATTTTAAAATCTTTAATTCCTCCGGGAGTTTCATTTTCCATACGAGGTAGATATTGAATACCCGTCAACATATGAGTTGCTCCCAAATCAATGACAACCGAATGAGGATACTCCCTACCTTCTACCGTACTCCAATAAGTAGATTCTTGCAGGTCAAATAACTTGTCCGCAGAACAGTTTGCAGATGTTACCTCTTCACTGTCCGCATAATTCACTACCCACGGTTCACGCGAAAGCCGTTCACCCTTTTCATTCAATAAATACATTTCAGCGATGCAAGCCAATTCTTTCCCATCCTGAGCATTCAGTGCTTCCAAACAGAAGTACCGTCCGGCAACCGGCTTTTCAAACTTCACTTCCTGCCAACCACTGCCCGATTGAAAGCTACCGGCAAAAACAGGAGTTTCCGCAAAGAGCTTAAGGTTCTCACCCACCTTACGATGCATGAGAGGCTTTGCTACAAGAAGTTGGTCGAGAAGCGGTTCACTCAAACCTTCCGACTTCGCTTCTTTCGGACCAATGATATCAAAAACAAGAACTTCATTCTCACCTTTCTTCAACCAACATCCGGGGACATAAAGGGTTTGTTGCGGACCGATTTCCCAAATACGTCCTAAGGCATGACCATTGACATAAACCAGCCCCTTACCCCATGTTTCGAAGTTCAGGAACGTATCACTAGGTTTCTTTACCTGAAAACTTGCCCGATAACATCCGGGAATACGCTGCCCCGCATCGTCTCTCAACGACTGTATTGGTTTGAATTTCATCTGCTTATAAAACGCATAAGAATCTTCAATATTAAAGACTTCCCAATTTTTCAAATCACAGACAAAAGGATATCCGTCCACCTTTATAGTAAGTTCTACATTCTTCGTAATACCTTTAAAATCTTTAATAGCGCGTCCAAAATTAATACGCCCCATAGCCTCTACAAGAATATCAAGCTGTGTCCCTTTTGGACAGGCCGGGAGGGTGAGCTGCTTTTCCCCATTGCGGCGATCCAGCTTACCCATATACTTGCCATTGAGAAATATCTGGGCATAATCATGAGCATCATTCACTGTCAGCAAAGCGGAAGATTTTAACTCCGGCAATACGGTACGGTAGAGTATACTTCCAAATCCTTGATTATACTCTTCCATTGTGCGAATAGTTTCATCTTTATTGGCCTCCGGCAGATTAACGAACAACGGCGCCATTTCCGTAAACTGAAAAGCCGGAATACGGATGGGTTTAATCAAAGCAGGAACTCTCGCTTGTTTTTCATCACCCATATATTTAGCCATCGTCTTCCGAAGTTCCCAGTATTTAGCAGTTGTCTGACCAGACTCGCTAATAGGCGCATCATAATCGTAAGAAGTAACATCCGGCGCAAATCCGGGAGAGTTGGCACCGGCCCAATGTCCCCAGTTCGTACCTCCATGTGTCATATACAGGCTGAAAGAGATTCCTTTGGAAAGCATTTCATCAATACCGGCAATCATATTGGCTGCCGGACGAGTCTCATGATTAGCGCCCCACTTATCGAACCAGCCACTCCAATATTCACTACACATCAGCGGACTATCAGGACGCAACTCTTTCAGCTTGGAAAACTGTTGGTCAATATTAGCGCCCGTACCAAAGTTCATGGTCCACACCAAATCAGACAAACCGTTTTTGGTAAAGTTTGAAGCCCAATCGCATTGGAATAACGTAACGCCACCGTAATTTCTACGTACTATATCGCGTATTTGCGACACATACTCTTTGTTTTCACCATAAGAACCATATTCGTTTTCAACCTGTACCATAATAATAGGGCCGCCATTCTGTATGGTTAAGCCAGCCACCTGTTCCGCTACCGCTTTTTCAAACAATTCTACACGTTCCATAAAATAAGGGTCAGACTCACGTAAACGAATATCTTTCTTCTTGAGTAGCCACCAAGGCAAACCTCCCATTTCCCATTCGGCACAAACATAAGGGCCGGGACGTAAAATGACATACATATCATTGGCCTGGCACAAACGGCAGAATTCCGCCAAATCATTGCCATCAGTAAAGTCAAATACACCAGGCTGAGGTTCATGAATATTCCAAAAAACATAGAGACAAACTGTATTCATGCCAAGTGCTTTGCATAACTTAATACGTTGGTCCCAGTAAGGCCTGGGGATACGCGGATAGTGCAATTCCGCAGCCTTCACAATAAATGGTTTGCCATGAAGTAAAAACGTTCCTTTACCAACTTCAAAGCGGGATTGGTCTGCATTGCCGTCAAGATTCCAACGGTCGGACAGCGCTACACAATCGTTTTCCTCTTCCATAATTTGCTGTACATTTGTACTTTGGGTACAGGAAATCTTACTTGCATCATTGCATACTTCACCCGGAATGATGATATCATTAGTCGCCAACCCTCGTACACTCATCGTACAAAGGCAAAGGAATAACACTGAATTTACAATAAACTTTTTCATATAAAATCTTATACTTCAATTAATGGGTATTCAAAAAATATAGCATTACACAAGCAACCAGAAGATATCTTTCTATTTTTCAACTTCCAATACATATACCGGTTGTGGCTCAGATTCCACAGTTCGTTCACCATCACCTTGCTTTGAATGTTGTACAAATAAATGTAGTTGCCTTTTTTCTTTCCATAGTTCCGAATCATAGGATGGTTCCCATGCATCAACCGAGAAAGGAGTCAAATCACTTATTTTCCACTTACTATAAGCTACATCCGCAGCATGCGCCATAGAGACCTTACTTCCCCGTTCTTCATCCCGGAATATATAAAAGATTTCTCCACCTTCTACAACCATTTGCGGACGGGATATCGGAATCATTTTGGTACCTCCACCTTTCAAGGAAAAGGGTGTGGTACGTTCCGACACCTGCCGATTATGCCACGCTTGTCCATCATGCCACACTATCCGATATTGAGGGACCTCACTGTCCGGGCTGCGCCAATAAGAAGCAATGTACGGATTACCACCTGCATCCGCACTCATACTGGTTTGATTAATCAATTCCGAATTTTGCGGAATACGGCAAGCATACTCCGCATTTCCCAAACGAATAGGCAACTTATACTGTTCTCCATTTGATTTATACCAAGTCACCCCGTTATCAAAAGACCGGGCATAGCACAAATCATGATTGGTTTCTACATGCCACGTTTCACGCCACACCCACGACAAATGAATGGTTCCCGCTTCATCTACATATAGCTGCCAATAAGCGTTACGTTTATTTTCACCATCAATCAGCACATCTTGTACACGAGTCCATCTTTTCTCTTTCACGTAATAATGGTTCATCACCAGATTCCCCCTGCCGGAAGAGCCCGAACGATAAACAAACAGCAAATCACCTCCTGATAACAGATAAAACTCCGGATAAGTCACATCGCCTTCCTCTTCTCCCGTCATAGATTCTTTCTCTCCCAACTCCAGAGAATAAGGACGGAGACTACGGCAATAGCTTAAACAGCTGCCATGATGGTCAAAAGCTACATGGATATAACCGTCGCCATCTACCATCATACTTATCACATTATGGGCGTCTTTCACATCTCCCTTGTATTGCGTACGATGCAATGTCCATTGTTCCGAACTCAATTTTCGTTTTCCAAGAATCAGAAATCCTTCTGCATCATAGTAACTAATGTATTGTTCATCACCATGTGTCACCAAAGAGTTTTTACGAAAAATAGTCGTATTGACAGAAGTCTGACTATATCCTTTACCCACTTCTACCAGATGCGTTTTAGATGAGAGAACGCCTCCATCCTGTGCACACAGCATGGAAGCATATCCACCAACACCCCAAATAGTCAGCGTCAGTTTAATAATAAACGAATTTATCTTATTCATAATATGCGTGGTCTTTAGGAAACTCTTCACCACCCCATGCTTTCTTCGAGGTCCATGCCTGAGAGGCATCTGTCCAAAACGGATGCTCAGCCGGTAACCCTAAAGGCAGAAAGGCCAAAGAAGCCATATAAAGACTACCATTGTTTGTATACCAATCAGAGATATGAGGTTGAGAACCATTAAACCCTAGCGTAAGAAAACCTTTCTCATTAAAATTCCGGTTATCGCCAAACATGCGGTTCATAACGGCTGTCATGGCAGCACGAATTTGCCCGTTTGACAATTCTTTTGGCAGCCAACCACGCCAAGCCAACAAAGCCAACGGTTGAAGGACAGCCGTACGATAAGTAATAGACCGGCCGAATACCGGGAAAGCCCCTTCGGGAGAGACAAAACGTTCCAAGATTATACCAAAGCGTTGCATTCGCTTTATACCACGGTTAAAGTTATCGGCTTTCAAATTCCATCCACTTTTCTTGCCGCCGTCTGTCATAACCTCCAAACATTCCACATACATAGGATGCAATACGAAACTATTGTAAAAGTCAAATGCAAAATCAGGTCCATCGCTATACCAACCATCCCCCACATACCACTCTTCAATTTTACGTAAAGCGGAAGTAATGCGATAAGCATCCTCCCGGGCTCCCGCCTTTTTTAAGAAACATTCAATGGTGGAAGAAAAGAGCAGCCAATTTGTATAAGGAGGATTAACGCGTCGTAATTGGGTAAATTCCTTGATATAGCGTTGTTTTGTCAAGCTATCCAATGGAGTCCATAAAGCATCGTAACCACGTAGAAAACTTTCGGCAATATAAGCCGCATCCACCAATGGCTGACCCTCTTTTCGCCAAAGCAGATAGTCTTTACTTTCAGGATTGACAGCATGAGCATAACTTTTCAAAGCCCATTCGCGAAGTTGCTTACGCTGTTTACTTTCCTCCGTATCATCATCCGGCAACGAAAGCCAAGGCGCCAGCCCTGCCATCAAACGTCCAAAGCATTCCATATAAGTCACCCGCTTGTCACGTCCGTCCCATGTCGGGCTCAACTCTACCAACATATTTTCCTGGAGTTTTCCCTCACTCATGTTACTAAGCACAGGAGCCGCCATTCGATATAAAATATCGCACCAGAGTTCACGGTCCATCACTTCTTTTTTTCTTTTAGCAACCAAATCCTGGGCAGGTAGCAATAAGAGCAGTGCAAACAATATCCATATATATCTTCTTGTTTTCATGATATCATTTTAAATATGTTTTTCATTGTCAGCAAATTTACTATATTTTTCACTTCCATCCTACAAACTTCCGTTTTCTTCCTTCTCAAAAAGAAACATTAAGCCCGAAACCTCTTATTCGTCCCACTGCATAAAAAACGTGAGATACGGGTTTTATCTGATTCTTAAAACCTGTATCTCACGTAAATAAATATTCGATACTATCTCAGTTTAGAACTCTTCTCCATATTCCGGTTTCTTATCCAACGAGCCTTCGCACGGATAAAATTCCTAAGAGAGTTATTCTAACTTTAATTCAGCATTCTTACTTCTTATCCTCTACCAGGATGCCTTTTTTAAATTGGTAGGTTTCTACCAGATTGCCGTTTTCATCCCAATGTTTCGACGGGCCATCCGCCACATAGCCGTTAAATTCACGTTTCAAATCCCGTGCTTCCGGTTTTATATTCCAAACCGACTCCACTTTCTTGTTTCCGTTAGGCCAATATTGAGTCCAGATGCCTTGTTTCTTTTTCAAATCTCTTTGCCACATCCACTCTATATCTCCATCTTTAGACCAATATGTTTCCTGACCTGTTTTCCGGCCGTTCTCATAAAAGGCCTGATGTTGCTTACTTCCATCCGGATAATAATCAATCAGCTCTCCATGAAGCAGATATCTTCCATTCGGACAGATTCGGGCACTCCATGTAGATTTCAATTTGCCATCCGAATACTTTTCAGAGAAATTCTTCACTTCTCCTCCTGACGACTCCGGCGTTACATCCGCAGCATCCGACCATACCCAAGCTTCGTTGAATTCGTAATGAATGGGCGGATAACCGGCAGTTGTGAGCAAATGAATCACTCCATTCGGAGCCTGACGCACCGTTGAATATCCCAAAGAGCCGTATGGCGGGCGGTGACGCTGCGGAAGCTGAACAGGAAGTGTTTTGATACGCCAAGTCTTTCCATTGTCTTTAGAGATGGCCACAAAAGCATCGTTTCCGTATTTCCATCCGGTAGGAGGCGCTATTTTCTTTTTATGCATATACGCATCGCTCACAAACAACAAATTGCCGGAAGCCAACTTTATCAAACAAGGACGTTGCACGCTTCCGAGCGGAGGGAATGGAGAAGCAACGCTCTCACTCCACGTAGCTCCCCAGTCATGCGAAATATTCTGCGGAGACCAACCGTCTACATTGGCATTCTTACCACCTATAGAAAGCAATGTTCCCTTATCGTCCAACGGAACAATGGTAGAGTGGCGTCCGCCTGTCCGGCCGCCCATATCATGCCAGGTCTTGCCTTCATCCGTGCTGCGCCACAAAAAGCTACGGCTATCTTTGCCGTCCATGGCCATGTAGATAGCGCCGCTCGGGTCACGGAACGCGTTAACTATAGGTTGCGCCGTATAATTGGTAGCAATGCTGTCAAGTTGAGGAATAGAAAAAGTCCAGCTAGCCCCATTATCAGTAGAAGTGGCTATACGGAACGGCACATAGTCGGAGATGTAACGTCCGCCTCCGAAGAACCAGATTTTGCCGTTATCGTTCCACAACAGTCCCGACTGGTCGTTACCTCCGTGAGTATAAAAGAACAGTTCCGGCATATCCCAATCCTCCGAACCGTATCGCAAACGCGCCTGAACAAAAGTAGTAGCCGTATCATTTTCCGATTTACCTACCGGAGCACTGAAATAGACAGCCAACGCATCGCCGTTAGGCAATATCTCGAATCCGGGCGAATGGCTGTGAGTATACACCCCTTCGTCTATTCCCGCCAACGCAGCCGTTTCGGTCTCCGTATAAGCCGGAGGAATAGGAATGGCAAAACGGACTGTAAAATAAGGAATATTCGCCGAAGGGCCATAAGAGGATTGTTCCGTTGTTTGTTTCACAACCGACTGATTGAAAGGAATCTTACCCCGGTCTTCCAACACAAATTGAAGCATATTGGAGGAATCTCCTTTTGCCGTCATATTAAAACCCGGAGAAAAATTAGAGGACTCCACAAGAATCGTGTCCTGTTTCAGAGATTGGGCGTCGCCTTTTTTTGCCGTACAGCCCGAAAGGAGAAAGCACGCAACCGGTGCCATAGAGAGAACGAGTTTTCCGATTTTCATCATCATAGAAATTTAAGGCAGGTTCTATCCATTATGTATCCGCCGCTCCTAAGATAAGAACCCACAATCTTATGAACAGCATCTGTTTGTATTAGTTTTGCAAATATACCTTTTTCATTCGTAACAGAACAAATAAGTGGCTGATAATTTTACAATTAAATAAAGTTCGTCTCTACAAAGAGATGCTGGACTACTTTTTCCGTCAGGCTCGTGAAATAAATCTTATTATCCGATTGCGTACTCACGTTTCCAAAAGAAACAGAACGGGTATTCCTTCGATAAAAGCAGCCTTAATATGCGTGATAAATGCAAGCAAAAGAGGTATCCTTACATTCTATTTACAAATAAAAAGCGAATCTCACATTTTCCGCCTATACATCATTCCATGTTCCATAATTATTGTATCTTTGTACACAGGCTTTCCTTGTACGTCTTACTTATGTAAGACGATTGTTCCACATATATAAAACATGCGTCCTACTCTTGTAAGACATTTGTATTACATAGGTAAGACGTATAAGAGATATCCATATTCAACCTTATTTATATTCACCTAAATAGAAATCATTATGGCTATTACATTCGACTGGTACGAAAACCCAACACCTGCCGACAAAGAAGACGAAAAAAAGACCCTTCATCCGCGTCTACGGTTTAACGGAACATTGGACACAGAAAACTTACGCTCTGACATTCAAATGCGGACATCATTAAGCGAAACAGACGTAACAGCTGTGCTTGATGCACTCTCAAACGTTATGGGCAAAGCCTTAACCGACGGAAGACGAGTTCATCTGGATGGAATCGGATACTTTTATCCTACTCTGACCTGTACCGAAACCATCACGCCAGAAACCAAAAACAAATCTTCTAAAATAAGACTGAAAGGCATCAAATTCCGGGCCGACAAAAAGCTGAAAAGCGGATTGGGAAGCATCCGTGTAAAACGTTTAAAACTGGAAGACCACTCGTCTGCCATCACCAATGAAGAGATAAACCTCCGCCTGAACAAGTACTTTCAGACCCACTCTTTTTTGAGAAGAGCAGACTTTCAGATTCTTTGTAATCAGACGAAAAATACGGCTATCCGTCATATCAAGCGCCTATTAGACGAAGGTAAGTTAGAAAATGCAGGCACCATGCGCCAACCCATTTATATAGCAGGAAAAGAAAAAAACACGAACGAAAAATAACCTGTCGTCTCGAAACGAACTTCAAAGAGAACGCACAAAATAACCTTTCCCTACTTTGGGTAAAATGAAAATAAAACTATATACAAGATAAAAAGAAGGTTCACAACATTGCATAATCCGGAAAGAAGTAGTTCCTTCGCAAACAAATTCAACAAACATATGAAAAATTTTCCAAAAACATGCATCAAACGGCCTTCTGCTACAGAGAAAGAAATAGCCGTTTGCGAAAAGAGACTTCAGGACTTAGAAGCATCCGCCAAACCGGATTCTATAACGTACGAAAAGCGCAAAATGATAGCACTCAACCGATTGGCCGCTCTCTACAGAGATATGAATTTACAAGAACAGGCACGACAAGCCTACGGACAAGTGATACAAGTAACAAAAGCGTTGGCCAAGAAAAAGACAAAAGACAAAGAAATGTTTTTGAGACGATTAGCTAACGCTTTCAACGAATCTGCAAGTTTAGCCGTCTACCCCGATGAAGCGGAAAAACTATATCTTAACGCTTTACGCGCTTTGGTGGAGATAAAAGAGCTTCCCAAACCACTAAAGAATGAAAAGATTTCCTTAACAGACATCTTAACCATCAGCTCAGAATTATTGGCACTCTATCATCGGGAAAAACGAGAAAAGAAAGCATGGGAGATGTACGAATACATCCAATCGCTCTACACCAACCCCGATAATCTTCAGGAAAACCTAAACGAGCGGATAACTATTATCAGGCACCTCACTCTGGTTTTCACTCTCTACGGCAATATTAAAATGGCTAAAAAGCTATTACACAGAAAAGTAGAGTTATATGAAGAGTTATGCAAAAAGAACGAAAATTATCTATCGGACCTTGCTGGCTGCTATGAAGATTTAGCATTGGAAGCAGAAGAGGATGAGCTAAAAAAAGAACTTTACCTCAAAGTATTGGAGCTATATCGGCAGGCAGACGCGCTTACCGAAAGAAAATACGAGAATTCCAACCCGGAAGTTCTTCACTTAAAGGAACAAACCGATTTCAACAAAAAGTTGGCAGAGCTTTGCGCATGTTCCGGTTGCAAAGAAGAAGCAAAGAAATACATTGCCGACGCTTTGAAGTGTTACGAGCTCAATGCCCGGTACGCACAGGAACGCTTTTTTAACGAAATGCAAGAATTAAAGATAGAAGTGGAAAACCATTAGTTCCTCCTACTGGAAACAAAGAGACGTCCAATAGTACCGGACGTAACATATCAGTACAAAACAGTCCTGCCAAACTCTATTTTTGAGTCATGGCAGGACTTTTTGTATGGCCGACAAAAGTGTCAAGTTTCAGATTACAAGGCAATTCTTTCATCAAATGGAGAGTTGATACCTTGGCAGCAAAGCCTGTTAGATTTCTACCATAACTCCTTATTTATAACCAATCCGCGGAATGGCACGCACTTCGTTCCAAACAAATCCGGACACATCTTCTGTCCGAACCACTCCTGAGGAGGAGGCATTTTCTTTGCTGGCACGAAGCAGATACATATCTGCCACGGAACGGGACAACAACTTCATGGTTCGGGCATTGGCATAACCCAACTCCCGCCGGGAGCATAAACCGTGAATATAAGTCTTCAGAATGCAACCGGCACCTTCATCCACCACCAATTGGCGTTCTTTTAAGCAGAGCTCCAAGATTCGGAACAACTCTTCTTCCGAATAATCGGCAAAATGGAACGTGTGGTCGAACTCCGGAATACCGCACCGCTGCAAATTATCAACCAAAGGCTGACGGTTGGTTGCATACCCGGCTATAACCAACGCATAAAGGCCGGGAAGCTCCGCCATCAGCGTACCCAACTTGATACGCAGTTTCTCCCCGTCGAAATACGAATTCGGATTCTTAAACTGGGGAGCATCGCCGTCCACAAACAGCAATCCCTGGCAAGAACGGCGCATCGCATCACGCAACAGCTCGTCTACCTTGTATTCGGAAACATTATAAAGTTCTTCGGCTTTCACCTCTACCAGATGGCCTTTTCCCAACATATTCATTGCCTTCAGCAATTCGGCCAGAATCCCTGCGACCGTACTCTTTCCCGTTCCAGTATTTCCGGTAAAGTTCCATCTTAAAGGTTCCATTTCATCGTACGACTTGCCTTGCTTGTTCAAGTAACGGGCTATTTCCACAAAATTACGGATGCCTTGCTTCACCTGCTCCAGTCCCACCAGTTTATCGAGTTTCCGCAACGAACGGGCTATTGCTTTCTCATCAAAAGCATACTCTTTATCAGCCGGCTCCATACACAGGGAAATATCCTCCTTACAGATAGTTTGAAGCACCTTCTTATTTTTAAGTTTAGCCGGAGACAGCTTCGCCAGACGGTTACTCATGGCCGGAATGATATGTGCGGAGATAAGCCGTGTAACAAAACGGGCATTCCCGAAATGTTTGTCCTTCCGGGCTACTTCCGAAGCAATAAGCTGTTTCAACGAACGGAGAGCCGCCGGAGAAAAACAGTAGTGCGACTTATGCGCCACGCTTTGCGCTATTTCCATCAGCTCGTCCACCGAATAATCTTGGAAATAGAACGTATAAGGGAAGCGCGATTTCAATCCGGAATTCGTTTCCAGCAACAGGTTCATCTCTTCGGGATAACCGGCCAGAATCACCAGCATATCCACTTCCTCCCTGCTCAAAGCGGTAAGCAACGTCTCCAGTACCCGGTTCCCATAATCCTCTTTATTAGGAGAATACAGCGTATAGGCCTCATCGATAAAGAGCACATTGCCGCGGGCCTGCTGCAACACCCCTTTGGTTTTCTTCTCCGTATCGCCGATATGTACGCCTATCAGGTCGCTCCGTTCCACCCGTATCACATTGCCTACGGACAATAAGCCGAGTGACGCGTAAATTTCTCCTATCAAATCGGCCACGGTGGTTTTACCCGTACCGGGGTTACCGGTAAAAATCATGTGCAGAGGCGGCATCTCCGTATGAATACCCATCTCGGCACGTAACGAAGCGAACCTTACCATATTCAGATGACTCTCTATACTCTTCTTCAATTCACCCAGACCAACCATCTTCCGCAACTTAGCCAACGGCTGTTTATAATCTTTAGCCTTGATTTGGGGGATATCTTCTACTTCAATGGTACTTAACTGCACCATCGAAGGTAATTTCAGCTTGTTCACACGGGAAGATATGGCCTGCAATACATCCATGGAAAGCAGGTTTTCGATATAACGGCCGTTACCAAACGAACTGTCCCGTACGGCATAATCCCGTTTTACCTTCAACTGCAATGCCTTCCGCGCTTCCGGCGTCATCACATAATGGTGGTTCTCGCAATAGAGGTCGGCAATCTGCATCAACTCCTCCACATTGTAATCATCGAAATAATAACGATTCTGCGGCGGAATACGTGAATCGAATCCGGGATTCTGCGCCAGCATTTCATTCATCGGTTCAGGATAACCGGCCAACAGCAGCATCCAATCGCGTTGTTCTTCATCGGCCAAAGCCGTAAGCAAAGTCTCCAACACCTGCATGCCTGGGTCTTTCGGGTCATTCGGCTTATAAAGCGTGTAGGCTTCGTCAATAAACAAAATGCCTCCTTTTGCCCGTTCCATTGCCTTGAGGGTTTTCTCGTGCTCACTGCTATAAAACTGTCCGGTCAGGGTACTCCGTTCTTCGAATACCACATGTCCTTTGCTCAATACTCCCAACTCTTTCAATATGGCGCCAAACAGTTTAGCCACCGTGGTTTTTCCGGTTCCCGGATTACCGATGAAAGCGCCGTGCAACGAAGGCAAAGGAGTCTCCATTCCCCGGGCCGAACGCTTACGGGCCAAGATGATGATGTTGCTGTAATCGCGTATCTGGTTCTTCACCCTCTGCAAGCCAATCATTTTATCCAATTGTTCCATCGGACTGTCTACAGAATCAGCCTTCACAATCTTCTTTCCGGCAATATGAGTCTTGGGCTGAATGCTGTCTTTCCCATATAATGCTTCCGTGTCCCTTACACCTACTTCAAACGGAGCGGAAATCACCGTCTCGCCCATAAACAGGATTTCTATCAGATAAATCTGTTTATTCCAGAAGTTTTTTTCATCCTCTCCTATTGTCCAGACAAGTTGCAGGAATTTTCCTTTTCCATCCTCTAAGCAGTAACGAAATGCTTCCATCCGGTTTGCTTTAACCAGCTGACCGGTTTCATTATACAACTTTATCTCAAACTCGGCCGGATACTCCTTTTCCAGTAAATCGTTCACCAAAAAGACCATCAATATGGAGCCGAGATTCTTTATATGAAAACAGTTCTGCGAATTGGGCAAATTCTGATAGTCTATGTCTTTTCCGGCATCTATACGATACAAGTTGAATGCGTTATAAGAAAAACAGGAAGTGAACGATTCGGGCAACTGAGCCAATTGGAATATCTTTTCAAAGAGCCGGTTCTTCTGTTTATCGAGAATTTCAATCCGATAGAGCCCCTCCCGCTTTAGCGAAGGCTCGCCGTTTACAGAAGACAAGAAGTTGAAATCCAGTGTAAAGACAGGCAACACCTCGTCCGTACCGAGAAAACATTGCCATGCTACCTCCTGCAACACATCGCCTTGCTCCGTCCGTAAATAAGCCCATCCTTCCACACGGTGATACGATTTGCCATAGTATGGATTATGTATCCGCACCCGGGTAGCCATACGGTTTTCCGCATTATACCGGAACACCGTCCGCTCCGAATAAGCCTCCGGAGTACTTCCTTCCGATACATAGGCCAGTTCAACAGCCACTATCTGAGGCTTATAAATATCCTCTTCCGCAAACAGGGAATCTTCCATTTCCTCCGCATCCGAGGCATCATCGTCCTCTTCTTCATCCCATCCGTCATCTTCCTTGCCGGAAGCATCATCCTCTGCAGAATCGTCTTCTATACTCGATGAGATGAATTCATCCAACAGTTTGTCAAAGTCATCGGAAGTAAAATCAGCATTATCATTTATTGTTGTCATATTGGGGGGCTTTCTTCATTTATTTATTCTCTGTATTTGTTCTCTCTCTTTGTAAACCCGGGAGTCTCTTACCAATTTAGCTAAAGACGGATAGGTCTGGAACGCAAAGGTTCGGCGGCTAAGACAGGAATGGGAGTTATCAGCTCGTAATGCTCACCCTGTTTCTCCATCACCACCAGCTCGCAATTTCCCGGCGATGCCATCCGTTCAAACTCTTCGACCGTAAGATGGAACCAACGCATCACAAACAAACGTATGGCCAAGGAATGGGTCACCAATACACAATTCTCCGGGAACTCCGGTTTGGAAAAGTCACGGTGCATGGAACCCAGCAAATCATTCACCCTGTCGTACACGTCCGACGCTGCCTCTCCACCCGGAAAACGGTAATAAAACACGCCATATTCCTTACGTTCGCGGCAAACCTTATCAAAATCCTCATTGCATCGCAAATAGCCCCACTCCTGTTCCCGCAGACGGGGTTCTTCGCTATATCGAAACTGGGTACGGGGAAAAGAAGCTGCCATATTCTCAAAAGTAGAACGGGTGCGCCAAAAGGGAGACACATAGAAATAGAGAGACTCTTCTCCCACCAACTGTTTCAAAACCTTACCGGCTTCGCGAGCCTGTCGGCATCCTGTTTGGGTCAGTTCTATAGCATAATCGGGGGTATGAGCAAATATATGTTTGTCTACATTGGCGTAACTCTCTCCGTGACGGACTAATATAATGCGTTTGGGTTTCATAGTATCTTCGCTGATAATGGTCACGAAAATAGTTATTTATATGAATATGTACAATTTTCTATTTACATATTTGAAAAGAAACGTCTGAAATTATGTACTTTTGCCCGTAACGAATAAAAAGGAAGATGAAAAGTACACTTACACTCCGGAGGACTGGGATAAGCTTTGCCGGTCTTACCTGTCTATGCTAAAAAGGGACTGGAGTCAGTAAACAAGCCGTACGTTATCTATCCACAACGTATTGCCTATAGAACCTATATAGGCACCTCCATGACTCGAATCGAATTGTAAAAGAAGATGGGTCGGTTCATCCTGTTCACTACCCCAACCAACCTCTTTTACAGGAACCATCTCTCCTTTACTGTTTCGGGCGTATTTGGTATCCTCGCCCGAAACCAATCCCATATAGGAACGAAAAAAAGGTTCACGGGTAATATCTCCATAATGAATGGGAAACTGTGCATCATTTACCCAACCGGAAGTGGATTTATCAAAACGAACCACCATTGTACCTACCCGTTTGGCATACAAATTCCCCTCTTTATCTTCCCAGCGTTTCTGAAGATAGAACAAGCAATCGGCCATATCGATACCCTCTACCTGCGTTACCTTACTAAATCCGGTCTGACGGATACGATGCTGCTCTCCGCTTAACTTCACCTTGTAATCAAAACACAGCGCTTCCGGTTTACCGGTGAAAGCAACACCTGAGTTCAGTTTTCCCTGCGGATTAGAAGTTCCGGTAATAGGTTCCAACGTATTACCCAGATAGATGGAACCGGCAGCCAAAACCTTGATATTCACAACTCCAAGTACCACACATTTTTCAATATGCGTTTCCAAACGGGCACAAAATCCACTATCACGGGGTTCTCTATAAACGGAGGTATTGGTTTTGGTTATGCCGCATACTTTAGCCATTACATTGGAAGTGGCCCAAGGCGACCCACCCTGATTCACATAGGGGCGATTTTCATTCCATACAGCAGTCGGAGCTATTTCATACAATTGTTTCGTATGGCCTCCGATAATACTGCTCTCCTTCACATTCCGGGTAATCCACGAGTCGAAATCTCCATATTTTAAAAGGACAATTTTCCCTGTCTGAGAAATAGCTCCATTCAATTGACCGGTTCCAGACTTACGAACCTCTCCAGGCATAAAAGCCTGGCACATCAGACAGGCACACCCTATCCCTATTATTATCGATTTATTCATAGCTCAAACTTTTTATTTTAAACCACTCCAAGTCTTCCTTATCCAAACAATCGGTTAAACGACAAGCTTCATTGTGGTCGTCCAAGTAATAACGTTCCCGAAGATGAAACAAATCGCTTGTCAAAGAGAGGGTATCATTACGATAAGGAGTCTGAATGCCTCCTATTCCCAATAATGTATGAAAAATGCAATGACTGCTTACAGACATCTCGCAATGTGCGGCTAACTGCTCACGCTCTCCGGGATACAAAGAGTTATAAACAGATGAAGTCCATATCAACAGCGGAACATGCAATTGATAATAAGTAGGATAAGGCGACGCATGTAAAAAGAGATTGCGATTATCGTCGAAAATATCCTCTCCATGGTCTGATGTATAGAGCATAGCGGCAGAAGCCTCCGTTTGTTTCAGCAAGTCCAGTATATCAGCCAGGAACCGGTCTGTTTCCCGAATGGAATTATCATATGCGTTCATCAATATTCCACGGTATTTCTTCTTTACAGTCCTTATCTGGTCCGGCAAAAAATAAGCCTCCTCTTTCGAATAACGGTCTTGGTAATTAAAATGCGAGCCGTATGTATGCAATACAACAAACAAACGCCGGTGACCTTCCGATAATAGCCGCTTTAAAAAATTCAACAACTCCACATCTTCCGTTTTCGGGTTTATTTCCTCACGAATAAAAATACATTCGTCAGCTTGCTCGCCCAGAAAATCAATAAAAGAATGATTGCGCTGCTGATTCGAGTAGAAACAAGTATAGTAACCGGCTTCACGGTAAGCAGCCAAAAGGCCTTTACTATGATAAAGTTCTTCATAATTTTCGGCTCCGGCAGGAGTCAGCAATATCGGCACACTTTTATGAGTAGTGTTGCTCTGGCTCAGTTCATCTTTATAAACCAGAAGAGAGGATTCCCGTTTCAGTCTGGGATTCGTCTCCCGAGGGTAACCATACAGTTCCCAGTTCATAGCCCGGCTGGTTTCTCCTACTACCATCACTATTACTTCAGGGATAGTATCTTGGTGAGTCGCTACGGCATGATAACTGAACTCTTTTACGGCATCTTTATATGCAACAGTGACTTTGCATCGTTTGGCCGCCAGATAACCGTTATAGCATACATTTACCGGAAACAAATCATCCTTAAGCTGATAAGACGGTGATGTAGCATAACTGAGCAATAAACACACAACTCCCGCCATCAACAATCCCAGAGAAATTTTCCTAAACCGTGAACGAAAATGAGCCGTAAGCTGCAACTTACTGCGAATGGAAACAATACCGGCTACCAATGTCGGCACATAGATAACAACAACAATCAGGATAGCCAATCCCAATTGCGAAAGCAACTCTTCCACTTCCCCTTCATTGGTGGTTACCAGATTGAGCCACATGTCTACCGCTATTACCCCTTTTCCAAACAAATAGGTAAGTACCAATTGAAAGGCACCCAAAAACAGAATCGGAAACAAAGCCCATAATACCTTACCCGGTTTGGCACTCCACGTCAGAAGTAACCCATATACGGCTAAAGGCAATGCGACTAAAGTCAGTTTTCCAAACGGACAAATGGGTTCGGTAAAAGCCAGCACCAGATTCGGCAAGACCAATACAAACCAAAACAGATAAAAAAAGATATATTGTTTCTTCATCAGAATGCTTCATTTATATTAAACAAAAAACCGGGGCCATTGCGGGTCAAACCCAAATCCAAACGTACATTCACTTTTTCTTTAAACTCCCAGCGATATCCAATTCCGGCATTAAGAAGTGTTTTCTTCCCTTTCAAAGCACTCCATTTCGGAAAAACATTCGCCGCTCCTACCCAACAGACAGCTCCGTTCCGATGCCAAATATGTTGCCTCAGTTCTACTTGTGCTTCTATCAGATTCTTATCCCGATAACGTCCCTCATAGTATCCGCGCATCCGGGAATCACCACCTACAGCCGCCAATAGCGCCCACGGCACATCCCCACCATTCAAACAGGAATGAAATTCACCGGCCAAAACGCCCCCTTTCCAAACCGTTCGATAAGTGCACGCTGTCAAATCAGTCGTATTAAAAACATGGTCATTCCCTATTAAACCGGGAGCAAATAACTGGTCTAGCTGAATAAACCAACCCCTGCTGGCATTCAACATAAAATCACGCGAATCATAGGTATACGAAAGACCTACCCTATTCGTACGGAGACACAATTCCTCTCCCTCCCAAAGAGGTTCACTGCCCAATTCCAATTTACTACCTCTTACGAACTGTATATCCACAATAGGCCCAACATAACTGTTTTCACCTATACGGAACAGAAAACGAGAAAGAAACTCCATTTTTAAACGACGATACTCCGACTCGTTACTGTTTTCTTTTCCTTTATCATAACCTATTCCCCAGAAATAGGTAGGAAATGTGTAGACATATAATTTATAATCGATACGATAACGTTTCTGTGGAAAAACATGGTTACCTCTCACCCCTATCAACAAAAAAGCTTTCGTAGTGAGGTCCGCATAGACGGAAACATTAGATTTGGGCAAAAGTGTGTCTGCACGGTCTGTAGAATAAAGTCCGGAGGCTACAATACCCAAGCCCAGCCCCACATCGGAAGAATAATGAGGTCCGCAAATCAAACCGAAATCAAACTTCTTTGTCGGGTCCGGGTTATCCGATTTCGCAAAATAATCCAAGAGGCTTTTAATCCATGTTGTTTTTTGCGCTATAGTATCATTGTTCTGCAACGTTTCCAATTCATTGGCATCTCTCTTATATGCCATTCCATAAAAAGGAAGAAGCAAACAGAACACGATTCCTATCATCCGTATTTTCATCATTTTCTGTTTTCTTTTTAAAAAGTCTTTAACACAAAGGAACTAAATATTTCTTGTAACCTAAACGCTAAACAATCCCTATTTTTCCAAATTCCGACCTTTACTACGAACAATGAGGAAAAAAAGACCAGTCAAAAAACAGTTCAAAAGCCCAAAACAAATAAAAAGAAAACAGTCAATCAAAATGAGGAATAAAAAATAGAATTATCTTTGCCCCACCTTAACTTGAATATAAAGAAAGAAAATATGGCTCAATTACGTGAAATTTATTTTGCAGGAGGATGCTTTTGGGGAACAGAACATTTCTTCAAACAAATAAGAGGAGTAGAAAAGACAGAAGTAGGATATGCAAACGGAAAAATTGAAAACCCTACTTATGAACAAGTACGCACCAACACTACCGGATTTGCAGAAACTGTGCGGGTTTTCTACCACCCCGAAACGGTGACTTTAAAGCTTTTGCTGGAACTGTTTTTCAAAACTATCGACCCGACCAGTATGAACCGGCAGGGAGAAGATGTGGGAACACAATACAGAACCGGTGTATACTATATCCATTCCGAAGACAGAGCTGTGATAGAAGAGGCTATAAAAGAACTTTCTTGCCATTATCAGGCTCCGATTGTGATAGAAGTAGAGCCCTTGCAAAACTTCTATAATGCGGAAGACTATCACCAGGATTATTTAGATAAGAATGAAGGGGGATATTGCCATATCCGTCCGGAATTATTTAAAATAGCGCGCGACGCCAACAGATAGAAAATCACCTCCATATTTAGTTACATGGAAAGACTCCTTATTATAGACGACGAAGACCAGATACGAAAATTGCTGGCACGAATGATGGAACTGGAAGGCTATGAAGTGTATCAGGCAGCCGACTGCTGCACAGGACTCAAACAACTGGCGCATCTCAAACCTGACGTAATTCTTTGTGACGTATACCTTCCGGATGGAAACGGAGTGGAGCTCATTCCGAAAATGAAAGAAATAGAGCCGAATTCCGAAATCATCATGCTTACCGCACATGGAAATATACCAGACGGAGTACAAGCGATAAAAAACGGGGCCTTCGACTATATTACCAAAGGAGATGATAACAATAAAATCATTCCTCTCATCAGCCGTGCCATGGAAAAAGCGAAAGCTTGCAAACAACAGCTCCGGGAACAAAGCAAGGTCATGGAATCAGCCGATTTATCTCATACGATTCTGGGGGAATCAGCT
>ERZ839767.821-NODE-821-length-52134-cov-15.219359_pt1 | contig 52134 bp, 32 predicted proteins | sample MGYA00519879_ERZ839767 | MGnify/ENA primary metagenome ERZ839767 (study PRJEB31850, sample SAMEA3708852) | human gut metagenome | biome: human gut; feature: human-associated habitat; material: faeces | place: China | collected 2014 ... | reverse complement strand
TAAGATGGGACATACAACTGCACAACAATATGTCAATCCTTATTTCTATGATATCCGGAAGTTCGAGAAAGCAAAAAGCTAAAGCACTAACATTAGATAAATCAAATCTTTAACTAAAGAACCTATGACTCTAATCAAATCTATCTCTGGAATCCGCGGAACTATTGGCGGAGGAGCGGGAGAAGGACTGAACCCGCTTGACATTGTAAAATTCACCTCGGCTTATGCTACTTTGATTCGTAGAACCTGCAAGGCAAAGAGTAATAAGATTGTTGTGGGACGTGATGCCCGCATTTCCGGTGAAATGGTAAAAAACGTAGTGGTCGGCACATTAATGGGAATGGGCTGGGATGTAGTAGATATTGATCTTGCTTCTACTCCGACCACAGAGCTTGCTGTAACTATGGAAGGCGCTTGTGGTGGTATCATCCTGACAGCTTCTCATAACCCTAAGCAGTGGAACGCACTGAAGTTACTGAATGAACATGGCGAATTTCTGAATGCAGCTGAAGGCAACGAAGTGCTTCGTATTGCTGAAGCAGAAGAATTTGACTATGCCGACGTAGATCACTTGGGTTCTTACCGCAAAGACCTGACTTATAATCAGAAACATATCGACAGTGTATTGGCTCTCGACTTGGTAGATGTAGAAGCTATCAAAAAAGCTGATTTCCGGGTAGCTATTGACTGTGTAAACTCGGTAGGCGGTATCATTCTTCCCGAACTTCTTGAACGTTTAGGTGTGAAACATGTAGAGAAACTCTACTGTGAACCTACCGGAAACTTCCAGCACAACCCCGAACCGCTTGAAAAGAACCTCGGTGACATCATGAACTTAATGAAAGGTGGAAAGGCCGATGTAGCTTTTGTTGTAGACCCCGATGTTGACCGTCTGGCAATGATCTGCGAGAATGGCGTAATGTACGGTGAAGAATATACACTGGTTACTGTTGCCGACTATGTACTGAAACATACCCCCGGTAACACTGTTTCTAATTTGAGCTCTACTCGTGCTTTGCGTGATGTAACTCGCAAGTATGGAATGGAATACAGCGCTTCTGCCGTAGGCGAAGTAAATGTTGTAACGAAGATGAAAGCAACCAATGCCGTTATCGGCGGTGAGGGAAATGGTGGAGTAATTTATCCTGCTAGTCACTACGGACGTGATGCATTGGTAGGCATCGCATTATTCCTTAGCCATCTGGCTCACGAAGGAAAAAAGGTTAGCGAGCTCCGTGCTACTTATCCTCCTTACTTCATTGCTAAAAACCGTGTAGACTTGACTCCGGAAATCGATGTAGATGCTATCCTTGCCAAAGTGAAGGAAATCTATAAGAACGAAGAAATCAACGATATCGACGGTGTGAAAATAGACTTTGCCGACAAATGGGTGCATTTGCGCAAGAGTAATACAGAACCGATCATCCGTGTGTATAGTGAAGCTTCTACTATGGAAGCTGCCGAGGAAATCGGTCAGAAGATAATGGATGTGATTAATGAATTAGCAAAATAATATCCTGTAAAATAGGATTTTATTTATAACATTTGAGTCTCGTATATCATAAAGATAACTGAATAAGTTGTCTCATTGATATACGAGACTTTTTATTAGGATGATATCCACTGAATAATGATAGTTACTCTTCTCCTTGAGTATTAACAATAAAGTTTCTTTTGATTAAGTCTAAACTTCCTTTCGTCCAATAGTAAACTTCTCTTTTGTTATTTACAAACTTAAAATGCAAGCTTCATTTTTATAAATGCAAGTTTTGTTTTTAAAAACGGAACCTTTGTTTTTATAAATGAAGCTTGCATTTATAGATTGGAAGGGATGAAAAGCAACTTTACTGTTAATAAAAAGAAAGTTTGGACTTAATCAAGAGCAACTTTTCTATTAATAGATTACATGAGAAGTAAGCAGTATTGAGAGGAAACTAATCTATATAGCTTACTTCTCTACTTCGTTAGAATAGATATAGTATAAGGAGGTTAGTGATATACAAAGGTTTATAGATCTTATAATCAATGATAAATAAACGGCTTATATATGTAGATTTGATATGTGAAAAGGATAATTAAAGGAAAATTGTAGTATATTTGTACTGTCCTTTAGGACGTTTTTATTATAAGGAAGCGTTTAGTGCTTTTTCTCAAGTGCGAATCTGGACAATTCGAGCTGTGTTGAGGAAATAAACAAAACGTTCTCCCTTTGGTTTGTATGTTGCACCTAGGTGCTGATATACAGTCAAGGGCGTGAGCTGTTTTTGCTTGTATTCAACACAGAGGTAGTCCAGAACCTGCACTTGGATATAAGTTTAGCGGTCTCGCGCTTCTTTTGTGTATACACTTCTGTTGAGACTAGGAAGGAACTAACAAATTGAAAAACATGCAAACGGTACAAGTGTTGCCAGTAATGTTACTAATGTCCGTAACAGTATCAGCAAGAGGCCTAACAGGTTTTGAACAGCTTATTGATAAACGTACGACATGAAAATAAAACTGATAGCATTATTTATAATGATGAGATCATTGGCTGCTATAGCTGACAATGATACTTATTTCTTTTCAAAAGTAGATTATCAACAAGGCTTATCCAATAGTGCAGTGCTTTGTCTTTTTCAAGATAATGTGGGGCTGATGTGGTTTGGCACGTATGATGGAGTGAACTGTTGGGATGGAAAGACGATGGAAGTGTTTCGCTCTGATTTTTCAGAAAGCAAAACGTTGAGCAATAACGTGATTCATTCCATTTCGCAGGCAGATAACAGTTGCTTATGGATTTCTACCCATTTGGGAGTAAACCGCTTCTCGCAAAAGGCGAGGCAAGTGGTAGCCAACTATGATTTTTCAGGTGATTATTATGTTCATTCTAATAATCAGGGAAACACTTGGATACTTACCGGAGACGGAATTTACTATTATAATACGCATCATCAACGTTTTATCCGGGTACAAACTTCTGTTTTACCAGTGGATAGTATGGAACGACGTGCATTTGTGACCGATGATGGGGGGCTTTGGGTATTTCCACCTAGTACGGGACAAATTCTTAATTACTCACTCAATAGGTTTGATACGGATAGTTTGTCGGTGAAATTATCTATCTCAACAAACAAGTTCCATTCGAAAGCAATTGAAGATATTTTCTATCAGAATGGTATTTTTTGTTTCGTAGATTGTGACAGAGATTTATATATGTATGATATCTCTCGTAAATCCAAGATTTATATTCGTAATCTTTCATCACTCGTTCAGAAATATGGAGTAATAACAGGGATTGTTCCCTTTTATGAAGATATTATCATTGGATTTCGTGCTAATGGATTGATTCGTTTACGTACTTCTAAAAAGTATGAAGAAGAGATCGTCAATCGTAATATCCGAATCTATGGAATTTATAGGGAACCGCGTCAAGGGTTGCTTTGGATTGCATCGGACGGGCAGGGAGCTGTGATGTACGCCAAAAAATATTCGATCGCTACCAATTTGATGTTGAATCGTATGTCACCTAATTTGAGTAGACAAGTACGTTCGATACTGACAGATGAATATGGAGGATTATGGTTTGGAACAAAGGGAGATGGGCTTTTACATTTGCCTGATTATCATGAAGCAGTAGGAAATCCTCTTGGGAGGGCTATGGTTTATTCTCCTGGAGAGAAACAGGTAATGTCATCATATATTAAATGGAATCATGAGTTTCACGTTTATAAACTGGCCCAAAGTCGCTATATGGATGGCTTCTGGATAGGGGCAGGAAATCCGGGATTATTTTATTATTCATTCAGAGATGATGCTGTGCATTCGGTAGAATATTCTTCCGGTCGACCTGTTATTGAGATACATGATATTTATGAAGAAAATGATAGTGTGTTATATGCTGTAACGGCGGTGGATGGTTTTTATAAAATGGTGCTTGAAAAGAAAGGAGGGACTATTAATGTACGTCAGCAAAAACGTTATCATTTTTTTCATGAGCAACGGGAGATTATGATGTTTTATCCCATGTTGGCGGAAGGGGATTCTATCTTATGGTTAGGTAGTCGTGAAAAAGGACTTGTTCGTTTCGATAAACGAACGGAAGAATATCAAGTCATCTCTTTGAAAGAAAAGCTGCGCAAGTCGGTAGACGATATATTAAGTTTGTACCGCACTGAAGATGGTAAAATGTATGTAGGAACAACTTCTGGTTTGGTTTGTCTTTCATTTTGTGGAAAGAAGATAGAAGCTACTTATATCGGTAGGGAGCAGGGACTTCTTAATGATATGATACATGGTATACAGGAAGATGGCAATGGCTTCCTTTGGCTGGGTACCAATCGCGGACTCATCAAATATAATCCGAAAAATGGCTCGTCGCATGATTATTATTACAGTGCCGGTGTGCAAATAGGAGAGTTTAGTGATGATGCCTATTATCAGTGTCCTTATACAGGCAGTCTTTTCTTTGGAGGAATTGATGGACTGCTTTATCTGGATCGTAAAGTGGCGGCTGCCCCTGAGTTTTATCCGGATATTGTGTTACGTCGGTTGTGGCTTGGGCGGACAGCAGTAAATTTAGGTGATTATTATACGGAAGATGGAAAAAGTCTGCAATTGGAAGGAGCGGAAACTTCTTTCTCTCTTTCTTTTACCGTACCTGATTATTTGACCGGGAAAGAAGTGGAATATTCATTCATCCTGGAAGGATATGATAACCAATGGACTTCATTCAGCAGCATCAATGAGGCTTCATATACTGATGTGCCTGCGGGTGATTATATTTTTAAAGTCCGTTATAAGAAAGACGTGTTCGATACGGAGTATAAATTCTTTTCCATTCCCATACATATTCTTCCACCGTGGTATCAGTCGCTATGGGCTTATCTCCTTTATATTTTATTAATAGTGCTCTTTGTGGTTTATTTGTTTCATTTACTTCGTAAATATATCCTTCATGAACGTATACTGAAACGGTTGCTCAATACGGAAAATAATAAAAAGGTGCTGGAAAGTAGTAGTTATAATCGTGACTTATTGGATAGTTTTACCCTCATTTACCATGCTTGCGATCAGCTACGTGCAGAAAACACCTCTTATGAACAACGTCGTAAGCAAGTGGAGTTAATACGTGAAACAGCGATGAGTGCTCTTTTCCGGCCAGAGACGCTTTATTCAGAGAAACTGAAGCATTTTTATCCTACTACCTTTGTTTTGTCTGCCCGTATGTGTATACAGGAGTTATCTATGGAAGTACTTCGCACGTTGAAGTCAGAAGGAGTAGATGTTACTTTGGTACAATCTCTGATTCCTGCGAATTTTACTTTTCCGGTCTATAAAAATGCTTTACGTTGTATTCTTTATTATTGTTATCAGTTTGTTTGTCAGAAAACATCGTCAGGCAGAATTACGGTTAGTGTGCAGGAAGAAAACGGCAAGATGTCGTTAATAATATCTGGTACGGTTGAGGTGCTTAAAGAACTACAACAACAACTGACCGGAACTCCTTCCTCTGTGTTTAATAAAGAAGATATTGATCGGTTTTTCGGTATTCAGTTGATGCTTTGTTTTGTGCAATCAGCTTTAGAGCAACTTCATACAGTTGTTCGTTATGTAGAATCTGACAGTGGCCAACATAGCCTGATGCTTACTTTCGATCCCGCCACATTAATTGAAAATCAATCGAGTGAAAAGAAAACGATTCTTTTATTAGAAGATCGTGAAGAAATGGTTTGGTTGATAACAGGATTACTTTCTGAAGAATATTTGATACATTCGGTGAAAAGTGTACAGGTGGCATTTGAGGAAATTCATCGTTCGGTTCCTGCTGTTTTTTTAGTTGATATGGCTATGTATGCGGAAGAGGAAAGTACGTTTATGGAATATGTTGGAAAGAATCGCTCGGCTTTATCGAAAACAGCTTTTATTCCTTTGCTGACATGGAAAGCAAGTTCGGTTATTCAACGCGAATTGATTAAATGGTCCGATTCCTATATTGTACTACCCTATGATATTCTCTTTCTGAAAGAAGATGTTCATAAAGCTATTTATGGTAAGCGGGAAGCCAAACAAATTTATTTGGAAGATTTGGGTGAATTGGCAGGGCAAATAGTGTGTACTACAGCAGAACAGGCTGATTTTATCCGTAAACTTTTACAAGTGATTGAACAGAATCTTGAAGAGGAAGAATTGGGTTCAACATTGATAGCCGATCGTATGGCAATGAGTCCGCGCCAGTTTTATCGTAAGTTTAAGGAAATATCTCCCATTGCTCCTAGCGATCTGATTAAAAACTATCGGATGGAGAAAGCTGCGCGCCTTTTAAGAGAGGAAGATCTTTCTATTCAGGACGTTATTGCTGATGTGGGGATATCAAGTCGTTCCTATTTTTACAAAGAATTTGCTAGAAAATTCGGTATGACACCTAAGGATTATCGAGAACAGCATAAGAATCCGTAGTTTTCTTGTACTTTATATTGTGCGCTCATTATACACAATATATTGTAACACATTGTAAATGTCTTGTTTATAATGTGCTCCCATTGTACATGTTATGTGTCTTTTGACCAATGTGATTTTGCCAGCATTTTGTCATTTCAGAGGATGATTAATGAGTGAAAAAGTGTTTAATTCGCTTTGTACTTAGCCATTGAAGGATAAGTATTCAACAGAATCATTAATTAAGAAATCATGAAACAAAACTGCATTAAAACTGTAGCAATTAGTTTGCTCGTAACATTGTCTTTGTCAACTAATGCCTCTACGAGGAAGGTAAATGTCGCGCGTAGCGTTATGGTAGGAAATGGAATTGCCAAATTTGTACCTGATGGCTTTGATGCCAAGAAAGTACCTTCTTTTGCAATTGAAAAAGAACCTCGCGAACAGGGAGCGCTTTCTTCCGGGTGGGAGCTGGTTCCCGATTTTTCACTGACTGACGGTAAAGCGAATGCATCATTAATCATACCGGAAGGTACGAGTATCTACGGAGGCGGAGAAGTTACCGGATCTCTTTTAAGAAACGGAAAAACCATAAAACTGTGGAATACCGATTCCGGAGCATACGGAGTTGATAATGGAACGCGTTTGTATCAGTCACATCCATGGATGATGGGAGTCAGGAAGGATGGAACCGCCTTTGGTATTTTGTTTGATACTACTTGGAAAGCTGAATTAAGCAGTACAGATGAGAAAATAGAGTTAAGAAGTGAAGGGGAGCTTTTTCGTGTATTTATCATTGACAGAGAATCACCGCAGGCTGTTGTTCGAGGATTATCCGAACTAACCGGTACTATGCCGATGGTTCCGCGCTGGGCTTTAGGCTATCAGCAATGCCGTTTTTCTTATACGCCTGACAGTCGTGTAATAGAAATAGCCGATACGCTTCGTTACAAGCGTATTCCGTGTGATGCAATTTGGATGGACATTGATTATATGGATGGTTATCGTATATTCACATTTAACCCGCAAGGTTTTCCTGATCCAAAAGCTGTAAATCGAGACTTGCATCTGCGTGGGTTCCATTCGGTATGGATGATTGATCCGGGAGCTAAAGCTGAAACAGGTTATTCTGTCTATGATTCGGGAACAGCAAATGATGTTTGGGTAAAAACTGTAGATGGAAAAGAATATAACGGTGATGCATGGCCGGGGAAAGTGGCATGGCCGGATTTCACAGATCCTAAAGTTTGCCAGTGGTGGGGCGGACTTTATAAAGACTTTATGGCGCAAGGCGTAGATGGGGTTTGGAACGATGTGAACGAACCGCAAGTGAGTAATACACCTACCGGAACGATGCCGGAAGATAATTTGCATAGAGGTGGAAATGGAATTCCTGCCGGAACTCATTTGCAATATCATAATGTTTACGGGTTCTTAATGGTTAAGTCATCAAGAGAAGGAATGTTAGCCGCGCAACCTAAGAAACGTCCTTTTATTCTGACTCGTTCTAATTTTTTGGGAGGGCAGCGTTATGCCGCAACATGGACAGGTGACAATGGTTCCAGTCGCGAGCATATGGAGATGTCTGTACCTATGTCGTTAACATTGGGACTGTCGGGACAACCTATGAGTGGCGCTGACATTGGTGGCTTCTTGTTCCATGCAGATGCCGATTTGTTTGGGAATTGGATTGCACTGGGAGCTTTTTACCCTTTTTCTCGCGGTCATGCTTGTGCCGGAACCAACAATAAAGAGCCTTGGGCTTTTGGAAAAGAAATAGAAGAGGTTTCCCGTATTGCTTTGGAACGCAGATATATTTTGCTACCTTATTATTATACTCTTTTGCATGAGGCTTCCACAACAGGTATGCCTATCATGCGTCCGATATTCTTTGCTGATCCAAAAGATCTTTCGTTAAGAGCGGAAGAAAAAGCATTTCTGGTTGGTGATGACCTGTTGGTAATCCCTTCATTTGCTAAAAAAACGGCGCTTCCTAAAGGAATATGGGAGGATTTGTCACTAGTAGACGGGGATAAGGATGGTAAATATCAGGCAAAATTAAAGATTCGTGGTGGTTCTATCATTCCTACCGGCAAGATAATACAGAATACCACTGAAAATTCACTGGATCCTTTGATGCTTTTGGTCTGTTTGGATGAGCAAGGCAAGGCTTCCGGAAGTATGTATTGGGATGCTGGAGACGGCTGGTCATACCAAAAAGGTGATTATAGTTTACAACAGTTTACAGCAGAACGTAATGGTAACAAAGTCATGGTGAAACTGGTTGGAAAAACAGGAAAAAGAGAACTGGAGAATAAAGGGATGGCAATTGTCAAGGTGATAACTAAACAAGGTATTCGACTGGCTAGTGGTAATCTGACAGAAGGTATTGAAGTCGGATTGTAAACAGGCTACCACCTCGTTGGGAAATAATAAATGAAAAAATATATGGAAAAGATAATTGGTATATTGATAGTTCTATTTGTGGTTGGGACTACCATGCAGTCGTGTAGTGAAGATAGTAAAGAAGAGGAAAACTTTCTCCAAAAAATTGATCCGGTGGAGCAACTGGAAGTGTTGAATACAAATAGGGAGAAAGAGCTGGTTGTGAATTTTGTGAGGAAAACCTATGTGAAAGATCTCCAGATAGAAATAGCTTATCGGAGGATAGACACCGGAAAGACGCAGGAATGGAGCATTGTTTTATTAAATGGTAATGATGTCAAATACAAAAACGGAGCAAATTATTTGCTACAAGTACCTTCAGAGGGAACGTATGAGGTAGCGGTCACTTTAGTGGGAGTCAATGGTTTGCGGTCGGAGAGTAAAAGTCAGGAAGCGGCAACCTTTGAATATGCACAAATGAAAATGTTTGATTGTGCTCATACCTTGATGACAAAGGTTATAGAGTATTATTATCACAAGGGGCCTCGGACGTGTTGGCAGACATGGTATCCTAAGGCTGACGGTTATTGGGATGGAGACGCACTTGTATGGGGACAAGGTAGTGGATTGTCTGCGTTTGTGGCAATGAGAGAAGCTTCTCTTGGTACGGGGCAGGAACGGCACTATGAGTCTTTGGACAATGATATGTTCAGTGGTATTCAGGCTTTTTGGATAGCAGATCGTGGACGTACTGCATATAGTGTGTATCCGGCAGCTGGCAACGAGCGTTTTTATGATGATAATGTATGGATTGGACTTGATATGGCGGAATGGTATATTATTACTAGAGATAAACGTTATTTGACTCAGGCTGAGGCTGTGTGGAATTATTTGGCACAGTATGGGTGGGATGAAACTTGTGGTGGCGGAGTACATTGGAGAGAATTGAACGAACCTAGTAGGTCGAAGAATACTTGTTCTACAGCTCCGACAGGGGTATTGAGTTGTATTTTATATCAGTTAACTAACAAACAAATTTATTTGGATAAAGCAAAAGAGTGTTTTAACTGGTTGCAGACTTATATGTATGATCCTAGTGATCATTTGTATTATGATAACGCTTCTCCTAAAGATGATGATCCCACTCAGGTAGGTAACATAGAGAAGAATAAGTATTCTTATAATTCTGGTCAGCCTTTGCAGTTGGCTTGTCTTCTTTATAAAATAACGCAAGAGAATTCTTATTTGAATTTAGCAAAACAAATAGCGGAAGCTTGTCACAATAAGTGGTTTAAACAGTTTCATTCGGATATTTTGAAACGTGATTTTAAAGTCCTGTCGCCCGGACACGCATGGTTTAATACTATTATGTGTCGTGGATTTTTCGAACTCTACTCCATTGACAAGAACTCATTGTATTTGGAAGATATACATAGTACGATGTTACACGCCTGGTTTGGCAAAGCACATCATAATAATGGATTGATTAATAATGAGGATTTGAGTGGTTTAAGTGGAGATATTCCGACAGAAGACGGTGGCAATAAATGGCAGATTCTACATCAGGGTGCACTTGTAGAACTGTATGCTCGTTTAGCTGTATGGGAAAAAAAACAGAATTGATTTTCTCGTCGGCAGGTATTTGGAAAAATATCTGCCGGCAAGTTATATATTCTTAGGCAAGTCGTTTATTATTATAGCTAGTCTTTTTACGTCTATTAATAGTGGAGTCGGTACCTTACCCCATTTTGTTCGGGTTTGAAAAGAGAATACAGATTTGAATTAATACTTTTCTCTTGTGTTCTCTTATTGTTCTCTTATTCTGCTTAGTGGTGCTTAATGTGTTGAATATGAGGACTTTATTTTGTGCTCTTATTGTGCTTGTTGTGCGCTTCTTTGTCAACGAAATTTTGTCTTCATTTTGTCACGCCAGAGTATATGTAATAGGTGAAAAAGAACTTATTTTGCTTTCGTTAACAAGAAAAATATATGCATAGTTAAGAATACAAATGTATTTAGTAACCTTAATAAACAAGTAAAATGAATGTATTTAGAATGAAAAAACATCACGCGAAATCGTTGCGGTGGAAGATGAACACCGATTCTTTTCTTATGAAGAGTGGATTTCTATTTTCAATTTTATTATTGTCGTTTTGTGCTGCTAGCTGTTCAGATGATGATGAACAAGGAAAAGGAAGAGCTTTCTTTCAGACTTATTGGGCATTAGATGCCAATAATTCCAGTATGCCTTGTGGCGGAACTCTTTGGACTCAATATTCGGATGCACCTGTTGGGTCGGAAGTTGGAAAGTTAGTAGATAATGATTTAGACACAAAGTACGTTACTTATCATAGTAATGTGAATATAAATTGGAATGGAAACAGTAGTGTCTCAGTAAAATCCTATTCACTTACATCGGCAGCTGATTCTCCGGAAGCAGATCCGAAATCGTGGACATTATCCGGTTCTTCTGACAATCAAAAATGGGTAGTACTGGACACTCAGAAAGATCAGACTTTCGCAGAACGAAAACAGACGAAAACGTATGCTGTAGAAAATGAAGAAGAATATAGATATTATAGATTGAGCATACAAAGTAATCATGGGGCAAGTTCTACTCAACTCGCAGAGTTGTCATTGGCAGCATCTGCTTTCGTTGGAGACATTGATGATTTGATGTCGAAATCTTCCGGAAGTACGTATAGTCCGGATAATGTGATGGGTACTCAGCATGCCGAGTCGGATTTGTCCGTTACGCAGGAAAAATTGCTGTGGTTGAAAGATCCGAATAAAGAACCGGATCCTTTTGCCGGATTGAGTTGGGCTGGTTTCCAAGTCTCCAATCTTTATCCTTTTGGCGAACCTTGTCCGGCAGATGTAAACCAACATTCCATTGGTGACTGCTGTTTGTGTGCGGTGATGGGTTCTTTGTCTTACGTTTATCCGGGATTTATCAAGAATATTATTAAGAATAATGGCAACCAGACATTTACGGTGAAGCTGTACGATCCGAAAGGACAGCAGATCGAAGTCGGAGTAAGTAATCTGTTCGTGGGTACGAGTGGAAGTTTGGGCGCAAGTTCCGGCAAGAGCGGTCAGCCCACATGGTCTACAGTTCTTGAAAAGGCAGTCATCAAGTGGTTTCAAGCGTTTAGAAACACGTCGGACATTGGCGGTATCGGTTCGGAATATGCAGCAGCTATCATCACCGGTAATGGCTCCAGTTTTGCTTTTGCTCCGGAAAAATTAACTCCTGCCGAGCTGCAACGTGCCGTGTCGGTTTCACTGAAGAGAGGAAAACTGGTGGTAGGAGGATTCACTAAAAGCGATGTTCCTGTCGACGGTAAGTATAAAACTGTTTCTGCACATGCTTATACCGTGTCTTTGCCTGTGGATGATACGATGCTTTTCGTCATGCGTAATCCATGGGGTGCAGTGCCTACTATTAGTGGTGGACATGACGGGACGGGCGACGGCATGTTGTTCATCAAGGATGATAATACGGTTCCGCCGCTTATCGATCTCCGTATAATGGAACCGGGAGCAGCAGAAGAATTTGGAGTAGGAGGAAATTTATCTCCTTATACACCGCCTTCTTATACTCCGATGCCAATGCGCATCGCTCCTCATTTATTAAGAACTGGAAGGTAGTTTGATTTAATATTTGAATATACTCATATCCTGTAAAACGCAGGACTCAAAAGATCTTATTTATATGTTAAACTTAAAATTAATATTAACCTTAATTATACATTAAAGTATGAAAAATGTAATTCAAAGCATTTTGGGAACATTCTTTTTTGCTTCTCTAGCTGTCCCGGTTTGGAGTTTGCCAACTGATGGTATGGCTGCATCTTTGCGGGAAGCTTCCGTAGAGAGTACTTTGGAAGTGCAACAGCAGAAAGGAGTTCGTGTAACGGGAATGGTTACTGATAAGGATAAGAATCCATTGCCGGGAGTAACGATTGTTGTAGCTAATGTTGCAAACCCTTCGGGGGCAGTGACAGATGTTGACGGTTTGTTTCAAATAACCGTTCCGGCCAAAAATTCTACATTGGAGTTTTCTTATATTGGATTTAAGAAGAAATCTGTTTCGTTAAATGGATCGAAGTTACTCAATGTAGTTCTGGAGGAAGACGCTTCGGAGTTGGAGGAAGTTGTAATTACCGGTTATGGTAGCCAGAAGAAAGCGTCTATCATCGGTTCTATTGAGACGATTCAACCACAGCAACTGCAATTTGGTACAAGTCGTACATTAAGTAACAACTTAGCGGGTAAGTTAAGTGGTGTAATTGCTATTCAGCGTAGTGGTGAACCGGGGTATGATGATTCTAACTTCTGGATTCGTGGTATTAGTTCTTTTTCGGGCAGTAATTCTCCATTGATCTTGGTGGATGGTATTGCACGAGATCTTAATAACGTAGATGTAGCCGAGATTGAAAGTTTTTCTATTTTGAAAGATGCGTCGGCTAGTGCCATGTATGGTGTACGTGGTGCTAATGGTGTAATCGTCATCACAACGAAACACGGTCAAATTGGTGCACCCCAGGTAAGAGTACACGTAGAACATTCTATTAATCAACCTACCAAATTCCCAGATTTTTTGGATGCACCGGATTATATGACGTTACTCAACCAACTGGCTGCACAGGATGGAGCGATATTACCTTTTGATCAAACGCGTATTGATCGTACCCGTAGCGGATATGATCCCGATCTTTATCCGAACGTAAACTGGATTGATGCAATTACAAAAGATTATGCTTACACAACCAAAGGTAATTTGGAGGTAAGTGGTGGTTCTGATTTCTTGCGTTACTGTATCGTAGCTTCATATTTTAATGAGTCGGGTATTCTGCAACAAGATAAAACATTGCCGGTAGATAATTCTACGGACAATAATCAGTTCAATATGCGTTCGAATATTGATATGAACGTAACCAAAACTACCTTGATGCGTGTAAATATTGGTGGTTTTCTGAATCGTTTCAGGAAACAACGTTGCAGCACAGACCAAGCTTTTTCCGAAGCTTTCGAGACTTTACCTTTTGTGCACCCGGCACGTTATAGCGACGGTTCCATTCCTCGTGAAATGAATAGAGCTAACCCGTGGAGGACTGCGACGCAGGGAGGGTATGACTTCACTACCTCGTCCAAGATTCAGACTTTATTTTCTGTAGAACAAGACTTGAGACAGATTACGCCGGGATTGAAAGCTAAAGGTATCTTCAGTTTCGACCGTTGGAACAGTAGCAGGAGGTCGCGTACCAGCAATACTCCTACCGTACATCCGGCGACAGGGCGTGATGCAGAAGGTAATTTGGTGTATACGTCGTATGATGTGGGCGATGAATCAATGGGTAGTGAAACCGGCACTGAATATGGTAATACCAATGTTTATTTTGAGTTTAACTTGAATTATAGCCGTAAGTTCGGAAAGAACGATATTGATGCTTTGCTTCTTTATAATCAACAGGCTTATGACGACGGTTCTATTCAGGATTATCGTAAACAAGGGTTTGCAGGACGTTTGTCTTATACATACGATAGCCGTTATGTAGCTGAATTCAACTTCGGTTATAATGGTTCGGAAAATTTCGCCAAAGGTCATCGTTTCGGTTTCTTTCCTTCCGTAGCATTAGGTTGGTTGATGAGTGAAGAACCGTGGATGGAGCCTTTGAAAAACACTTTTGATAAGATTAAATTCCGTGCTAGTATGGGACAAGCAGGTAACGATAATATTGGTGGTCGTCGTTTTGCTTATTTGACTACACTAAAAACAGATGCCAGCGGATATACTTGGGGGACTACAGGACAAAAGAACTACGATAAAGGTATTACAGAAGGCGAGATTGGTGTGACAAATCTGACTTGGGAAACAGCTACTAAATCAAATCTTGGTCTGGAAGTTGGTTTGTGGAACGCGTTGGATATTACAGTAGATGTTTTCCGTGAAAAACGTAAGAATATCTTTATGCAACGTCGTATTATTCCTACACAAACAGGTTTTATCACAAATCCTTGGGCTAACTATGGAAAAGTAACGAATGGCGGTATGGAGGTTTCGATTAATTTGCACAAGCAACTTAATAAAGACTGGTTTACATCTTTCTATGGGAATTTTACTTTTGCCAAGAATCGTGTAGACGAGTATGACGAGGCTCCTTCTAAAATTGGTACTTATCGCGGACAGACAGGGCGCTCTATGAATGAACTTTGGGGGCTTACCGCTGAACGTTTGTTCACTGCAGACGATTTTGAGTCTGATGGTTCATTGAAATTCGGTATTCCAAAACAAGAGGTGGGTGCTGACAAACTTTATCCGGGTGACATTAAATATGTTGATATGAATGGAGACGGTAAAATTACTGAAGAAGACGAAGGTTATATTGGCGGAACGGAAGATCCGCGTATCGTTTACGGTTTTGGCGGTGTTATAGCTTATAAGAACATAGATTTTAATTTCTTCTTTCAAGGTACTGCCGACGCTCATCGTGTGATTGGTAATTCAACCATCTTCTTGCCAGGTAGTGGTACAACTGTGCAGGGGAATGCTTATTCTGAAAATCTGGATGATCGTTGGACGGATGATAATCAAGATCCGTATGCTTTTTGGCCTCGCCTTACATATGGTCCTAACAAGAACAACTATCGTGCTTCTACTTGGTGGAAGAAGGATATGAGTTTCTTACGTTTGAAAACTGTAGAAATCGGATATACTTTCCCGAAGAAATGGATGGAAAAAATTTACTCTAAGGGGGCGCGCGTATTTGTCAGCGGTAACAACCTCTTATGTTTCTCTCCTTTCAAATTGTGGGATCCGGAACTTGGTACTAATAATGGTTTGAAATATCCGATGAACCGTTCTATTTTGTTTGGTATTGATATTAATTTCTAAACTAAACCTCAAAAACAATTTTATGAGACATCTCAATTTTTCAAAATATATGGTAGCGGGTCTTATGGCGGCTTCGCTGCTTACGACAAATACTTCGTGTGCAGATTATCTTGATAAAGAACCTGACACGGAACTGGACATCGAAATGGTGTTTTCCAATAGAGATAAGGTGTATCAATGGTTGGCTTTTGTGTACAACACAATTCATGAGCCTGATAAATGGCGTATCTGGAAAGATGGTTACGAAGTGTTTGCTGATGACCTGACTCCTTCAAAGCGCTGGGAGCAATGGGATGGTAAAACCACCATTCCTAAAATCTTTGGTGAATGGACTGTCAATTCGACATGGGATGGCGATTTTTGGCGTATGATGCCGCAATATATCCGTCACGGATATATTTTTCAACAACGTGCCTATGCTTTGCCGGATAGTGATTTGCCACAGAGTGAAATAGATAATATGAAGATGGAAGTTAAGTTCCTAACTGCTTATGCTTGGTGGCAGTTGGCTGAAAACTATGGTGCTATTCCTTTTAAACCGGATTATATCACCCCTAGTGATTTCACCTTGTCTGATTTGATGATTGGACAAAGTCCTTTTGATGAAGTAGTAGATTATTGTGATCAACAAATGTTGGAGGCCGCAAATGCACTGCCTGCTATCTACGATGATCCTTCTAAATATGGTCGTATCAATAAGATTATGGCACTGACTGTTCGTTCTCGTATGTTATTGTTTGCTGCTAGCCCTCTGGTTAATGGTAATGAATGGTACAAAGATTATCGTAATAAAGCGGGGGAACTGGTATTCAATCCGACTTACGATCCCAACAAATGGGTAAAAGCAGCCGAGGCTTGCAAGCTTTGTATTGATGAAGCGGAAAAAGCAGGATACAAACTGTATGTTGAAACAGGTCCTACCGGTGAGAACGATCCATTCATGTCTACCTATAATGTCCATATCAAGAAATGGAGTGAAGGAAACCGAGAAATTACTTTCCCGGTAACAAAAGGAAACGGTTACTTTGATTTTTTCCTTTATGGAGCTTCCACACGTGAATTCAGTGGCGGTGGTGGTCAAGGAGTCTATCAAGGATTGGTTGATGCATTTTTCACAAGAAGGGGATTACCTATTCTTGAGGATGAATCTTATTCAGAAAAGGGATTCTCGGAAAATGTAGATAAACGTAATACTAGCTGGTCTTATGGTACCGGTAAAGAGGGAGAAATAACTGCTGCCGGAATCTATAAGATGTATTGCAACCGCGAACCTCGTTTTTATAATGCTGTTTCTTTCCATGGATCTTGGCAAGAATGTGCGAAGCGTCCGTATGACTTCTTCTACAACGGAAAAGACAATATTCGTACCAGCTCGCCTCATGATGCTCCTCAAAATGGTTATTTGGTTCGTAAGAGTCTTTGTATGACCGATAACAAAAAAACAGGTGTATATACTAGTCGTCAAGGTTTCACTTATCGGTTGGCTTTCACTTATTTGGATTATGCCGAAGCTAATAATGAGGCCTATGATACAAGTGCTGCCCGTGAATTGTGCTTAAAATATTTAAATAAGGTAAGAGAACGGGCAGGTGTGCGTCAGTACACATTTGACGCTGTCTCTGACTTGGATGAGAATTTTATACATATAGAGAACACGCAAGCAGCTGTGCGTAAAGTTGTCAAAGCTGAACGTCGTGTAGAACTTTGTTTGGAGAACAATCGCTGGTACGATCTTCGTCGTTGGAAAGATGTGGAAAATACACCGGAAATGATTGGTGATGATTATGGTATGAATTCAGAGGGAACTACCAATGAGACTTTCTTCAAACGTACCGTTTATCAGACTCGTGTATGGAAAAGATGTTACTATTGGATGCCAGTCTTTATTGATGAATATGAGAAGAACCCGAATTTGGTGCAAACTCCGTTCTGGCTCGAATAGTGAATAACAATCAATTATTTAATGAAGTAAAAAATTATGAAGAAGATATTCTATCAAATAATGGGGTTGTGCAGCATATTAGGAGTGGCGACAGCCTGTAATGAAGATCCAGAGTACTTCACGCTGGACGAACAGCCTGACGAGATGCATATTGTAGCTTCTACCGATAAGCTGGTGTTGGATAAAGGAAAGGAAGACGAAACTGCGATAACCTTTACTTGGGATGCCGCTAGTAGTCCGGTCAATGAGACTGACTTAGTGACCTACTCGTTACGTTTGTATGCTACGGCAAATAAAAGTGCAAATAATACCGATTTTTATGAATTGGATACTGATCGGAAAAAGAGTTTCACGCATGATGAACTTAATGCTATTATTGGTACTTGGGTGTTGCCGGGGCAAGAGGTTAAAGTTACTGCACAAGTCGTTTGTACCGTTCATAATGCGGACAAATACATAAAGCCGGAATCGTCCACGGTAGAATTTACTGTGTCGGGTTATGAGAAGTATCCTACTTATATTTACATTCACATGACAGATAATGAGGGTAAAGTCTCAACTCAACGGCTAGGACAACGCAACATGGGAACCGGTATTTATGAGGGTACATTTGATGTGACTCCTTGTGCGTATCATTTTATTACAGTAGCAGGTGGAGATTATCCTGCCTACGGTAATAGTGGAGATGGTCTTCATATGGTCTATTTGAATGAGGGTGAAATTACAGAATTTACTAATACAGAAACAGGACGTCGCACTTTCATTGTGGACACTAATAACGATTATAATGATTGCCGTATGATGGAAATTTTAGAACTACCTGTTCCTGAAACAATGTATATGGTAGGTAATGGTTGTTCTGTTGGTTGGACTCTTAATAGTGGTGATGGTCTTTTCAAAATAGAGAATGCTCGTAATCCACACCTGTATTCTTGGACAGGTGAGTTCAATGCTGGCGGTGAAATAAAAATCAGTCTTGGAGGTTCAAGTTGGGGTGAAGATCCGTTCTTCTTTGCTCCGGAGGCCGCTACCGATCCGTTAACAAATCATGACTTGACAAAGTATCGTCTGGAAAAAGATGGCGGTGACCTCAAGTGGGTTCCTACTGTAAGTGGTCGTTACAAGTTTACTTTCTGTTTGGATGTGAAAGATATGCATACAGAGTTTGTTCCTGCAAACTAATAAAAGAATGGAAGCCGGAAGAATTCCGGCTTCAAAACTTGAATACTATAAATCTTGATTACAATGAAACATTTATATCGTTTGGTAGTATCTTTACTACTATTTGTGGGCTTTCAGTCTTGCGTTGACGAAGATGGGGCCGGTGTTCCTTCACCTAAAAGTTTAATTATAGAGGCCGATGAGTATACGTTGGACATGACAGATCTTACCACTCCTCAATTTATAGCTTTCCGTTGGGTAGATGTAGGTAATGCCACTTATACGGTAGCATTTACTAAAGCCAGTGATTCTGATACAGAGAATATTGTCACAGAAGTCTTGAACAACGAGGTGACAGTTGAAGAAGAACTTAATGTGTTGAGTATGACCATAAGTAAAGTTCAATTAAAAGACTACTTGACAAAAGCTGGCTTTACACAAACAGGTACCTATGATGTTGTTATTAGCATCACTGCAACTCCTATTGATCTGTCTATTTCTACTGCTTTAGCCGAAGAAGGCAGTGTGAAAACGGCTGTCATTCATGTTACCAGAGATTGATTCTGTGTAAATTCAAACATCTCTTCTTTCTTTTTTTGTATTTTTGCATGAAAAGTGGAAGAGATGCCTTAATATTCTAAACCAAACCAATTATTCATTATTCAAAATTCAAGCAGATGAAGAACTTTTACTTGTTCTTTTTGATAACTTTCTTTTCAATTTCCTTGGGTGCACAAGAAAAATCGAATAACGTTGCCTATGAGGATACGAATGTACGTTTTACAGTCATTTCTGACGGTACAATTCGTATGGAGTATGCTCCTGATGGTAAATTCATTAATCAACACTCTTTCTTGGCTGTAGAACGTAATTATCCGGCAGTTAAATTCAAACTAAAGAAAGGTGCATGGATTGAGCTTTCTACCTCTAAAATGAAACTGCGTTATAAAAAAAATAGTGGTGCTTTCACTGCCGAGAATCTTCAGATTTCTTCGATGAAAGGGTTGACACCTGCTTTCGTTTGGAAGCCAGGTATGAAGCAACAGTATAATCTGAAAGGCACGACTCGTACACTTGACGGATGGGACGGGGATAAGTGTTGGGGGCACAAAGCGGATTTGGAAGATGGGCTTCTTGCTAAAGACGGGTGGACTTGCTTAGATGACTCCAACAATTTTCTTTTCGATGGTGATGCGGATAACTGGAATTGGGTGAAGACTCGTGAACATGTTGAGGGGGCTCAAGACTGGTATTTTATGGCTTATGGACATGATTATAAAGCTGCATTGAAAGACTATACTCTTTTTGCCGGCCGTATGCCTCTTCCTCCCCGTTATGCTTTCGGTTATTGGTGGAGTCGTTATTGGATGTATAGTGATCATGAATTGCGAGAATTATGCAAGAATTTTGAAAACTATAATATTCCTTTGGATGTGCTTGTAATAGATATGGACTGGCATTATACAGATAAGGGACGGGGGAGTTGGACCGGATGGACATGGAACAAAGAGTTGTTTCCTGATTATCGTAAACTCCTTAAAGATTTGAAAGCTGACAATGGACTACGTGTTACCCTTAACCTGCATCCTGCAGAAGGAGTCCGTAGTTACGAAGAACAATATGAAGCTGTGGCGCGTGATAATGGAGTGGATCCGGCTACTAAACAGGAAATACCTTGGATATCTTCAAAAAAGAGTTTCATAAAAAGTATGTTCAAGAATGTTCTAATGCCTATGAACAATGCCGGAATAGATTTTTGGTGGCTGGATTGGCAGCAGGAACCATTTGATAAAGAAGTGAAAAATCTAAGTAATACTTGGTGGCTGAATTATATATTTTTCTCCCAAATGGAGCGTGAACGTCAGACGCGTCCATTGATTTATCATCGTTGGGGAGGACTTGGAAATCATCGTTATCAGGTGGGCTTTTCGGGTGATACATTTATTTCCTGGGCTAGTCTCGATTACCAGACTTACTTCAACTCTACTGCCAGTAATGTACTTTATGGTTATTGGAGTCATGATATAGGAGGTCACCAGGGTGTAGACCATATTGATCCGGAATTGTATGTTCGTTGGATGCAATTTGGCGCTTTTAGTCCTATTTTACGTTCACATAGTACGAAGATTGCTGGTTTGACAAAAGAGCCTTGGGTATTTAGTAATGAGGTATCTGATATTTTGCGTGGCATCATTCGCCAGCGTTATAATATGGTACCTTATATTTACACAATGGCTCGTGAGGCTTATGAAACAGGACTGTCACTCTGTCGCCCAATGTATTATGATTATCCGGAAACGCAAGAAGCTTATGATTACCGCAATCAATATATGTTTGGTAATGATGTAATGGTAGCTCCTGCAACTTCACCTATGAAGGATGGTTATACCGAAGTGAAAGTATGGCTTCCGGAGGGACAATGGTATGAATTTGCTTCCGGAAAGACGTTGCAAGGGGGACAAGTATTGACTCGTTATTTCGCTCTTGACGAATACCCCATTTATATTAAAGCAGGTGCGGTACTGCCGATGTACAACGATAAAGTGATGAATCTGAACGGTAAGGATGAAACGATTGTTTTGAATGTTATTCCGGGTAAGACTTCTTCTGAATTTACATTGTACGAGGACAATGGCGATGATAAAAATTATCAGAAGGAATTTGCTACGACTGCTATTCACTCTGAAAAGACGGGCTCAAAACTGACGCTAACTATTAGTCCGCGTAAAGGTTCTTATAAGGAAATGCCTGCACAACGTTCTTATCAGGTAAAGGTTCTTGCTTCGGCTATACCTGAAAGTGTGACAGTAGACGGACAGAAACAAGATTTCGTTTACCTGAATGAAGAATTCGCTCTGTTGGTAGATATTCCGCAGAAAGATTGTAATAGAGAAAAAGTGGTTGCAATTGAATATCCTGTTTCCGAAGTCAATTTGGATGGATTATTTGGTGCTGCCAAACGTGTAGCTAAGGCGATGGAGAAATTGAAATATCGTAATTCTTATATTGTTTTTCAACCGGACTTTTGCAAATTGGGCAGCATCAAGGAGGCTATACGTTACACACCAGAGAATTTGGATGATTTGTCTGCTGAGTTTTGGAAGAGTTATAAAAACTTGCCTGCCCTGTTGAAAGATGTTCAAAAACTAAATGAGGATGAGGTGAAATGGTTCTTACAGTTGATTAAATATGAACAATAAATAGATTTCTTTTCGTGCTCGCTTATGAATATCACCGAATAAAGTAATATATAATATTATACTTAATTCACAAACCATGAATAAAAAGAAACTCTTGTCTCTCGGAGGTGCCCTGTTATTGGGCACTTATTTCCTTTTCGCGCAGAAACAACCTGTCGACTACGTGAATCCTTTGATGGGAACCGACTCTAAAATCTCGTTATTCAATGGGAATACATATCCTGCTATCGCATTGCCGTGGGGGATGAATTTCTGGATGCCGCAGACTGGCAAAATGGGTGATGGCTGGGCATATACTTACGCTTCGGATAAAATCCGTGGCTTCAAGCAAACCCACCAGCCTAGTCCCTGGATCAATGACTACGGACAGTTTTCAATCATGCCAATGACGGGACGATTGAGAATTGATCAGGAGCAGCGTGCCTGCTGGTTCTCGCATAAGGCAGAGAAGGCAACTCCTTATTATTATAGTGTTTATTTGTCAGAATATAATCTGACAACGGAAATTGCTCCGACAGAACGTTGTGCTTATTTCCGGTTCACTTTTCCCGAAACGAAAGATGCGTATATCGTGATAGATGCTTTTGATCGCGGTTCGTATGTGAAGGTGATCCCCGAAGAAAACAAAATCGTGGGATATACGACACGCAACAGCGGCGGCGTTCCACGGAACTTTAAGAACTATTTCGTGATAGAGTTCGACAAACCTTTCACGTTCAATAAAGTCTGGGCAGACTATCATACGGTAGAAAAACATCTGGAGTTGCAGTCCAATCATGTGGGAGCAGCTATCGGTTTTTCCACGAAGAAAGGCGAACAGGTGCATGCCAAGGTCGCTTCCTCGTTCATCAGCCCCGAACAGGCAGAACTGAACTTGAAGGAAATCGGCAAGAAAACCTTCGAGCAGACGAAGGAAGCAGGGCGTAAGGCTTGGAACGACGTGCTGGGACGCATCAAGATAGAAGACAATGATGAAAACCGTATGCGTACATTCTACTCCTGTCTGTATCGTTCCGTGCTTTTCCCCCGTATGTTCTATGAAGTAAATGCGCAGGGCGAAACAGTTCATTACAGTCCTTACAACGGCGAAGTCCGTCCGGGCTATATGTTTACCGATACCGGATTCTGGGATACCTTCCGTTGCCTGTTTCCGTTTGTGAACCTTGTATATCCTTCCATGGGAGAAAAAATGCAGGAAGGTTTGTTGAATACTTATCAGGAAAGCGGCTTTTTTCCCGAATGGGCTAGTCCGGGACACAGAGGGTGTATGGTTGGCAACAACTCTGCTTCAGTAGTGGCGGATGCCTTTATGAAGAATGTAACCAAAGCGGATGCAGAAAAAATGTACGAAGGCTTACTGAAAGGTGCCAACAGTGTACATCCGCGAGTTTCCACTACCGGACGTCGTGGATATGAATATTATAATAAAATGGGTTACGTACCATACGATGTAAAGATCAATGAGAGTGCTGCACGTACGCTGGAATATGCTTATGATGACTGGTGTATCTATCGTATGGGCGAGAAACTGGGACGTCCTGCCGAGGAACTGGACGTTTATAAAAAAAGAAGTCAGAACTATCGCAACCTGTTTGATCCGGAAACGAAACTGATGCGTGGAAAGAATGCCGACGGTACGTTCCAGTCTCCTTTTAATCCCTTTAAATGGGGAGATGCTTTTACCGAAGGAAATAGCTGGCACTATACCTGGTCGGTGTTCCATGACGTACAAGGATTGGTCGACCTGATGGGGGGCAAGAAGGTGTTTGTCAGTATGCTTGATTCCGTATTCAGTCTTCCACCGGTATTCGATGACAGTTACTACGGTGGAGTCATCCATGAAATCCGCGAAATGGAAATTGCCAATATGGGGAATTACGCGCATGGTAATCAACCGATCCAACACATGATTTACCTGTATAATTATGCCGGTGAACCTTGGAAAGCACAATACTGGTTGCGTGAGGTTATGACTCGCCTGTACTTTGCTACCCCGGATGGTTATTGCGGTGATGAGGATAACGGACAGACTTCAGCCTGGTATGTCTTTACGGCATTAGGTTTCTATCCGGTATGTCCGGGCAGCAATGAATATGTGCTGGGAGCTCCCTATTTCAAAAAGACAACTATTACATTGGAAAACGGGAAGAAGCTGGAAATCTCTGCTCCCAAGAACAGTGATGAAAACCGTTATATCCGTTCATTGAACTATAATGGCAAGAACTATACGAAGAACTATTTGAACCATTTTGATTTATTAAAGGGCGGGCGACTGCTATTTAATATGGATAATAAACCCAATATGGGAAGAGGTGTGAATGAATCAGATTATCCGTATTCTTTCTCTCGCGACTAAAACTAACTGGATATGGGTATAAAGAAGAGATTAGGGATAATGGCTATGGCGGCGGTTACAGTATCGTCCGCCATGGCTCAACAACCAGTGGATTATGTGAATCCGATAATTGGTACTAATGGTATGGGGCATACCTTTCCCGGTGCTTGCACACCTTTCGGATGGGTACAGTTGAGCCCGGATACAGACACAATTCCACATAACGTAAACGGAGCCTATCAGAAGAACGCCTATGAGTATTGCGCCGGTTATCAATATCGTGATAAGACAATTGTGGGTTTTAGCCATACACACCTTAGCGGAACCGGACATTCGGACCTGGGCGATATTTTACTGATGCCTGCCGTAGGTGAACTGAAACTGAATCCCGGCAGGGCGGATTACCCGGACGAAGGATACCGTTCCCGTTTCAGCCATGCCACGGAAAAAGCTGCTCCCGGATATTATGAAGTGATGCTGGATGATTATGGCATTAAGGCGCAGTTGACTGCAACGCAACGTGTGGGTATACATAAATATACCTTCCCGAAAGGAAAAGACGGTCATCTGATTCTGGACTTGGTACATGGTATCTATAATTATGACGGTAAGGTACTATGGGCAAACCTGCGGGTTGAAAATGATACCTTGCTTACGGGCTATCGCATAACAAACGGATGGGCAAGAACCAACTATACTTATTTTGCAATTTCTCTTTCACAACCTATAAGGGAATATGGGTATAAGGACAAAGAAAAAGTGCGTTATAATGGCTTCTGGCGTCGTTTCAATATGGAAAAGAATTTTCCGGAGATTACAGGACGCAAGATTGTGGCTTACTTCAACTTTGATACAGTCAAAGAATCCGAACTGGTCGTAAAGGTGGCATTGTCGGCTGTCAGTACCGAGGGAGCTATCAAGAATCTACATGCCGAAGCTTCCAGAAAAAGCTTTGAAGAACTGGCAGAAGCCGCCCGAACGGACTGGAACAATGAACTCGATCATTTTGAGGCGGAAGGAACTGCAGACCAGAAAGCAATGCTCTACACTTCGCTTTATCATACGATGATTAATCCATCGGTCTATATGGACGTAGACGGATCTTATCGTGGCTTGGATCACAATATCCATCAGGCAAAAGGCTTCACCAACTACACGATATTTTCACTCTGGGATACCTACCGTGCGGAACATCCGTTCCTGAATCTAGTGAAGCCGGAACGTAGTGTGGACATGGTGGAGTCAATGATTAAGCATGAACAGCAAAGTGTGCACAGGATGTTGCCTGTCTGGAGTCTGATGGGTAATGAGAACTGGTGTATGAGTGGCTACCATGCCGTATCGGTGTTGGCGGATGCCATAACTAAAGGAATTTTTTCCAATGTAGACGAGGCTTTGGACGCAATGGTCAGTACTTCTACTGTACCTTATTACGAAGGAGTGGCGGACTATATGAAACTGGGCTATATCCCGTTGGACAAAAGCGGTACGGCAGCTTCCTCCACGTTGGAATATGCGTATGATGACTGGACCATCTATCAGACTGCCTTAAAATCCGGAAAGAAAGAGATTGCCGAAACGTATCGGAAGCGTGCTTTGAACTACCGTAATATCTATGACACGATGATTGGTTTTGCCCGTCCCCGATTTAGTGACGGTTCATTCAAGAAGGACTTTGATGTGTTGCAGACCTATGGTGAGGGGTTCATTGAGGGAAATTCCTGGAACTTCTCTTTCCATGTGCCTCATGACGTATTTGGCATGATGGACCTGATGGGAGGGGAGAGAGTGTTTGTAGACAAACTGGATAAGCTGTTCTCTATGCATCTGCCGGAAAAGTACTATGAACACAACGAGGATATAACGGAAGAATGCCTGGTTGGCGGATATGTGCATGGCAATGAACCCAGCCATCATATTCCTTATCTCTATGCATGGACCTCTGAACCTTGGAAAACACAGTACTGGTTGCGTGAAATCCTGAATAAGATGTATCGTAATGACATCAACGGACTGGGTGGCAATGACGACTGCGGACAGATGTCTGCTTGGTATCTTTTCTCCGTAATGGGTTTCTATCCGGTTTGTCCCGGAACAGACGAGTATGTACTGGGAGCCCCGTATTTGCCTTATCTGAAGCTGAAACTTCCCAATGGCAATACATTGGAAATCAAAGCACCGGGCGTCAGTGACAAGAAGCGTTATGTTCAGTCTCTGAAACTGAACGGGAAAGTATATGATAAGATGTATATTACGCATGAGGATATATTGAAAGGTGGAGTATTGGAGTTTAAGATGTCAGCATCGCCCAACAAGCGTCGTGGCCTGACGAAAGAAGACAAACCTTACTCGTTAACCGACGGAATCAATAAATAATAAAATAAAGATATGAAAAAGAGAAACTTGATCTATGTTACCTGTATGCTAATCGCTATGGGAGCTTGTTCTGCAACTTCAAAGAATCAGGCTGAAGTTGTGACTGACACATGGGGAAAATATAATGTGGGCACTATCCTGTTTGAAGATAAAGCACCGGAAACGAAAGGTTCTGATGTCTATCACCGGATTATTCCCGATGCGGAATCGTATATCAAGGCCCAGGCACGTGAGGTATTGGCCACCCTTTATAATTCTCCGGATGATAGTATTCCGACAGTGAACAAGATACATTATACGTTGGAAGATATTGAAGGAGTTTCAGCTAAAGGTGGCGGTAATGGTGATGTCACAATCTTCTATAGCACGCGGCATATTGAGAAATCATTTGCGAAGAATGATACGGCAAAGCTGTTTTTCGAAACGCGCGGAGTATTGCTGCACGAACTGACACATGCCTATCAGCTGGAACCGCAAGGAATTGGTTCTTATGGGACTAACCGTGTTTTCTGGGCATTTATTGAAGGTATGGCCGATGCTGTACGTGTGGCAAACGGTGGTTTCGATGGTCCTAATGCCCGTCCAAAAGGTGGGAACTATATGGACGGTTATCGTACGGCCGGTTATTTCTTTGTCTGGCTGCGTGATAACAAAGACCCTGAATTCTTGCGTAAGTTCAATCGCAGTACGTTGGAGGTGGTGCCTTGGTCGTTTGATGGTGCTATCAAACATATTTTAGGGAATGAATATAATATTGATGAACTGTGGCACGAATATCAAGTTGCGGTAGGAGATGTACAAGCACAATAAGAATAAATATGGCTAGTAGATTGGGTAAAAAGAGATTGTTTTTGGTTTGGTCGTGTCTGGTGAGTATTTTGCCGGGCATGGCTCAAACCGAGAAACTGATTGATTATGTGAATCCATTTGTGGGAACAGATGGTTATGGTAATGTGTATCCGGGTGCGCAGATTCCTTTCGGAGGAATTCAGATGAGTCCGGACACAGATAGTAAATACTATGATGCGGCTTCTGGTTATAAATATAATCATTCCACCTTGTTGGGATTCAGCCTGACTCATTTAAGCGGGACTGGTATACCTGATTTGGGAGACTTTCTGTTTATTCCCGGAACAGGAGAGATGAAACTGGATCCAGGGACACGTGAGGAGCCGGAAAAGGGATACCGTTCACGTTATTCTCATGAGAAGGAATGGGCATCACCTAATTATTATGCGGTGGAGCTGTCAGATTATGGAGTAAAGGCTGAAATGACGTCAGGAGTACGTAGTGGTATGTTTCGCTTCACCTATCCTCAATCGGATAAAGCTTTTATTATGATCGATATGAACCATACTTTATGGCAATCTTGTGAATGGGCGAATCTGCGCATGGAAAATGATTCCACCATCACCGGATATAAACTGGTAAAAGGCTGGGGACCGGAACGGCATATTTATTTCACGGCTACTTTCTCTAAAAAGTTGACTGGTTTGCGCTTTATGCAGAATAAGAAACCGGTGATTTACAATACCTCCCGGTTTCGTAGCAGCTATGAAGCCTGGGGAAAGAATTTGATGGCTTGCATCTCTTTTGATACGAAAGCCGGAGAGGAAGTGATTGTAAAAACTGCTATTTCATCGGTCAGCACAAACGGGGCAAAGAACAATATGGCGGAACTTGCCGGACTCGCTTTCGATGAACTGAAAGCTAAAGGAGAAGCACTGTGGGAAAAAGAACTTGGAAAATATACCCTTACTGCCGACCGTAAAACGAAAAGAACATTCTATACGTCGGCTTATCATGCGGCTTTGCATCCGTTCATCTTTCAGGATGTAGACGGGCAGTTTCGAGGATTAGATAAAAATATAGAGAAAGCCGAAGGATTTACCAACTATACGGTATTCTCTCTTTGGGATACCTACCGGGCTTTGCATCCCTGGTTCAATCTGGTGCAGCAGGAAGTGAATGTCGATATTGCCAATTCCATGTTGGCTCATTATGATAAAAGTGTGGAGAAAATGCTGCCTGTCTGGTCGTTTTATGGAAATGAGACTTGGTGTATGATTGGTTATCATGCAGTTTCCGTATTGGCTGACATGATTGTGAAGGGAGTAAAAGGGTTCGATTACGAACGTGCGTATGAGGCTATGAAGACCACGGCGATGAATCCGAATTATGACTGTTTGCCGGAGTATCGTATGATGGGATATGTGCCTTTCGATAAAGAGGCGGAATCAGTATCTAAAACATTGGAATATGCGTATGATGATTATTGTATGGCACAGGCTGCCAAGGCTTTGGGTAAAGAGGATGATTATCGTTATTTCTTGAATCGTGCACTCTCTTATCAGACTTTGATTGATCCGGAAACGAAGTATATGCGTGGCAAGGACAGTCAGGGAAACTGGCGTACACCGTTTACTCCGGTAGCTTATCAGGGCCCCGGATCTGTAAATGGATGGGGGGATATTACGGAAGGCTTTACTGTACAATATACCTGGTACGTACCACAAGATGTACAAGGATATATCAACGAAGCTGGCGAAAACTGGTTCCGCAACCGGTTGGACGAACTGTTCACAGTAGAGTTGCCGGATGACATTCCGGGAGCACATGATATTCAAGGCCGTATCGGAGCCTATTGGCATGGAAATGAACCTTGCCATCATGTAGCGTATCTTTATAATTACTTGAAAGAACCTTGGAAATGTCAGAAGTGGGTACGGACGATTGCTGACCGTTTCTATGGCGATACTCCGGATGCATTAAGTGGCAATGACGATTGCGGACAGATGTCGGCTTGGTATATGTTCAATTGCATAGGCTTTTACCCGGTGGCTCCTTCAAGCAATATGTATAACATCGGTTCTCCTTGCGTTGAGGCAATAACTGTTCGGATGAGTAACGGAAAGGTGATTGAAATGGTAGCAGATAATTGGTCGCCGAAGAATGTGTATGTAAAGGAATTGTATGTGAACGGCAAGAAGTATGACAAGTCTTATTTGAAATATGAGGATATACGTGATGGCGTGAAACTACGTTTTGTCATGAGCAGTAAACCGAACTATAAGCGTGCGGTATCGGATGAAGCGGTAGCTCCTTCTTTGTCGTTGCCTGGAAAGACAATGAAATATCAGGCAAATTTTTCAGAAAAGAAAAAGAGTGGTAATCCTGTTTTTAAAGGTTGGTATGCCGATCCCGAAGGAGTCGTGTTTGGAGATGAATATTGGATCTATCCTACGTATTCGGCACCTTATGATGAACAAACCTTTATGGATGCCTTTTCGTCTAAAGACTTGGTGAACTGGACAAAGCATCCGAAAGTCATATCAAAAGAGAATATCAGTTGGCTTCGTCGTGCTCTTTGGGCGCCAGCGGTGCTTTCAGCGAATGATAAGTATTATTTGTTTTTCGGAGCTAATGATATTCAGAATAATAATGAAGTAGGAGGGATTGGTGTTGCTACGTCAGATAGTCCTGCCGGACCTTTTAAGGATGCTTTGGGTAAGCCGCTGATTGATAAGATCGTTCATGGGGCTCAACCTATCGATCAGTTTGTATTCAAGGATGATGACGGGCAATATTACATGTATTATGGTGGCTGGGGACATTGTAATATGGTGAAAATGGCTCCTGACTTATTGAGTATTGTTCCTTTTGAGGACGGAACGATGTATAAGGAAGTCACTCCGGAAAACTATGTAGAAGGACCATTTATGTTGAAACGTAATGGAAAATATTATTTCATGTGGTCGGAAGGTGGCTGGGGACTCCCGAACTATAGTGTAGCATATTCCATTTCAGATTCTCCCTTTGGTCCGTTCAAAAGGGTTGGTAAAATCCTGGAACAGGATCTTTCGGTAGCTACCGGAGCAGGACATCATTCGGTGATAAAAGGAGCCGGAGAAGATGAATGGTATATTGTTTATCATCGTCGTCCGTTAGGTGAAACAGCAGCAAATAGTCGTGCAACTTGTATTGATCGAATGTATTTTGATGAAAACGGGTATATTAAACCAGTGAAAATGACTTTTGAAGGAGTATTACCCAGTCCGCTTGATAGTACGAAGTGATGTTTTTATTACATTTGCCAATGTAAAACGATTATTAATTAAATATCTAAATCATGAGAAGATATATTCTGTTAGTTGTGTGTTTGTGCTTAGTTTCACTACTTCATGCGCAGAACCGGTTAGAGTTGGTTTCTCCCAATGGAGAGCTGAAAGTGTCCTTGAATCTCTCGGATAAAATCTATTATAGTATAGATTATAACGGAGATGTATTGTTGAAAGACAATTCTCTTTTGTTGGTTCTGAAAAATCAAGTGTTGGGACAGAACCCTAAGTTGCGTCGTCAGAAGCAATGGAGTGTCGACGAGCAATTAACTCCTATTGTTCCTTTGAAATATTCGAAAGTCAATAATCGTTATAATCAATTGCTACTGACCTTTAAAGATTATTCAGTAGAATTCCGTGCTTTTGACGATGGAGTTGCTTACCGGTTTATTACCTCACAAAAAGGTGATGTTGAAGTAATGAACGAAGAGTTTGCTATCAACTTCCCGTCGGATTATCTTCTTCACTTGCAACAACCGGGAGGCTTCCATACAGCTTATGAGGAACCTTACACACATGTTCAAAGTAATGCGTGGAAGCCTGAAGAACGGATAGCTGTTTTGCCGGTATTGATTGACACACAAAAAGACTATAAAATATTAATCAGCGAGTCGGATTTGGCTGATTATCCATGTATGTTTCTCAAAGGAACGGGCACGAACGGAGCAATTTCTGTTTTTCCTAAAGCTCCGCTTGCGTTTGCCGAAAACAGTGATCGTAGTGTGAAGATTACTCAAGAAGCTGATTACATTGCTAAAACAAAAGGTACGAGAAATTATCCTTGGCGTTACTTTGTGATAAGTAAAAATGATAAGCAGTTGATTGAGAACACAATGACTTATAAACTGGCTGAAAAGAATCAACTGCAGGATGTTTCATGGATTAAGCCGGGACAGGTAAGCTGGGAATGGTGGAATGACGCTTCTCCTTACGGACCGGATGTGGATTTTGTTTCCGGTTATAACTTGGATACTTATAAGTATTACATTGATTTTGCTTCTAAATTTGGTATTCCATATATCATTATGGATGAAGGCTGGGCTAAAAGTACGCGTGATCCTTATACGCCTAATCCCAAAGTAGACTTGCACGAGTTGATTCGTTATGGCAAAGAAAAAAATGTAGGGATTGTGCTTTGGTTGACATGGTTGACTGTAGAAAACAATTTTGATCTCTTTAAGACTTTCAATGAATGGGGAGTAAAAGGACTAAAGATTGATTTTATGGACAGAAGCGATCAGTGGATGGTCAACTATTACGAACGGGTAGCCCGGGAAGCAGCCAAACATCATTTGTTTGTCGATTTTCATGGTTCTTTCAAACCTGCTGGGCTGGAATATAAATATCCGAATGTACTGTCTTACGAAGGAGTGCGTGGCATGGAACAAATGGGCGGTTGTTATCCGGATAATAGTTTGTATTTACCATTTATGCGTAATGCTGTCGGTCCGATGGATTATACTCCCGGAGCGATGATTAGTATGCAGCCTAATGTGTATCGGTCGGAACGTCCTAATGCTGCAAGTATCGGAACACGTGCTTATCAGTTGGCACTCTTTGTGGTTTTTGAGAGTGGTCTGCAGATGTTGGCGGATAATCCTACTCTTTATTATCGTAATGAAGATTGTACCCGTTTCATTACACAAGTTCCCGTAACATGGGACGAGACTGTGGCATTGGAAGCTAAAGCGGGTGAATACGTCATTGTAGCAAAACGGAAAGGCGATAAGTGGTTTATAGGAGGAATGACTAACAATGGTGAAAAGGAACGTGAGTTTACCATAAAGTTAGATTTCTTGAATAAAGATCGTTCTTATCAAATGACATCTTTTGAGGATGGTATCAACGCAGGACGTCAGGCGATGGATTATCGTTGCAAGTCATCCCAGGTGAAAGCCGGGGAGCAGCTAACTATAAAGATGGTTAGAAACGGTGGCTTTGCAGCTGTCATTGAATGATGGCACATATTCTAACTTTCCATACATAAAAATGGAAATCATCTTTCAATCTATCACCATCCTTCTGAAACACCTTGTTCATCGAGCTTTCAGGGCGGTGATAGATTGTTCTCCACCTATCACCTAATCATTCATCTATCACCGTCTGAAATGAACATGCCTGCATATAAACATAAACTGGTATGTAAATAGAAGTTTCAACAGGGGATACTTTTGGTTTCACGGCTTGAAACAAAGTGTTTTACCGCTTGAAACTGTTTGTTTCAAGCGTTGAAACCAATCGTTTCACGGTACGAAACACTTTGTTTTGCTATTTGTTCTAAGAAGGCAATGCTTCGGAATCAACGTTTTCTCTTAGAGAACCACTCTTTAAACTCTGCTACTCGGGCTTTACTGACAAGTATTTTTTCTTTGATTCCTGAATAATACAAGTTAATGGACAGGCGGCTGTTGAACCATAAATCAATATCTTTAATAGCTTCTCGCGAAATAAGATATTGGCGGTTAGCCCGAAAGAAAAGAGAAGGATTGAGACACTCCGTAAGTTCATCTAATGTTTGAGAAAAACAGTATTCGGTTTCATCGGTTAAGACTACTTTGACCTGACAGTCCTTAATATAAAACAATTGTATCATATCTACAGAAACGGGCAATAGTTTGTCTCCTTTGGTAGGAATAAGGAAATGACTTTTATAGTTTTCCTGCTTTTGGAGTGAATGTATCAGTTTCAGTAGCTCATTCTCCTGTTGTGGAAAAGGAAACTGGTGTTTGTCAGCAGCATCCTGTAAACTTTGCAGCTTATCGAAAGCGTGTTCTATGTCTTCCTTACCGATGGGTTTTAATAAGTAGTCGATGCTGTTTACTTTAAATGCGCGTAATGCATATTCATCATAGGCAGTTGTAAAGATAATCGGACAAGTAATATTGATATGATTGAATATCTCGAAGGCGGAACCATCTGCCAGGTGAATATCCATGAATACCAGTTCCGGCATCGGATGAGAACTGAACCATTCGATAGTGGAACTGATACTATCCAGTATGGTCACGATTTCTCCATTCGGTTTTATCTCATTAAGCAGTGAAGTCAGGTTTCGTACTGCTGCTTTTTCGTCTTCTATAATGACAATCTTCATGGTGATTATTGTTCTAGTTGTGATTTTTCAATCAAAGGAATACAAACAGTAAACTCTTTGTCCTCCGTTATTTGTATATCCCGTTTAAACAAGAGCCTGTATCGCTTGGCAAGGTTGGCAAGTCCGATACCGGTTCCGGAAGTTGCAGTCCATTTGGGCTGAATGTCGTTGCTGATAGACAAATTGCCGTTATCGTCCGTCGTGATATGAATGGTCAACGGCTTCCGGTTGCTGATTTCGTTGTGCTTTACTGCATTCTCAATCAACACTTGCACCGCCATTGGAGGGAGGAGATATTCTTCGTAGGCATTGCTTATCTGTATGTCGAATTGTAGATTGTTCTCAAAACGCATCTTTAATAGAAATATATAAGCGGAAACAAATTCCATTTCTTCCCGGAGACTGACACATTGTGACTCATTACTTTGCAAAGTATACCTTAGTACCCGGGAGAGTTCCTGAATGTAATCCTGCGCTTTATCCTGATTTTCGCGTACCAGCGAACGCAGGGTATTCAGCGAGTTGAACAGCATGTGTGGGTTCAGCTGATTCTTCAGTACTTCATACTGATTGCGGAGATTCTCTGCCTGAAGCTGTTCGTTCTCAATAAGTACCAGTTGCTGCTTGAATATAAGATGAATGATACAGCAACTACTGGTGACGAGACATGCCACAATAAAATCCCGCAATGGATGCAAATAATGATGTACCATGGCATCGATGGCCGGAATATCAAACGTTCTGTGAAGGAAAACAAAAAACTGTCCTGACAAGTTACTCAATATCCATGTCACGATAAAGGAAAGCAAAATCTTTGTCCCTGTAATTTTAATGGAAGCCTGGTTGAAATGAAACAAACGGGTATTGATGGCAAAAAGTAACAATAGCGACAGAAAGGTAAACAGTATTTCGTTTGCCACATCTATAAACTTCATCCCTGGGAATAAGGAATGACTTTCGAAACGGTCGAAAAGAGATACTGATTCAGGAAAATGAATCAGTACAGCAACCGCAAAGGAGATGATGGCTGTGGAAAGTATATATTTATCTTTTTTTATTGCTTTGGCTATCATACAACAAAGATAGTGGTAAATTATGAGTTACCGGTTATAAAATGTCAATGCTGTTGTCACAGTTGGTCAATTATTATTTCTGAATGTGTGCCGTGACATACATACCGGGGCGGAATTGTACATTTTCCTCCTTGATGGAAGCATATACCTCGAGCGAACGATTGGTTTCGTCTACTTTTTGTCCGATGGAAATCACGATACCGTGAAAGGTTTGTGTCCCCATTCCGTTTACACGAAACTGTACCGGGCTGCCGACTTGTATGTCTGCAAGATCTTTCTCGTAAGTAGTCAGGCAAAGCATCGGGCTGCTTTTATCGATAAGTTCGCAAAGTGCTTCTCCCGGATTGATATATTTGCCGATATTTATCGCTACATTAGCGGCATAACCACTAATGGGGGCTTTGACTTCCAGTAGCGGTTGTATTCCGTTCTTAAGTAATGCCTCCGTTTGAACGCCTAAAAGAGAAAGTTGTGCAGCAGCGGCGTCCTGGCGACTCTTCATGGAGAGAAAGTCCGCTTTACTTTGCTGGAATTTCTTTTGAGAAGCTGCTTGTTCGGCAGACAGATTTTTTTGCCGTTCGTATTCAGCTAAGAGATATTCGGTCTGTGCGTGACTGTCCAGATAAGTTTGTTGCAGGGTGATGAACTCCGGATTCTCTAACGTGGCGATTACACTGTTTGCAGCCACCCATTGCCCTGGGAGCAGAGAAGCCTTTTTTACAATGCCTCCCATGGTCAAAGCAATGGTTGCCTGACGTTGAGGAGGAAGAACGATTCGTCCGTTGAACGAAACCTGATTAGGCTTTGAGGTAGCTGAAGTGATGGCATCCACTTCGGGTTGTGCGATGGTATCTGCTATCGTTTCGGCAACGGGAATTGCGGCGAATTCGTTATTTGTAGTTTGCTGGTTTCCTTTGCAAGCCGTTAGAACTAGTAAAAGGATGGGATAAACTATCTTTTTCATATCTTATGTTTTATAATAATTATTCTGGGTGATGTATGTCATTCAATGTCTCGATTTTCCACCTACTTGAAAAGTTCATATTCCAGTGCAGCAATATTGTATTGGTAGACTGTTTCAATATAGCCTCTGCGGATCTCTCTGGCGGTGGTAATCGACTGTATATATTCGGCAATGCCTGTTTCGCTCTGCTGCAATTGCAGGTTGGCTGCCTTTGTCAGTTCGTCCGCTTCTTTCAGGGCAGAAGAAGTATAATATCGTAAACTCTCATTATTTCTGCGGAGGGATGCTTCCAGTTCGAGTGTTTTATTTCTTAACTCCCGGATGTTGGCATCTGCCTGTATTTGCGCTGAAGTGGCAGTTAGCCGTGCCTGCTTCACTTTGCTCTTTTGTGGCAGGAAGTAGATGGGGAAAGAAACCCCGATCATCCAGGCATTCAGATTCTTAAGTGGGAGAATGTCCTGACGTGTATACCCCACACTGATTTCAGGAAAGAAATGGCTCTGCTCTACACGGAGCATTGCTTTCGCTTCATCTGCCTGGCTTTGAAAGTAGGCAGTATGTGCTCCCGACAGGTTTCCATCCAAAATGCCGGTATAGAATAAGGATAAAGTGGAATCCGCCGGAACAATGGGATCGTTGGAGTAGCAACTCCATTGGAAACCTGCCAATGCCATTTTCTCTTCTTCTTTTGCTTGGAACCAGCGGTTATGCAGATCGGCAGCTATGGTGGTCATCATATTTTTCTCTAGCAAGGTAATCTCTCCTTGTTGGTATCGTAATTCTCCGATGCGCTGCAGTTCTTCTGCCATTTTATCCTGATCCCGATACATTGAACAGAGATTAGTGGCATATTGGTAGTAGGCCCACGCCCTTTTCACTTCTGCTGTGATTTCTTTCTCTACCATCTGCCGATAATAGGTGTTCGTTTTTACCTGACGGTTGACTAACGCATTCTTGTAGAATGGCGTTAGAAGAGAGCCCAGGCTTTGCTCGAAAGCCAGTTCCTTGTCTTTTTTGTTTTCTCCGTTAAGTTGACCCCAGGAATAGCTGAACGAGGTAGGCGTTGCTTCTATCACTTCTCCGCGAGTGGCTTTGGCTTGTTGAATAGCATTATTGGCTATTTTCAGGCGAGGATGATTTTGTTTGGCTATTTCTATCGCCTGTTCGAGACTGACTGTTTGTGTCTGTTGAGCGGAAACGAACGCGGGAAGAAACAAGAACAGGAGACACAATCCCCCGAAAGGCCAGCGTAGTTTGATTCCCGGACGTCTCCAAGTAGCAAATGAATTTACAATTTTGTAAAACACCGGAATGATGAGTAAAGTCAGTACGGTAGAAATAATCAAGCCACCGATGACCACTGTTGCCAACGGACGTTGTACTTCTGCGCCGGCTGAAGTGGCTATTGCCATCGGGACGAATCCCAAAGATGCAACCAGTCCTGTCAGGAATACAGGACGGAGCAAGTGTGGAGTCCCTCTTTTGATAATCTGGTTTGTAGTCATGGAATAGGTATTTTGTTTACGAAGTTCGTTGAAGTGATTTACCATCAGGATACCATTCAATACTGCTACCCCGAACAAAGCGATGAATCCTACTCCGGCCGATATGCTAAACGGAAGTCCGCGTAGCCAAAGTGCGGCGATACCACCGATGAGCGATAGGGGGACGGTTGAGAATACCATCAGGGTATAGGTGATGTTCTTGAATGCGAAGAACAGAATCAATAGAATGAGCATTAATGCCACGGGGATGACTACCAGTAAGGTATTGATGGCATTTTGCAAGTTCTCGAACTGGCCGCCGTATTCGAAGTAATATCCCGGCTTCAGTTTGATGTTCTTGTTCAGTGTCTCTTGAATATTGGCGACAACTTGCTGGATATCTGCGTCACGCACATTGACACCGATGACGATGCGCCGTTTGGTTGCATCCCGGTTGATTTGCAGTGGCCCACTGACAAGGTCGATGCTTGCTACCTCTCCAACAGGGATTTGAATTCCTTCCGAAGTGCGTACAAACAACTTATCAAGATTCAAGTCGGCCACTTTCTCTTGGTCAAGCCGGACCACGAGATCGAATCTCCGTTCGTTTTCAAAGATTACACCTGTTGACTCTCCGGCATAGGCAGTTCGGATAATGGTGTTAAGCTCTTGTATGTTGATGCCGTAACGGGCTATTTTGCCACGGTTGTATTTCACTACCAATTGAGGTAATCCCATCGTCTGCTCAACGATGACATCTGCTGCTCCCGGCACTTTTTCTACAAAAGTAGCTGCTTCTTTGGCTCTTTCATATAATTCGTGCGTGTCTTCTCCATATAATTTGATGGCAATATCTGCTTTCGCTCCCGTCATCAGCTCGTTGAAGCGAAGCTGTATCGGTTGCGAGAAGTTGAATTCGGCACGTTCGGAGAGCGGAGCAAGTGCATCTTTCATTTTATCCACCATTTCTGCACGGCTTCCGGCACTTGTCCATTCTTTGAATGGTTTCATGATAATCATCACATCGGCGTCTTCCACCGCCATCGGGTCAGTGGGAACTTCCGCCGTTCCTATTTTGGCTACAACATGTTTGATTTCAGGGAATTTATCCATTAATGCTTTCTCTGCTAAGCGGGATACTTCGATACTTTCGGTCAGCGAACTTCCTGCGGGTAGTGTCATTTGCATGGCAAAATCTCCTTCGTCCAAAGTAGGAATGAACTCTGCTCCCAGGCGGGTAAAGAGAAAAAGTGAACCGATCAGCGCGGAGAAGGCTATGATGACGGTACGCCATTTGTAACGAAGACAGGCGCGCAGGGTGTGCTGGTAGATCTTGTTCAGTTTCTCGAAGAAGCGGTCGGCAAGGGTGGGTTTCACAACAATGGTATGCTTCAGAAAGAGGGAGGCCATCATAGGAACATAAGTCAGTGAAAGAATTAAGGCTCCGATAATGCAGAACACAAGTGTTTTGGCCATGGGGGTGAAGTATTTCCCTTCAATCCCGTTCAATGTAAGGATGGGGAAGAAGACGATAAGGATAATCAACACTGCAAAAGTGGCCGAACGTGCAACGCCGGAAGCTCCTTTTTCCACTTCTTTGTCCATCTCTTTGCGGGTCAGTGTGCGGCCTCGGAATTGTTTTCCGTAAATGTGGGCGAGGATACCTTCCAATATAACGATAGAGCCATCTACTACAATACCAAAGTCAATGGCACCGAGACTCATTAGATTGGCGGTGACATTGAATACACGCATCATGATAAAAGCGAAAAGCATTGCCAGCGGGATGACGGATGCGACAATCAGTCCGGCACGGAGGTTGCCGAGGAAGAGGATGAGTACAAGGAAGACGATAACCGCTCCTTCAATCAGGTTGTTGACAACCGTAGAGATGTTCCGGTTTACCAGTTCCGAACGGTTCAAGTAAGGTTCTATACTGACTCCTTCGGGTAATAGCTGCTGTATTTTTTCTACCCGTTTTTCGAGTTCTTGAGTCACTACATTTGCGTTGGCACCTTTCAGCATCATGGCAATTCCGCCGACACACTCGCCCTCACCATCCTTTGTCATGGCACCGAAACGCTTTGGAGAACCGAAGCGGACAACTCCTACATCACTGATATGTACCGGAATCCCATTCCGGTTGGTCACTACAATCTGTTCAATATCCTTGATGCGGGTAATCATACCTTCAGACCGGATATAGTAGGCGTTCTTTATCTTCTCAATGTAGCTTCCGCCGGTATTTTGGTTGTTGCTGCTAAGTGCTTCGAACACCTCGCCGATAGTGATATTCAAAGAGAACAGGGCGTCCGGATCGACGGCTACTTCATATTGTTTCAAGTAACCGCCGAAACTATTGATTTCTACTATACCGGGTATACCGGACAACTGACGTTTCACCATCCAATCTTGAATGGTGCGGAGCTCCATTGCGTCATATTTCTTCTCATATCCGGGAGCTACCTTCAATATATACTGGTAAATCTCTCCCAGACCGGTAGTGATGGGCATCATCTCCGGTGTTCCGAGCTCGGAGGGAATTTCGCTTGTTACGCTTTGTATTTGTTCATTTATCAGCTGCCGTGCATCGAGTGTGGGGACACTTTCTTTAAAAACGACCGTTACGACCGATAGCCCGAAGCGGCTGACAGAACGGATATCTTCGACATTCATAATATTGCTCATCGCTATTTCGATAGGCATAGTAATGAGTTGTTCCACCTCTTGTGGTGCGAGTGTAGGGGATACGGTCACTATTTGTACCTGATTATTGGTAATGTCGGGCACGGCATCGATAGGTAGTGTCAGCATCGCATAGATACCTCCGATAAACAGGAAGAGAGTAGTGAGTCCTACAAATAGTTTCTTCTTGATTGAAAAACGTACAATAGCTGTAAACATGATTTTCGTTGTATTATTATTTCACAGTACAAAATTACTGCCTATCTTCATCCGTTATCACTAAGAATAAATGAAGCGGAAAGATTGTGGGGTGAAGTGACGGATTGGGGAATTGAAAGATGTAAAATCATAGTTCTTGTTTCACTGCTGAACAAACATTTCTTTCAGTTTACTCGTTTAATATAAAAACAAACTAAATGTATATTCAGCATGAAAACATTCGTCTTGATGATGGTAAGCCTGTTGTTTGCAATTTCTTCGGAAGCGCAAAACAAGTCTTTTTATGATTTTACAGTGAAAACTATTGATGGTAAGGACTTTCCTCTTTCTTCACTGAAAGGTAAGAAAGTGCTGGTAGTCAACGTGGCATCTAAGTGTGGGCTGACGCCCCAGTATGCTCAACTGGAGAAACTATATGAGAAATATAAAGAAAAAGACTTTGTTGTTATCGGTTTTCCGGCGAATAACTTTATGGGACAAGAACCGGGTAGTAATGAGGAAATAGCCAAGTTCTGTTCTTTGAACTATGATGTTACTTTTCCGATGATGGCTAAGATTTCCGTTAAAGGAAAAGATATGGCTCCTCTTTACCAATGGTTGACGGAGAAAAAACAGAATGGGAAAGAAAACGCACCGGTTCAGTGGAATTTTCAGAAGTTTATGATTGATGAGAACGGACATTGGGCGGGAGTTGTGTCTCCGAAAGAAAGTCCGTTCTCTGAAAAGATTATTACTTGGATAGAGAAGGAATAAGAGAGACTTTTTTCAGCTCTTCTTCGAAGTTGGGAGTGAAGATTCCTTTACCCAGATTTTCTTTTATTTCTTCGATCTTCCAAAATCGTCCACCGTCCAGTTCGTCGCTGGGATGGATTTCTTCCTCATAAACGGTTTTGTGGACAAAAACAAGCTCTTTTTCACGGCTGGATTCAAAAACATAACTGGTGAGAAGCTCCGGAGTGAAGTCTGTGATGCCTAATTCTTCACGGACTTCTCTCTTTAGGGCGATTTCTACGCTTTCGCCCAAATCAATATGTCCGCCCACAGCCGTATCCCATTTCCCCGGTTGAATATCTTTCCATTCGGGTCGTTTCTGTAAATAGATGTCTCCTTGGGCATTGAATACGTGAAGGTGAACTACCGGATGAAGCAGTTTGCTACCGCTGTGACATTCTCCGCGAGTAGCGGCTCCGGTGATATTTCCCTGTTCGTCTACGATAGGGAACATTTCCTGGTTATTATCGCTTGGCATAGTGTCTTTTATATTGCGTAAAATCTTTCGGAGAGGAGGATTTCTTATGGTATTAATAAAGAAGAATCTCCATAACTTAGGAATCGGAAATCATGCGCCAGTGCATAATCATAAATTGTGCGCCAATTCCCTTTTACAAAAGCTGAAACTAAAAGCAGCAAGGTACTTTGCGGCTGATGGAAATTAGTAACCATCGCTTTCACTATTTTATAATTGTATCCCGGTGCTATGATAATCTGTGTACTGGTGTGAAGGGTTTCCAAACCATTCCTGTCGAGATATCCCAATATCTTTTGCAACGCAACAACGGGAGGAATCTGGTCGTACTTTTCATAAGGCTGCCATTGTTTGACACGTAGTTCTTCTTCCGTAGCATACGGATTTTCAGCCAATGTGACTCCAATGTGATACAGGCTTTCCAGAGTCCGTACAGAAGTAGTTCCTACTGCAATAGCACAACCGTCGTGGTCAATCAGTTTTTTGATGGTGCTCCGGTTGACCGATATATATTCCGTGTGCATTTCGTGACCTTCGATTTCTTCACTTTTTACAGGTTTGAATGTGCCTGCTCCTACATGTAGAGTTAATTCTTCAAGATCAATCCCTTTTTCTTGAAGAGCATCCAATACTCGTGGAGTAAAATGTAATCCCGCCGTAGGCGCAGCTACCGAACCTTTAATCTTAGAATAAACAGTCTGATAAGTCTCCTTGTCACTTTCTTCCGTATCCCGGTTTAAGTAAGGAGGAATAGGAAGTTCTCCGAATACTTCAAGGATATCGGCAAACGTCACTTCCGGATTATCCCATGCAAAATCTACCCAATGGCTGGTTCCTTTACATTCTCCTCGGGTAGCGGTCAGAGTAATAGGGAATCCTTTGACGGTCATTTCGCGTTTCAACTGTCCGTCTTTCCATTTCTTCAGATTGCCGATCATGCAAAGCCAGGCGGCATGTACTGTCTGTTGGAAATTCAAGACATAATCGTTTGGCTGAATCGGTTCAAGACAAAACACTTCGATCAGTGCTCCCGTCTCTTTTCGAAAATGGAGGCGTGCCTGAATGACTTTTGTATTATTGAATATCATCAGGCTGCCTTGCGGCAGATATTCCGGCAAAGACGTGAAAACATCTTCACTAACTTCTCCACGACGGTATATTAAGAGTTTGGACTGGTCGCGGGTAGGCAACGGGAATTTAGCAATACGTTCATCCGGAAGAGGATAATTGTATTCACTGATATGGATATGTCTAGGATCTTCTTTCATTGTTTTCTAAAATAAAAAGAGGTTAGAACCCATTCGGTTTCTAACCTCTTTAACCAGTCGGGGTGACTGGATTCGAACCAGCGACCACACGCCCCCCAGACGCGTACTCTAACCGGGCTGAGCTACACCCCGAATTGCGGATGCAAAAGTACAGATTAATTTTTAATTAGCAAATAAATAGCGTGAAATTTCTTCTATTATAAATTTACTATTTAGTGCTATCGGCTGGTTATTAGTAGATTGTGGGATTGTTTTGTTTGTTGGTAGAGGCAGAATAAAAAGATGTTACGGACTTATATTTAATTCCATATTGCATTTTCCAGTTTATGCAAATAGCTGAGTTGTGGGACTAAATCATATCAATTAACCGAAAAACTTTAATAAAACTTTAATCGAATTTTCTCATCAGAATCTCATTACTGTCTTTTAATTTATGTATATATATGTATGTAAATGATAATTAATAGGTGGTGTCTGTAGTTATATTTCGTAACTTTATGTTCCGTAATTTTAAAAAGTTTCACAGAGGAATTATAGATTCGCTAAATGGAAATTTGTAATTATATGAGATGTATTTATTCTTTATTTTATGAAAAAATAGAACAATATATCGGTTTTGTGTTTCTAATTAATAAGTTGAACCTTAGTAATTTGTTTAACAGCTTTGACAAAGAAGATAAACATAGTGAGGTGGTGTGAAAATTTACATGTTAATGATTGTTTTTGTTTCTGATAAATCTATTTTTTTGATGTATATATTTGTGTTGTAATATTTATAAATAATATTTGTCGGGAGGATAAAAAATAATAATATGGCAACAGTTAAATTTGTGTTGTACAAAAGCAACAAAAGAAAAGACGGGAGCTATCCTGTATGTTTGAGAGTGTCTAAAAAAGGTAAGCTCAAGTACATTGATTTAAAATTATCAGCATTAGAGGGGCAGTGGAATGAAGATACTTGCCGCTTTAAGAATGATAAGCGTGTCAATCCTAATTATGAATTATATAATGGGTTGTTGAGTCATTATGAAGACCGAAAAAATACTATCCTAAGGAAGTTTTTGGAAGAGCGTGTAGATTGGACTTTGAATCAGTTTGAATCGGAATTTTTTGGTATGTCAAGGCAGGGGAAGGTTTATGACTACTTTATGAGGCAGGTCGAGAATTTGAAAGCTACAAAACATATTGGAAATGCAAAGGTGTATGAGCGAACTCTGCGTATGTTGGCAAAGTATGACCCGAAGATTAAGGAACGGGTATTTTCAGAATTGGATATAAAATATATCAATCGTTTTAATTTGGAAATGGAAAAAGACGGGTGCTGTGGCAATACCCGTAAATATTACCTTAAAACATTACGGGCGGTTATGAACAGGGCAATAAAGGAGCATGAAGCCTCATCAAGAACCTATCCGTTTGGTAAAAATGGTTTTGAAATAGGTTGTTTGGAGGAAGAAACAGAGAAACGCTATTTACAGCCAAAGGATTTGGAACTTTTAAAGAATTCGCCCCAAACGAATTTTGTCTTGGAGCGTGCCCGTATGCTGTTTTTATTTTCCTATTATTGTTATGGGATGAGTTTTGTTGATATGGCAAAGCTTACGACTGAAAATATAGTTGTATCGGAAGGGATAGAACATATTGTTTATAAACGGGAAAAGACGAAGAATGTCAAGAACATGAAGCCGTTAATAATACCTGTTACCCCTTCCTTGAAAGATATATTAGAGTGGTTTAAACAAAATACTTCTTTAGTAGGAAATTATCTTTTGCCTATAATAACGAAAGATTATGACGGAGAGCAACTGTATGACCATATACGTACCCGTTATCAACGCCTTAATAATAACCTGAAGAAATTAGGTAAGATATTAGGTGTTGAGAAGAATCTTACCACCTATGTGAGTCGTCATACGATGGCTATGACGTTGCAGGGTAATGACGTTTCCCGCGAAACAATTAGCGCAGTATTGGGACATCGTGACATTAAAACCACCATGACATATTTGGATAGTTTGTCACAGAATGTTTTGGATAGAGTTGCAATGTTATTATAATAATTTATTAAATCTTATTTGATATGATTTTAACGCTAAAAACACCCTTGGGAAAATTAATAGATAAACTCCTGAAGGGGGAAGTAACGGCATTATCGGAGAAGAGGTTCTATCTTTATGTTGAAAATTTAACTAATGGGGATAAAGGTAAACTTCGGCAAGTATTGAAAGACATAGATGATATGGTTGCTAACTGGAAGGATAGTTATTTTATATCCGTTTATGAAGAAAGGGTAGCTGCTTTTAATCGAAGTAAATTACAAATAACACCTCAAGAGTTAGATGATATTTATCATGAAGAAAATTATTTGTTGAAGTCTGGTAAAATTGCACTGTCAGTAGATTATTTATATGAATCTATTGCAAAGTATGGCTTTGTAAATGAACATCATCAGGATGCGGTAGAAAGTGCATGTTTCTATCATGACATAGAGTTTTTGCGGAAAGAGTGGGAGTATTTAGTGTTGGCTCCGATAATGTCATTACGGGATGTTGTTTGTAATATGTTGGGTATGGCTTGTGATATTCCTAAAAGTGAGTCGCAGACGTCTAGTAGACCATTAAAACGGATAGAAGATTATCCGGAGATATTTGGTCTTGGTATTTGTTGTGAATTGACAGGCTATGCAAAGCATACGATTTATAAGTGGACTCGCACAAAAGAGATACCGTGTCATCGTTCCGGCGCTAATGGGCGTAAATTGGTATTCAAACGTGATGAAATTGTGGAATGGCTGACAGCTCGGAAACAGGAAACGAAAGATGAGTTTATAAAAAGGATGGAAAGCCAGTTGGCGGCACGTCTTCGTAAATAGTTAATAAACTCAATTATGTACAAGTTTTTATATACATTTAAATTTTATAGTCATGTATGATAAAGTCAAGTTGGTATTACATGCCCTACCAATAGGGTACAATTGGCAATCAGTCTTAAGCCGTATAGTTGCGTATTCCTACCGTGCTGACGGTACAGGTGGTTGGGGGTGGTGGCATGGTCGTACTATTATAGCTACAGAAACGTATGTGTCATTCGAGGGTAGTCTTCCTAAGTCTTTATGGGGTCACAATACGCATACTATGTCATTGAGTGATGTTGAGTGTTGTATTATGATGTTAAGTGAGGATTTGGGAGTACCTATGTATGATGCAGAGGTGGAGTATGTAGAGTTTGCTCATAACCTTGAAATGTCGCAACCCCCTGTATTTTATTTAAGGAAGTTAAGCGGAATAAAGGGGTTCACTCCTAATGACTGGGCTGAAGGTAAGGGTGGAACTATATATTTCGACAAAGAGGGTATACGGGTAAAGTTCTACGATAAAATATCAGAGGCTAAAAAGAAGAAAGAGTTACCCAAAGTGGGTAGAAGTCGTCTATCGGATTATTTATTGAGGTATGAAATTACACTTAAGAAGAAAGAACTGTTTAAGTTGTTCAGGAGAGAGATTACAGCCGGTGAACTATGGGATAAGCGTGTATTTTGGACATTGGTTGCGGAGTGGTTCGGCTATTATGAAGATATGGAGAAGCTGCCTAATGATTGCTTGGATGTGGATTTTAATATTTTTGAGAGCGCCAAGGACTTTGATAAATGGTGCATTTGTATAATAAGTGCGGGACAAAACTTGAGTTATTATGTGAAAAACGTTCTATTTAAGTTGCGTGAAAATCCGCAGCCTGAAGACAGAGTTCTACACGCTCAGTTCCAAAAAAGAATCCAGGATGCATTAGAATGGGGGAAAATTCATTTGGTACTCCCCAGCCTAATATTGGAGTTGAATGATAAGATTGAACAGTATCTTACTTGGCTGTTGGAAAGTTCAGAAGACGGTATGAGTATAGAAGAAGAGCAACGACTATTTTATCAAGTCAATTAACCGTCTTATGGAAGCGAATAGAAAGAATTGGGGATTGTATTACCAATTAATTTATTTCAAATAACAGGATTAAAAACAGGCTTTAATATGAAAAATTTATGTAAGAGCACCAATCTTATACGTGATATGCCATGTATCTGAATGTGCTATAAAGAATAAATATTTTGAGATAACCTGATATATTTATAAATTAAAAAATTAATGATTATGAATTCTATTATAAGAGAAGAAAGTGATTCTGTAAAATTGTTTGATTTGGTAAGAAAAGCTAATACGGATAAGGATGCAGCTTTTGAGTTGGGAATGCTATATTTGAATGGAAATAAAGTCTGCCAAAATACGCAAAGGGCAATCTTCTATTTTCAACAGGCAAGTAAATTGGGGCATTCAGGCGTTGAAGATATATATGCTTACCTGTATAAATGTGGTGCTCCTAATTTTGAGCAAAATCCGTTGAAAGCTGCTGAATGCTTTGAGTTTGCAGGACTGTATGTTGGAAATAATGCTGTCGAAACGGATGAAACTTTATTATGGGAAGCTGTTAACCTATGGTTCTATGGCGGAGAGGGGGAAACTCCGTTAGATGAAAAAAGAGGCGTTGAACTTTTGGAAATTATGTGTGAAAGAGGAGTACCCTATGCTATGTTTTTACTGGGGGAAACCTATGCAAAAGGATTGTGGGGAAAAACTAAGGATGAAGACGCTGCGCATGGATGGTATCGAAAATCTGCGGAACTGGGTTGTGTCGCTGCTGATAAGGCGTTAAGTGATTTACCGTTTTAAGAACAGCTGATTAAAGTTTTAGCGGAGGGGTTGAGGTTATTCGACCTCTCCGTTTGCTTTTGTATAGTTGTAAAATTGCTGTTAGGATGCTTTGTCTTTCCCCCTTTTGTTTATTGTTCAAGTCAAATCTTATATATAACTCCTCTATTGGAAGCGTGTTGTCACTTTTGTCTTTAAAAGGTATAATTTACTCGGTATGGAAATAAAATGGCTAAAACTGCCTTAAAACGAGCCTCTGTGATTGAAGTATGTGATGAGGTTGTTGTTGGGGTATCGATGGACTATATAGGGTTCGTTCTTAATTCGTTTTATAGATTGGGGAAAATCTACTCTATGTGAAGATATCTTGTAGTAATGTAGCTCTGTAATGGCTAGAAATCTTTGCTTTTGTCCATGGATTTGTTATATTTGCATTGTCAAAAGATGGTAGTTTTGCAAGGAGGGATGGGGAAATGAACGAAGATGTTAGTAAGCTAATATTAGACCTGCTAATGTAGACTGGACGCCCCAATTTACAATCCACTCTTAAATAGATTAGATATTATCACTAAATATGCAATGCATTATGAGTAAAATGACAGAAGAGGTAACTCGGGCGATAGCCACGAAGTTTCTAACACATCCTGAAGAATTTGAATTGATTAAAAGGGAAAACTACAAAAACTATGTAGTCTATTTTGCAGCTTATAAGCTGGCTAGCGGAAATTCATACAACGGACTTCCTATTTACATACTGATTGATGAATTGGGTAAAGCCCGATACGCCACATCTGAAGAAAGGGATGAAATTTGGCATCGTAATGACCCTGAATTGGAAGAGGACGAGGATGAAGAGGTTGAGAAGGAAGAGGATGATGAGGAAGAGGGGTATATAGAATTACCACCTATGTAAGTTGACATCCTAGTTTATAATCTGCTTTTTACATTTATTATCAGGTCAAATCTTATATATAACTCCTCTATTAGAGGCGTATTGCCACTTTCATTCTTCAAAGGGATAATTTACTCGGTAAGGGGATAAAGTGGCTAAAACGCTTTAATACGAACTTTTGTGTTTGAGTCTGTGTTGAAGCTAATTGTGAGGTCTCAATAGCAAAAGTGATAAAAAGGACATAGGAAGCCTCATCGAAGCCTCCCTCTGAATGTTGTCTAGTGGCAGTATTACTGCTACTTTCCAATTCTTCTGATTGACTGCGTATCAGCAATTCATGTTGTTCGTTGCTATCTGCATAACGGACGTTTCCTAATTTGTCTATTAGTATATAAATAGGAAGTCCGACATTTGCATGTTTGTCAATTCCTTTTGGAAAAGCCCCAAAGACGGTATTATCTTTCTAATTGTCTAATGGTATAAGTTCAAATTCGTCACTGTCTTTAAGGAACTTTTCTACATTCTTGTCCATAATTGTTATTGGGTATAAATGTTTTTATTACTGGACTATGTCTTTTATCCATTCCAAAGCGTTGTCGTTTGCTTCAAAAACAAATTCTTGCCCTTTGGCTGCGGAAATAAAACAGTCCTCTTTCCAGGAATTTGCGTTATAACTTATTGGAATTTGCCGGAAAAAATCGGGTAAATTCCATACTCTCCTGCTGTATTTTTCCTTAGTAAGTACAAGCCTGTTTGAAAATTGCAAACATCCGGCTCCGGGTAGTTGAGGTAAAAATGAAAGTTTGGAAGAAGCCGTATAAATGACATTTGGACTGTTCCACCTTTCCATTTTTGCATGTGGGTGTCCGTTTAACCATGCGGGGATATTGGTAGGAGTGTCAATGATTTCTCCTATTTGAAGATAGCCGTATATAACATGCCAATCCGGAGCGTCTTTTTTATAACGTAATTGTCCGGCAATATACTCCGTTTGTTTGAACCAACCAAAGAATAAAAACAAGTCTCCGATTCCCATCCCCTGTTTTTGCAGGTGTCGTAATGCGGTCTTTTCCTGTCCGAATGTAGGCTTCCACCCTGTTGGTCTATCCTTTATTGCCCCTCTGATATCGGGGTCTAAATGGCAGTTATATTCTTCTTTTATTTTGTTGTTGGGGCTTAAAGTATGGATGATATCGTAATATGAACTATTGCCATAGTATAAATCTCTATACTTTGTTTCCATATCTGTTTTTGAGGGTATCGGCAATGACAGTAATGTCCCGTCCGGCAATATTGGACTAGGCATTCCACCATATTGGGAATCAAATCCCTTTCTACTTAATATAACTTTCATTTGGCGTCAGTGTATTTGCATAGTTCAACATGTTGTTTGACGTAGTTTATAAATTCTGCGGCATCCTTTGTTATTACTCCATAGCTTGTTTGCACTTTAGGAATGTTGGGACGTAACTCAACAGGGATATCCAACGGGGACAAACGACTGAAATAATAAAATTCTTCACAGATAAGAGCATATTCCCCTCTCAAATCCTTGTCCATTTTGTCTTTTCCATGGAAATTATTTTCTATCTGTATAAATTCTTTAGGGTTAGTCGGGTTTGGTTTATATATGTTGTCTCCATAACGTTGTATAACTTTAGTATCTTCTGTTTTTACGGGTCGTTTTTGTTCATACTTTTCCCAGTATTCAGCAAAAGAAAGTTTTTGTGTCACTTTTGCTAAATAGACAAGTTTTTCTTTTCCAACTTCGGTCGGACTGTCCTTTAGTTGTTTTGAAGTCCATCCCGCAATCCAGTTTCCTATTTTGGTGTTGCGACGCATTGCAGGCTTACATGTTGCAAGTGTCAGTACTCCAAATAAAGGGTTTGGAGCAAAACGGTTGTCATGCTTCATTTTATAACTGTACAGTTTGTAATCTGTAGTTTCCATATTTGTCGGTGTTAAGAGTAAATATTGATATTTAGCTTTTATTTCCGACGAATATATCAAATATTATCTTAAAAAACGATATAAATGGGATATTTTTAATTATATTTGTCGTAATAAGTTTGTGTTGATGCTTCATCTGTGTAGATATGAAGGATAATGGGGTATTTAGTTTAGTAAGTTTATGTATAATCAATGCATTTATATTATTATGGCAAAGAAAGAAGACAACAACATTGAAAAGTCCTACACGCTGGAAATTACAGAAAGGGACAAGGAGTTTAAGCGTAGATATCAAGCGGCTTCCCCCGAGGAGCAAAAAACGTTTGGTTACGATTTTCCTAATGACGCAGATGCCCATGATTTGGAAATTGTGAGTGCGATGGAAGAATGGTTACGTGATGGTAAACCCGTAGATTAATCTATAGAAATTACACTATGGCAAAGAAAGACAACAACATTGAAAAGTCCTACAAACTGAAAATTTCAGAAATGGACAAAGAACTTAAACGGATGTACCAAGCCGCTTCCCCCGAAAAGCGGGCAAAAATGGGTTACGACCTACCAAACGATGCTGATGCGGAGGACATGGAAATCACCCGTTTGGCGAATGAATGGTTGCGTGATGGACAACCCGTAGATTAAATTGTCTTATGAATCAAAATAAAGCATTGGAGATTGCCTATAAGGCTCATATTGGACAGTTAGACAAAGGTGGCAGTCCGTATATATTGCATCCAGTCAGAGTTGCTTTACACTGTCAAACGGAGGATGAAAAGATAGTAGCATTGTTGCATGATGTTGTAGAAGATACTTCCATAACATTTGAGGATTTAAAAGCGGAAGGGGTTGATGACAGGTTACTGGAGGCTTTAAAATGTCTGACTAAAGAAGAGGGTGAAGATTATAAAGCGTTTATTGAACGTGTCTCTACTAATCGTTTGGCTACAAAGGTTAAAATACAAGACTTAAAAGATAATATGGATGTAACCCGTTTGAATGGTAAGGCACATTGGAAGTTGGAAACATATAAAGAAGCGTTGGAGTACCTCGAACGGTGCTCAAATAAGAAAGTTTTATATGTAGATATGGATAATGTATTGGTAAACTTCCAATCGGGCATAGACGCCTTAAATGAGGAGTTAAAAAGCCGATATGTGGGGTGCTATGATGAAGTACCTAATATATTTGCAAAAATGCAGCCCAATGAAGGGGCAATAGATGCCATGAACCGTTTAAAAGACAAATACGACATTTACATTTTATCAACAGCTCCATGGGATAACCCAAGTGCATGGTCTGATAAGTTAGAATGGGTGAAGCGTTATTTGGGTGAAGTATGCTATAAACGTTTGATTTTGTCGCACCATAAAAACTTGAATGCAGGGGACTATTTAATAGATGACAGGAAAAAGAATGGTGCTGCCGATTTTAAAGGTGAGCTTATACTGTTCGGTTCTGAACGGTTTCCCAATTGGGACTCTGTGGTAAAGTATTTAATGTGATAAAAACACGAAGAACGCAAAAGAGAGTTTATACTGCAATTTGCTTTAGTTTGGACTAAATATCCCGAAAACTTTAATCGAATTTTAATCGGTATAAAAATAAAGGAGCTAGATAACTATCTAACTCCTTGTTTTATATATGATTGTATAATGAAAATCTTTTACTCATTTCAATGCCCCCAGACGCGTACTCTAACCGGGCTGAGCTACACCCCGAATTGCGGATGCAAA
>ERZ839767.816-NODE-816-length-52250-cov-12.695373_pt1 | contig 52250 bp, 70 predicted proteins | sample MGYA00519879_ERZ839767 | MGnify/ENA primary metagenome ERZ839767 (study PRJEB31850, sample SAMEA3708852) | human gut metagenome | biome: human gut; feature: human-associated habitat; material: faeces | place: China | collected 2014 ... | reverse complement strand
CTATAACAGCGCACCTTATGATACCATATTTGCCGTACCAGCGCAAGCCTTTTTTCGATTTTTGTTTAGAAAAGTTTTCAAAATCCCATACTGAAGCTGTAAATCCGGGCCAAAACGGCCCCAAATGCAAATTTCAGATGGGAAAGCGGGATGAATCATGCGGGAAACAGACCTTGCCGATGAGCTGTTCCGGGCACCGGACAGTGCGCCGCCCACCGGTGTGCGGGTGGCCACAGCCAGGCGCGGCGGCGTGACCGTGACGCGGGTGGAGATCGCGCGCGAAGGGCTGGAGCGCCCCCGCGGGCGGTACGTGACGTTGGAAGTGCCCCGCGTCAGCCTGCTGGACGAGCGGGACGAAGCGGTCATCGAACCGGCTGCGGCAGAGCTGCAGGCCCTGCTGCCTCCGGCAGGGCCGGTGCTGGTGCTGGGCGTCGGGAACCGGCGGGTGACCTCCGATGCCCTCGGCCCCCGGACCGTGCAGAAAATTTTCGTCACGATGGGGCAGCATGCCGTCCCGGTGCAGGGCATCCGGCCGGTGGCGGCAGTGGCACCGGGCGTGTCGGCTGCCACCGGGCTGAGTTTGCAGCAGCTGGCCGGGGCACTGGTGCGGGAGATCCGCCCCGCTGCCCTGCTCTGCGTGGACAGCCTCTGCTCTTCCGAACCAGAGCGGCTGGGCCGGACCCTGCAATTCTCGGACACCGGGCTGTTCCCGGCCCAGCCCGGCCACAGCCGCCATCTGGATGCTGCCCGGCTGGGGGTGCCGGTCGTAGCGGCAGGCATCCCGACCCTGATGCAGGCCGAGGAGGGCAGCGACCTTGTGGTGACCCCCCGCGAGCTGGACAGCGTCATCGCCCACGGGGCCGCCCTGCTGGCCGCGGCCATCAACCGTGCCCTGCAGCCCCGCCTGAGCATTGCCCAGCTGGGCTGGCTGACGAGCTGAGGCCTTGGCATTCCGGCACGAAACGTTCTATCTCTACAGGTTCATTTCATACCCTATCAAGAGGGAAGGAGGTGTCCGCCATGCGCCGCAGGCAGGGAGATTTCGGGGCCGGGCCGGTGCTCAGTCTGGCCGGGGCGGCGGCGCTGATGCTGGCGCTGACCGTTTTTGCCCATGGGCTGGTGCTCAGTCTGGCGGCGCTCATCATCGGGCCGCTGCCCGCCGCGCAGACGGCCCTTTCTCTCAGCCGGAAGCAGGCCGCCTCCGCGCAGAGCGGCGAATCTGCGGCAGAAGCGCTTCCGCCCGAAGTCCTCGAACCCGCTCCGGGATCTCTGCCCGCCGCCGCAGACCGCTCCTACCTCGTCCCGCTGGAAGGCGACGACGCCCGGCCCGAAGACGCAGGCACCGTCCTCGAAAAGACCTATCCGCAGGGCAGCGGCGAAAAATACGTGGCCTGTGGGGCGGGCAGCATCAAGAACAACACCCGCGTCCCGGCGGCAGACATCGCGGCAGAGATCCAGAACCCCCTGCCTTTTCAGGTGGAGTGGAACAGCCCGGAGCCGCAGATCCTCATCATGCACACCCACGCCACCGAGGACTACCGCCTCTCGGCCGGGCTGTGGTTCCGCCCCGGCGACGGCTCCCGCACCACCGACCGGAACTATAACATGTGCGCCGTGGGCCGCGTCATGGCCGACACCCTCAATGCCGCCGGGCTGAACACCCTCCACGACGAGACCCTGAACGACTACCCCAGCTACACCGGCAGCTACGCCAACAGCCGCGCTGTGGTGCAGCAGTACTTAGCCCAATACCCCAGCATCAAGGTGGTGCTCGATGTCCACCGCGACGCCATCGAGACCGAGAACGGCTCCCGGATGGCCCCGGTCTGCACCGTGAACGGCCAGCAGGCGGCTCAGGTCATGATCATCTGCGGGTGTGACAACGGCGGCAGCATCTCCCTGCCCAACTACCGCCAGAACCTCCGCTTCGCCGCCGCATGGGAGCGGGCGATGGAGGGGACATTCCCCGGCCTCACCCGGCCCGTGCTGTTCAGCTACCGCTTTTACAATCAGGACCTCACCACCGGAAGCCTGCTCATCGAGGTGGGCGGCCATGGTAACAACCTCAATGAGGCCCTGTACGCCGGGCAGCTGGCCGCCGAGGGGCTGATCAGGGCCTTGCAATAAAAAAGCCCGCTCAGGCATCGCAGCGCCATACCTGAGCGGGCAAGATCCATTATTCGTATACCACGCAGCCCAGAACCGTCTTGCCCAGACGAGCGATCTGCTCCTTCTGGTCGTTCACGCTGCTGTAACGGGAGCAGCTGCAGTCGGCCACGAGCACCACCGCGTCGGCGGCGTTGACTTCCAGAACGGCGGTGGAGGAGACCAGTACGCTCTCGGCGCAGGTCAGCTTCCGGCTGCGGAGGGTGTCGGCAGCCTGCAGCTGGGCGGTCAGGGCAGACAGCTGCTCTGCGGGCAGATCGCCGGTGACGAGGATGCGATCAGCCTTGGGGGCACGGCTGGCAATGGTGGCGGCGATCAGGCGCACCGTCTCGTCGTCGCGGCTGCCATCGGGGCGGCCCTCCAGCTTGTTGAGTTTGGCGTCCAGCTTGACTGCCTTCCGGGCAGCGGCACCGGCCAGCGTACCGAGGACGGGCAGATTGCAGGTGGACTTGAGGTCCTTCGCAGAGTAGACGAGGCCGGCGGTCAAGAACTTGACGACCGCAGCGCCGGCTACCAGGACCACGCCGAGGACCAAGCCGATCACGGCAAACTTCACAAGAGAGGAGCTGCCGTTGCCCGGATCTTTCGGCACTTCGAGGGCAGCCAGGTCCTGATCGGCCTTCTGGATGTTCTGCTCCAGCAGGTCGTGCTGCGCCTGCAGATCGGTCATCTGGTTCTGCAGGCTGGTCAGGTTGTCGCGGGTGTTCTGCTGCTGGTCGCGCAGGTCGGTGGACACGGTGACGCTGCTGGTGCGGGACAGCAGGGTGATGCTGTGGTGCCCCACGGTGGACTCAATCGTCTCGTACAGGCCGTTCATCCGGGCGATGACAGCGTCCAGAATGGCGGTGGCATCTTCCTCGGATGCTGCGTTGATGCTGATGGAGAGCAGGCGGGTGGAGTCGTCGCCCCAGACGCTGACCAGCTCCCGCATATACCGCTCTTCCATGTTGAACTGCTCTGCAATGGCAGAAATGGCCTCGTGGTTGGTCAGCAGGGAGGTGTATGCACTCAGGACCGAACTGGTGTAGTCGGGGTTCTGGTAGTCCATGCCGGGCATGATCTTATAATCGGTGGTGACGTACAGATCCGCTCTGGCGTTGTAGACATTGTAGGGATCGATGCTGTTCAGGACGGACTTTTCCATGTACTCTTCGGCGTTGTCGATGTTGAACTGGACCGTCTGCTGCGAACGCTCGTTGTCGCGCAGCTGCTGGTTGTAGCTCTGCACGTCGGTATCGCGTTTGTTCTGTGCTTCGCGGTACTCGACCATGTCCTCTTCATACGTCTGCTGGGCCGAAGTGCGGGGTGCGGTCTCGCCCTCTTCTGCCGCCTTCTGGACGGCGGCGTTCCACGAGATGTTCTTCACAACAGCCACGCCTGCAAACAGTACGGCGCAGACCAGGGCTGCGGCCGCCATCTGCCGGTATTTGCGCAGGACTGTGAACAGCAGGGAAACGAGGTTGATCTCCTCTTCCTGCTCATACGGGATCTGGTTTTCAGTCATAAATGTCCTCCTAAAACAACAGAGAGTTTGCAGCGCGGGATGCCTCCCCGGAACGCCCGGAAACAGGATGGGTATAAAGCGCACAACATATCATTTTAGATGATATCATTTTTCGGCCCGGAATGCAAGACAAAGTCGCTGAAATTGTAGAATAAACGCAAGAGAAATCCAAGTGGTTTCCCTTGCGTTTATTTTTTTGCGCATTTTTTCAGGAAGTGAGGGAAAAGGATGGCGAAACACATGACGCTGGAAGAACGCAAGGTGCTGGAAGCACGGTACAATGCGGGCCAGAGTGTCCCCGGAATCGCCAATGCAATGGGCTTCAACTTCTCCACCATCTATAAAGAGTTGAAGCGTGGAGATACCGGCAAGATGGATCAGAACGGTCGTGCAGGGTACAGCGCAGTGCTGGGACAACAACGACTTTACAAAACCAAGCAACGCCTGCGGTATCAAGCGGATTACCCGGCGGAGCCGAAAGGGTGAAAGCAGAGAGACGTATGGAATGGATGGGATTGATCGTGACAGCTGGGGTTGTAACCGTGCTGATTTGCGCCGGAATCTTTGAGCTGCTGGAACGCCGTAAGCGGGCAGTGTTCAAAAAGCAGATTCACGATCTGGCGCAGAAGTACATAGACAAGATGAAACAGGAAGAACACGTTAAAGAGTGAGCTTCCGGGCATGGGCAGACCTACCCGCCCACCATGCGGCTAGTCTATCTAGGGGGCGGCCCGCATGGGCGGCGGCTACCTGTCCGATGCCGCCTTTTTATCTGGTACGGCCAGTGCAGGAGGGTGTGCATTCCCTTCCGCCCGGTGCTAACCCCGGGGCGTACCGCCAAAGACCGAACATCCACCCACCAAAGAAAGGACTACGATATGAACGACGAAAAGAAAATTGGCTTTTCCGTAGAACTGGAAAACAACCGTGTTGACCTGTGGGCAAATGGTGACGATGAAACGCTGGTGAACCTTGCCGTTGCAGCGACAGCGAACATTGTTGCTGCGGCTTGCGGCAATGACGTGAAGAAGGCCGAAAAGCTGCTGCAGGATGTGAAGATCGGGCTGGATGCAGCACTCGATCAGGCGTTGGAGCATCCTATCCAGGAAATCAACCCGGAAGACTTCAAGGCTATTGGCCCCGCTGATCTGCCTGCCAAACCTCTGGGCAAGGCTTGATTTCGGAGGAACACGGCATGGAAGGACAAGGCGTATATTCCCCGAAAGAACAGTACAAGCAGATGTTTATTGAGGCGGTCGGGAAGAGACCTGGTAGCATGGTGATGTGGCGAGTGCTTGACGAAATTGGCTTTTTCAACAGCCCGGCCAGCGCAAATCATCACCTGAACGTACCGGGCGGCCTGCTGATCCACTCCCTCAATGTGGCAAAGGCTGCAATGGAGCTGTGCGAGACAGAACGGTTCGCACAGTGCGATAAGAACGCTGTGCTGACTGCCGCCCTGCTGCACGATGTCTGCAAGGCTGGGAAGTACATTGCAAAGCCGGAGGGAGGGTATCGGTACAGAGACACCCGGATGCTGGGGCATGGTGAAGAATCGGTCATCCTGATTCAGCACTGGATGTACCTCGCGGAAAAAGAGACGCTGGCGATCCGCTGGCACATGGGTGCCTACACCGGGCAGCAGGACTGGGATACCCTGAGCAAAGTATATGACAGCTGCCCAGAGGCTCTGTGCGTTCACATGGCGGATATGATCGCCACGCACATTATGGAGGTAGAAAAGTGAGCGGGTATACCGCCTATCTTGAACTTCCGAGCGGTGAGCGAATAGAGCTACCAGCAACCATGCCGGACATTACAGAGGCAGACAGCCCTCTATGGGATGGAAAATTTGAACTGCCAGAAGCCGTAAAAGAAATGCTCAAGTGGGCAGATGAAGCGGCTAAAGAATGGGATAGTGATCTTTACTTCCTCGAAGGTTGGTTGAAACCTCGGCGGCGGATCAACTTCAACCCGCCGGAGCACTGGGAGGCGGTGCAGGACAAACGCTGCAACACATCCCCGCTTGGACGGTGCAGCTACCTATATAAAGCAAGGAGGGTCAAGAGTTTGGCAAGGAGCGTACATATCGGAATTGCCCCACACAGGGGCACAAAGAAGAATGACGTAGAACAGTGCAAGCACACGTTCAAGATCACCGCTGCGCGATGTGCTCCGTGCAGCGGCTACAACGTGGAGTGCAAGCACTATGAGGGAAACGATGCTGCTGATACAAAGCATTGTCCCCGGTAGAACGATAGGTAGCCCTGCCCGCAGAAGCGGGGCTGCTTTTTATGTGGCGCGGGGTGCCTTTCTAGTACAGGGGCACTGTGAATGGGGCCGAACCCCATCTGCGCCTGCTTAACGCTTTCCATGAAAGCCGGGCACGGCCATGAAGTCAGCCGCCCGGCACGGAGGAGCGGTGCTGTACAGCAGCGTCCTCCTTTCCGTTCAAGCCCGATGCAAAACCGGGCTGCCGTTCTTGCCGAAGCCACACCCGCATGGATATGACGTGAACGGGTGCGCCGCAGTGTGAGCGCAGAAACACCCTGTTCAACTTGCTCAGGCCAAAAGCAACAGGCCATTGCAGTGGCCGCCCCGCTCTGTACCTCTCTTACGGAGCGGGTCTGATATGCGAGCGCAAGGTGCCGCCTGTTTCCGATTCCCCATCATCAACAGACGGGTCGGTTCGATGCCGGCCGTTCGCACAAGAAAAGAGGAAAACCATGGAGATTAAATGCTTGACCCAGGACTTCCCGCAGGGAAAGCGGGTATACGATGCCGACGGCGTGGCTCCTTCGCTGATGCACACCGCCAGCACCATGCGGTCGCAGGCTATTCTGGTTCGAGGGGGGGGCGGCAGCGTGAACAGTGAGAAAGACGTGTGCTGCATTGCATCCACCCAGACCAACGCCGAACGCCTGATGAACACCGCACCGACACTGAGCCGAGACAAGGACAGAACCATTGCAGGCTACAACTCGTTCTGTCTTGCCGGGAACTTCGTTGACCGAAACACAAACCAAAATGGAAGTGGTGTCCGAGAGAATGCTTCGTTCACGCTGAACACACAAGACCGTCATGCGGTGGCCCACGATGCCAGAAACAGCCGCCTGAACGGTACAGTGAGCGGAACGCTCCAGGCGAAAGAATCAGGAGGATGGAGCTTGAACTACATCAACCCGGTCATTCAGCCAGACGTGCCGTGCCTGCCGGAATGGATCGTGCGCCGCCTGTTGCCGATGGAGTGCGGGCGGCTGCAGGGCTTTCCAGATGGCTGGGGTGAAATCGCACCGCTGACGGATGCGGAAGAAATCAAGTTCTGGCGGGAAGTGTACCTGAGAAATTGCAAGATCAAAGGGCAAAAGCCCAAGAAGATCATTGCCCGGGCAGATGGAGCCAGAAGCGATGCCGCAGTGAAGAGATGGCACGACGAGCTGCACAGTCCGTCGGCGGAGTATTCCATGTGGGGCAACGGCATGGCCTTTCCGAATGCCCTGTTCTTCGTCCAAAATGCTTTCCGGGAATTGGGGAAGCCTGCGGCGGAGGTAAAGCTGGGCAGCCTGTTCGATGGAAGCGGGACCATGCCGCTGTGTGCTGTGATGTGCGGCGGGCGGGCTGTATGGGCAAGCGAAGTGGAGCCTTACCCTATTGCCGTTACCAAAACACACCTGCCGGAGATGCAACACCTCGGCAGCATAACGGACATCAAAGGCGGTCAGATCGAGCCGGTGGACATCATCACTTTCGGCTCTCCTTGCCAAGACCTGAGCATTGCGGGAAAGCGCAAAGGACTGGGCGGAGACCGAAGCTGCCTGTTCTATGAAGCAATCCGGGTCATCCGGGAAATGCTGTCTGCCACAGGCGGAAGGTATCCGCGCTTTGTCATTTGGGAAAATGTGCCGGGTGCGCTGTCGTCGCATGGCGGAAAGGATTTTGAAATTGTTCTCAACGAGCTTTTGCACCTCCGAGATTTTGCCGGAGGTGGAACAGATAAGCCTATTCGCCAGCATGGAAAATGGGCAAAGGCTGTGTCCTACGGAGCTGTTGCCTATCGAATTGTCAACGCTCAATATTGGGGAATCCCCCACCGTCGCCGAAGAATATATGCTGTCTGCGATACTCGTGGAGAAGCCGCCACGATGGTCGCTTTTGAGCGTGGCGGCACTGAATGGCATTTTAGACCGTGCCTCCCGGAGGGGGGGCAGACCGTTGCCTGCCTTGCTCCTGACTGCTATTCATGGCATGATCGCATGGTGGAAGCAGGAAAGCTCCGAGGGGGGGGCAGAACGAGCCTACACCCTGAAAATCCGGCAAGGCTGTGAGGGCGGCGGCAAAGGTCCGCTGGTGCAGACGGAGCTTTCCGCGACGCTGGCGACACGCCAAGACCAAAGCCTGATCCAACGTGCTGCCGGGTTTGGCCTTGGAAATTCTGGCGGAATCGGCTATTCAGAAGAATGCAGCCCGACACTGATGACCGGGGCGGGCGGAAACAAAACGGCTGTTGTATACAGAATCAAAGACTGATGGAATCTCTGGTGCTAAACGACCAAGGCGGGAAAAACATGGATGTTTCTGTAAATGTAACAGGAACGCTCCGCGCACAAACACACGGGCACCCGCCTGTTGTGTTCCAAAAATCGGAGGATGAAGGAAATGAGACCTGATACCCTGTCGAAGCTGGCTGTATCTGTTGCGATTTGCGCGGCAGCTGCCAGCAGCGTTGCCGTTGGACTGGCAAACAGCCGGATCGACGACCTGGAAATCCAGCGGGATATTTACAAATCCCGCGCGGAGGACTGGGAAGGAACCGCCGGAGTTATCGCCCAGTATGCAGACGATCTGGCGGACGAGTTGAAAATTAGGGGTACGCTGGATAAAAAGTTGGTTGTCGAGTATGCCGGGGTTTTCGAGTGTACCGCATACTGCACCGAGAAATACCAGCACATCTGTGGCACGGGCACGGGGATCACCGCCAGCGGGCAGCCGATCCAAGCGGATGTCACCGTGGCAGCGGACCAGACGCTTCTCCCCTATGGCACGGTGGTCTACATCGAGGATGTGGGGATTCGCATTGTGCAGGACAAAGGCGCAGGGGTGCAGGGCAATCATTTGGACGTTGCTGTTTCGGGCAGCCATGAAGATGCGCTGAACTGGAACGGATATGGCGAACACCGGGTGTGGATCGTGCGGGAGGCGGAAGAATGAAAGTTCTGATAGCTTGCGAGGAATCGCAAGAAGTGTGCAAAGCCTTTCGACGGCGGGGACATGAAGCATACTCATGCGACATTCAAGAACCGTCAGGCGGGCACCCGGAGTGGCACATTTTCGGCGATGCGCTTTTGGCTTTGAGGGGGGGCGGATCGTAACGATGGACGGCGAAACGCACGAAGTCGGAAACTGGGATTTACTTATTGCGCATCCCCCCTGCACATATTTGAGCAATGCGGGAGCAAGGCACCTTTGGAAGGACCACCAACTCCAAGAGGACCGCGTCATAAAAGGCATTCTCGGCAGGGATTTATTTATGCGGTTTTGGTGGGCGGACATTCCGAAAATTTGCGTAGAAAACCCGGTTCCGAGCAAGGTTTTTGCTCTTCCGAAATATACACAAAGCATCCAACCGTGCCAGTTCGGGCACCCATTCACGAAGAAGACGTGCCTCTGGCTAAAAGGGCTTTCCCCACTGGAACCAACGGACGTTGTGGAACCGACGGCGACGTGGTGCCCGTCTAGCTCTTATGGCCACAAGCACAGAGCGCAGAATAAAGGGATGTTTACAACTGACAGAGCAAGGAACCGAGCGAAAACATTCCCCGGAGTAGCAAGCGCAATGGCTAACCAGTGGGGATAAAACGGAAAGAAAGGAGCACAAAATGCGTAGAGCCATTGCGATTGACTTTGACGGTTGCTTGTGCACGAATGAGTATCCGAACATCGGAAAGCCGATTCTGCATGTTATTGATGAAGCCAAGAAACAGCAAGCTAAGGGTGCCGGGCTTATCCTCTGGACGTGCAGAGAGGGCAAGATGCTGGAAGAAGCGATAGCGGCCTGCGAAAAGTGGGGGCTGCGCTTCGATGCAATCAACCAAAGCCTGCCTTCCTGGATTGAGGCATGGGGCAACAACCCCCGCAAGGTTGGAGCCAATGAATACTGGGATGATTGCGCCGTGATAGCGAACCAAACCTGCATCCTGTGGAACGATAAGTATTTCAAGGAGAACCAGAAATGAACCTGCCGGATAAGAAATATACAGTGATCTACGCAGACCCGCCATGGAGCTACCGCCAGCACGGAACAGGCCCAAAAAGCCGAGGCAACGCAGAACAGCACTATCGCACAATGGATATTGATAGCATCTGCGCGTTGCCGGTTCGTCGGCTTGCAGGGGGGGGCTGCGCCCTGTTCATGTGGGCCACGTTTCCAACCATCCCAGATGCACTTCGGGTAATGGAAGCATGGGGATTTGCTTATAAAACCGCCGCCTTCGTTTGGATCAAGAAATATAAATCGGGCGGGAATTTTTACGGCATGGGCGCATACACTCGCGCAAATGCGGAGGTGTGCTTGCTGGGAGTAACGCCGGGATTCAAGGCAAAAGAACTGGTCAAAAGCCATTCGGTGCATCAGGTGATCGAATCGCCGATACAGGCACACAGCGTAAAGCCGGATGAAGCCCGCCGCCGAATCGTTGAACTGCTGGGAGATGTGCCTCGTATTGAATTGTTTGCCCGCCAGCACGCGCCGGGATGGGATGCGTGGGGCGATGAACTTGAATAGCGGGAGGTAAATATGAAAGTCAAAAGAACAGAAAAAATCAAGGTCGATCTGTTTCGGGTCGGGGACATCATCTCGTTCAAGCTGAACAATGGCGAAAAGATGCAGATGACGGCAGTTAAGGACGAGCCGGACGGCATGATCTTCTGTTCGGTGGATTGTCTGGCAGAGGAAAGCTGCATGAATGAGAGCGGTTCCAGCTCTGGCGGATGGAATGAATCCGATCTGCGGGCAAAGCTGAACGGTGAAATTCTCGACCGATTCCCCAAGAAGATCAAGAAGCTGTTGACACCGTTTGCAAACGGCGATCTGCTCCGTATCCCGACAGAAAAGGAAATCTTCGGGGAGAACAAATGCGGTGAGAATGAGACGGGTGTTGAGCAGTGGAAGTCCATGAAACAGCGGAGAAACCGAATTGCTTTTCGGGGTTTGGGCGGTGAATGGGAATGGTACTGGCTCCAAAATCGGGCACAGAACTCGGAAGCCCTTTTCGCGGATGTCTACAGCGCCGGCGGTGCGGACTGCAGCTTTGCCCGCTCAACCGGTGGCGTTCGTCCCGTCGTCAAGATCAAGAATCCCGTATCCGCACCTGCTTGTCAGGTGCGAGACAATGAAGACGAGCAAGAAAGTTGAGGTGAAAAGCATGGACGGACGGATTAAAGCTCTTGGCGCGGTTCTGCTTTTGCTGGCTGATGCGCTCTGGACGGCGATTTTGCTGCTGGTGCCTGCTGCGCTGGTGAAGCTCTGCTGGGCGTACCTGTTTGTATGAGGCTGGCCGGGATGAAGACGTATGAAATTGTCCTGAAAGGCTATGGCCGAGGGCTGCCCGCATGGTTGGCATACCGGGTCAAGGCGGCGTCGGCAGAAGAAGCCGTTTGCAAGGCGAAGAAGCAAGCCGCAGAACACTACATAGAATTTGAATGGTTTGAAGTTCAATCCATCGGAGAGGTGCGCACATGAAAATTGCAGCGATTGCCAAAGTAATCAAAGACCGTGGCTCCTGCCGCCTGTATAGGGTGCATGGATCGGACGATCTTGAAACGAAGTTCTACATCGGCACAAATTCTGAAATCTACTCGCTGGAAGGTTTCCCTAAGCCGTGGAGCGAAGCGGAGGTTATGACGATGCTCGGGATCGAGAAAAAGAAATGGGAAGATGTGATATATACCGCATACGACTGCAACGCCATTACGGACGTCTGTGGTCTGAACCTCGAAGATGCTGTTCAGAATGAGGTTGAATGCAAAACCAGCTATATCAACCTGAACATCGGCGGGGCACTTCTCATGGGGCTGACGGACCCGAACGAAAAGACCATAGATTTCATCGCCGCCAGCAAGTTGGTTCCCGTTATGGACGAGATCAAGAAAAGCGACTATACCAATTACTGCTTGCGCCGTGCAGCGAACGGCTCCCGGTACTATGTTATCCGGGACGGAATGATCGTGCGGGCGGCACTTCTTCCCATCAATCTGTCCGGCAATTTGCTGGAAACGCTGCAGAAGATGGTGAACATGGCTCGGGCAACGGCACAGCTGTGCAAGACGGAGGATAAAGAGACGGAATGATTTTAGCGAAAGAGGCAATCGAGAAAGCTGTCAACTGGTGGGCGGAGAAGATACTCGAAGATCGGCCGCACAGCAATGGAGATGACAGCTTCCCTTCCATTACTGCGTGTCTCCTTGCTGACATGGGGCGGCAGAACATAACATCGGATCAAGCGGATACGTTCAAAAAAGCCCTGGCAAAACGCATGACAGAATACGCGGAAAGTGGGAGGTTCAACCACTTCTCCATTATGAGCGATTACGGTCCGTGCGGGATGCTGATCGATGCTGCCAATGAAGCGGGCATCAGTGCCGCAAACTTCCCGTTCAAGACAACGATGTTTGTTACAGAAAAAGATGGCATTATTGTACGCGATGGCTATGGCGCACCGGCTGTCAAGCTGTGGGGGTAATGTCATGGGCAAGAAAAAGAACGCGCCGGCAGAAATCGAGAAAGTCACCATAACCATGAGCCGCCCGGTGGCCGAGGCAGTAGCAAAAGCCTGCGAGATGTACCTTCGTCTGCACATGGGTCAGTTTGAAGACCTGACAGACGAACTTTGCATGGCAAGGTTCTACGCCGCACTGGAAAACGATTCATTTGCCGACGAAGAAGAACGAGATGAAATCTTCCATATCTCAATCGACCGCCGGAACATCATGCGGGAGGAAGTGGACAAGCTGTACAAAAGATATGTTCTTTCCGCCCCGCTTGATTACTGCATGAGAATCCCGTACCGGGCAGAGCAGGTCTGGCTTGCAATCCGTCACGCTCTGGCATGGCACGATAACCCGAAGGGCGACTACACGGTTCAGTATGACAAGCCGCTCAACCGTTCGGATCAGCCGCAGCCGATGGTGCAGTTGTACGAGGCACCCACCGAGGGAAAGTCTGTCCGTGATGGAAAGCGTGCAAAGCGCGGGAGGTGCTGATATGAGAAAGAACGGCTCAATGTTCATCTGCAACCGTTGCCGCAAGCAGGTATTTGCAGAGCGGCTCGACGACGGAAAGTATGACAGCAAACCGCTGGACGGATGGGCACTTGATTGCGAAAGAATCTGTTACGTTGGCGATCTGTGCCCGGACTGCTTCAAAGCGTACATGGAGGCAATGGAGGGATTCTGGGATGGAGGAAAGCATGGGGTCTGAAAAAAATTGCTGTAACTGCCGATGGCACGAAAGCTATACCTGGGTCTGTTTCAATGGCCTGTCGCTGAACTGCACCGATGTCACCGACGTTGAGGACAGCTGCGAACACTGGGAAAAGCGAACGGACGAAAACGGCATTGAAGACTACGAGGTAAACTGAAACGACAACCAAGAGAATGAAAAAGCTCCTGATGGGCATGGGGCTGTCCCGGAACCAGGCAACCCGGATGATTCAGGAGCAGCGCACCGAAGGATCGAAGGACGTGAGCAACGCTCTTTACTTCCACGTCTTCCAAAAGAACTTCTACCTGATCGTGTCCAACTGCGGCGGCGAGGTGCTGCCCTATCTCAACAGCTTCGTTTTGAAGTGACTACAGGTTGAAGTCGTAACAAGCCCGTCGTAAAATTGCCGCCCTGACGAGGCGGCAAGGGGCTTGTATACCGAGGATAAACTAAGGGACACGGGAGCAGCAGCTTGCTTAAAGCTTGATTAGAAGCAGCCGTTCCCGTGACGGGGGTACAGGGGGGAACCCCCTGTATTGTCTCCCCGCGGCAGTAGGGCGTAACGGACAGCAGAGCTTGCCGGAGCGGGGGCGGGGGCAAGCATAGAAGTACACGGGCGGCGGGCGGTTTGGCCTTTATTCAGCAAATTGGACGTTTACGGGAAGGAGGACGTAGTGTGTATGGGCGGCGGCTTTTATGTCAGAGAACAGAAATACATCTGCGGCAAAGATTATGCCACTGCGCCCACCATGCAGGCGGAGTTTTTCGAGGTTTCCGAGAAAGAGCATAAGGCCAGCACCCGGCGGAAGAAAGAACTCGCTACCAGTCTGGCGAAGGAAGCCTACAACCTCCGCAAATCTGGTCGCTACCTGGTTCTGCTGGTAAATACGAACTTCCGGCCCGGTGATTTCTCGGTTACATACACCTACGACGACGAACACCATCCTGCCCCAAATGACCTTGCCCGTGCTGACCGGGATTTCTCCAATGCAATCAAGATGCTGTACCGCCTTTGCGATAAACAGGGCATCCAGCGTCCAAAGTGGGTCGTGGTGACGGAGTATTGCACCGTGGACCCGGTGACAGGTGAAGTCTTGGGACGGCACCATCACCATGTCATTATGACGCACCCGGCGGGGCTGACCCGGGAAATGGTGGAACAGGCGTGGAATGGTCGGGGTATGGCTCGATGTGAGCCGCTGCACTTCGACCACAACAGCGTGGAAAGCCTTGCCCGGTATATCGTGAAGAACCGCAGATGCAAACGGCACTGGCGGCAGAGCCACGGCCTGCAGCCGCCCAAAATGCCTAGGCCGAACGACAACAAAATGAGTCGAAGCAAGCTAAAGGACGTGTGTGAAAACTGTCTGGAAGACCGGGCGTACTGGGAGCGGATGTATCCGGGGTATACCCTGCATCGGTGCGAAGTCACCATCACGGGCAACTCTACCCGTCACCTGATCGTGAGCCTGTACCGCAAGGAGCTGCCCAAGAACAAAAACAGGAGGAACCAGCCGTGAGCACAAGACTGGAACTGGAAGACCTACCGCCTCGATACCGTGCCCAAGCGGAGAAGCAAATAGCCGACCGCCGCGCAAGGAAAGCCCCGGCGGGGGCAGTATCGCTGGAAGCTGCCGCCAAGACTGCCGGGGAGATCGGGAAGGTCTTCGAGAGCAAGGGCGAGTATGATTTTTACATTGGCACAGTGCTGCCGGGCATCCAGTCCGGCAGGATCATCAAGGCAACGCCGCACGTTGCCTTTCCTTTGCTGCCCGCAAAGGATTTCTGTGCTGTCCATCTCCCGGCGGCAAGATATACGGCGGATTATGTGCTGGAATATGCCGACGGAACGGTGGAAGTGGTGGAAATTAAGTCAAAATTCACCCGGCGGGCGCAGAAGGACTACATCTACCGCCGCAGGCTGTTTGTTGACCTGATTGCAGAGCCGCGGGGCTATGTGTTCCGGGAGATCATCACCCCGGACACGAAAAACGAGATCAAAGAATGGAAACGTCTGGCTGAACAGGCGGGAAAGGAATCATCATGGGCAAAAGCAGAGCAAGAGTGCCGTCGTACTACCGGCAGAGCATCCAGAATGCTGTAAATCGGCAGATCAACCTTGGCCGCACCAAAACGGCGGCATCACTGAACCGGGAGGCTATCGGGCAGGTCGTGTCATACTGCTTTGTGGCAGCGGCACACGACATTCTGGATTTTGATGCAGGAAAGGCGGCTGTGCTGACCGTCAAGATGAACAATGCGGCGGAACAGTACACGCTGGATCGGGACAAACGAGGGGCGCGGAAAGCCCGCATTGCGCTGGAAGACCGCACCACGCTGCTGATGGTGGAGCGGTTCTTACTCCCGGCGGGAAAGCTGGGCAAGACGGCCAATGAGCGGGAAATCCTTGCCGAACGCCGGGACGCTGCCGACATGGTGGCCCGGTATTGCGTGGAAGCCCTGCACGACATGAGCTATACCGTGGAGCAGATTGCCGCTGTCATGCAGGAGACCCGCTCCAACTTCGAGCAGTTCCTTGGATGGTCCGAGGACGGCGAGATGGTAGCTTACGAGAAGCTGCGCCGTGTGGTGGAGGACATCTACGGCGTGGGGGCTATGGTTGAGCGGGTAAACGGGCAAGGCCCCATCTTTGGCACTGAATTTTGATTTTTCGGGAGGCAGAGCATGAAGACACACGAGGCGGAAGCGATTCTGAAATACTGCGCAGACATTCCACGTCGGCTTTCAATCATCCGCCGCCAGTGTGCCGCTCTGGACGACGAAGTGGACACCCTGAAAGGCATCAACATGGACGGTATGCCCGGCGGAGGGCGGCCCGGGGACAGCACTGCGGCGATGGCCTGCAAGATGGATGATCTGGGCATTGGTGACAGGCTGCGCAGTCTGGAACGTCAGCAGGCTCTTTTGAAGTCCGACGAGGCTTTGATCCGGGGACAAATTGACCGCCTGGACAGTGTCCACAATCTGATCCTGACAGAATACTACATCGGCCACAAAAAATGGGCAGAAGTGCAGGTCGATGCGGGATACAGCATCCAGCATTTGAAACGGCTTCGGAACGTGGCTTTGCTGGCCTTTGGCCGGGGCATGGAACGGCTGCCCGAGTGCCCCGCCTTATTATCACGCGCGTATAACGTGCGCGAGACCCTGCCCAGGGCAGATGCGTGGCTTGAGGGCGATATTCTCCTATAGGGGAGATCGACCGTCGGGGCCTCACGCAAATGCGCTTCCGCAAATTGTGTCCACCCGGCGCAGAAAAACAAACACGACCACCCGGAAATGTGGAAAAGTTGGCAAGAAATTACCCGGCAGGCTGTGCGGCCTGCTGGGTGCTATAGAGAAAGCCCGTCAGGTCATCGACCCGGCGGGCTTTTTGAATTTCGTAATTACTTTTTGTTCGGATTCTCAGGATCAGGTGGGGCGTTGCGCTTGAGGATGATCTGCGGAGCATCGGGGGCGGCTCCCTGCTCTTTGGCGTACCGGGCGATTTCATCCGGCAGCCCGACAGGGAAACCGTTCTCGTCAAGTGGTCCATCGTACCCGGTGAAGTCCACGATATGCACGGCGGGCGGCTCGGGAATCAGCTTGTAGTATCTGCCGTCCTCGTAGTTCTGATCCGTGACCCGGTTCCAGTAGCCAATATCGCCGTGTTCTTCCTGGGCGGCCTCCATTGCGTCCTTGGCCTGCTCTTCGGTCAATCCGTCGAAGGTCAGGCGGGAACCGTCTGCAAAGGCAGCAACCAGCCGCCACGGGGCGAAAAACTCTGCGTCGTTCGTAGAAATACCTCCTTTTGGGCAGTTAAGTCCATAAATTGTAGGTTTTGTATCAAAAAAGCGGGTTAAATATGCGGAAATGGCATTCTTAGCCGCCAATGTGCATTTTTGCACAGTTTATTTCGTGGGGATGTACCCATGCAGGCAGCGGTTGCAGCCGTATTTCGTGAGAGCAGCAGTCACACGATCTTCCGGGAAGTAAAACACAAGTTCGTTTTCGTTGGGGAGACCTGCTCCGGCGGGATATTCAAGCCCGGTGTACCAGTCTGTTTCCATCTCATACTTGCGGCGCAGATACTTGTAAACGTCCCGCTGGGCCTTGTCGAACACCTCCACGAAGGAGAAGGATGCACACGGCGGCAGTTCGTTTGCCAGCATGGGCACGTTTTCGGCGATCCACTCCACGATTTTGGCTTTGGCTGCGCTGCGGCGGGGTTTGTCCTCCCGGCGGATGGCATCAAGGAGAATGAGCAGGTTCGGTTTCGAGAGGTCGGAAAGCACCTCGGCCAGCGGATAGGGATTTTCGTGGATCAGGGGCGACGTGCGCAGCTCTTCGGAAACGTCGAGATCGTAGCAGGTAACGGCCCGCTGGCGGTCGTCTACCCGCTCGCTGGTGTAGTACAGCATATTCTCGACGTGCTTTTGTGCAGCCTCAGAAAGCTGCTCCACAAGGGCAATGCTGTCCTCAAAGCTGATCTGTGCCTCGTTCCGTTCGCCGCTGCTCCTGCCTGTCTTATAGTCCAGAGGGATGATCCCAAGCTCCATAGCAAGGCGATAGATATGCTTGCAGGGCTTTTTCCGTTTCACAAAATCGTTGCAGGTGCAGGCGGCAAGGCTGGTCTGATAGGGCAGCTTGCCGGAGCCGTAGAAAACCCCGGTTTCGTGTTCCCGGTCAATGTTGGTGGGGCTGGTCTTGCTCTGCTGGGCACTGTTCAGCCGCTTTTCTTCGTCGGGTCCGGCGTTCTGTTCAGGCCAAGGGCCAAATGCAGGAATCGTATACATGAGAATACCTCCTTGTCGGTTTTTGTTACTGGATTTCGTTACAACCATGATAGGACAAAACGCAAAGAAAAGCAATAAAACGCAAGAAAGATTTCGTGTGGAATCCCACAAAATCCCCGGCGGGTGGCCGGAGCGCAGAAATCAGGCAAAGCGGATGGTGTTTCGTGCCATGCGGCCGCGCAGGGCGGAGAGCGTCAGACTGCCGCAGGCGTTATCCCATCCACCCCCGGCGGCGGGAATGTAGGGATACAGGGTGCGCGGGTCGTTGGAATCTGGGTCAACGAGATGGTGGACGCGCCCGGTTTCATCGTCCGTGTAAACGTCCCATCCTGCAATGCTATGGCGGGTATAGGTTTTCATACGCGAATCCCTCCTTTCGTGTTTCGTGCTGGGCGGCGGCTCAGGCTTCGGTGAAGTGGGAGACGGTGCGGCGGGAGAGGGCAAAGGCGATGGCGGGCACATCGTCCTGGGTATCACTAACGGCCTTGATCGCTTCGGCAATGCGGGCCAGATCGTCCGCCGTGATGCCGCCCGGCTTGCGGCTGCTCTCGGCTGCATCGTTCAAGATGCGGTCGTATTCTTCGCAATCGCAGCAGGTGCAGTAGTCGTTGGCGATGCAGGCGTAACGTGCGCCCTCAGCGTCCAGAATGCGGGTCTCTTTCAGTTTCATTTCGTGACAGCTCCTTTTCGTATTTCGTGAGGTTGGATTTCGTGATACTCCCGGCGGGATGCCGGGGCAGATGGGGCGGGGCTGCTTTACGGTGCTTGCCCTGCCAGAGTGTCCGTTTTCGTTATGCGTTCAGCTGTAAGAAAGTGGATTTCGTGGGGATCAGGTGCCGGGTGAGGGTGTCGGTGTAGCTTTCCTCGCCCTCGAAGCTGTCCACCACCTTCCGATCAGCGGCGGGCATATCGTGATAGCTCTTTTTGCCGTAGGACGGGGGCAGCCAACCCTTTTTCTGGCTGGCGTAGAGGTTGAAGGACTTCAAAACGTCCTCGTTTGTGAACTCGATGTGGCAGGTGCCCTTTTTGTAAAACGTGGCGGTGAAGTAGTGAAGCTGGATCTTCTGGCTCTGCCCGGCCTGCTCTGCGGCTTTCAGGGCTGCCCGGAGTTCGTCGCCGTTGTACTTCTGGCCGTTGGTGTCCAGGTAGTGCAGCACCCGCTCGATCTGAGAAAGTGCGCTTTCCACGCGCCACGACGGTTCAAACCTGCCGGACCAGTCACTAAAGGCACAGCAGCGGAAAATGACCTTTTTGCCGATCTTGTAAGCCGAATTAGTACACCAGCCGTTGTAATAGTGGATGTTCTTTGAATACTCGGAGCAGTAGTGAAGGTTTGTCCAGTTGTCGAACAGCCCGATTATTTCATCTTCGATGCCCTGCACGATGTTGGCGGACATTTCTTCCCGAACGGTCAAGATGTTATAAGTGCTGAAATCGTAGTCGGAAAGCTCGGCGATTCGTGAACGGTATTCGTTCTGCATATCGTTGGTGAGGTTGTCCCGGATTTGCGGCAGGTCAAACAGCTTTTCCCAGTACAGGGCGCGCAGGCGGCGGATCGCCTGGTTATAGTCCCGGTTGAATGCAAGCACTTCGCTTTCATTGTCGTCTGCCGTGGCAGAGGAAAACAGGGATTTAATCCCGTTGTATTCCTCGAAGATTCGGCGGATGCCCTCAGCTGCGGCGTTGTACCGCTCAATGGCTGCCGTGATGGGGTCCGCAGATACCAGCGCGGCAAGTTCGGGATCGGTCTTTAGGCGTTCCGTGGTTTCGTGCTGCAATTCCAGGCGGATTTTGCTTACTGGCTCCCGCTCGGGGATGTCCACCGACACAAGCGCAACCTCGACCCGGGCGGCGCGGCGGGCGTTTTTGAAAGCGTCCGGGATGTACTTCACTGTGGCGTTGAGCTTTTCCAGCTGTGCCGCAAGCTCTTTTCGTTCGTTGGTGCAGGGGTTGCGGATCGTCTCCGCGTTGAGCAGACAGCGGATTTTGCCGCCGTCCTTCATCACGTCCAAGGCTTTGAGCAGGTGGGCAGCCCCGGCGGAAAAAGGCGGGTTCATCACGATTGCCGCATACTTCTTGCAGGGGCGGAACGTGAGAAAATCGTCATGCACCACGCGGAAATCGTCTTTCTTGAGCTTCGCCCGGAAATCACTGGAAAGCTCGATGCAGTCAAGATCAACCTTTTCCAGCCTGTCCAGATACTCCCGGCGGACCTTTCCCGTTTTGGGATCGTGGTAAATGCCGCTCGTGGTGTGAATCTGGCGGGCAAGTGCCCCATCACCGGCGGACGGTTCCAGCACGGGACTGGGGAAGCGGCGGAAGCCGTGGATTTCGGTTTCCAGGCTGTGGACCATCTCCCATGCCAGATTGTCCGGCGTGGGGTAGAAGTCCAGGGCATCGTTTGGCGTTGTCATGGTGGTAAACCTCTTTTCGTATTTCGTGATAGCCCCGGCAGGGCGATGGGGCGGGGTCGCTTTGCGGTGCGGCCCTGCTGAGGTGTCCGGCGGGGGTTCAAGCGGTGTACAGGTAGCCGCGGCGGGCGCAGATGATGGTGAGGCGGGCGGCGTCAATCTGTGGTTGGAGTTCCGCGGCCTTGCAGGGGCTGAGCCGAATTTCGGTGCGCAGGGTCTGGATTTTCCACACGGCGGGAAGCTCCACGTTGATCTGCTCGAAGATGTTGTTAAACTTTTTCATGGTTCGTTCTCCTTTTCGTTCAGGCCACGGCATCCGCGGCGATGTAGTTGTATGGAATCTCGTCGGCAACTCCGGCGGCGGTGTCCCGGTCGGCGTGGCCGATGGGCACCAACTCGCCGGTCTGACGGTCGGCATGGTAAAACGTGACCTGCCAGCCGCCCGGGGTGCGGGTGCTGGGAGCTACGATGATCTGCCGCCCTGGGGCGATGTACCGGGTGACGGTGTACCGCTTGACCTGTTCGCAGATGGCGGCGATCCGGGCGGCTTGCGTGGTGGCAAACTCGCAGGTGTCGCAGATGTCCAGGTCTAACAGTTCGTCCGGGTCGCCGGTGACGATGGGCAGCGGGTCGAGCTTAATTTTGTGCATGGTGTTCATCTCCTTTTCGTGGTATGCCCCCGGCGGGCTGCCGGTGGGAAGTGGGGCGGGGTTGCTTTCATCGGTGCAGCCCTGCCAAAGTATCCGGGGCGGTTTCGTGTCATGCCAGCAGGCCGGCGGCAATGCTTGCAAAATCAAGCTGCTGCACAGCGGCGGGGGCATTCTCAGCTTCCGCAACGTCTTTTCGTGCCTTGCGCCATGCGCTGAGGGCTTCGGCCTGCGCCTTGCGGTCCGTTTCGGGCACGGCCAGGAAAGCGGCCTTTGCCTTGCGTTCCGTCTGCTTGAGGGCAGCGACGTTGCTCTTGGGTTTCGTGGTGGTGCGCTTGGCGGGCTTCTTGGGCAGCGGATCGACGTGGACCAGTTCCGGCAGTTCGTGGCGTTCTTCAATGACGACGGGCGCAGGAGCCGGGGCGGGTGCGGGCTGTTTCGGGGCGTTCAGCTTGTCCAGTGCCAGCACAAAGGCGGCGGCTTCCCGGTCACTGCTGATAAAGTCATCCATCTTCTGGATCATCCGATCAACTAGGGCATGGAAAACGGGGTCGTTCTGGCTCTTGTCGTCGAAGACCTTTGCAGCGTTCCGTTCTGCCTTTTCGTCGTCGGGGTCGTCGCTGTTGTAAAGGCGGCTGTACTCTGCCGTGTAGAGGGTATAGAGCTTGTCAAGGTCGATCTTTGCGGCCTTGCGCTCTGCGGCCAGCTTCTTGTTATAGGCCATGATCTCAGCGGTGGACTTAAAACGGGCTTCCGGGGTGGGCTTGCTGTCCTCAACCTGCAGGCAGCTGAACAGGTAGGATTTTGTCGGGTAGTAATGCGGATCGGGGGCGGCTTCCTTGCCTTCGGCCTCTGCCGCTTCTCGCTGGGCCTTGCTGGGCTTCGTGGTGTACTTCCACAAGTAGCAGTCAATCAATGCCTTCTCGTGGAGCTTGACGCTCTTCCCGGCCTTTTTCCAGTAGTCGAAGGTGTGCAGCTCATTGGCTGCAAGAATAATCTCCGCGTCGTGGGTGGTGCCGGGGTGCTGGGTGCCGTCGTCCTCAGTCACGGTGATCTGAGCGGCCAGGGCTTCGATCTGGGCGGCGGTGTGGTGTGCGGTGGCGATGGTGTGCAGGGTGGCGGGGGCCAGCTTTGCGGCCTCGTTCTGGATGATCTGATTATTGCTCATGCCTTTCATGGTACTTGCTCCTTTTCGTGTTGTGGCGGGTGTTCGGGATGATCTCCCGGCGGGCTGCCGGGGTAGTGGGGCGGGGTCGCTTTACGGTGCGGCCCTGCTAAGGTGTCCGGCGGGGGTCAATCGTCGATGGAGCAGCAGCTCCAAAAGGCATCTTCCACGGTGTCGTCGCTGAAATCGTCCGGGGTGCCGTTGGCGTTCACAACCAGCTGGACCCGGTCGAAGATGCGCAGATCGGTTTCGGCATCCACCAGAAAAAACCAGTCGTCGCCGTCCTTCAGGTCGCTGCACCAAACTTGCACCCGGTCGCCGTAGGCGTACAGCCCGCGCACCTCAGCCGGGGCAATGTACCGCCCCAGAGGGCCGACGGTGTAGGGGCAGGCGGCTGCAGCGGTGGGGGCCAGCAGCCCGGCGGCAAGTGCCAGAGCAGCGGCGGCGGTTGCGATCTTCTTTGAAATTCTCATGGTTCAAATCTCCTTTGCTTTTTTCAGTTTTCCCCGGCGGGCTGCCGGGGTAGTGGGGCGGGGCCGCTTTGAGCGGTGCGGCCCCGCTGGGGCATCCGCTTGACTATCACCCCCGATCTGTGGTAAACTGGCTTACAAGATGGACGTTCGGAAATTCATCTCGCAAGCCTGTCACCTGCTCAGTGGGTGGCGGGCTTTCTTTTTGCCCACTGTTCGAGCAGTTCCGCCCAAATCCGCCGCTTGACGGATTCGGGGAGCTTGAAAAAAATTGCGCTCATGTGTCGGTTCTCCTTTCGGCTTACTCGCAACCGTTCCGGCTTGTCGTCCGGCTCGCTTGCTGTGTCTGCATGGTAGCACCGTTGAGGGTTTCTGTCAAGCACTCAACGGTGCTTTCTACGTTTTGCACAAAAAGCACCGTTGAGGATTGTGGAAAATACACAGTTGAATGCCGAGAGCCATTTGGTATAATATAATTAGCTCCCCCATAGGGGAGAGAAAAGAGGGAGAAAATGCCAATCACAGAAGCAAAAAAGCGAAACAACGCAAAATATAACGCAAAGTGCGATGTAATCAACGTGCGCCCGCTAAAACCAGAAGGTGCGGCGATTCGCGCGGCTGCTGAGGCAAGCGGAAAGAGTTTGCAAAAATATATTCTTGAGGCAGTCCGCGCCCGGATGGAGCAAGAGGGGCACGAGTGGCCGGAACACAACACCAAAGCCGGGGAAGAAGGGGGCTAAGGGGGGATAATAGGGCGGCATAGAACCTAGTTCACCGTTACCGATGGGGCGATATGCCGTTAAGTGAAGAATCTGACCCCTTCGCCCGGCGGCATTTTGCCGGATCATCCGGCGGCGAAACTGTGCCGCCCTGGAACGGTGCCAGCGGGACCCGTGCCCGGTGCCCCGTGCGGGTGGATCAGGTGCAGCCGGAACCAGTGCCCGACGGCCCCGGCCCCGATCAGCACCGGGAAGAACCCGCCCCGCCTCGATTAGCAGCAGAAACGAAAAAGCCAGAGCGAACGGCCAACGCCGCCCGCCCTGGCTTTTCTTCTGCCCACGGCCCGCCCCGATCAGCACCGCCGCCGCACCGATCAGCACCGGGAAGGACCGCGCCGCCCACGGTGACGACCTGCCCGATCTGCCCGGCCTGGGCGGTGTCGGCCTGCCCGATGAGCAGCGGACCGCCCGCCCGATCACCTGCCCGGCCTGCTCCTTCCAGCCGGACCCCGCCGCCGCCCTGATGACCCCGCCGCCCTGCTGCCCGCACCCCTGCCAGACCTACCGACAACGCCAGCCGCCAGCCCGCCAAAACCCCGCCGCCAGCCCAACGCCGGAGGGGTCAGATTCTCCACCTAACGGGATATGGCTTTAGGCTTAGGGCTTAGACCTAGAAAGATAGAACTCGCCTTATCTATCCCCCTGCCCCCTTCCTTCTCCGGCCCGGCCTCGGCCCTCTCCGGCACCGCAGCCGCCCCGATGAGGAAGGTACTGCCCCCCGGGGGCGGGGCGAATGCGGGTTCCGAAGCCCCAAAAGTTTTCTAGGTATCAATTTTTTTGAAGGGCTTCCCCCATCCGGCCCGAAAAATAAGGGGGCGGGTCAAAAATTTCAGGGATTTGGGCACCATGGCGGTGGCGTCACCGGGATGGCGGCAGCTGGGCACCATTTTGGCGAGGTCAACAAAATGGTCGGCATGATCCGGCGGCATCAACAAATCATCTCCCGGCGGCGATTTGGTTGACGGCAACAAAATCGGAAAAAACCATCTTGCCGAGGGTGGCAAAATGGCGGCTGTTCACAGAATATTTACAAATGACCCCCTAAAACCCGCCATTTGTGGAAAAAGATGAGACACTATGAGACGTTTTTAGTGGTATAATTGGTACAGTGGATTTATGAAAGAAGCCCCACGGTGGCAGCACCGAGGGGCTTTCATCATATCCGGGTGTGCCGCAGGACCGGCGGCACCACATAGATGCTCTGTCAGGCTTTTGTCTGGCAGGGCATTTTTTATTGCTCAAAAACGGAGGGGTCATAAATGGCAAGGCGAAGCGATGAGCGAGAAGCCACCCGCGCTGAGTACATGGCCCGGAAGGAAAAGGGCGGCGAAGTCAATCTCCGGCAGCTGGCGGATGATCTGCACCTCAAGTACGATACTGTCCGGCGGTGGAAGTCGAAAGACGGGTGGGATACTCCCACCGGCAGGAAGCCCGGCGGACAGCCGGGAAACCAGAACGCCGCGGGCAACTCCGGCGGCGGGGCACCGGCGGGCAACCTGAACGCCGAGAAGGACGGTGCCTATTCCCGAATCTTCTTTGATAAGCTCACCCCGGCGGAACAGGATGCCTTTGACACGGCACCTCGGAACGGCGTGGAAGCCCTGCAGCACGAGATGGGATTGCTCAAACTGCGGGAGTTGAAGATTCTGGAAAAGATCAAAGAGTACGAGGACATGGACCCGGACACGCTGATAACGTCCAGCGTGTTGGATATGCGTGTGCCGGGCAAGACCGGGAAGGGTGGCAAGAAGGAAGACGGCAAGGTGCAGACCATGGGAATGTACAGCCGTGATACTCCATTTGCCCGCATTCTGAAATTGCAGGATGCCTTGTACAAGACCCAGGGCCGCATTGCCGCTGTTGCCGGTGCGCTGCGGGCGGCGGAAGAAGCCGACCGCCGCATGGAGCTGGAACGCCAGCGGTTAGAGCTGCTGCGGATCAGAGCAACGGGCGAAGTGCCGGAGGGCGGTGACGAAGATGACTCTATACACCAGTAAAGCCGTGGCGGAAGTGCTGGGCGTAACGGAACGCCGGGTGCGGGAGCTGCGGGACGAGGGTGTGCTGTCTGAGGAACGGCCCGGCATCTTCAACATGAAAACCGTCGTCAAACAGTATCTCGCCTATAAGATCGGTGACAAGGACGATTCATCCCGTCTCACGGCTGCCCGGGCGGATCGGGAAGAGACCCGGGGCAAGATCGAGAAAATGAAGATGGAGGAAGCCAAAGGCGACCTGCACCGCACCGAAGATGTGGAGCGGGGTCTGAAAGCGATCTTTGCCAATTTCAAGAACCGTCTGGAAACCATCCCGACCAAGTACGCCAAGACCATGGCACAGCTCACAGACCCGGTGGAGGCTCACGACATCCTGCAAAAAGCCATTCAGGAAGCCCTTGTGGAATTGAGCGACCCCGATATTGCACTGGCTGCGCCAGCGGTGGAGGAATCCGAAGATGAGCAGGAAGAATAAATGCCGGGGCTGCGTCTGGGGCACCCGGCTGAACGAGATCATAGCGTTCTGCCCATTTGAGCACTGTATCAAGAAAGGCGGAAGCAAACATGGCGATGATCCATCTGGAACCGCAGACATTGGAGATGTTCAGCCGGGCACTGGACGGGCTGAAACCGCCCCCGAACCTGTCACTGAGCCAGTGGGCAGATAAATACAGAAAGCTCTCTGCTGAGGCTTCTGCCTCGCAAGGACAGTGGAACACGGACGCTGCGCCGTTCCAGCGGGAGATCATGGATGCTATCGGAGACGTTCACATCCGCAAAGTGGTTGCCATGATGTGCGCGCAGGCCGGGAAGACCGAGGGTCTGATCCTGAACACCATCGGTTTTTACATGAGCTACCACCCGGCATCAATCATGGTGATGCAGCCCACGGTGAATCTGGGCGAGTCCTTCTCGAAAGACCGCCTGACCCCGATGCTGCGAGATACGCCGGCACTCCGGGGTCTGGTGAACACCAAGAGCAGATACTCCGGCAACACCATCTCGAAAAAGAATTTCCCCGGCGGAATGCTGGTCATCGTGGGAGCCAATGCCCCCACAGACTTGCGCAGCCGCCCCATCAAAGTGCTGCTGGCAGACGAGGTGGACGCTTACAAGGCCAGCGCGGGCAAAGAGGGCGACCCGGTCATGCTGGCCGAGGAACGCCAGACGACCTTTTGGGACTACAAAACGGTCATGGTTTCCACCCCGACCACAAAAGCTGCCAGCCGCATTCTGGACGAGTTCAACAACTCCACGCAAGAAGAATGGACGGTGCCTTGCCCGAACTGCGGCTTTTATCAGCCGTTCGTGTGGGACAACATGGTGTTCGACAAAGACAAGTGGCCGGACGGCGGTGTGCAGTACCGCTGCGCCGAGTGCGGCTGTCTGGACAACGAATACCGATGGAAGAAAGGTAGCGTAAAGGGCAAGTGGGTGCCGGAGCACCCGGAACGGTCTGTGCGCGGCTTCCACATGAACAAGATGGGGTCCACGCTCTGCGGGTGGGACGAGATCGTGACAAAATTCATTGCTGCCGATCTGGACGCTGCCCGCGGCGATTACGAGAAGATGCAGGTCTTCGTGAACACGAACCTTGGCTTGCCGTGGGAAGAACCGGGCGAAACCGTGGAATCTGCCGCTCTGATCGACCGTCGGGAGTTCTACGAGGCCGAGGTGCCCGACGGCGTGATCTACCTGACCGCCGGTGTCGATACGCAGGACAACCGCTTCGAGATCGAAGTGGTGGGCTGGGGCATCGGCAAAGAAAGCTGGGGTATCCGCTACCAGCGCATTTTTGGTGACTTGAAGCGCGGCCAGATATGGGCCGATCTGGACGAGTTTCTATCTCAGACGTGGAAAAAGAAGGACGGTACAGAGCTGTCCCTCCGCTCTGTCTGCATGGACAGCGGCGGACATTTCCCGGATCAGGTCATTCGGTTCTGCAAAGAGCGGGAAGACCGCCACATCTGGGCAATCAAAGGCCGCGGCGGTATGGATGTTCCGTACATCCGCAACCCGACCAAGAACAACCGGGTCAAAGGTGAGCTGTTCACGCTGGGCGTTGACACCGGCAAGAACCATGTCCTTGCCCGGCTCAAAGTGCTTATCAAGGGGCCGAACTACTGCCACTTCCCGGCGGCAGAAGATGCAGGCTATGACGAGAATTATTTCAAGATGCTGACCGCAGAACATAAAGTGACCCGCTGGAAAGGCGGGCGCAAGGCGGAACGGTGGGAACTGAAGGACCCGGCGCAAAAGCGCAATGAGGCATTCGATGTTCGGAACTATGCGACGGCGGCACTGGAAATCTCGAACCCGCAAGGTCTGGAAGTACCCGGCGAGGAAACCGCCCGCCCTGCAAAGCAGCAGCACCAGTACCGAAGAAGAAGATCGGGAGGAATTTAACCGATGGCAATTATTTCAAAAGAGGTCGCACAGCGACATTTGGAAATGTGGCTGGAAGCGGAAGCAGCTGTTTCCACAGGCCAGAGCTACCAGATCGAGCAGATGCAGCTTACCCGGGCCAACTTAAAACGGATTCAGGAAACTATCATCTTCTGGGAAAACAAGGTGGCCGAGGCAGAACGGGAAGAGCGTGGCCGGGGCAGGAACCGTATGTATCATTTCTCGCCCCATGACGTGTAAGGCGGTGAAACCATGGCAAATATTCTGGATAAAGCAATCGCGGCGATTTACCCCGAAAAGGGGTATCGCCGCGCCGTGGCCCGTACTGCCCTGTCCGTCTTAAACAACGGCACAGGATATGGAAACTATGGTGCATCCCACACATCACGCTCTATGCGAAGCTGGCGCGTCGGCGGCGGCAGCGCAAAGGAAGACATTGAGGACAACCTCGAAATCCTGCGCAAACGGAGCCGGGATGCTTATATGGGCATTCCGCTTGCCACGGGTGCCATCAAGACGCTGCGCACCAATGTGGTGGGCAGCGGGCTGGTGCCAACGCCGCAGGTGGATGCCGACTATCTCCATCTGTCCGAAGAAAAAGCCGACCAGCTGCAGGCGCAGATCGCAAGAGAATTTAGTCTCTGGGCGGACAGCACGGCCTGCGATGCCGGCGGCATGGACAATTTCTGGCGTTTGCAGACCTTGGCGTTTACCAGCTTCCTGATGAACGGAGATGTGTTTGCCGCAGTTCAGTTTCGGGAGCGTCCGCACTGGCCGTATGCGCTGCAGCTGCGCTTGATCGAAGCAGACCAGGTGTGCAGCCCTGACCGCACGGATCGTCTGGCTCCAGGCAAGGTAAACGGCAAGAGCGTGTTTCAGATCGTGCAGGGAGTGGAGACCAACGAGGCGGGAGAAATCGTTGCCTACTGGGTGGCCAATCGGCACCCGTTGGAATACGAAAACCCGGTGCCGCTGCAGTGGACCCGAGTGGAAGCGCATGACCCGGAGACCGGGGAACCGAACATTCTGTGTGTTACACAGAGAGAACGTGCCGGGCAGCGGCGCGGCGTTCCACTGCTGGCTCCCGCGCTGCCCACGTTGAAGCAGATGGGAAGATACACGGACGCAGAGCTTTCCGCTGCAATCGTTTCGTCCTGCGCTACCCTGTTCATCCAGAGAGATGGGCAGAGCGATATGGCTCCCTTCGGAGAAGACCCGCCCGAAAAAGCGAACAACCCGGACACTCCTGCCGATGAGCTGGCAATCAACCTCAGCCCGGCGGCGGTGTTTGACCTTGCCCCAGGCGAAAAGGCAAACCTGATCGACCCGAAGCACCCGACCACCACCTACGACGGCTTTATGATGGCGATGTCAAATCAGGTAGCGACGAGCGTAGAAATCCCGTCGGAGGTGCTGTACAAAAAGTTTTCGTCCAACTACTCCGCCAGCCGCGGAGCATTGAACGAGTTCTGGCGCACCTGCGGAACGCTGCGGGACAGCTTTGCAGACGATTTCTGCCAGCCGACCTACGAAAAGTGGTTTGCCGAGGCGGTGGCCCGCGGGCGTATCAATGCCCCGGGATTCTTTGATGATCCGGCGGTGGCGAAAGCCTACATGGGCTGCACATGGAATGGTCCGGCCAGAACCAACTTGGACGCAAAGAAAGAAATCGAAGCAGCGATCCTGCGTATGGACAAGGGCATCAGCACTGCCGAGCAGGAAACGGCGCAGATGACCGGCGGAAGCTGGCGGGCAAATATGCGCCAGCGCAAGTCCGAAATGGAGAAAATAAAGGAGGTAGGGTGCGATGGGCAAACCCAGTTCCAAGATGACCCCGAAGACGACAAATAACAAGTTCTGGAAGTTCTGCAATCTGGCTGACAGTCAGAAAGCGGAGCTTTTTCTTTACGGCGACATTTCCGAAACAAGCTGGTGGGGCGATGAAGTCACCCCGAAACAGTTTGCGGACGATCTCGCCGCTCTGGGCGATGTGACCGAAATCACCGTGTACATCAACTCCGGCGGCGGTGACGTGTTTGCGGCTCAGGCCATTGGCAATCAGCTGGAACGCAATGCTGCCACTGTGACCGCCCACATCGACGGCCTGTGCGCCAGTGCAGCCACTATCGTTGCCTGCCACGCCGACAAGGTGGTGGCAGCAGCGGACAGCACCTACATGGTTCACCCGGTGAGTATGGGAATCTGTGGCTACCTGACGGCGGCTGAGATGCGGGATTATCTGAAAGCATTGGACACTACCAGAGAGAGCATTGTCTCCCTGTACGCCAAGAAGACCGGCCACGATGCAGACGAGTGCGCAAAGTGGATGGATGAAACAAACTGGTGGACGGCAGATGAAGCCAAGGAAAAAGGCTTTGTGGACGAGGTGGACGACGCTGAGGAAGACACTACGGTGGAGGATCACAACGGCGTCCTGTTCGTCAACGGCGTCGGCACCCACCTGCCTTTCAACGAGGCACCCGAATTTGTCAGAAACCGGGCAAAGGCAAAAAAGTCTGTCGCCCGGCCTGAAAATAAAACCCCGGCGGAACTGCCGGGACACAACGACCATGGGGAGGTAAAAGACATGGAAATCAAGACCGTTGATGATCTCCGCAAGGCGTACCCCGATATGGTGGCACAGATCGAGAATGACGCTGCCACTGCCGAGCGTACCCGCATCAAGGAAATCGAGGACAGCACCCTTCCCGGTGCTGAGGACGAGGCAAACGAGGCAAAGTTTGTGAAACCTGTGGATTCTGCGGCATTTGCCAAGGCGGTAATCGCCAACATGAAGGCAAAGCAGAACGCTCAGGGCAAGGACTATCTGGACAAGGCGAAGAAGTCTGCCCAGAACTCCGGCGCAAACGACATCCAGAATCCGCCCCCTGCGGACCCGAAGCCGGAAGACGCACAGGAAAAGGGCCTGATGAACGCAATCCACAAGATGAACGGTGTGAAGTAAGGAGGAAAAGGCTATGAGCATGGATCTGGAAAGAAAGACCTATTCCACCGCCCCGGAGCATTTCATTGCCGGCACGAACATCGGCATCGCCAAGGCCACCAAAAAGGCCAGCGCAGCAGTTGAGGCACACGCCCCGGTGCTGCTGGCCGATGGCAAGGTGAAGCCCATCGCCAAGGTGGACGGCAGCAATCCGCTGTCCGTTACTGGACTGTACGGCATCACCGCAGACAGTGCGGCGGCAAACGAGGAAGTGCCCATCTATCTGACGGGTGAGTTTTTCGCTGACGGTCTGGCACTGCCGGAGGGCGTGAAAGCAGCAGACGTGGAAGTTGCCCTGCGCAATCTGGGCATCTTCCTGAAGTGATAGGAGGTAACAACTATGGCTAACGAAATCAGCATCTATGAGCCTCGGTGTCTGGCCGAGGTCGTGCGCACCACTCCCCCGGTGCGCACTTTTTTCCTGGACAACTATTTCACCAACATCAAGACCTTTGCCACCAAGAGCGTGGACATCGACGTTGTGAAGGGCGACCGCCGCATGGCCTCCTTCGTGCATCCTCTGGTCGGCGGCCAGGTGCTCAAGAATGAGGGCTATCAGACCGAGAGCTTTACTCCGCCCCTGATTAACCCTCTGACTGTCACCACCGCAAACGATGCCCTGGAGCGTATGCCCGGTGAGGACCTGTATTCCGGCATGACCCCCGAAGAACGCGCCGCCAAGCAGCTGATCGAGGACTACCAGCGTCTGAACGATGCTGCTACCCGCCGCGAAGAGTGGATGGCAGTGCGCACCATCATGGACGGCCAGATTCCTGTTGTCGGACCCGGCGTGAACAAGGTGATCGACTTCGGCTTTACCAACAAGGTGAAGCTGGACGGCACGAAGAAATGGGGTGCATCTGCCGCCAAGCCTCTGGATAATCTGGAAGACTGGGTGGATCAGGTGCTGGAAAACGGCTTTGCCAATGTGGATCACGTTGTCATGGGCAAGACTGCCCTGCGCAACTTCCTGGCTGACACCAACGTGCAGAATATGCTGGACAACCGCCGCATCGAACTGGGCATTATCAACCCCAAGGACCTGCCCAATGGCGCGCGCTACATCGGCCATCTGAGCAAGCCCAGTCTGGATATTTACACCTACGGTGAGGTTTATATGGACGACTGGACCGATCCTTCTGCCCCCGTTACCAAGCGGCTGGTGGATGACAACAAAATCGCTCTGCTGCCCTCTAACCCCAACTTCATGCGTGCTTACGGCCTGACTTCCTACATCGACGATACCAAGCGCACCATCACCGCCCAGACCAACCGTCTGCTGCGCACCTATGTGAAGCACGGCCCTGACCGCATGATCCTCGAACTGCAGACCCGCCCGCTGACCATCCCGGACAAGGTGGACAGCTGGCTGGTTGCTGAGGTGTGCTAAGACTATGCTGGATGTGGATGAAGAGTACGGTACACCAAGCGACCCGAAACCGCTGCCGACGTTCAAAGACCGGGTGGCACTGGATGTGCAGAACGTCTTCTTTAACCTGAATGAATTCGCAGAGAAGCGATTTGTGGACGGTAAAGAGATGGTCTGCATCACCCAGCACCCGGGCGTTGGTGAGCGTGCAGCACACTGGGAGGGCGGTGCAAAACAGAGCTTCGACCAAGGTATGTACAAGGCTGATCTGCTCCTGTTCGTCAAACAGGAAGAGTACGGCCCAATGCCGAAGAACGACAAGCTCATAACGCTGGACAAGAAGCGGGATTACAAAATTAAATCCTGCTCCCTGAAAGCTGGCGTGTACCGCATGGAGCTTGAGAGGGTGAGGTAAATGGCGTATTTCAAAACTGGGTACGATGCTTCCACCATGACAGTTTCCGTCAACGATGAGGAAGTTTACCAGGCACTCGGCGTTCTGGCAGATAAGGCTCCGGCGGCGTTGAAGGTGGCGGTCAATACCACCGCACGTCAGACGAGAAAGCTTATGCTGCAGGAAGTCAAGAACCGATACGACCTCAATGCTGCCGGAAAGCGCATGATTGAAGACCTGCGCCAGCGTCAGAAAGCGACCAACCGCCGCCCTGCGGCGATCCTTGCCATTATGAAGAACGATCCCGGCGCATTCCGGGCAGACTTGGGCTATTTCCGAACCAGCCCCACGAAACCCTACATGGGACCGTCTGTCCGCAATGCGCCACCGTTCTTTCAGGCGCACGTCCTGAAAGGCAGCCCGATGATAGACCTCGGCGGAACCAGCGCAAAGAGCAAAGGCTTCCTTGTGAAGTTTAAGTCGGGGCACGTCGGCATGGTGCAGCGTCAGCTCGGTGTACCTGCGGATAAGGACTACACGGAGAGCGGAAAGAAACGCTGGAAACCAAACGAGAAGCTGGCAACGCTGTCCAGTCCTTCCGGCTCTGCCATGCACCATACCGTGTGGGAGATGCAGGAGCAGACGGTGGAGCAGATGCTGCAGCAGAACACGGAACGCCGTGTGCGGCAGCTGATCGCCAATGCCAAGAGAAAGGGCGTGATCTGATATGGCGGAGAAAATCGCTGGCTATACCAGCGAGATGTGCCAGCAGGCTATGATCGACGAGCTGAAAGAACTGTTTCGGGATATGAAGTTCAACGGGCAGGAAAGCCCGAAGTCCTTGCAGGTCTTCAAGCAGTTTCTGCCGATCCAGACCGATGACGACGATGATGTGGACACAAACGATTCCATGTACCCCTGCATCATCGTGATTGAGACCAGCGGCGAGCAGAACAATGAGCAGGACCCGCAGCTTGTGCTGATCCAGCTCGTGATCTGCTGCTATGACCGCGGGATAGACCGACAGGGGTATGTAGATACCGTGAACATCAAGGAAGCAATCATGCAGCACTTCAAGCGCAAGCCTGTCTTTGGCGGTGCGTTTGAAGTGGCGTATCCTCGCAAGTGGGAGCTTTCCGACGATGACATGGATTACTACTACTGGGGAATCGTGAATCTCGTTTGCAAGACCCCCAACGGTCTGAGAAACGAAGAAGTGGAGGCTCTGATATGAGTGACGAAAAGAAAACCGCTGCCGCAGTGGACAAGGCTCCGGCGGTGCAGGCTGTTGCCTACTGCGGCCCGACCATCAAGGGCGTTGCACCGCAGTACACCGTTTTTGTTGACGGCATTCCCGAAAAGCTGGCCGAGATCGCAGAGGAACACCCGGTCGTGAAAGCTCTGATCGTTCCTCGTGAAAAACTCGCAGAGATGCGGGTGAAAGTGGAGCAGAACGGCACCCGGGAGAACCTTCTCTACCAGAACGCCGTTTCTGTGCTGTGATAGGAGGATGAAACAATGGCTACTTCTCATGGCTTTAACCTGACCGAAGCGACCACCAGCATTTCTGCGCCGGTACAGGTAAGCTCCGGCCTGCAGGTTATCGTGGGCACTGCGCCCGTCAACCAGCTGGCAGACCCGGAAGCAGCGGTGAATACCCCGCTGTACCTCGGCACCTACAAGGAGGCTGTGGCTGCTGTGGGTTGGTCTGACGACTTTGCAAAGTACACTCTGTGCGAGGCAATCAGCGCAAACTTTCAGGTGATGGGCACGGCTCCCATTGTCGTTATCAACGTGCTGGACCCCGGGAAGCATACCACCCCTCTGGATGCTACCACCGTTCAGGTCAACGACGGCGTGGCGCAGATTGACAAGACGGGCCTGCTGCTGAAAAAGCTGGTCGTCAAGAAGGACACCACGGCTCTGACCGAGGGAACGGATTACATCGCCACCTTCAATGACGACGGTACTGTGAACATCGCCCTGCTCGACAATGGCAAGGGCAAGGATGCAACCACGCTGAGCGTTTCCGGCTCCATTCTGGACCCGACCAAGGTGACCGCCGCCGACATCGTGGGCGGCGTAAGCACTGCCACCGGGGAGGAAACTGGACTTGAGGTGGTCCGTCAGGTCTACCCGAAGTTTGGCAAGGTGCCCGGTATCCTGCTGGCACCCCGCTTCTCCAAGGACGCACTGGTGTGCGCAGCACTGCAGGCCAAGTGCCGGAAGATCAACGGCGTTTTCAATGCCGTCTGCTACATCGACCTCGATTGCGGCACTTCCGGCGCAAAGAAGTACACCGACGTGGCAGGACAGAAGATGAAGCAGACCGCAACCTCCCGTGAGGCATACGCTCTGTGGCTGTTCTGCAAGGTGGGCGATACTGTGTACAGCGGCAGCACCATGGCGGCGGCGGCCACCGTGTATAACGACGGCCAGAACAACGACTGCCCCAATGCAAGCCCCTCCAACGTCACCGTACCCATCTCTGCCGCCTGTCTGGAAGATGGCACCGAGATGCTGCTGGATCAGGAGCAGGGCACCTTCCTGAACAATCAGGGCATTGCAACCTTTATCCGTTCCGGCAGCGACTTCGTGATCTGGGGCAACGAGACGGCCTGCTACCCGAAGAACACGGACCCCAAGGATATGTTCCTGTGCGTCCGCCGCTTCTTCAACCATGCGTGGACCAGCTTTGTGCTGGACAACATGGGCAAGCTGGACAAGCCCATGAACCCGAAGCGGCTGCAGAGCATCATCGACAGCGAGAACATGAAGGGCAGCACCTACGTCTCCAACGGTGTCTGCGCCAGCTACCGCATGGTGGCCGACACGGAGAAGAACACCGAAGCAGAACTGGTGGCGGGCCACTACCACTTCTGGATGTACTGCACTCCGTTCCCGCCCATGAAGCAGGTCAACAACACGATGGAGTATGAATCTTCCTCCCTCGTGACCGCTCTGAACCTGTAATAGGAGGATATGAACCATGAGCCTGAACATTTCGAGCGATCTCGTCCCGCAGGTCGTTAATAACTATAACGCCTACACCGGGGACGACAAGATGATTGGTCTGGCGGATGAAGTGACTCTGCCCAAGATCAAGAACAAAACCACTACTGTGAACGGCATGGGCATCGGCGGCGACGTTGACAGCCCCGTGCCGGGCCAGTTCGAGAGCATGGAGGCAACGCTGACCTGGAACACCCTGTACAGCTATGCAACCAAAATGCTGCACCCCGGAAAGTCTGTCCAGATCACCCTGCGTGCAGCCATGCAGAACGAGAACAAAAACGGCGGCTATTCCTACAAGGGCCTGCGCATCGTGCTGGGCGGCAAGCCGAAAGAGCTTGACCCCGGCAAGCTGAAGCGGGCATCAACCATGGATAGCTCCACTACGCTGGAAGTGACCCGCTATCTGGTGGAGATTGACGGCGTGACCGTCATTGACATCGACAAGTATGCTGGCAGCTACTATGTGGACGGCGAGGACATCCTTGCAGAAGTGAACGCTCTGATTTAATAAGAGGATGATTTCAGCCGCTCCGTGTGGGGCGGCTGATTTTTCAAGGAAAGGAAACATCGAGATGGGTAATCTTACTGTGAAATTCGCAAAGCCTTATAAGTTCGAGGGTACCGAGTACGACGAAGTGGACCTGTCCGGCATGGACGGTATGACGATCCAGGATATGATCGACATTCAGAAGAAGCTGGCGGGCGAGATCGCAACGCTGGCAGCAGTGGAGGCCACCACCTCTTTTGCGCAGGAAGTGGCAACCAAGGCCAGCGGCAAACCCGTTGAGTTCTTCAAGCTCATGCCCCGTGCAAAGATCAAGCAGGTGCAGACGGCAATCCTGAACAACCTGAACGCGAAAGTCAAGAACGACCCCAAGACCCATGTTGTGAAGTTCGACAACGCCTACACCTACAACGGCAACGGCAAAGAGGACATCAAGGGCAAGGCCTTTGAATCTGTGGACCTTTCCGGCGTAGGTGAGCTGAACACCATGAGCGAATCCATGGCGGAAAACCGCATGGTAGCTGGCGGCTTCTCCCCGGTGAATACTGGCCGCAACTACCTGTACGTCTGCATCATCGCCAGCATGGGCACCGGCTACCCGGAGGATTTCTTCACCGGGCTGCCGCTGTGCGAGGCCGCAAAGCTGCGTGACGCTGTGGACGCTGATTTTTTCGAGTAAAAGGCGGAGCAAAGGCACTGCGAAAAGCAGCGATCCAGCTGTCCATTGCGACGCACTCTAACCTGACGGACTATCTTTCCATGCCAAGGAAGGACTTGATCGAACTGTGCCAGGAGGTGTCAGACGTATGGCGGGAAATGGGGCACTAGACCTCAGTATCCGAATCATGGGCAAGGTTGATCCTTCACTGGCACGAAGCATCAGCCAAGTAAAAGGACTGACCGGCTCTCTGACGGATGGGCTGAAAAGCACAAATTCTCTGGCGGGTACGGTGGCAAAAACACTGGGTGTAGTCGGAAAGGCTGGACTTGCGCTCGGCGCAACGCTGACAGGCAGCGTATTGGTTGGTGTGAAGCAGGTCACAAACGAGGCGGCAAAGTTGGAAGCGCAGATGGCCCCGGTCATGCGCTATGTGGATGGTCTGGCAGATGCTTCCGGCAAGGCATCCAATGCGATGGCGCAGAATGGAAAGACATTCGCCCAGAACTATGCCGACATGAAGAATTACATCCAAGACTTGAGTACGGAAATTCCCCGTACCACGGAACAGATCACGACCATGAGTGCTGCTCTGGGACAGTCTGGCAAGGATGTAACGGAGCAGCTGCAAAGCGGTATTCTGCGTGATACGGCTGTTGCCGCCACCGCTATGGATTTGGATGACCAGACTGCTGGCGACTACATGGCAAAGTGGGAGGTTGCTTTCACCAAGAGAGACGCTGAGGGCAACAAGACCAACTATAGCCATGATGATGTTATGCGCCTGATGAACCAGATCAACTATCTGGGTGCCAATAACGCTACCACGGCGGCAGAGATTGCGTCCAGCGTGAACAAGTCGGCTTCCATCGGCCAGCTGGCTGGCGTTGATCCTTCGACCACGGCGGCCATTGCGACGGCGATGCAGGCAACAGGCGTTGACACGGAACGCACGGGCACCACGATTTCCAGAATCTATACCAACATCTCCAAGGGAAGCAGCGCAACCAAAGCCCAACAGGAAATGTGGGGGGAACTGGGATTCACGGCCACGGGCATTGCATCCTCCATGCAGAAAGACGGAACTGGAACCTTGATGAAGGTCTTCGGAGCCATCAACCAACTGCCGGACGAACGGAAAATTGCCGCACTGAATACGCTGTTTAACCAGTGGGCGGTTGAAGGCAGCGCAAAGGTTACAAACAACCTTGACCTGCTGATGAAAACGCTGTCCGAAGTGAGCGATGAATCTGCATACTCCGGCAGTATGGAGCGAGAGTTTGCCATCAACACGGGAACGGAAGAAAGCCTGCGCACCATGCGGGATAACGCCAAGACGGTGTTGATGCAGGACCTCGGCGATTCTTTCCTGCCGGCGCAGAAAGAATTGACCCGGTTGCAGCTGGACATCTACAAGGGCATCGACGAAAACTTGCCCGACCTGTCAAATCTGGCAAACTCCATCCTGCCGCTGCTGCGCACGGCGGTTGAGGGCATCGGGGCGGCAGCACAGTGGGCATTGCCGTGGATTCAGAAGGGCATTGACTATCTTGCGAACAACGGCCCGCAAGCGGCGGGTGCCATTGCTGCAATTATTGCAGCGTTTGGAGCTATGAGCATGGCTCCTGCTGCATATAGCGCAGGAAGTACCGCACTGAGTGTGGTGAAAAACCTGACGATCGGCGGCAAGGCCAGCGGCGCACCCGGCGGACGATTCGGCGGAATCACCGTCGGCAACCTGATGGGGCTGCTCAGTCCGACCAGCCTTTTCCAGAACACCGTTTCCGGCGGAAAGGGGCTGTGGAGCAACCGGGAAAATATCCTGCGATCTGCAAAAATGGGCGCATGGATGGCAAACAGCTCTGGACAGGGCGGCATTGCCGGACGGTTGAGTTCTTTGGCAGGCGGCGTGATCGGTGCTTTGAACTCAGATGCGTTGACGAGCGGGAAGAAGAAGCCGATGCAGGCTGTTGCTGGGAAAATCTTCGGGGCGACTGGTTACATCAACAACGTGGCGAACATTCCGACCAATGCGGTGAACGCCATGATCGCAGCGGCGAACCCGGCGGGCACGGCGACGGCAACTATCGGAAATGTCCTTGGTGCTGGCGCAAAGGCTGTCTTTGGAAAAGGTGGCCTGAACCTGACGGGCGGCATTGGTGCCGTGGCTGGAAAGCTGGGCGGTGGCTTTATGTCACTGCTTGGAACTTTCGGCCCGGCGATTACGAGCCTTGGAACCATGGTGGCAGTGGTCTCTCTGCTGGGAGATCACTTTGAAGACATTCGGAACATCGTCGGCCAGATATTTGGCGAGGGCGGGCTTGCTGCCTTTGATGCGTTCACCGGGAAAATCTCTGGCATTGGAGACACAATCAAGCAGGTCTTCGGCCAGCTCACCACCCCGGAAGGGCTGCAGAGCATCCAGCAGAAATTGTCTGGCTTCAACATCGGCGGCCTGAATCTGGGCGACGTGTTCTCGGCGGCAAGGCCCGCTATCCAGACGGTCATGCCGCTGATCCAGTCCTTTGCCGGGGTGTTCGGCCAAATCGTAGACCTTGGCGTGAACCACATCAAACCGCTGTTGGTTGAGGTGTTCGGCTTTGTTGTGAACCAGGGCATCCCGGCGGTCATGCCGCTGCTTTCTACCGTCGTCAGTCTGGTGGGCACAGTTCTTGCGAATGCCATCAAGACGGTAATTGACGTGATCGGTAAGCTGCTGCCGGTGGCGGAGCCTGTGGTACTGGGCATCATCGGGCTGGTGAAGGGCATTGTCGGCGTTGTGGTGAACGTGGTGAACGCAATCATCCGCACACTGAACAAGATCAACTTCACGGTTCCCGATTGGGTGCCCGCTCTGGGCGGAAAGCAGTTCGGCTTCAACCTGACCGAAGTAACCCTGCCAAAGTTTGCAGACGGCGGCTTTACCAATGGGCCGTCTCTGGCTGGTGAGGCGGGAACCGAGGCCATTATCAGCTTCCGCCGCTCTCAGCGTGAGCAGAACATCGACACATGGATGCAGGCCGGCAAGATGCTGGGCGTTCCCATTGCATCGGCTATGATCCAAGGCTCTGACTTCGGTGTGGCGTTCCGGCGCACGACGGAATTTGCCAACTATGCGGCGGATAAACTGGAAGGCGCAGCGGCATCGGGCAATGCAACAGCGCAGAAGGTGCTGGATAATTCCAGAGTGCAGCAGGCACTGAGCCTTGTCCGCAGGGCGGACGTGGCGCAGGCGCAGCTTGAGCGGCTGTCCAATCTGGATAACTACGACCTGAGCAATGTAACCCTGTTCCCGACGGCGGGTGATCCTGAGCTGACAAGGCAGAATCTTGCCATGATGGAGAACCTGCAGAACCGCCAACGGGAAGTGAGCGTACCGAACATCGGTGACTCTGGCTCTTCCGGGCAGGGCGAAAGCTCCGGCGGCGGTGGCTACCAGAGAAGCTACACCAGTTCCAACGGCAACACATACGTTTACGCTCCGAACTTTGTGATCTACGGCAGCATGGATGCAAACGACCTGCGGTCTCTGCAGGATGAGGGATACGAGAAGTTCTGCGAGTATGTGGAACGGTACGAACGTGAAAAGAGGCGCACGCAATATGGCACTTGATTACACAACGAAGTCCGGCGACACATGGGACCAGATCGCCTACAACGTGTATGGCAGCGAGCTGAAAACCGACTGGCTGATGCAGGCAAATCCTAAGTATATCGAGATTACCCGGTTCGATTCCGGGACGGTGCTGTCAACACCAGACCTCCCCGCCGAAAAGAGCGGCACCCTGCCGCCATGGAAAGCAGGTGCCTGATATGTTGTTGACAGCAGCGAGACCCAAAGGAAGACAGGCCACGATCCTGCTGAAATATCAGAACAAGGATATTTCAGCAGAGATCGCCCCTGACATTGAAAGTTTTCGATATACGGATGTGGCTGCATCTCAGAGCGACAGCGTGAGCATCACGGTAAACGCCAGAGCCGAGAAGTGGAAAAACGACTGGATGCCGGAGAAGGGCGTGAAACTCTACCCAACCATTGCCGTCAAGAACTGGAACATCGGCGGCGTCGGCAGCGGCTACCGGGATTACAGTGCCGAGTGCGGTGCTTTTGTGCTGGACGATCTGAGCTTTTCCAGCACCCCGGATACGCTGACGATGGGCGGCGTGGCAAAGCCGAACGACACCGGCTTCAGCGAACGAAACCGCACCTTCACATGGAAGAAAACCAGCGTGAAGAAGATTGCGGAGGAAATCGCCGGACGGTACGGGCTGGAATTGAAGTTCGACGGCGACGACCACGACATTGATGCAAAGGAGCAGGATGCCACTGACAGTGCGTTCCTGCAAGACCTCTGCGATACCTATGCGCTGGTTATCAAGGTGTACACGGAAAAGCTATGGGTGTATGACCGGGAAAAGTATAAGGCCAAGGATGCCGTATGGACGGTATACGAGGTAGCACCCATTGCAGACCCAACCGCTCTGTGCGTGGAAGAGGGCAGCTTTAAGTGGAGCACGAAGCTGACCGGGACATACACGGGCGGCGTGTACACCTACACCAACAAGCAAAAGAAGATCGACATCAACGTCAAGGTTGGCACTGAGGAACGGCAGTTGAAGCTATCCGGCAAGGTAAGCAGCGAGGCGGATGCAAAAGCCCGGTTGATTGCAAAGCTGAAAAACGCCAACCACGGTGCAACGACAATCAGCTTTACCGTTCCGGGCTACCCGGTGGGAGCGTCTGCCCAGTGCATCAATGTGGTGGGTTTTGGGAAAATGGCCGGAAAATACTTCATCGACGAGATGGAGCACAGCTATTCTCCCTCCGGCGGCTACAAAACGCAAATCAAGGCCAGCAAGGTAGAACAGGAGGAATTTGCATGAGTGAGTTCAGAATCGGCTATGTGAGTTCCATCGACTACGAGAACGGTTTGTGCGAAATCCACTACCCGGATCGGGACGATACCGTGACCGAGAAAGTGCCGTTCATTTCCAATCGGGAATACCGTATGCCGGAGGTGGAAGACCTCGTGGCGGTTCTGCACCCGGGAGACAGCCCGGAAGACGCTGTCGTGCTGGGTACGATCTGGAACGAAAAAATCAAACCGGCAGAGGGCAAAAAAGGAACCTACCGCAAGGAGTATTCCAACAAGAATGGACAGGCATACCGAAAGTTCGATGCAGACGCAAAGGAACTGACGGATAAGGTGAAGGGAAAGAAAATCCTCGAAGCCGAGAGCCTGGAAGTCAAGGTGGGCGGTGCAACGGTAACGGTGGGCAAAAGCGGGGCGGTTACGATCAACTCCCCGGCGGGGATCACCATCAAGGCCGCGGGAACCATGGAACTGTCCGCCAGCACCATCACGGCCAGTGCGGGAACGGTGAACATCACCGGCGGTGGCGGCGATGTGGTGGTGTCCGGCAAGTCCTTGGTGAACCACACGCACAAGGATAGCCTCTCCGGCGGCACTACTCCGCCCGTGTAAGGAGGTTCTGATATGTATGTGGGAATTTTCGGAGACGTGATATTCTCCGTGGGACACCTGCGGACGCTGACGCTCTCCAACTTCAAGGGGACTTCCGGCGCAAAGTGGGTGGACCATGAAGTGATCGGCGGGAAAGCAAAGTCGGAGTACATTGCTCCAAAGCTCATGGAGTACACCTGCGACATTCTTCTTGATGCCGACCACGGCGTGAATCCGAGGAAGATGCTGAATCGGTTGAAGCAGATGACGGAAAACGGAGAAGTCCATTATTTCATCATCGGCTTTGCCCCGTTGTCAAAAAACAGGTTCACCATTACCAGCATGAGCGACAGCTGGGGTGCTGTGATAAAGCATGGACTGCTGGTGCAGTGCAAGGTGAGCCTGACGATAAAGGAGTATGTGGGATGATCGACATCAGCAGCACAGTGCTTGCCCTGTCCGAAGACGGTGCAGCGCAGGAGGAAGTACAAGATGTTGCCCGGTGCTTGCGCACGCTGTACTCAACCCCTCTTGGCAGTCAGGAGGGAGACCGAAGCCTTGGCATTGACCAAGGAATTTTTCTTGATAAGCCCATGGAAGTGGCAAAGGCCCTGTATGTGCGGGAGGTGACGGAACGCACGGCAGAATTTGAACCCCGGGCACAGGTGGTTCGAGTTGACTGGCTGGAAAGCAAGCTGAAACAGGGCGAAGTGATCCCGAAGGTGGTGTACGAGCTTGTCTAAAATCAAAGAGTTTGAAAACATTCCCGAGATCGACATTGACGGGGCGGAAACGCTGGAAGAAGCGGTCGAGGACTGCAAAGCCCTATATGCAAAGTTCGACAAGGAGCTTGACGGAACGGAAAGCACCCCGTTGGCGCGATGCAATGAGGCGCGGCTTCTCCTGCTGACGCTGGCGCACCGCTCCCACCATGTGATCGAGTACGCGACGGCAGCCCTGAAAGCGCAGCTGCTCCCCACCAGCACAGGCGCCAATCTGGACAACGTGGCTGCTCTGGTGGGCACGGAACGGCTGCAGGCTGGATGCGCCACGACGGTGCTGCGGTTTACCCTGTCCGCTGAAAGAACCAGCGTCACCAGCATCCCGGAGGGGGTGCAGGTGCGCACGGCAGACAAACGGTACTTCTACACGTCGGAGTATGCAGAGATTCCGGCTGGCGAGCTGACGGTGGACGTTCCGGCGGTGGCGGCGGATGCAGGTGCAGACAGCACCGGCATTGCGGCTGGCGAGGTCAACGTGCTGGTAGATCCGATCCCGTATGTTGCATCTGTGGCGAACACGTCCGCTACCAGCGGAGGCACTGAAACGGAAAGCGACGATTCCCTCACCGAGCGGGCATATCTCGCCCCGTCCAACACGTCGGTAGCCGGGCCGCCAGATCTGTATGAGTATTTTACCAAGAGCTGGCGCAGCGATATTTCGGATACGAAGATCATCTGCGAGGATGGCTATACCATTTACATCTATTTCCTGCTGGCGAATGGACGCCTGCCCACCGCGGAGGAATGCCGGGAGCTGGAACGATACTTTGCAGAGGTAAAGAAGCCGATGGGTGATCTGGTGGTAGGAACGCCCCCGGCGGAAGTGCCGTACAACATCGACCTGACCTATTACATTGCATCCAGCAATACGAAGAACGCTTCCACGATCCAGGCAAATGTGAAGCAGGCCGTGGAGGGCTACCAGGCATGGCAGAGGAAGATCGGCAGGGATATTGACCCGGCAGAGCTTATCATGCGTGTCCGGGAGGCGGGAGCCAAACGCCCGCACCTGACGGCCCCGGTGGATACAAAAGTATCTGAAATCCAAGTGGCGAAGATGACAAGCTGCAACATCGTCTATGGAGGAATCGAAGATGATTAAACTCCAAGATACGGGCCTGATCGAGGGCCTGCCACCCGGAATTGCAGAGCAGCATTGGGTAAAGGTGCTGGATGCTGTGTTTCGAGAACGGCAAAAGAAGGAGCTGGAAGCGGTCCGCAAAGTCTTTGTCTACACGGCTATTGATTCAGCCCCGGAGAATATTCTGGATATTCTGGCGGTACAGTTCAAGGTGGACTGGTACAGGGATGATTACCCCATCGAAACCAAGCGCAGGGTTATCAAGACGGCCATGGAGGTGCGGCGGTACTGCGGCACCGAGTGGGCAGTGAGACAGGCAATCTCCGCAATCTATCCGAACTCGGAGATCGTGGAGTGGTACGACTACAACGGCACACCGGGACACTGGCGGCTCCGAGTGAATATCACAGAGAATGCCGACATTGCCTATTACACCATCAAGAGGATGGAAAGCCTGCTGGGGTATGCAAAACGCTGCACTGCACATTTGGAGCGGATATTATATACCGCAGCGCCTAAGGAAAAGGCAACTGCCTATATCGCCGCCGCTCCCTGCGGCACCTTCATCTCCGTCACCGCAAAAGTGCGTGGAAAGATAAAGCCTCAGAGCGGGATCGCCACGGCATTTGCCGCAGTCGCCCCGGCTGGAACCCGAACAGAAACAACGATCATAGTCAGAAGAATGGAGGAAAAGCCAAATGAGCTGGAATAACTCAGTTTACACTACCCTTGGCACGGCCATGCTTTCCGAAGCTTTGTCCGGTAAGGGCATGAACTTCACCCGCGCTGTAAGCGGCGCAGGCACGATGGCCGCAGCAGAACTGAGCAATGCAACGGCAGTGACCGATCAGCGCCAGACGCTTGCCATCGCAAGCATCAAGGAAACTGGTGAAGATGAGGATGCCGTCCGCACCATCAAAATCCAGATCACCAATGCCGGGCTGGCGCAGGGCTATGTGATGCACCAGATCGGCATCTATGCGGAGTTGGTTGGCAGCGACAGCGACGCCTTGGCAGTTATCTTGCAGGATGAACGCGGAATCGAGATCCCGTCCGAAACAGAAAACGCTGATTTCGTCATGGAGTTTTACGCCATGCTTGCTATCTCTGGTGCGGCGCAGATTGCCATTGCCGCAGATCCGAATGTTGTAGCCACTGAAAAGCGTGTGCGGGAAATGATTTCTGAACACGACAAAGACCCTAACGCCCACGCTGACGTAATCTCCGCCGCCCTGTCCGCAGCCATCAAGAAGCTGGAAGACAGCGGTCAGATTATGGACGAGGTGGCCGCCAAAAAGTTTGTCCACGAAATGCTCGACCAGTATGGAGCGGCCAAAGACATCTCCTTCGAAGACACCTACGAAACGGGAGCGTCTAACCTTCAGGAGGCGCTGGACAAGGTGCTGGGCAACACCTTGCCGAAGCTCACGGTCGAAACGGTCTCTGGCAGCTCGCTGACCGTCACGGACGGCCAGAGCACCATCACCGGCACGGCTGACAGCGCAGGAAGCTTTACCGCCACACTGCCCCGGCTGGGCGAGTGGACGGTCACGGCCTCGCTGGCCGGACTGACCACGGATGACACCATCGACGTGGAGACCGTGGGCGGCAAGTACGTGCTGACCCTGCCTTACTTTGCGGCTACGCTTACCGTTCACGCCGCCCCGGATACGGTTGTCACGGCCACCCTGCCCACCGGAAAAGCATATACCGCGACGGCAGACAGCAGCGGCAGCGCTACCGTGCGCATCAAACGGAGCGGCACTTACACGGTACAGGCCGCAAAGGGGGATGCCAAGAGCGATACGGCAAAAGTGGAAATCACGGAAAACGGCGAAGCCTACGCCACTACTGTGCATTTTTGTGTGCTGACCCTGACTGCTCCCGTGGGAAGCGCCTTGACCGCTACCTGCGGCGACAGTACCATGACTGCTACAGTTACCGGTGGCGGAGAAACCGGGACTGTCAAGCTGTACCCTCCGGCCCTTGGCGTATGGAGCATCACTGCCACAAAGGACGACGAGACCACCACCGAAACCGTAGCTGCTACAGCATACAAGGACTATGCTCTTGAGCTTGCCTACGTCCGCATTTATGGCGTTGTCTGGGACAAGACCAGCAAAACGACCCTGTCCCGCACGGATGATGCAGCGCTCTTTGCAGACCCCACCCCGGCACTGAGCGGTAAAGGCGGCAGCAGCCCCTTCGACAACTGCCTGCCGTGGAGCGGCATGGTCAAGGAAACGCGCACCGGCGGCGTGATGGTCAAGATTCCGAAATACTGGTATAAGTGGACGCAGGAAGGCGGCAAGCTCAAGCTCCAGATCGCAGACCGCAAGGTGGCGGGCTTCTGCGTCAGCCCGGCCCATGCCGACCGCGGCGATGGCAAAGGCGAGCGCGATTATGTCTATGTGGGCCGGTACAAGTGCGCATCCGACTACAAGAGCAAGAGCGGCGCAAGCCCCAAGACCAACATCACCCGCGCGTCTTTCCGCAGCGGCATCCATGCGCTGGGCGACACGATCTGGCAGTGGGACTTTGCCATGTTCTGGACGATCCGAATGCTGTATCTGGTCGAGTTCGCCGATTGGGACGGCCAAAAGGTCATCGGCTTCAACTGCGGCAATGGCAGCAACGTGCAGACGATGGGTACGACTGACAGCATGACCTACCATACCGGCACCATGCAGAGCAGCCGAAGCACCTACGGCGTGGGTGTTCAGTATCGCTGGATCGAAGACCCGTGGGGCAATGCACTGGAGTGGTGCGACGGCATCTATTTCAGCGGCAGCAGCGTTTACTGCATCCAGAACCCCGCGAAGTTTTCTGATAACTCCGGCGGCACGAAAATTGGCACCCGCCCCACAAGCGACGGCTATATCAGCGATTGGAGCTTGCCGACTGCTGCTGGCTTTGAGTACGCTCTGTATCCATCTGCCGTAAACGGTAGCGAGACGACCTACATCGCCGATTATTGCGACTACTACAGTAGTGGCGTTGTGCTCTGCGTCGGCGGCAGCTACTACCAGGGCCGCAACCGCGGCCCGTTCTACCTGAACGGCAACTACGCGGCGTCGTACTACAACACCAATATCGGCTCCCGACTCCAAGAACTCCCCTGAGGGGACTGGGGGCCGCAGCCCCCAGAGACCTGACCTCTGGCAGCACCCGCCGGAGTGTCGGAAAGCAAAAACAAACACACCCTGCGCCGCCCAAAAGGCGGCGCGGAATTTTATCGGGATTATCTGCGCCTTGGGGCCGGTTCCTGTTTTTTTGGCTGGCGCCCGCCGATTATTGCAACTACAACAGTAGTGGCGTTGTGCTCTACGTCGGCGGCAACTACAACCAGAACCGCAACCGCGGCCCGTTCTACCTGAACGGCAACTACGCGGCGTCGAACTACAACACCAACATCGGCTCCCGACTCCTTGTTGAAGCAAGAATTTCCGCTTTATTTTGGCGCAGATTTTCGCGCACCGCTCGGTGAAGATTTTGTCATAGGGATATGGGCTAGTAGGCACCCGCTCGAAAACCCGTAAGACAAACAAGGAAAGAAAGAAGGGATGTGCAATGCCCAAACGGGCCAGTCACATCATGGAAAATATTGCGGCAGAGGAAAACGTCCGGCTCGCGATCTTGAATGTGAACGCAGCGCACCACAAGCGCAGCGTTTGCCGCTGGGTGGAGCGCACTCTTGATGAAAGAGTGGCAGAACTCCAGCGGATGGTACAAGACCCGGGATGGACGGCGAACCCGCCGCGCAAGTTCGCGTTTTACGACAAAAGCGCGGGGAAATGGAGGGATGAGGTATGTGAACCGCCTATCTGGCCTGACCAGTATATCCATCACATGATCGTGCAGGCGTTGGAGCCTGTGCTTATGATGGGCATGGATTACTGGTGCTGCGGGAGCATCCCGGGGCGTGGAATAAGCCACGGGATGCGCGGCATCAAGCGATGGCTGCGCGAGGACAAGAAAGGCACACGATATGCAGCAGAGCTGGACATCAAGAGCTTTTACAAGAGCATCCAACCAAAGTATGTCATCCGGTGGCTGGCGCGGAAAATCAAGGACAAGCCTGTCCTGCGCCTGATTTGGGCCGTCATCAAGGACGGTATCAAAATCGGATACTACATCAGCCAGTGGATGGCAAACGCGATGCTGCAACCCCTTGACCACCTTATCCGTGAGAAAACGGAAGTGTCGCATTATATCCGGTATATCGATAACATCACGATTTTTGCCAGCAGCAAGCGCAAGCTGCACCGGGCCGTGAAGGCAATCAGCGAGTGGCTTCATGGCGTGGAGCTGCGGCTGAAAGAAAACTGGCAGGTGTACAAAGTCGATACCCGGATGGTGACGGCGCTCGGCTACCGCTACGACCACGAAAAAGTGCTGCTGCGCAAGCGGAACCTGCTCAGGCTCAAGCGCCAGCTTGCACGAGCCTACAAGCGCATTGACCGTGGGAAGCCGCTGGCTGTGAGTATGGCTGCTGGCCTGCTCTCCCGCATCGGGCAGCTCCGGCACTGCGACTCACAGCGCCTGCGGCGGCGTTTGGTGCGCCCCGGGCTGCTGAAAATCTTGAAAGACGTTGTGCGGAAGCACAGCAGAGAAAGGAGTAAGAAGCAATGGAACAGATCATCCAGTACGATTTCGGTGTGATGTGCCTTAGCGGCATCGAGCGCCAGACTCTCCGCGTCAAGTCCACCGATGGCCCCTGTGACCTTACCCCGGGCCGCTTTTACACCGTGACTGAGCGCTACCCTGATATGACGGTGGAGCACACCTTCCGGGTCGAGCAGGTGCTCAAGGAGGACACCGACCGGGAGGGCAACGCCTACCGCTGGTATGTGTTGGCAGAGCACAGCACCGCCACCGACCGCTCCCCGGCAGCGCTGCTGCTGGGCAGGCAGAACGCGGCCAACCTCGACTATCTGAGCATGATGTCCGGCATCGACCTGCCTGGCGAAGATGAATCCGGAACGGAGGTGACTGACAATGACTGAGCACAGCGCAAAGTTCGACCGGGTGAAACGCTACTACGATAACGGTCTCTGGACTGAGAAGATGGTTCGCAACGCAGCCAAGAACCCCAAGGCTTCCCCGTGGATCACCGAGGCCGAAGCGAAGGAGATTCTGGAGGAGGGCGACAATGGCGTGGGCTGATTTGTGCGAAAGGCTGCTGACCCGGCTGGAAACCAGCGGTGCGGACACCGCCACCGAACGGGCCGAGTTTGGCGTGCTGATGGTGGACTGTTGCATGAGAGGGTGCGGGGCGGACCTGCGCCCGAAAGGAGATGTTGAAGATGGCGATTAAAGCCTATTCCTATGCAAAGGATGGGAGCAAGGCTCTGAGCAAGAACTTCCACGTCCGGGAGTTCAAGTGCAAAGACGGCAGCGACCCGATCTTTATCGATGACGAGCTTGTGGCTCTACTGCAAAAAATCCGGGATCACTTCGGCAAGGCTGTGAACATCAACTCTGCGTTCCGTACTGCGGCGCACAATGCAAAGCAGAAAAAAGCGTCCCATTACAGCCAGCACCTCTACGGAAAGGCCGCAGACATCTGGATCGCTGGTGTATCGGTGGATACGCTGGCCGCATACGTCGAAACCCTGCTTCCCGGCAAGGGAGGCATTGGACGATACTACGCGAACGGTTTTGTCCACGTCGATGTGCGGGAGGTAAAAAGCAGATGGGTGATGTAGCGAAGAATGGAGTTTGCACCATGGTTGGAGTAATCGGCAGTCTGATCGCAAGTCAATTCGGTGGATGGGATGCGGCACTTTCGACGCTGATCCTGTTCATGGCAGTCGATTACATCACGGGGCTTGTGGTCGCCGGGGTTTTCCACGCCAGCCCGAAGAGCAAAGACGGCGCACTGGAATCCCGCGCCGGGTGGAAGGGGCTGTGCCGCAAAGGTGTAACCCTGCTGATCGTGCTGGTGGCCTGCCACCTCGACACGGTGATGGGGTCTAATTTTATCCGGGACGCTACCGTGATCGCGTTCATCGCAAACGAGACGCTGTCCATCATTGAGAATGCTGGCCTGATGGGGGTGCCGATTCCAAAGGCACTGACCGGGGCTATTGAAATCCTGAAACAGAAGTCCGAACAGGACAACATGGAGGGATGAACTATGAGTAACTTCAAAATCTCGACCGCAACTATCGTCCGTACCGCTTGCCTGCTGCTGGCTCTTGCCAATCAGGTGCTTTCTGCGGCGGGTAAGCCCATCATCCCCATTGAAAGCAGCACCGTGGAGCAGCTTGTGACCGCCGGCATCACCACGGTCACCGCCCTGATCGCATGGTGGAACAACAACAGCTTCACGAAAGAGGCGATTCAGGCGGACAATGTGATGGAGACCCTGAAAAAGCAGGTACATTGACCCGCCGCACAGCTGAATAAAGCATAGCGCAACTCCCCACTGGCAGCCCTGACCGGGCAGTTGGTGGGGAGTTTTTTTGCTTGTCTGGAAGTTTTGCACAAAGGAACCGTGCAAAGTGTGGAAAGCTTGCACATTGACAACGACGCACCGTATAATTTACGCTTAAAACGAAAAGAAACGCCAAAAACGAAAGGAGGAAAACGGCGTGCGAGTGTTCAAACATCTGACCATTACAGACCGATTGCGCATCGAGAAGTGGAAAAAGGAAGGGATGAGGACACGAGAGATAGCGGAGAAGCTGAGGGTCAACCCCTCCACGGTGTACCGGGAATTGAAACGAGGAAGCTATGACAGGCTGAACGGAACGACGTGGGAGCTGATCCCGACATACAGCCCGGATATTGCAGAGCAGAAGTACCAGGCACATCTCCGAGAAAAGGGACCGGGCCTCAAAATCGGAAAGGATCACGAGCTGGCTGCTTATATTGAAAATACCATTATAGAAAAGGACTGTTCCCCGGCGGCGGTGTACGGCTATGCAATGGAAGAAGGACGGACGTTCAAGACGCACATTTCCGTCCCGACCGTGTACAGCTACATCAAAAAGGGGGTGTTCCTGAACTTGACACAAAAGGCCCTGCCGCGGCATGGAATCAAAAAGAACGAGTACCAGAAAATCAAAAAGAAGGACCCGGCAAAGGCACCGGCGGGAGAGAGCATCGAAAAACGCCCGGAGGAAGTGAAGACCCGGGAAGAATTTGGACACTGGGAGATGGACACGGTATACTCCGGCAAAAATAAAAGCACTGTTGCGCTGCTGGTACTGACGGAGCGCAAGACCAGAAACGAAAACATCATTCTCATTCCGAATCGCCGCGCAGAAACAACGGTACGGGCACTGGATGCTTTGGAACGGAAGCTGGGAGCAGAGAAGTTTGGTGCTATATATAAGAGCATCACTGTGGATAATGGAACGGAGTTTGCGATGGCGGATGAGATCGAAAAGTCCTGCCTGAGCGACAGCCAGCGAACCAAGGTGTATTACTGCCACCCGTATTCTTCGTGGGAGCGGGGCAGCAATGAAAACGTGAACGGCATGATCCGCCGCCGACACCCAAAGGGCACGGATTTCTCGAAGGTGACAGCGGAAGAAATCGCCGCAACAGAGAACTGGATCAACAACTACCCGAGAAAGATTCATGGGTACAAGAGCGCAGCTACTATGTTCCGCCAATGCCTGCGGGAGCTGGGTTTGACCGCATGAACGACACGAGATGAAAAATCTATCACAGAAAAGTCGATGCCGAAAGGGTGGATAGTAGGTAATACATGGTGAAAGTGAACAGTAAATCGAGGCTGAAAGGCTAAAAACCTGACGGCCTGTTTGTGTTGTGGTAAAATCCACAAAAACAGAGCCGATTTTTTGGCGCATTTAATGCTTTACTTTTCAATGCAAGACAAAGTCTTGATTTTTGATTGACAAAGCCGCTTTCCTGTGCTATTTTTAGAATTACCGAAAAGCACAGATCGGGAAAAGTAACGCATCCGGGACGCTTCCAGAGAACACGGCAGTTGCTGCGAGCCGTGAGCGCCCCCTGCGCGAACGAACACCCAGGAGCTGCAACCTGAACCCCAGTTTTTTGCAAAACTGCCAGTAGGTGCGCCGCTGCGCCCCGCGTTACAAGGGCAGCGCTTTCTTTTTGAGATGAGCGCGTGAGCGACCGGACACTTCCGGTAATTCAGGTGGCACCGCGGACATTACAAGACAGC
>ERZ839767.806-NODE-806-length-52663-cov-9.348179_pt1 | contig 52663 bp, 43 predicted proteins | sample MGYA00519879_ERZ839767 | MGnify/ENA primary metagenome ERZ839767 (study PRJEB31850, sample SAMEA3708852) | human gut metagenome | biome: human gut; feature: human-associated habitat; material: faeces | place: China | collected 2014 ... | reverse complement strand
TGCCGGAACTCTGGGGCGGCTCCGCCGACCTCGGTGGCTCCAACAAGACCGATCTTAAGGGCGCTGCCACCTTCGCTCCTGCCGAGTGCGCCACCAAGCAGTGGCCGGTCTGCAGCCCGTACGGCCGTCAGCTGCACTTCGGCGTGCGCGAGTTCACCATGGGTACCATCACCAACGGCATCCTGCTGGGCTCCCATACCCGTCCGTTCGGTGGCACCTTCTTCATGTTCTCCGACTACGAGCGTTCCGCTGTGCGTCTGGCCGCCCTCATGCAGATTCCGAACCTGTATGTGTGGTCCCACGACTCCGTCGCCGTCGGCGAAGATGGTCCGACCCACCAGCCGGTGGAGCACCTGGCTTCCTTCCGTGCCATCCCGCAGCTTGAGGTCGTCCGCCCGGCCGACGCTTACGAGACCGCCGAAGCCTACCGTTACTTCTTCGAGAAGAAGAACACTCTGCCTGCAGCCATGGTGCTGACCCGCCAGGGCGTTCCGGTTCTTGCCGAAACCGCTGAGAAAGCCAAGGACGGCGTCAAGAAGGGCGCTTACGTGCTTGTCGACACCGAGGGCACCCCTGACGTCATTATCATGGCCACCGGTTCCGAAGTGCAGTGGGCCGTCTCCGCAGCCAAGACCCTGGCTGGTGAAGGCATTAAGGCTCGCGTTGTGTCCGCTCCGTCCCTCGAATGGTTCGAGGAGCAGGACGCCGAGTACAAGGAAGCTGTGCTTCCGGCCTCCGTCAAGGCTCGTGTCTCCGTCGAGGCTGGCGTTGCCATGCCGTGGTACAAGTACCTCGGCTCCTACGGCAAGCCGGTTTCCATCGAGCAGTTCGGTCTGCAGGGCGACGGTGCTCAGAACATGATCGACCTGGGCATCACCGCCGAGCATGTTGTCGAAGCCGCCAAGGCCTCCATTGCGGAAGTCGAAGCCGCCAAGTGATTCGACGGGGAGGGGCATGATGCATGTGCCTCCCCCCTTTTTACCGCACAATAAATAAAGATTTGATCCAAAAAGGTATCAAGGAGAAAAACAATGACTGAAGCAACTCAGCGCACCTCTGACTCCGGTGTCTCGATCTGGCTGGACGATCTGTCCCGCACCCGTATCGAATCCGGCAACCTGCAGGAGCTCATCAAGGACAAGAACGTCGTTGGCGTCACCACCAACCCGTCCATCTTCCAGAAGGCTCTGAGCCAGGTCGGCCCGTACGATGCACAGCTCAAGGAGCTCGGCAAGGTTGACGTTGAGACCGCTATCCGCGAGCTCACCACCACCGACGTGCGCAACGCCACCGACATCTTCCGTGAGATCGCCGAAGCCACCGATTTCGTCGATGGCCGCGTCTCCATCGAAGTTGATCCGCGTCTGGCCCACGAGACCGAAGCCACCGAGCAGCAGGCTGTCGAGCTCTGGGAGAAGGTCAACCGTCCGAACGCCATGATCAAGATCCCGGCAACCCTCGAAGGCCTGCCGGCAATCACTGCAACCCTGGCCAAGGGCATCTCCGTCAACGTCACCCTGATCTTCTCGCTCGAGCGTTACGAGCAGGTCATCGATGCCTTCATCGAAGGCATCGCTCAGGCTGACGCCAACGGCCATGACCTGAAGCACATCGGTTCCGTCGCTTCCTTCTTCGTGTCCCGCGTGGACACCGCCGTCGACAACAAGCTTGAGGAGATCGGCTCCGATGAGGCCAAGGCTCTCGAGGGCAAGGCCGCTATCGCCAACGCTCGCCTCGCTTACGAGCTGTTCGAGAACAAGTTCGCCAACGATCCGCGTTGGGCTGCTCTCGAAGCCAAGGGCGCCAAGAAGCAGCGTCCGCTGTGGGCCTCCACCGGCACTAAGAACCCGGCCTATTCCGATTGCGTCTACGTTGACGAGCTCGTTGCCCCGCTCATCGTGAACACCATGCCGGAGAAGACCCTGAACGCTCTCGCCGATCACGGCAACGGCGCTCCGACCATCAAGGGTACCTACGAAGAGTCCCACGCCATCATGGCCAAGCTCGCTGAGCTGGGCATCGACTTCAAGGCTGTCACCGACAAGCTGGAAGCCGACGGCGTCGCTTCCTTCATCAAGTCCTGGGATTCCGTCCTCACTGACGTCCAGGCTGGCATCGACCGCGTCAACGGCTGAGCTTCTTGCTTAAGTGTTAGCGATCTAAGCTAAGGATCCCCCTGCCAGAATTCTGGCAGGGGGATCCTGCTATTGCTCTACATGTTTTCAGCTTATTCCGGTACGAGGCGTAAAGCCAGTGGCCTGGCGGATCGCTTGAATCGCCTGCGTTTTGCGCCCTTCAAAAGTTGGATTGTCAAGCGTCACCACACGGTCGGCATACGGTGACTCCTGAATGACGCGTACCAAAGTCTCATGGAACCGATACTGATCCGAAGCCCACCGCATTGCACGGAACCCATCATCCACATATTCGGTGATCGGAGGAATCAGCAACACCAGATCAGGCTTCTCCTGTTCAATCACCATATCGAATGTCGGCTTGCAGCTTGGCGTTCTCATCGGCCGGCAGATAGCGTTCCGCATAGACACGCGTAACCATGGCATCAGTATCAAGAAAAAACAATGCCATGATTGGCATGCGATGCTATTGCATGCTCGTTCTGAGAGAACTTGGAAAGAATCAGCCGCTCGTAATCGAAAGCGGTAAGTTCATCATCGTCAACATTGCAGGCTTCCTCAAATTCACGGGCATACTCGACCGCGATCGGAGCGTCATACAATTTCGACAAGCGTGTCACCAATGTGGTTTTGCCGACGGAAGCCGACCCAACAACCAATATGATCGTTGTGAACTCGCGACGGAACGATTGATTAATCAGCGGCCACCATTTGCGATTATGCTTTTCCGTGCAAATACTTGATTGCAGATCATCCGATACGGCCATAGTGCTGCTCTTGTGGAACCAGACCCATGCGCCGTAAAAACCGTTGGCCAACATGACCACCTGAAGAACGAACATCGACATGGCGCCAGGACCTCCGGCGGAAAGCTGGTTGAACCAGATAACCACCTTGATCACGTCAAGAATAATCCATGCGACCCACTGGCTGCGGTAGCCGTATGTCATGAGAATCTGTCCGACGACACCAAGCGGCAGCAGCGTGCCGTCAAGCCAAACCTGTACACCGCCAGTATGGCTCGACACGAATACCACAATCAGATAGATCACGATGGTTGCGATGACGGCGAGAATGCCTTGCCACCATGTGAACATGCGGGCATTGACTTCCTCATACTCGTTTTTTTCCTGACGATCAAGCTGGCGCTGCCACACCCATACGCCGACGAACTGCATGGTGACGTAGAAGATCTGAGAGAAGATGTCTCCGACGAGATGGTTCATGATGACAACGATCAGCCAAGTGGCGCAACCGATGAAGCCCCACAGATAGTTGGTCAGTCGCCCACGGTCGACGAGAATGAGATTGAACACGATGCATAGGCCGGAAATCAGACCAATTCAACCTGCCGCGGAAAATCTTTGGACACGAAGAATGACACCAACTGCGCCAACAGCATGACCGTGATCAGGACAAACTCCCCCGGCTTGAAGTCAGTCAGCTCGCGGAACACACGCTTCGGATTGACGACGTTGCCGATTCCTTTGAGCAAATCGTTCACAATATCCCCTTTCACAATGAAACGATGGCTCGGCCCTAAGGCCGGAGCCATCGTAGCCCTACTTATGGTCAGTATGACTATAAGTATTTGGGGACGGAGTGTTGCGATGCTGCGCGTACTTCACACCATGAAAGCCCTTCAAGCAATCAAGGTCATCATGCCTGATGATATGTGCTCAAGAAATCACCGATCTCACTTACGGTTTCCTTTAACATCGTGATACGTGGCAGATATACCACCCTGAAATGATCCGGATTCTGCCAGTTGAATGCACCGCCATGACTGATCAGAATATGCTTGTCATGCAGCAGATCCAACGCAAACCGCTCGTCGGAGTGAATATTGAACTTCTTGACGTTCAGCTTCGGGAAGATATAGAACGCCGCTTTCGGCTTAACTGCGGTAACGCCGGGAATTTCATTGAGCATCTGATAGACCAGTTCGCGCTGCTCGTACACACGGCCACCTGGCTTGATGTAATCCTTGACGCTCTGATGCCCGCCCAAAGCGGTCTGCACCACCGACTGAGCTGGGACATTCGAGCACATACGCATGTTCGCCAGCATGTTCAAGCCCTCGATGTAATCCTTCGCAATACGCTTGTTGCCGGAAAGTATCATCCATCCAATGCGATATCCGGCAATCATATGCGACTTCGACAGACCGGAGAACGTTACACAGAACAGATCCGGAGCCAGCGATGCGATAGAAATATGCTCCAGTCCATCCATGACCAAACGATCGTAAATCTCATCGGAGAAAATAATGAGCTGATGTTCTCGGGCAATGTCGACGATTTGTTGCAGCAGTTCCTTTGGATAAAGCGCTCCGGTCGGATTATTTGGATTGATGATGACAATTGCCTTGGTCTTATCCGTGATTTTAGAGCGGATATCGTCGATATCGGGATACCATTCGGATCCCTCATCACAGATGTAATGCACGGCGGTACCGCCAGCCAAATTCACGCAGGCGGTCCACAGAGGATAGTCCGGCGAAGGCACCAGCACTTCGTCGCCATCATCCAGCAACGCGGACAGCGACAGGTTGATAAGCTCGCTGACGCCATTGCCGGTGAAGATATCATCGATGGAGACGTTCGGAATATTCTTGAGCTGTGCATACTGCATGATGGCTTTGCGTGCCGAGAACAGACCCTTGGACGGTGAATATCCTTCGGTTTCAGGGAGCTGTTGCGCCATATCATACACGACTTCATCCGGAGTCCGGAATCCGAATGGCGCAGGATTGCCGATATTGAGTTTCAGAATATGCGTTCCCGCGGCTTCCATGCGTGCTGCCTCGTCCGCCACCGGACCACGAACGTCGTAGAGCACATTGTCGAGCTTATGAGATTTCGTAAAGGTGCGCATAGTCTTTCCTTCTGTTGATTGCGCTGATGCAGGATTGCTATCATGTTGAGCTTCATCAGACTTGATTGCGGGCAAGGTGGCGACGTTCTGTTCCATGGGAACGTCCTTTCCCATCAGCCAGCCCTCATTGACCTGCAGAAAAGCCGCAAGAAAATGGGCGATATCGGCACGCGGCACGGTTTTGCCGCTCACGTACTGACTCATATGACTTTTGCCAAGTTTGATATTGAACTTCTCAGCCGCATGCACAAAGTCAATTTGTTTGACATTGCGGAACGCCATAGCGACGTTCAACCGGTTGGAGAACGATTCCGCCATACTAGTCCTTTCAGTTCAATTTTCATCAAGCGCTAGTTCAAATCCTAACACAAACCAACTAACGAAATTGCGGAAGTTCAATATCAAATGTAACTATTTCGCATCCTTTTGCGACAAAAGTTCAATTCACGAAGTTCAACTCATGTAACTCTTGAATATCACGAGACATCACAGCAGATTATCTTCAATCCACTGCGCCACACCGTCATCATTATTAGATGGACAGATTTCATCTGCGATGTTCAACACATCCGGATTGGCGTTCGCCACAGCCACTCCCCTGCCGGATTTACGTAGCATGGCAATGTCGACCAAATCGTCACCGAATGAGACGGTATTGCTCATCGGCGTCTCAAAATGTTCTGCCAGCAAATCCAACGCATGCTCCTTGTTGGCTTGAGGATTCATCAACATCCACAGCGATCCCTCAGAGATATGTACGTCAAAATCGTTGGGCACAAGAGAACCGACCTGATTCCGCTGCTCATCGTTAGGGAAGATAATGAGCTTATCGGCGATGCCTTCAGGAACATCGTCGAAGTCAGTGTATCGCCAGGTCTGTGTTTTCCAATATTTCGTAACATCGAAATTGGTGTATCTCACATCATCCATGACAATGCCGACTTCCATACCGGGCAGTTCATTCAACAGATTCTTGCAGACTTCGCATGCTCGCTGTGAGGAGAATCCGATTTTCTTGAGATGGCCGTCTTCCGGCAGCATCGGCGAAGTGAGCATTTCATAATTTGATGAGGCTGGATTGAAATCGATCAATGCTCCATTGAGATAGGCGACGGCATCAACCGGCAGTTTTTCCACGAACGAAAAGCCTGTGCTGACCGGACGTGCCGTTTCCACAACGAAGGTCACGCCATTATCGTGCATGCGGTTAATCACATCGATGGAACGTTGTGTAAGAAAACGTTCCTCGAACGTTTCGCCATCATGCAGCAAAGTACCGTCCAAATCCGCGACGACCATCGTGGTTTCTTGGGTTTTCTCGATTTTCAAAGACGTCAAAGCAATCCTTAGCTCGTATGTTGTAGCCAATACTACGATAAAAAACACTTCGGCCCATGACTTAATCCAGTCATGGGCCGAAGCAAAAAGCCAATCAGATGAGATCGAACTTCGCCATCAGACCGAGGGCAATGATGATGGCAACCCACAGCACCGCGATGATGACGGTCCAACGATTCAGGTTCTTTTCCGCGACACCGGAAGAACCCGCATTCTGGGTGAGACCGCCGCCGAACATATCGGACAGACCGCCGCCCTTACCCTTGTGCATCAGAATCAACAGGGTGAGCAAGAGGCTGAAAATAACAAGAATAATCTGCAGCACAAGCTTGACGATGGCCATAGCGGACACGAGTGAACCTCCAGTTCATAAACACTGCTGTCAACAATAGCGTAAGGTATTGAGAAAATCGAATAATGACCACACCTTGAAAGGCCAACTCGATAAAAACATTACTCCGCGAGCATCATACTGTCGCATTCATGGTGAGTTGGCAGATTCTGGTGAGCTCATCCACGTTCAGCGCGGCGCCGCCGATAAGGAATCCATCCACATCGGGCTCGCCAATCAATTCTTCGGCGTTCTTTGAGGAGACGGAGCCACCATACAGAATGCGCACGGACTCTCCTACATGCGTGCCGAAAGTTTCAGCCAAATCATCCCGAATCGCCTTGGCCGCGTCCTGAGCGGATTGTGGAGTGGCCACCATTCCGGAGCCGATGGCCCATACCGGCTCATACGCCACAATCAGACGCGACGCTTCCTCGTCGGAAAGATCGCGTGTGACGTCATGCACCTGCCCCACGGCGAAATCAAGCTCAATGCCTTTGCGACGTTCCTCGTAGCTTTCGCCGACGCAAAGAATCGGCTGCATTCCGGCCGCCAAAACAGCGCGTACCTGATCCACGATGTTCGCGTCATCTTCCGGATGGTACTTTCGTCGTTCGGAATGTCCAACAATCACATACGAACAGCCGAGGTGGGCGATCATATCGGCAGACACATCTCCAGTGAACGCGCCCTGCGATGTTACGGAAACAGCCTGTGCGCCGTAGTGAATCTTCAAATTGTCGGATTCGACCAACACCTGCACGCTGCGTAACGATGTGAAGGACGGCATCAATGCGATTTCACAATGGCGGTAGTCGAAATGAATGTCACGAAGTTTCCATGCGAGCTGCTGAACGAAATAGGTGGCTTCAAGATGGTCGAAGTTCATCTTCCAATTGCCGGCGACCAGTGGAATTCGTTGCGATGCCATGTGTTTGCCTGCCTCCGTTCTTATTTCATTCAGTGTCCGTACGCCGTGGTTTCGGGTTAGTGAAAACAAGAGGTGCTCCCCCACCTTTTTTGTTGATAAGGGAGCACCTCCGGTTATGCGTTAAGCAATCAGTCGAGCACCTTCAGGCCCGGCAGTTCCTTACCCTCGAGGAACTCGAGGGAAGCACCGCCACCGGTGGAGATGTGCGAGAAGCCATCCTCCGGGAAGCCGAGGTTACGCACTGCGGAAGCGGAATCACCGCCACCGACGATGGTGAACGCACCAGCTGCGGTAGCGTCGACCAGACCCTGGGCCACGGCCTCGGTGCCGGCAGCGAAAGCCGGAACCTCGAACACGCCCATCGGGCCGTTCCAAACGACGGTCTTGGAATCCACGATCTTGTCGTGGAAGAGCTTCTGGGAATCCGGGCCGATGTCCAGACCCATCTTGTCAGCCGGAATGGCGTCGGCCGCCACGACTTCCGGAGCGATGTCCTCATCGGACTTCGGGAAGACCGGGTTCACCACGATATCGGTCGGCAACACGAGTTCGACGCCGTTCTGCTCAGCGCGCTCGATGTAGCCCTTGACGGTCTCGACCTGATCCTCTTCCAGCAGGGAGGTGCCGACCTCGAGGCCCTTGGCCTTGAGGAAGGTGTAAACCATGCCGCCGCCAATGACCAGACGGTTGGCCTTGTCGAGCAGGTTTTCGATCACACCGAGCTTGTCGGAGACCTTGGAACCGCCGAGCACGACGGTCAGCGGGCGTTCCGGCTCAACGGTGGCGCGGGACAAAGCCTTGACTTCCTTCTCGACCAGCAGGCCGGCAGCAGCCGGAAGATCGGCAGCAACGTCGTAATTGGAGCCCTGTGCGCGGTGCACGACGCCGAAGCCATCGGACACGAACGCTTCGCCGAGCGCAGCAATCTTCTTGGCATAAGCGGCGCGCTCCTCCGGATCCTTGCTGGTTTCTTCCGGGTTGTAACGCACGTTCTGCAGCAGAACGACATCGCCGTCGCCCATTGCGGCGACCTTGGCCTGGGCATCCTCACCATAGGTGTCTTCAGCCAGCGGGACCTCGATGCCGAGCAGCTCGCCGAGACGAGCAGCAACCGGGGCAAGGGACAGTTCCGGAACGACCTTGCCCTTCGGACGGCCGAGGTGAGCCATCAGAATGACCTTCGCGCCTTCTTCGCGCAGGGCCTTAATGGTCGGCAGAGCGGCCTTGATACGACCGTCATCGGTGATCGTGGTGCCGTCCAGCGGAACGTTGAAATCGGCGCGAACCAGAACGCGCTTGCCCTTGAGATCTCCAAGATCCTTGAGTGTCTTCATGTATATCCTTTCCTAGCCGCTTGTAAGCGTGGAATGGCCATATTGCCATTTACGAATAATACAAGCCCAAACGAACAAAAACACCATGCTGTTCGAAAACAGGCATGGTGTTTTGCATAAAAGATTCAATCAAGCCGACTGGCGGCGCGCTTTTTCGGTTTTCTCGGCGAGCTGCAGAAGTCGACGGATGCGGCCCGCGATGGCATCCTTGGTGATTGGTGGATCGGCCAAACGTCCCAGCTGTTCCAGCGACGCATCAGCATGGTCGAGACGAAGCTGGCCGGCCGATTTGAGGTTGTCTGGAATGTCATCTCCAAGAATCTCAAACGCCTGACGAACCTTGTCGCATGCTTCCGCAGCCGCCTTGGCGCTGCGACGCATGTTGGCGTCGTCGAAGTTGGCCAGACGGTTGGCTTTGCCCCGAGCTTCGCCGTCGGAACGCTTTCCGGTCCACTCGCGTGCGGAGCGCGGCGCACCCATAAGAATGAGCATACGTTCGATGGCGTCGGGATCGCGCAGGGTGACGCGTTCGGAGCTGCGCAGCTTACGCGGCTTGGCGGTGATGCCCAGACGTCGTGCGGTGGAGACCAGTGCCAGAGCGGCCTCATGGTTCGGGCACACGATTTCAAGATAGCTGGCCTTGCCTGGATCGGACAGACGTCCGTTGGCGAGGAACGCGCCGCGCCATGCGGACTTGATCTGCGCGATTTTGCCGTTGATGATATCGCTTGGAAGACCAAGCACCATGTTCTTGGTGTAACGGCTGTACAGGCCGGTCTGCAGCACGAGCGCCGTACTGCCCTTCGGCACGCGAATCACATAACGCTGCACGGTGCCGGTTGGCGTCTGCCTAGAGACAGGAGTAAGCGTGGCTTCATGACCATACAGGTTCTTGATGGTGTCCTGCAGCCAAGCAGCCGCATCTTGGGAGTCGAGCTGCACCTGCACGAGAATGTGGTGATCCACCGAGTGCAAACCATTGCCGAATCGAATCATCGCAGTCGCCTGTGCCTTTTTGGCGATGGGCAACTCGTTGTCGATTGCGGCCAGCTCGCTTTTGACGTCATCCAGAAGAGCCAAGAGCCAACCTCCTACCTTGCTGTTCTTCCCTAAATTTCAGGCGAGTCGCGGAATCATTCCGCACCGCCACGGCTTACTGTGATACCGAATATCTTGGACAATCACAGCCGGGTTTCTTTACATATGGACACTATTTTCTCATAATACGGTCATTTTTCCGCTGACCGCTTATCAAGCTCGCGTGCGGAAACGGAAACCGACAACCCCCTCGCACGCAGTCGCTTAGCCAAAGCCTCACTCATCGCGACAGAACGATGCTGGCCTCCGGTGCAACCAATCGCAATAGTCACATAATGCTTATCTTCCTGCGCATATCCTTCAATCGCAATCGAAAGTGCCTTTTCATACGAGTCGAGGAAGTCCGCGGCCCCTTCGCTGGAAAGTACGTAATCACTCACCTCTTTGTCGCGTCCGGTCAGCGAGCGAAGCCTGGGAACCCAAAATGGATTTGGCAGGAATCTCACGTCGGCCACAAAGTCGGCGTCGATGGGAATACCGTATTTGAAACCGAAACTGAAGATGTGCACGGAAACCGTGGTCGGACCGGATCCGAGCATGGCCTCATATAATTTCGTGGACAGCTGATGGATACTCAATGATGACGTGTCGATAACGATGTCCGCACGTTCTTTGAGATTCTCAAGCAGATCTCGTTCCTCGAGAATGCCGTCAATCAGTCGATTGCCCTGCTGCAACGGATGAGGCCTGCGTACGGATTCATATCGTTTGATCAGCACCTCGTTGCTGGCATCAAGGAACAGGATACGCGTTTTCACACCAAGATCGTCCAGATGGCTGAGCACCGCGGACAGGTCATCGAAATAGTCGCGGGAACGCACGTCGACAACAGCGGCGAGTTTGTGAATATTGGATCCCGTGGTCATCATGTCCACCAAGGGCACCAGCAGTTTTGGAGGCATGTTGTCAACCACATACCAACCCATGTCTTCAATGCTGTCGGCAGCATGCGAACGGCCCGCACCGCTCATGCCGGTGATCAGCAATACTTCAAAACCTTCAGCCGGCGAAGGGGCGCTGGCATGCGTGCCATTCGCCTGTACGTCGATGTCTTCCTGTGCCATCACAGAGCCTCCTCAAGCGCGATGCGCATGGCTTGTTCCAAACGCGCGGTGCAATCCTGATCAACCATACCGCTCGGCGGATCGTCATCCCAGATTCCCGTCATCAACCAGACCTGCACCATGGCCTGATACAACAGCATCTGCTCGCCGCCAATGGCGATTCCTCCCTGTTGGCGCCATGCCTGCATCAGCTTGGTAGGGCGTGGGTCATATACGACGTCGAGCAATGTTCCATGCATGCGCACACCTGGCATTCTCAATGATTCGGCAATACCGTCCGCAGCCAATCCGGGAATGGTGTTTATCGCCACATCAGCCTGGCGCAACGCTTCGATGGCGTGGTCCATGCCGACAATGCTGATCGGCTGTTCCGATGGCATATACCGTTCGGCAAGTGGCTTGAGATCGGCGTTCTTCTCAGGATGGCGAGCCACAACGATGACATGTCCGATCGCAGACATCTCCACGCATGCCGCTAACGCCGACGTTGCGGTGTTGCCGTTGCCGATGATCACGGCCGTTCCCGAACGGTCCGTCTTCGGCGTTATCGCACGTGTCTGATACGAGTGTTCGAAAGCGAGTTCGATGCCGCGTACGTCCGTGTTATATAGCCTGATGAAGGGGATGTTCGAATTGCCATTGACGCAGGTTTTGGTCCAATCAAACACCGCGGTATTGGCAACCATAAGCTCTTTGGCCCATGCATTGCACGGTGTTCCGTATGGCTGGATCGTTTTCTTCAATGGCATGGTCAGGCTGAGTCCCGACCAGGTCGGATCAAGCGATTCAAGAAAGCCCTCAAGATCAGGCTCGCCCACCTCATGCTTGTCGTACGACCAGTCGTCAAGATGCAACGCGTGATAAGCGGCATTGTGCAGCACCGGAGACAATGAATGTGCGATGGGCTTGCCCAGAACCGCGCACCGGTGGTTGACCTCGGTCATATTCCCTCCCTATATATTCACCGTCATCATGCTAGCAATCCGATTGTCTTTTTTCGCTACCCAATCTTATTCCATTTCATCTTTCGGACTATTCGACGAAATGGCATTTTCCGTCGACGGTTGCCCGTCGTGGGCGTGCAACGCTTGGTAAATGGCTGCGGCTTTGGCTTTTCCGACGCCTTTGACCTGCTCGAAATCCTCGACATCCGCCTCACGCATGGCACGAACCGAGCCGAAATGGCTCAGTAGGCGCTTCTGGTATGCCTCGCCGACGCCTGGAATATCGTCCAAGGCGGAACGCAACGCGCCTTTCCTTCTGGTCTGACGATGATAGGTGATGGCAAAACGATGCGATTCGTCGCGGACGCGTTGCAGTAGATACATGCCTTCGGATTGACGTTTGAGAATGATCGGATAGTCGTCATCCGGCACCCACACCTCTTCCAAACGTTTTGCCAATCCGCACACGGCCACGTCATCCACACCGCAATCCTCAAGCGCCTTCGCGGCCGCCATGACCTGCGGTTTGCCGCCATCGACCACCACCAGATTAGGCTTGTATGCGAAATGATGCCGATTGGTGTTCTGCTGGACAGTCGGTTCATGAGTCTGGTCACCATGCTCGGATGCCCGACGTTCATTATCCATGCTTTCGCCGGAGTCACCGGCGATATTGCCATGTTGGAATCGTCGCGTCAGCGTCTCGTACAATGCGCTCAAATCGTCGAGTGCACCCTGTCCGTCCGCTCCGCGAATGGCGAAACGACGATATTCGGACTTTTTGGCAATCGCGTCCTCGAATACCACCATGGAAGCGACCTGGAACGCTCCGCCGACGGTATTGGAAACGTCGTAGCATTCGATGCGCAATGGAGCCTGTTCAAGTCCCAAAGCCTTGGCAACATCATTCATGGCTGTGCTGCGGGCGCCCATATCGCTGATGCGACTCATCTTGCTGCGCTGCATTGCCTGCTTGGCATTATCGTTGGCACGGTCCAGAAGCTGTCTCTTATCCCCTCTGCTGGCCACGCGAATGCTCACGGCACCACCGCGCAATCCGCTAAGCCATGATTCAAGCTCTTCACGCCGGGCCGGCTCGATGGGAACAATCACCTCGCGCGGCACCGGAGAGATAGGAGCCAACAAATCCGCACGACCGGTCTGATCCTGCCGCTCGTTACGTTCCCTGGTAGCTTGCGCGCGTGCCACCGCATCGGTCGCCGTCACGATTTGCGTCGATCCGATGGCATTGCGTTGTTCGGTGACAACAGTCGACTGCGAAGCCCTAATCGTCTCCCCTGCGGTTTCCGAATACACCTGCACAATAAGGTCGGCAATCAGCTCCTCATCCGTCACATCCTCAACCCGTTCCACACTCCAATTGCGTTCACCTCGGATGGAACCGGCACGCACGTAAAACGCGTGCACGGAAGCTTCCAGCTCGTCCGAATCGACGCCGAAGAAATCCGCATCGACATCGGAATCGAACACCACGGCATTCTGCTCAACCACTGTGGATAGCATCTGGATCTGATCGCGCAACCGAGCCGCTTTCTCGAACTCCAACTCGTCGCTGGCCTCCTTCATTTCACGCGTGAGCTGTGCGATATACGATTTGCCGATGCGACCGGTTAATACGCCAATAAGCTGTTCGCACATCTTCCGGTGTTCCTCGACGCTGATACGTCCAATGCAAGGGGCCGAACATTTGCCGATGGACGCAAGCAAACATGGACGATGAGTGATTTCCGCCTTATGATAAACGTTCTGCGAACAGGTGCGCACAGGAAAAGTCTTGAGGAGACGGTCGAGACTGTGACGCAGATCCCATACTTTGGCGTACGGGCCGAAATATCTTGTATCGCGGCGTTTGCGGCTTCTGGTCACCCACACCCGCGGCACGCGTTCACCGGATGAGATCGCCAGATACGGATAGGTTTTGTCGTCGCGGAACACAACGTTGAATCGTGGGTCAAACTCTTTGATCCACGTGTATTCCAACGTCAATGACTCAAGTTCGGTACCAACGACCGTCCATTCCAGGTTGCGGGCCGTCAATACCATGGTTTGAGTGCGGGGATGCAGCTGATACAACGGTTGGAAATAATTGGTCAAACGGTTGCGCAGGTTTTTCGCCTTGCCTACGTAAATGACCCTGCCTTCACCATCTCGCCACTTGTATACGCCCGGCTGCGCCGGAATGTCGGATGTTTTCGGACGAAACAGGTCACGTGAATCCCCCAGCAGAGGCGCGCCGTTCTTGTTTACGTCTTTGCCGGGAGAATCATCACCACTGACACTGAAACCGCCGCCGTTCAACTGTTCGGCGGTTTTGCGCCAAACCTCCTGGCTGTGCTGCTCGATGGGTGTGCTCACAGCATGCCCTTAAGGAACTTGCCGGTCCAAGACTGTTCGCATTGAGCCACCTGTTCCGGCGTACCTTCGGTAACGATGGTGCCGCCCCCGTCACCGCCTTCCGGCCCAAGGTCGATGATCCAATCGGCCGACTTGACCACATCGAGATTGTGTTCAATGACAATAACGGTATTGCCCTTATCCACCAATCCCTGCAAGACAAGCAGCAGTTTGCGCACATCTTCAAAATGCAAACCCGTGGTAGGTTCGTCAAGAATATACACGGTTTTGCCCGTAGACCTTCGCTGCAACTCGGTCGCAAGCTTCACACGCTGCGATTCGCCGCCGGAAAGCGTTGGAGCAGGCTGCCCGAGTCGGATATACCCAAGTCCGACCTGCACAAGCGTGTCGAGATAGCGGGAGATGGAGGGATACGCTTTGAAGAACTGGGCAGCCTCTTCGATCGGCATGCCAAGCACGTCGGCAACGGATTTGCCATTGTATTTCACCTCCAACGTTTCGCGGTTGTAGCGTTTGCCATGGCATTCCTCACAGTCCACATACACGTCCGGCAGGAAGTTCATTTCGATCTTCAAAGTGCCGTCGCCATGGCATGCTTCGCACCGGCCACCCTTGACATTGAACGAGAACCGCCCCGGACCGTATCCACGGACTTGCGCTTCAGGGGTTTTGGCGAACAGCGTGCGGATCTTATCCCATACTCCGGTATAGGTGGCCGGATTGGAACGCGGAGTGCGTCCGATCGGATTCTGGTCAACGTGGATCACTTTGTCGCACTGGCCCACACCTTCCACACGGGTATGCTTGCCGGGCACGATGCGCGCACCGTTGAGTTTGTCGGCAAGCACCGGGTACAGAATCTGATTGACCAAAGTGGATTTACCGGAACCCGAAACACCCGTCACGCAAGTGAAAACTCCCAGTGGGAAGTTGACCGTCAAATCCTTCAGATTGTTTTCGCGGGCTCCAACCACGCGCAACTGCTTGGTCTTACGTACTTTGCGACGGGACTGCGGGACCTCGATTTTTCGGCGGCCGGCAATGTAGTCGCCCGTAACCGAACGCGGAGCGTCAACGAGCTTTTTCGCGGGACCGGAATAGATCACTTCGCCGCCATGCTCGCCAGCTCCAGGTCCGATGTCAATAACCCAATCAGCGTTCTTGATAGTGTCTTCGTCATGCTCCACAACGATCAGCGTGTTGCCAAGATCGCGCAGATGATGCAGAGTGGTGATCAGCCGCTCATTGTCACGCTGGTGCAAGCCGATGGATGGTTCGTCGAGCACATACATCACGCCCACCAAACCGGAACCGATCTGGGTCGCCAAACGAATACGTTGCGCCTCGCCGCCAGACAAGGTTTTGGCGGCACGAGACAGTGTCAGATAGTTCAGTCCGACGTCGTTGAGGAATCCAAGACGGGCACGAATCTCCTTCAACACCTCGCCGGCGATCTGCGCGGCCGACCCTTCAAGCTGCAAGCCGTCCATCCATGCGAGGCTTGTCTCAGCGGACATGTCGCACACATCGGCAATGGATTCCCCGCCAACGGTCACCGCCAGCACTTCCGGACGAAGCCTACGGCCTTGGCATGCCTGACAAGGTACTTCACGCATATACGATTCGTAATACTGCTTCATCTGATCGGAGTCGGTCTCGTCATGCCTACGCATCAGTGTACGCACCACGCCTTCGAAACCGGTGGAATATTCGCGCATACGACCCCAACGGTTACGATACGAGACCTGCACCTTGAAATCACGCCCATACATAATGGCTTGACGGGCCTCTTCCGGAAGATCCTTCCAAGGGGTGTCGAGATCGAAACCCATCTCATCGCCGAGCCCCTCAAGCACATGGCGATAATATTCGCCGGTGCCTTTGGTCATGCCCCACGGTTCGATGGCGTTCTCATTCAGTGTCTTGCTGGGATCGGGAATCACCAGTTCCGGATCAATCTCCAGCTTGTATCCGATGCCCGTGCATACCGGGCAGGCACCGTACGGGGCGTTGAACGAGAACGTGCGCGGCTCAATCTCATCAAGTTCAAGCTGATGCCCGTTCGGGCATGCGCGTTTTTCGGAAAAAGGCTTACGGCGGTCAGGATCCTTCTCATCCAAATCCACAAAATCGGCCACCACGATACCCTTGGCGAGCTTCAATGCGGTTTCAATGGAATCGGTCAGACGCTGACGGATGCCGTCCTTGACCACCAGTCGATCCACCACCACTTCGATGGTGTGCTTTTTCTGCTTGGTGAGTTTGATGTCGTCGGACAGCTGCTTCATTTCGCCGTCAATCAGCGCTCGTGCGTAGCCGTCGCCCCGCAAGAGTTCAAGCAGATCCTCGAACTCGCCCTTACGCCCACGGACGACCGGTGCGAGAATCTGGAATCGTGTGCGCTCCGGATACTGCAGCAACGCGTCCACCATCTGTTGCGGCGTCTGTGCGCTGACCAACGCGCCGCATTCCGGGCAATGCGGAATGCCAGTGCGGGCAAACAGCAATCTCAGATAATCGTAAATCTCGGTAATCGTGCCGACAGTCGAACGTGGATTGCGGTTCGTGGTCTTCTGATCGATCGACACCGCAGGGCTCAAACCTTCGATGAAATCGACGTCGGGCTTGTCCATTTGCCCCAGGAACTGCCTTGCGTACGCCGACAGCGACTCCACATATCTGCGTTGGCCTTCGGCGAATAACGTATCGAAGGCGAGCGAGGATTTGCCAGAACCCGACAGTCCGGTGAACACCACCATGCGATTGCGCGGAAACTCAAGATCCACGTTCTTCAGATTATGCTCGCGAGCGCCTTGGATGGTGATTTTGAGGTCGTTGGGCAGGTGCTTGAGGTCGGCTGTAAGTGAACCGTTTTTCGTTTTGAGAGGGGCTTTTTTGATTTCTCTTGCGAGGAATGCGTCGCTGGTGAGAACGCGTTCGACTATGACGTCGCCGTTTGCTGCGTTGTTGCGTTTGGTTGCCACGGCTTGCCTCCGCTGGTGGTTGTTCTTTGTTCTAGTTGTTTAGGATACCTTATTTTCGTTATGATTTCGAACAGGTGTTCTATTTGTGGTGTGTTGTGTTCCATTGGTGTTGGTTGTGGAGTATTGTCATTGCGTCGTTGATGGGGATGCGTTCTTGTTCGATTCGTAGGTAGGTTGTGTTTTTCCCGGTGCAGAGTTGTTCGTATAAGTTTCTTTCGTGTTGTGTGAGTCCTGGTGTTGGTTTGGGGTCGCGCGCTTTGAGGGGTTGTTTTTTGGTGTCGAGTTTGGTGCCGTATGGTTCGTATGTTTTGTATGCTGTGCTGTCCATGAGTATGGAGTCGCAGGTGATGCCGGTTTGTCGTAGTTCGGAGAGTATTTCGAGGCCGTCTGCGTCTATGTCTCCCCAGTAGATGATGTGGGGTGTGGTTGTGATCCAAGGTAGTAGTGTTTTGATTCGGGTTGCCGCGTGTCCGTTGCCGAATATGCAGATGGCGTGTTCTGTTGTGGGTATGGCTTGGTAGGTGTCTTTGTTTTCCACGATGATGATGTGGGTGATGTCGTGTGGCGCGCCGTCTGTCCATGGTTGTGTCACGATGAGGTCTGGTTGGTTGTGGTGTTGTGTGTCGAGGAGTCGGAGTCGGATTTCTCCGTGGTTTTTGAGGATTTTGGCGATGTTTATGGAGGTGTTGGAGTCGAGGTTGAATTGGTTGGTGATGGTGTGTGCGCGTTGGTGTTCGCGTTGGTAGAGTTTGCGTGTTTGTGATGTGGTGATGTTGAGGGCCGTGTTGAGGTCGGGTATGGTTACCGAGTCGATGAGTTGGCTGGTTTGTCGGACGATTCCGTTGGAGATGACTTTGGTTTTTTCGCTGGTTTCGCAGTGGTGTTGTTGTGCCCAGTTGCGGATGGCTTCGTCTTGGGCGCGGATGTGCGTGTAGTGGGCTTTGAGTTCGGTTTGTTTGGGTAGTCGGATGGTTTTGCGCAACGGCCAGGAGGTGTTGGCGTCATACATGTGCTTGGTGAGATAGTCGGTGACGTATCCGTTGAGTTGGCTGTGGATGTCGCTGTTGGTGGTGCTTCTGACCGTTGCCATGGGTTATGCCTCCGTTGTTGGTTTCGCGGGTGCGGTGGTGGGCTGCGTTTCGTCCTGTGTGATGGTTTCGCTGTCGAGTTCCTGTAGGTATGAGTTGCCGGTGGATGGGTCTTTGTATGCGACGTATGCTCTGTTGGCGACGTTGAGGATTTCCGCGGTTTTGCTTTCCGGGGCGGAGACGATGATTTGGAAGCCGAGTCGGGGTAGTACGGCGAGCGCGCGTTTGGTGTAGCGGCCGTCGGCTTTGATGAGTGCTTCGTCGAGGAAGAGCGTGGTGTAGGTGGGGCGTGCGGTGAGGTCGCCGCCGAGGAGGTAGATGAGGGCTGCGCCGTAGACGAATGAGGTGAGTTCTTGGAGGGCTCCGCCGGATTTTCCGCCGGTGGAGCTGATGCGTTCGTCGGGGGCGTTGTCGTGGTGCACGATTGCGTAGAATGAGCTGCGTACGCGTGGGTCGAGGTTGCGTGCGCCGTATGCTTTGATGCCGTTGGTGTCGTGTATTTTGTCGAGTTCGTTGTGCAGTCTGTTCACGAATGTTTCGCAGTTGTTGAATGCTTTGCGTGTTTCCGTGGGATTGTCGCTTGCGTTGCGCGTCCAGTCTTCCAGTTTTGACAGGATGCGGCTGAGGGTTGTTTCGAATTGTCGGTCGATTGGGCTGAAGGTCACGTCGAGTGATAGTCTGCCGCCTTGTGGGCCGAATTGTTGTCCTTTGAGCATGCTGTTGATGCGGTTGAGTTGTTCTTTGATGTTTTCTTCGTCGGTGCGTAGCGCGCGGTTGAGCTGTTGGAAGCTCATGTAGAGTTTTTTGACGCTGTTGGCGTATTCTTCGTCGGTTGCGGCGCGGGTGACGAGCATGTTGAGTTCGTTGAGTTCGTCGAGGAAGTATCGGTAGTCTTCCACGCTTGCCATGACGGTGTTGTCGTCTGTGGAGTGGTTTTTGAGGTAGTCGTCCATGATGCGTTCCGTGTCGGCGCGCAGTTGGTTGGATCTGGCGTCGATTTCTTGGATTCGTGTGCGTGCGATGCGTGCGATGTTGCGTAGCGCGCGCGTGTGGAATGGTGTTTCGCTTTCATGGTCGAAGAGGCCTGCGATGAGTTTTGGCCGGTCTTGCGCGCGTACGGATGCGCCGAAGCAGTTCTCGTATGCGTCGGCGAGTAGGTTCGATACCATGCTGGATAGTGTGGCGTCGTCGAAGTCGTCGTTGCCGTAGGCGTCGAGCCATGCTTGTTCGGCTTGGACGGCGTGTTGGGCCTTGTCGAGGTCGTCTTCGGCTTGGTACTGGTTTCTGTTTTCGGCGGTGGCCTGTTGGTTGAGCTGTTTCAGTTCGGTTTGCAGTTGGCCGAGTTCCGGGTCGTTTTCGATGCGTTCGATCTGCCTGCGGATTCGCGTTTCCTGTTCCCGTAGTCCGTTCACGTCGATTTTGCTCCATGGCATGTCTGCTACGATTCGTGCGAGCTCGTGCTCGTCTTGCAGCAGGCTGATGGCGTTGGACATTTGTTCGCTTCGACGGTCGGCGTTCTGCAACGCCTGCTCCGCCTTGTCGAGTTGGTTTTTCAGTTCGGCCAGGTATTGTTCGTTCATGAAGCCGATGACCTGGTGTAGTCCTTTGCTGCCGTGGAATCCACGGTCGCCGGATTTGATTTGTCCATCGGACTGCACTTGTCGTTCGTCATGGTTCATGTCGTCGATGGCGTGCACGCAACGCGCGTCGAACCGTGGCGACGTCGTCTGGTTTTTCAGCCATCCGGCGAACGGAGAGTCCTCCTGGTATTGCAGTTTCGACGACATCCAGCCTTCGCTGGCGGAGGATTCGTATTGCATGCCGGTGTCGATGAACCGCCACGTGCGTCGTGTCATGAGTTTCGGGTCGATGGCGCTGATTTTCGCCGCGAATCCTTGCTCGTGGCGTTTGTCGACGAGGATGGTCTGCGCGATGGGCGCGTAGGTGACGTTCATTGCCAGACGCCACTGTTCGTCCTGTTCGTTCACGTCCATCAGTTCGGCCACATACGGCAGTTCGGACGCGTCCAATCCGGTCGCCCGCATGATAAGCGTGCGCGCGTCGTCCATGTCATCGCTGATGCGCGTCCTGTGCGTGAGTTTGCGCTGATAGTCCCGTCGTAGGCTGTCACGGTCGCGCTGGCGGTCGTGACGCTCCCCTACCAGCTGCTGGAATCTGGCGTTCGCGTCCTTCAACCGTTCCTCGTATGTGTCGAGCGTTTCGGCGAGCATGGCGCGTTTGGCGTCCCATGTCTGCTCGCTGTCGGGAAGCCTGCCTTCGACCTGTTCGAATCGTTCGGCTATGGCATGACGTTGCCTGCTCGCCTCGTCGATGTCCTGGCGCACGCGTTGAAGATCCTTGCCGAGCTGCTGCAGACTGCCGCCGTCGATGCCTTGGATACGTTCCTTGACGGCGTCGATTCGCGTGTTGAGCTCGCCGACGCGCTGCATCGCCCGATCGATGGCCTCCTGCGACTCCTTGACCTTGCGCTGCGCGGCCGGCAGACCAGCGCGCACTTCGCTGGCCATGCGCGAGCGCGCCCATGCGGACAGTGTTGCGTTGCCATGTTCGCTGTCGGGGTTGATGGGTTCGTATTCGCGTCGTTCGCTGGTTTGCTTTGCGTATTCGCCGTAGCGTGTCTGGATGTTTTGCAGGATGGCGACGCGGGCCATTTTGTCTTCCATGCTGTGGAAGTTTTCGTTGAACCGGTTGTAGTCGTCGACGGTTTCGTGGGCGAGGCGGATGGATTCGGGTATGTCGAGCACGCCTTGCTTGAAGATGTCGTCGAGTTTTGAGGGGGCGTCCGCCGATTGTATTTTGTGCAGGAGGCGGCAGGCGTCGGCGCTTAGGCCCATGTCCTGCCAGATGGAGGCGTGGAATGCCGCGGCGTTGGTGTGCGTGGTGCATTCCGGATAGGTTTTTTCGAACATGGACCGGGTGAATGGTGTGTTGCGGTACTGGTCCATGAGTCGTGGGTCGATGGTTCGGTTCCAGGTGATGTAGCGGCGGCGTAGTCCGTCTTGTCCGTCTCCGGCGTTCAGGTAGAGGAATTTGCCGCAGGAGAGCAGTCCTCCGTCGGTTTTGTTCACGTAGGTGTCGACGATTGCGCCCCAGATGTTCTGTGGGGTGCCGTCGGCGTCTTTGCCGCGCAGGAAGATCGGCGTTTCGCCGTTTTCGCTATCGCTTACGCCGATCATGCCACGCAGGTAGGTGTAGTCGTTGCGTTCCGAACGTCCGGAGTTCGACGCCTTATTGTAGGGGGTTCCGGATGGGTAGAGGAGTGAGATTTGCGCGTCGACGAGTGTGGATTTGCCTGATTCGCTGGCGCCGGCGAGCAGGGTCACCGGCATGGTTTCGTCCATGGATGGGCGGAATTCGTGCCAGCCGCCGTATGAGCCCCAGTTGACGATTTGTCGGCTTTGTAGCATCCACTTGTCGGAAACGATCTTCATGCCGTCTGCCATCAGTGTTCCTCCTCGTCGAAACGGTTGTCGTCGGTGTTGAAATCGAATGCGTCTTGTTCTATGTCTTCCATGGGCCTGTCGTCCGGGCCGGCGTTGGTGCGGCCGTCGGCGGATGCGTTCTCGTCCGTGGTTTCGGATCCGAGCCACTGGTCGGCGAGGCCGCGGTCGAGCACCATGGGCACCAGTGGCGTGAGGACGTACATGTCGTCGTCTTCGATCGGCGCGAGATACCCGTAGGTGCGCATGCGTGAGATGATGGACGTGATTTTCTTCGCAGTGCCTTCCTCGTCGTTGCTGGCGGTGAGGAATCCCGCGCCGGTGGCGAGCAATGCGCGGATGTCGTCGAAGCTGATAAGCCAGTCGCATGGTTCGGCGTTCTGGTTTTCGTATTCCAACGCTTTGATGCGTAGCGCGGCAAGCGTGGCGGCCTCCTCGCGGGTGAGGCTCATACGTGTTTTCAACGAACGGATGCATGTCTCCGAGTCGGTGACCGGCGACGCGTACATGATGCGGTATTTCGTGTTGTCGACCAGTCTGAGCATGTCATTGTTGAGCGAACGTTCCACGACCTCACGGTTCTCGCAGGCGAGGTCATACAGGCTGCCGTCGATGTAGCGTTCGCGTTTGAGCGCGATCGCGGCCATGCGCGCTTCGACGGGCATGTCGCCGGTGTCGCCGTTGAACAGCGCGGTCGAGGCCTGCTGGCTGCCGGCCTCTTCCAATACCGGCTCCCCTTCTGTCAGGATCGTTTCCTCGATGTTGGCTTCGATATCGTCCGTCATGCTTATCTCTCCTCGATGATGTCGTCGAGCGTCGTTTCGGTGGTGAGAATGGGTTTGGTGCGCCATACGCGTTCGCTGCCGTCGATCGATATGCAGCGCCATGTCACGTATGACGAGTCGCCCTGCGTGCGCAGGACGCTGAGGAAGCCGACCAGTTCGCTTTCCCTCCGTTCGGCTTTCGGCAGCTGGTTGAAGCTTGCCGCGAGGTCCACGAACATGCCGTCCGATGTCGTCACCGGATTGCTGCGGATAAGCCTGATCATGCGCGTCAGCCGTGGCCCGCATATTTCGACCATGTTCTTGAGGTCCGGCGCTTCGATGGTCGCCGCTGGGGCGTCGTTCAGGCTGGATGATGCGGCGCGCGCCATTGATCTGGCCGGACGAGATGGCAATGTCGGGAATTTCGCCTGGCCGGCGTCCGTATGGTAGGGCTGGCTTTGGTCATTGGGATGGGCTTTGGCTTCGGCGCTGGTCTTTGCGAACAGCTGGTTGAGTTTGGCGAGCATGGTCCGGTAGCTCGTGTCGGTCTGCTGGCGTACGAGACGGCTGACCGCCTCGTCGGACGTGCGGATCTGCCGGCGCACGTCCTCGATGCCTTCATAGATGCGTTTGAGTTCGGAACGCACCTGGTTGAGCAGCACGCTCGGCTCGCCATCCAAATAAGGGTTTCTGGCGATGTCCCGCACCGCGTCGTCGATCTCGCGCCGGCCTTCGTCGGTGACGATGACTTGGAACGCGTCTTCGAAACGACGTCCGCTGTCGGATTCGCGGAACGCGCGTCGGTATTCGTCATGGTATGCGGTGAGGATGCTTTCCACGCTCATGGCGCCGGCCTGCATGCGCCGTCGGAGCGCGTCGCCGTTGTCCCGTTCGGAAAGGGCGAGCTCGCGCAGGTCGATGGGCACTCCTCGCAGAGTGTTGTGAATCACGCCGATGATGTCGCCGACCTGTTCGGACGTGAGCTTTTCCAAGGCCTCGCTATGTTCCAGCTCGTCGATTTCCTTCTGCCGTTCCTCGATGTCCCTCTTCAGCAGGCGGATGCGTTCGCGCGGATCGGCGGTCAACTGCATGCGAGCATGCTCGATTTCCATGATGATGCTGTTGGCCTGCGCGCCGGACAGCGCTTTCGTGGTGTCCTCAAGCCGGTCGAGCGCTTCGATGGCACGGTGCGCTCGCGCTGTGAGACGGTACAGGTAGCGGTGCGAGGCCACGTCCATGGAATTGGCGAGCCAGGCGTAGTCGCCTTCCCCTTCGCGAGCGAGGTCAAGCAGGACCGAATGCGCGGCCTCGCGCGCAGTCTGCCCGTCTTTCAGCGTGTAATCGCCGGTTTCGATGAGCCGGTTGAGACTGCGTGCGAACCGTTCTTCGACGATTTCGCGCGGCAGCTCCCCCGTCAGCGGGTCGAACGTGGAACGCAACAACGCGACGTACAGCATGGAATTGTTACGCAGCAGCAACCGTAGGACACCGGTTTCGTATACGGGTCGAAGCCGTTCCATCTCCCGTCTGATCTCAGCCAACAATACGCCTTTCCATGTGTTCGATGCCTTGGCGGCAAGTCTCCATTCTAAACGAAAACAAGGAAAAGACGCCGCAGTTACAGTACGAATGCGACGTCTTTTCCTGTCATGGAAGAGGGAACCCGGCCCCATCTAATTTCCGGCTAGATGCTCATGCTCATAAGCTGGGCCGCATACTCCTCTACGAGTTCGCTGTCCCGTTCCGTCCACTCGTGGCTGGCGGAATCGTCCGGCACGAAAATAATGTCGCTGTTCTCGTTCATTTGTTTTACCTCCGTCCGTTCCGCTCTCCCCCGGCATCGTTGCCTGTTTTGGCGGAACTTCTCCTAGCCTCTCGCATGGATTATCTCTTTTCAAGAGAACGTTCACATTGTGGTCAAACGTTTTCTCAACAGAGGAGGATTCCAGTTCGGATTTCGGTCGGGATGAATTGAGGATGACGCCCGGATTTGCGGTCGGATATGAAAAAAGCTTCCTTCCGGAAGCTTTCGAATGGAGCGGACAACGGGACTCGAACCCGCGGTCTCAACCTTGGCAAGGTTGCGCTTTACCAACTAAGCTATGTCCGCAAGTTGTTTCCACCGTGGTGGGCAACGAGTAGAAAATATACATGAAGCATGCCAACTCCGCAAATCGCGGCGTGTCGCGCTATTTTCCAACGACTTAAGCCGATGTTATGCCATGGTTCGCGGAGCCGGTGCCAACGATACAACCGGCATTCCGACCGATATCGCCCCTGGTGCGTCCTGTTGCCACATGCCTTGCCGTTCCACCTTTGCGTCCCCGTTGCTTTCTTCGCCATATGGCAGGCACCCATTATCCAACCACGGCGGATAAAGCAAATGTCGTTGGGGGCGTAAGCGGTTGACACGGATTGAAAGCGACTAGGCGTCCCACTGACAACGGGCGAGATCGACTCGCAGTCCGGAAGCTCCGGCGTTCGAGTCTTTCATCTTGCCTGACTCGCTTAGTTCGGGCATACCTTTCGGAGAGATGAAGACAACGCCTTCCTCTTCGAGCAGAAGCCGCTGTCTTTCCGGACCGCCGAACGCGAATCCGGGTGCCAACGAGCCGTCTCGGAACACCACACGATGACATGGAATCACACCCGGCTCAGGATTCGAATGCAGGGCATAGCCGACAAAACGCGCGTTGCGTGGCGCTCCGGCCAAAGCCGCAACCTGCCCATAGGTGGCGACTTTACCCTTCGGAATGCGCCGCACCACCTCATAAACACGCCTGCTGAACAATCCCCTCTCCATTCGTTGTCCCATTCCTCAAGAAACTAGTCGAGGATGATGCCGGCGGAGAGCATTTGCCGGCGGGCTGCGATACCGAGTTCTTCACTGACCGGTTCGGTCAGGTTTTCGATGACATGCACTTCAAGTCCAAGCTTACGGGCGTCCAGCGCGGTTTCCTTGACACAGTGCGATTCGGCCAAGCCAACCACGTCGACGCATTCGATACCCGCGGATTCCAATGCAACAGCAAGCGTACGCCCTGTAGCCATGTCAGAGGCGACCTGTTCGCGGGAAGGAATCGAATCCGTATTATCCTCGTATCCTTCGAACCCCGAATATGACGGCGAATACTGTCCCTTCTTGAAATGATGCTCTACATGCAGCGCGGCGATCGCTGGATGAAGTTCGGCGCCGGGAGTGCCGGCCTTGCCGTGCACGGGCCACGTATCCACATAGTCGGGTTGCTCCGACCAGTGTGAGCCGGGCTCGATATGCCAATCCTGCGTGGTTGCGATGTATTCGTACTCGCCGCGATGCGCATTCACGTAATCCGCGATACGTTCCGCGACGGCATTGCCACCGGCTACACCCAGTTCGCCGCCTTCGCAAAATGTCGGCTGCACATCCACAATGATCAAAGCTTTCTTCATGTTTGCTCCCTTCCGAATTTGCCTGCTCACCAGAATAATCTGATTGTTACGCTTCCGCGCAATCTATTCCATTTGCGATTGCGTACCACGCGGTGGGATTCACGTGGTTACAGGCGTTCGGTATGATGTTCGATTGGCGTTTGGCCTTATGAAATGATGGGCAGGCCGTTATGTGCGGCACAGCCAGTTTGGAACGACAGTAACGAAAGTGCAGAGGTGTTGAGGCATGGCAATTGAAGCGCAGGAGCTTGAGATTCAGATCGGCGCGCGCACGTTGCTGCATCCCACGAATTTCCACGTCGCCAAGGGCGACAAGATCGGTCTGGTCGGACGTAACGGCGCCGGCAAGACCACGCTCACCCGCGTGATCACCGGCGACATGCTGCCCACCGCCGGCAAAGTGCGTGTATCGGGCAAGCTCGGCTATCTGCCGCAGGACACGCATGTTGCCGATCCGGAACAGACCGCGCTCGACCGCATGATGAGCGCGCGAGACATCGCTTCCATCATCAGTCGTATCCGCAAGGCTGAAAAGGAGATGACCGATCCGGATCCGGACGTCATGACCCGAGCGATGAACCGTTACGACAAGGCCATGCAGGATTTCGAAAAGGCCGGCGGCTATGCGGCTCAGTCCGAAGCGACCGCAATGGCGGCAAGCCTTGGCCTGCCGCAGGAGGTCATGGGCCAGCAATTGGGTACGCTTTCCGGCGGCCAGCGTCGTCGTATCGAATTGGCCCGCATCCTGTTCTCTGATGCGGACACACTAATCCTTGACGAACCGACCAACCATTTGGACGCCGACTCCATCGAATGGTTACGCGGATACCTGAAGAAATACGAGGGTGGATTCCTGGTCATCTCCCACTCCACCGAACTGTTGGACGAAGTGGTGAACAAGGTATGGCATCTGGATGCGCAACTCGGACAGATCGACATGTATTCCCTCGGTTGGAAAGCCTACCTGCATCAGCGCGCGGTTGATGAGGAACGTCGCCGTCGCGAACGTGAAGTGGCCGAGAAGAAGGCGGAACGCCTCATGCAGCAGGGTATCCGCCTGCATGCGAAGGCGACCAAGGCCGTGGCCGCACAGAACATGATGCGTCGTGCGGAGAAACTTCTCGAGAACACGTCCGAAGCGCAAAAGCAGGAGAAGGTGGCGGATATTCGTTTCCCGGAGCCGGCTCCGTGCGGTCGCACGCCGATCATGGCGAAGGATGTGTCGAAAGCGTATGGTTCGAACATTGTATTCGCCGGCGTGAATCTGGCTATTGACAAGGGCTCGCGTGTGGTGATTTTGGGATACAACGGTGCCGGTAAGACCACCACCCTGCGTCTGCTCGCGCATTTGGAAGAGCCGGACACCGGTTCCGTGGATTACGGTCACGGCTGCAAAATCGGCTATTTCGCGCAGGAACATGACACGCTTGACCTGAATGCCACAGTGTTGGAAAACCTCATTCATGTGGCTCCGGAACTGAATGATACGCAGGCGCGTTCGATTCTCGGCTCGTTCCTGTTTTCCGGGGATGATGCGTTGAAGCCGGCCCGTGTGCTTTCCGGTGGTGAGAAGACTCGACTGGCGTTGGCTACTTTGGTGACCAGCCGTGCGAACGTGCTGCTGCTCGACGAACCGACCAACAATCTTGATCCGGCCTCACGAGATGAGATTCTCAAGGCTATCGCCAAGTATGAGGGTGCCATTGTGCTCGTCACCCACGATGAGGGCGCGGTGCAGGCATTGAACCCGGAACGCGTGCTGCTCATGCCCGACGGCGACGAAGACCTATGGAACGATTCCTATCTGGAATTGGTCGCCGAAGAGTAAGCCGAGTAATTCGAGTTTTATTCGGATTGTATTTATGCCGGACGCGAAAACGTCCGGCTTTTTCTTTCCACATGCGTTTCGAGCACGTTCGGTATTTCCGTATTTGTCTTGGGGCCTGCGAACAATCTGTGATTTGCAAGCGGCCCCGACTCATGAATCGCATCTTGCATGCCCATTGAGGGCTTGAGCCGATTCGTTTGCCAGGAAGTCGCCATTGCGATCGTCCGAACCTTTTCGGATTTCGTTATGCGCCCCCTAGCCTTCCGCGCTCCTGTTGGAACATGACGTGCGGAACAGACCAGAGGGGCCGATGCAGCAACACATCGAACGCATAGCGAAAGGAAGTTCCATGCCACGTAACGGCAAGGAGGGCATTCTCTTCAGTTTCATCATGTCCGCGATCATGATTTATGTGATGGCGGCACTCAATTACGGCGTACGTATCGGTGACGTCGGTACGGCGGCGTGGAGCTACGCATTGTTCAACTGGCCGTTGGCCTACGTGGTCGGCATGATTTGCGATTTGTGCATCTGCACGCCAAGCTCCCGCGCGATTATGAATACATTCTGCGCGGCAACCGACCGTGCGGTATGGAAGGCATCACGGTCAAATTCCTCATGGTGGTGCTGATGACCGTATTCGGCGCCATCATGGCATTCGGTTTCACATTCGGCGCGTTCACGGGATTCTGGCGCATGTTCCCCTACAATTTCACCATCGCGTTGCCGATTCAGATGCTGATCGTCGCACCATTGTCCGGCAAGATAGTTCACGCCATCGGCGATGCCGCCGGATGGAACAAGTCCGCGCAACAGCATGTTCCCGCTTTGGATGTCAAGACCGTTGCCGATGTGATGCAGCATGACGTTTACACGGTAGCCTCGGATGCCACGGTACGTGACGCAGTGCGCATGATGTTGGAAAAGAACATCAGCGGCATGCCTATCGTCGATGACGAACGCCACGTGGTCGGCTTCATCTCCGATAGCGACGTACTGCGCCGCTTCGCACAAGACAACGCGCCGGTTTCCGACATTTCCACGCTGGTCACTGGCATGGCCCGCGGCGAATTCCCGGAACTGTCTCACGCAGAACTGCTTGATATGAACGTCATGGTTATTGCCGCAAAGCCGGCCGTCACCGTGCAATCGGATGCCAATATCGCGCAAGTCTGCCAGATGTTCGGCTATCAGCAGTACAAGAAAGTGCCGGTGGTTGAACAAGGCAAGCTCGTGGGCGTCGTCAACCGTGGACGTCTCACCCGCCGTTCCTTCGAAGCATGCCTTGGTACTGCCGAATAGCAATTAAATAATAACTAAATACTGCAATAAGTGGAGGGCGCCGAATCTGTCAATCGACGCCCTCCACTGTTTATCTCATTCCTTATTGCAATCAAACCGAATCATGCGCGATATGCGCAAGCCTTCACCGGCTTCGCTTGGTGAGCGGCTCCCAAGGTTCAAGCTCGACCGGCTGATCGGCCAGTATTTCGCGTGTGGTCTCATCGAGATACTCCTTGCGAATGATCAGTTCGGTAACATAACGGTCGAACCAAGCATCGGACGCCACATAATAGCCATCCTGACCATTATCCTTGCCCCAACTGTTCTCCACCTTCCAACGGTTTGGACGCCCGTCAGCATCCAAATTCACGCCAGTCAACGTCATGGCATGATTGCTTGGGCAATCGCCATACTCCAATCCCTTGGTCTTGTCGAACGTGAATTTCGTACCGAAAAGCTGGTCAACGCGCACGGTATCGCAATCAAAATAGCCATCGCCACGCAACGAGAACTGCATGCAATCACAAGCGAACCAAATCGGATGACCGTCACTGATCTGGTCCACAGCAGCCTTCTTGAACACGTCAAGAGGCACGTTCGCAAACTCCATATCACCCGCTTCCGCCACATTGGCGGAAAAACGAATACGATACCGCTTGCCAAACGGACGACTCTCCATCGGCACATTGCATAACGTGACCAGATCGTTCACATCCACCGGCACGTACTTCTTATAAAACTCCATCGGAGTGATACCGAATTCACGAATCTGCGGACGCTCATCCTTACCGGTTTTCGCAGCCTTTTCAGACGGCCCCTCCCCCGTGGTTTTCTTCTTGCCGTCATCCTTGTCATCGCTCGTACGCGCAAGAAAATCAAAACGCTCCGGAGGCTCCCCCAACGCGATCGCACACATGCGATACACCGTAGCCATATCCGCATTCTTCAACGCACGCAACTCATCCAACGACGTTCCAGCCGCATGACGGTCACGCAAATCGGACGCGAACTCACGTAGCTTCGTATTCAAATACTGCTTGAACGCATCCGAACTCTTCGAATTAGCCGACTCCGGATAAGCACTCTTCGGCACCAAACCATACTTGTTCACCAAATCAGCGAACATCTGCCACCAACCACCATCATCGGCCGGACCATAATTAATCGCCTCGAACACACGACTATCCAACGGCTCATCCAACGTGGCAAGCACATTCTCCAAATACGTGTTCGACTTCTCCATCGCATCCCAGAAAAACAGGTAGGTTTCCGAAAACTCGAAATCCTCCAAATTCCAACGATGCATCAACTCATAACGCAACGTATTAAGCGCCGCAAACATCCAACAACGCCCCGAACTACGCTGATTGGTGATACTCCCCTGCTTCAGCTCGATGGAGAAATCATTCTGCAGCACGCGCTCGCCCTTGTAGTCAGTAGCTGCGGCGAGCACACCGGATGATACTGCCGCATTGGCGGCCACCAGATTGGCACGGTCGGCGTTGAAGCCCGCGGAATACTGTTTGAGCAGTGCTGGGTCGAGTGCTTTGACGTCACTCATGGTTCATGGTCCTTTCGATATGTTCGATTTCGGATTCTATGTCGCGCAGGCGGCAACGCAGGTCGGATTCCACGTCTACGCCGTCACGTTGCGCTTTGCGGATGATGGCGATGATTTCGTCAGCGTAAGGATGATCGCCATCATGCTGTTCGTCCATTTGACTTGCGCTTGTTGTGAATGCTATTTCAAGCTGATCGCAATACTGCGATTTGTGTACTCTCGATACGATTTTCGTGGCGCGCGGCAATGCGCCTTGCGCATGGGAGATGCCTTCGAGCACAGACTTGCGATGCTTTTCCTTCTGCTTCATCGCTTCCCACAATTTCAACGTATCTTGCGCATTTTCCGGTGCCGGTACGGAATCGTCGGCAGCATCGTCCGTTTGAAAGACGTGCGGATGGCGGGTGATGAGCTTGTCGACGAGACGATTGCACACTTCATCAATGCCGAACGGATCCTGCGCATCCACGGCGCATACTTGTGCTTGGAAGACGGATTGCAACAGCATGTCGCCGAGTTCTTCACGCATGTTGTCTCGATCGTTCGTTTCCACGGCGTCGATGTATTCGTAGGTTTCTTCCAATAGCGGCTTAAGCAGACTTGTATTGGTCTGCTCGCCGTCCCATGGGCATCCGCCTGGTTCGTGCAGAATGCGTACGACCTGCTTGACACGGTCCAACGCGCTAGGCGCATCGCGTACAGGGGCAAGTTTCAAACAGTGTTCGAATTCTTCGGGCAACTGATAATCATCATGTGCGGCTTCAGTCATGCCACTGATTCTTCTCGCATGTGCCGACCATGCGATCGTAACCGTTAATGGGCAGATTCCTCCACCCACTGGAGAATTTGGTGCGCTCATGTGCTCGTCAGCGGGAAGAATCTTCCAGTAGCTGGAAGATTCGGGACGTTCACAGTCACCTCAGCGTGCTGGTGATCTGGTCGACGGTTTCGCCGTCTTTGCGTGCGACGGGCTGGAGGATGGTTTCGTCCTCGGATGCGTAGTAGTAGCCTTCGGCGGTGACTTCGGTATCACCGTTCCATGTGTTGTGGGTGGTGCCGTCCACGCCGGTCCAGCGGAGCGTGCTCGTGCCGGTCACGTTCTCGCTGATCGAGCTGCCGTTACGGCTGGTGGTGACCGTGTCCGCCACGTTCTGCGTGTCGCCGGCCTTGGTGGTCGTGCCGGATGCCTTCGTGGCCACGCTCAGCGTGTAGTCCGGCGGGGCGGGCTGGTATTTGTCGAGCACGATCACGACGATGCTGCGGGTCGAGTCGACATGGCTTTCCATGGTCTTGTCGACGCTGTTCGACGGATCGTCATCAAATACGGTAGAAGTCTTATAGTGACGAGATCCGGCATAATTGTAGTCGCCTGGTGCGATGTATTTGTACCAGTTGTCCTTCCATATCTTCGCGTCGTAGACGCCGGACCCGTTCCACACGCTGGTGGTGGGCCCGTTGCCGGACGCCGCGCCCACGGCCACGACGCGGCAGTCGCCGTCGCCCTCGCCCGGATGCCTCTGGCGGAAGCCGGCCACGCATTCCGCGTTCGCGTCGCTCAACGCCTTGGCGTCCTTGCCGGCCGAATCGTCCATGCGCACGCCGGCCGCGGCCATGGCACGGCTCACGCTGCCCAGATCGGTCGCGGAACCCCACGAGCCGGACGCGTCGTCCTTGTACTGCCAGAACTGCGCGGCCGAGCCGCCTCCGCCCGTGCCTCCCTGGTCTCCGCCGCCGCCACCGGCGTAGGCGGTGCCCGCGGTCAGGCCGCCGGCCAACGTCGCCGTGGCGGCGAGCAGGGCCAGCGTCTTCCTTCCGTTATTGTTCTTGGAACCCAATGTTCCGTCTCCTTTCAGAGATTCATCTGCAGATGTTCACCCCACTCCCGGTGGGATCGGACAGGAGAACAAATCCCGTCCGGACACTTCACATGCCCGGCCGCCGACAAACGTCGATATCGGATTCGTTTCCGTCATCCACCTGCTATGCAACCACGGTTTCGGGCGTGTCGGGTTGGACATTTTCCCGGAAGGCTGCGGATACGAAAAAGGGACCCCGAAGGGTCCCTTGAGAAGGAGAGTCACCTGAATCAGTGCTGAATAATGTTTCCTGGATGCCAGCTGCCATCCGGCTCTACGCCGTACCCTCCGCTGCTTGGAACGAAGTCCGGCACGCTGCTGGAACCGCCGCCACTCGATGTCGAACCGCCCGAATACGAGGGCGTGTACGACTGTTGCGGCGTCGAATACGACTGCTGCGTCTGGGCCTGCGGGCAGCGGCCGCTTCGGCGGCCGCCTGTGCGGCGGCCTCCTCCTCGGCCTTGCGCTGCGCCTCCTCGTCCGCCTTCGTCCTCGCCGTCACCGAGTCGTTGACCTTCTTCGACGCGGCCGCGATCTTGTCCGCATCCCTGGCCTTGACTGCCTTGGACAGTTCGTCGCGTGTCGCCGCATCGGCGACCTTGCCGTCCGAATCCTTCAACAACCGTTCCGCATCGGAAACGGTCTTCTCCAGTTTCGAATCGTTCACGGCCTTCACCGCTTCTTTCAAGCTCTTCTCGTGTTTCCCGTACCAGCCGGTGTTCTTTTCAATCAGGCTGGTCTTCGACTCGTAATCCGCCTTCGAATCGGCCACGCAGGCGACCACGTCAGGCTCGTTCGCCTTCAACGCTTCGGCCAACGCATCCACGGTCTTCGCGTCCGCCACCTGCTTCGCGGTGGTCTCCGAGGCTGTGGCCGCGTCGCCATCCACCAGCCCGGAATACGAGTCCGCCGCCTTGCGGTAGCTTTCCAACGCTTCCACACACGCCTGTCTCGCCTCGGCCAGCTCATGGTTCGCGTAGGTCTTCCAGCCGAGATAGCCGCCACCAGCCAGCACAGCCACGGCCGCGACCGAAGCCACGGCGATCACAGCAGGCTTTCTGCTCTTCTTCTTGTTTTCAGTTACATTCTTTGACCCGGCATCGCTTATATTCGGGTTGGAAACTTCAGATAGTTTTCCCTGCATACTTGTGCTTTCGATGAGCTATGCCACATACGTTTTAGGAAAAGGCGGATGGGAATCGTTCGTTCCCATCCGCACATCATTTTCTAGGATTTTATGGCAAAAACCTACTTGTCGTGGCGTGCCATAAGATCGTAACGGCCGTCACCACGACGCTTCAGCATGAGCGTGGCTCCGGCGGTCCCGGCGGCCATAATGGTAAACACGGCGGTCTCCATCACGTCCACGCCCGTGTCGCCAAGCTTGGCCTGCGTGGAGGTCTTCACGGCCGCCTTGTTCGCACTGTTCGCACTGTCCGGAGTATCAACCGTGATGGTCGTATCCTTCGACGGGGTGACAACCTTGTGGGCCTTGTCGTACGCGTCCTGCGCGGATTCCGCGTCGGACTTCGCCGTGGCCAATGCGGTTTCGGCTGTCTTCAGCGTGGCGTTCACTTCAGCCAGAGCAGCCTGGGCGGCATCCTTCTTAGCCGACTGGGCGGCATCCAGTTCGGACTGCGCCGCATTCGTGGCCGGGTCGGAAGCATACGCATCATCCACCTTGGATTGAGCGTCCTGCACATTCTGCTGGGCATTATCATAAGCGGTCTGGGATTCGGATACGGCCGCGTTGGCCTTGTCGAGCGCATCCTTCGTCGGATCGGCCGACTGGGTCTGGCCCACCGTCGGATCGGCGGCCGTCTCATCTGCCATGGCGGGCGCGGCCATACCGGCCACCTCGGTCAAGCCTGCGATGGTCGCAACGGCCAGTTTCTTCGGATTCTCCATATTCTCCATTTTCTCCATCCTGTCTCCCGGAGCGTTATGACAGGGGCGCATGCGTCCCCGAATGCACCACCCACCCTACCACTTTAGGGGGGGGTAAGTGTGTCTCGCATCTCGAGATAAACAAACCAATCGCATCCGAGACATACCTCCACCTAGACGCCTTTGCTTCAAGAAAACGGGTTTTACGATCTATTAGATATGGGGGTAATCCATTAGATTAGAGGAATCATACGAAAGGAAATGTAATGAGCTATAGCATTGAGCAGTTCATACTGGATAGCGGCATTACTCGCGCCGAGGTTGATGAGGCTAAAGCTCGGATGTTGGAAAGGATGCATATGTATGGGCTCAAGGAGACGCATAACAAGAAAGCACATGAAAAGGAGGAGCTGGCACTCCGAACTCATCGGAATGCCAGCTCCTCCTGAAAACCGTATCGTCGCCTCATACTCTACGTCTCATAACCATAGGTACACCGCACACCACTACGAGACGATTTTGTGGTCGGCGCGGTAGAGGTCGGGCTCTACGTAGATTTCGAAACGGAACCACGGCAGCGCGGTACGCACGCTTCGTTCGATTTTGTTCACGGTTTCAACATCGTAATCGCGGTCGAGCTTGCTGGTCTGCACCTTGACGCACAGCAGAATGTCATCCTCGGACATATGCACGGTCTGCATATTCAGCAGTCGTTCCACACCAGGCGTTGAAATAACAGCCTGCTCAATCTTCTTGCGCGTATCCGAATCGACGGCCTCACCAATCAACAGCGAACCGGATTTGAACATGAGCAGCAACGATCCCGCAATCAATACAAGACCAACCATCAAACCGCCGAATGCATCAAATATCTCATTATCAAACAGAATCGCAAGACCGATGCCAGCCCCTGCGAATGCCAAGCCGATCAAAGCAAGCGTGTCTTCCATAATGACGGACGCAAGCTCCGCCGACTTGGTACGCCTCCAAAAACGGAACACACCCATATGGGCCACACCCGTGCGCTCCATACGCTCGTTCGCTTCCTTGATGCTTTGATGCAGGCCGTAGCCTTCCAAACAAGCGCTGATAAACACCACGATAAACGCCACCAGCAGTTCCATCTGGTTGACGTCACGCAGTGCGGGGTCTTCGGCAATGGCGAACAATTTCTTCACCGCCTCCGAAGTGGAGAAGAAACCACCGACGAAAAACAGCAGCGTCGCCACTACGAACGAAGCGAGATATTTGGCGCGGTACAGACCGAACGGATGATCGCCGTCCGTCTTATGCTTGGAGAAGCGACCGCCTGCCATGAGCACGATTTCGTTGGAACAGTCGGCGATGGAATGCACCGATTCGGAAAGCATCGCGGACGATCCGGTAAAGAACGCCGCAGCGAGCTTGGCGATGGCCACACCAATGTTGGCTCCGAGCGCCGCTTTTACGGCCGCTCCTTGATGTTCTGCCTCCTGTTGGCGAATATCGTTCGGATTGCTCGTACTACTGTCGTTGGAATCTTGCGATTCGTTCATTGCCTTTCCATTTCTTTCTGGAGTTAATACAAGACATATTCAATCATACATAGGGTGCTGTCATAGGGTGCCACCCGGATTGACACGCTTGCAGGTTCAGCGAAAAATCACTTCCTTGCACAGCGGATAGCCCCACGCGAACTGACATGCCATAGTCAGGAACTTCACCAACACCGCATTCCATCCGAATGCGGAAGGCAGCCATGCCAGCATGATCGAACCGAACAGGTAATTCCAAACCCACAGCAGCATGAACAAAGCCACGCTACGGCCGAAATTGCTGGACGATTTGAACGTGACATTGCGGTTCATCAGGAAGTTGTACGAAGCCGACAGCACGATGGCCACGCCGTTCGCGATGGCGGATGGTACGGAAAGCACATGCAGCAAGGTGAACGATCCGAATTCCACAATGGTTTGCGTTGCCGACACCAACAGATATTTGCCGAGCGTTTTCGGCTTTTTCGATGATTCCTGATTGGAGGATTTCGGATTATCCGACGTACCACTTTGCGCTGCCATTGCCTGCCGCCCGGTCCCATCACTCATATCAAACCCCCCGAATCATATGTCGTTCAATCGCAAAACACTATAATGCGCCCGTCTCATATTCCCGACGTAATCGTGCATTTTTCTGAAGGATTGACTAGTCTTCCCTAGGTATTTTCACTGACAGCACAACAAGGAGCATCCAATGACGTATTCCCAGAACGCGCCGTTCCGCGCCGACGTGGTCGGCTCATACCTGCGTCCGGCAGAACTCAAGCAGGCTCGCGCCGATTTCGCAGCAGGCAAGATTGACGAGGCCGCACTCAAGGCCGTGGAAGATAATGCCATTACCGAACTGGTCGCCAAGCAGAAGGCTGCCGGTCTGCACGTCATCACCGACGGTGAATTCCGCCGTGGCTGGTGGCATCTCGACTGCATGTGGGGCTTCGCCGGCGTGGAAAAGGTGTCGATGGACAAGGGCTATTTCTTCCACGATGAGGAGACCCGCGCCGAATCCGCACGCCTGACCAGCAAGATCGCCTTCGACCCGGCCCACCCGTTCGTTGAGCATTTCAAGTTCATCAAGCAGTTCGAAGACGACACCGCCATTGCACGCCAGACCATTCCGGCTCCGGCACAGCTGTATGCGGAGCTGTTCCGCCCGGAGAACATCGCTTCCGTGCACGAGTTCTACGGCGACACCCAGAAGGATTACGACGAGCTTGCCGACGACAACGCCAAGGCCTTCCATGGTCTGATCATGGCATTGTATGAGGCCGGCTGCCGCAATGTTCAGCTGGATGACTGCACGTGGGGCATGTTCTGTGATCCGAACTTCAACCAGCATTACACCGCCGATGAGTTCGCCGCCATGCAGGAACAGTATGCCGCCATGAACAACGCCGCCATCGAGGATCTGCCAGAGGATCTGGTGATCACCACGCACGACTGCCGTGGCAATTATCACTCCACGTGGGCTTCCGCCGGCGGATACGCCACTGTGGCCGACGTGCTTTTCGGCAAGGAAAACGTCGCCGCCTACTACCTTGAGTTCGACGATGATCGTTCCGGCGACTTCGAGCCGCTCGCCAAGGTTTCCGGAGATAAGAAGGTTGTGCTCGGTCTGATCACTTCCAAGAAGCCGGAACTTGAGGATCCGGAAGTGATCAAGGCTCGCATTGCCGAAGCGGCCCAGTATGTGCCGCTTGACCGCTTGTGCCTGTCCACCCAGTGCGGTTTCGCGTCCACCGAGGAAGGCAACAAGCTTACCGAAGAGCAGCAGTGGGCCAAGATCGCGCTCGTTCAGTCCGTCGCCAAGGACGTATGGGGCGAGTGATGCTCGCACACGCGTAGCGCGCTTGTAAAAAACATATAAGGGGCTGTTTGCCAATCCAATCGTGACTGGCAAACAGCCCCTTTCGTACTGAAGCGAACGAAATCCTACCGCAATCAGCCTTGCATCTGCTCCGCTGCATCGTTGATGCAACGAATCGCATTCAGCGTACGCGGATACCCGATATACGGCATGCACTGCGAAATAACGGCAATCAGAAATGCCTTCTCATTGCCTACGCCCATATTGGCCTTCGCATGAGACGTCAGCTGCGGCTCGCAACCGCCCTGCGCGGCAAGGAAGCACAACGTGATCATTTCACGCTCACGCGTGCTCAAGCCACCGCGCGTGTAATAGTCGCCGAAGCAGTTGCAGGCAAGCCACTTGTTGATGTGTCGCGTATCTTCGGGGCCGGATTGCGTGAATCCACGCATTCCTTCACCGAAGATTTCGATCTGCTTGTCTTCGCCCGCCCTGGCACGCGTTTCCGGCGTGGTGGTGCCTTGCGGTTCAAGCGGAAGATGCACGTTGGCCGCGCCGAGGAAGTTGTTGAGTTTCTTCAGGAACGGCAGGGTTTTGCCGAAACCACAGTATGCGGTCGCCTGATACACCATTTCCTTGATGGCGATGGACGACAGTCCGGTTTCGTAGGCCACCGGCAGCATCATTTCGAAAGCATCCAAGCCTTGGCATCCGACCAGCACGGCAAGAATGGCCAAAGAGCGGGTTTTGTCATCCAAATCAGGATGATTTGCTCCCGGTTCGTTCACCACTTCGTCATAAGCGAAATTCGAGAAGAATTCAATGAATTCCGGATCGGTTTGTGACAATGTCCTGTCATTATTCCAGAACGAATTCATCCGTTTGTGCAGCTCTTCAAACAAGATTTGCTTCCTTTCGTTTGATTTGCGCTTATTCTATCGTCGGTATATTGCTCAGACCTCACTGATGCGCAGCAGCGACTTTACGGTGCGGCGCTCGTCCATGGACGCGTACGCTTCCTGAATATCGTCGAGCGTGTATTCGGAGGTGTAGACGATGCCGGGATTGATGTTGCCGTCGAGCACTTCCTTGAGCAGTCGCTGCAGATCGTACGTGCGCACCGGTGCCGGACCGCCGCGCAGACCAACGTTGCGGTAGAACAGTCCTGGAATATCGGCTTCCACGCCGTGCGGCAAGCCAACGCGTCCGACTACAGCGCCCGCACGCGCAACCTTCATGGCGGTGTCGTTCGACAATGCGGACCCTACGCATTCAAGCACGGCGTCGGCACCGTAACCATCAGTCATTTCCAGTACCTTGGCTACGGCCTCGTCGCCACGTTCCTCCACGAAATCGGTGGCACCGAATTCGCGTGCGATACGTTGGCGGTCGGCATGGCGGCTCATGGAAATGATGCGGGTGGCGCCCATCAGCTTGGCGGACAGCACTCCGCACAGGCCGACCGCACCGTCGCCGAACACCACCGCGGTGTCTCCCAGCTTGATTTCGGCGGAAGCGGCCGCATGGTAACCGGTCGACATCACGTCAGAGAGAGTGAGCAGCGATGCGAGCATTTCGTCGGAGAAGCTCTTCGCGTCGCCTGGAACGACCACCAGCGTGCCGTCGGCTTCGGGAACGCGCAGGTATTCCGCCTGGCAACCCAATCCCTCGTCGCCGAAATATCCGCCGTGGGGGCAGCTGGATTCGAAACCGGCCTTGCATACCGGGCACTTGCCGCAGCTGAATGGGAACGGTACGATCACGAAATCGCCTGGCTTGGCCACGGTCACGTCGTCGCCGATCTGCTCGACCACGCCGATGGCCTCATGTCCGGCCTGAGTGTTGGGTTCCTTGCTGCCGTCGCGGTAGAACCACAGGTCGGATCCGCACACGCATGCGCGTACCACGCGGATGATGGCATCTCCCCCATCGATGATGGTCGGTTCGGCATGCTCTTCGCATGCCATCTGCTTGACTCCCTTGAAGATCGCTGCCTTCATGAGTTGCTCCTTTGTTATACGAATTGAATTAAGGTAACGTCTGCGATGACGCCTCGACTTATGCGTCAGCCTTGCTACGAATCTGTTTTTTCACTGTTTCGATGACATCGTGGTTTTCCTCCAGAAGTCGTTGCGCTTCGTCGTCATGGCCTTCCGCCACGGCACGCCAATACAATGTTTTAAGGGAAACATAGGCTTGCTGCATGCGGATGCTTTCGGCTTTTGCGGCCAAACGCAACGCCTGCGCGTCCAGTAGCGCCATTTGCCTGCGCGCACCTTCGGTTCCGTCGAAACGGTTTTTCAGATACTCGCGCATGGCGTCAAGCGGCATGCCAGTCGCAGACAAGCAGGAAATAGTGACCAACGATTGAATGTCTTCGTCGGTGTAGGCGCGATGGCCAGAACTTGGGTCACGTGCGATCGGGGCAATGATACCGATTTGCTCGTAGTAGCGCAAAGTGGATTCGGGAAGTCCGGAAATCATAGATGCTTCACGAATCGTATGCCATGTTGTAGTGCTCATACCCTGCACTGTAAAAACTTAAAGTGCTTGAAGTCTAATTGGCGTGTTACATGCTATCTCATAGCGAAAGAACATGTAATCCTGACAATTAGCTAAGTTGCGTCTGCAAAGCGTAACTTACGTGTTCATCGTAAGGAACATCAGACCACGCTGTTTTGGACGAATGCCACCTCACAACAAAAAGCTCTTATGCTGCTGAGTTGAATGAAATCGTGCGGATTAGATGTACTGGACTGGACCGTACGCCCGGAGTTGGAATATTTGTAACGATATTTTGGATACAGGGAAATCCATGATGCGTATTCGGCAAACAACACGTCGTATAATACCTTTCGTCGTTCCTGCCCGAGCCGCGCAGGTCGAGGAACGGCCCACGGCGACTGCCGCGATCTCCGACTCACGGTGCACGGCATCGACCAACGCAAGGATTCATTATCATTATGGCGAAGCCATTCTCTAAAACCGTTATTCATAATACAGACGCGAAGCTGTCGAAGCAGGTAAGGCAGCCTTTGAAAACAAACCAAGGAATACACAAGGCCCTCACATGGCGTGTGGTCGATATCGCGGTCGGCGCGGCGGTCGGCGTGATGTCGGGAGTGATGTTTTGGGTGTTCGACGGCCTGTCGTATGGTCTTTTTCCGTTGATGACTTTGATTCTTCCTGGTTCAGCGGCGCTACTTCATGCTTTGTTCTACTTCCCCGCCACGCTGGGCTCTCTGATCGTGCGCAAGCCGGGAGCTTCGGCCTACGTGCTTTTGGTCGCATCGTTCGTCGAGGTGGTACTCGGCACGAAATACAGTGTGAGCCTGGTGGTAATCGCATTGCTGCAGGCGGCAGCCGCAGAAGCGGTATTCGCGCTGTTCCGCTACCGTCGTTGGACGCTCGGCGTCACCATTCTGTCTGCTTTGGCGATTGGAATCGTCTACAACTTCTACCTGCTGTTCTTCTACTATCAGGCATTCACGTTCTTCAGCCCGCGAGGCATCATCGGCACTATTTGCGAGCTGCTTAGCGCGGTGGCATTCGCCGGTTTCGGTTCCTGGGGAATGTATTGCGCTTTACGTAAGTCAGGTGTTCTGTCACGATTCGCTTCCTCGCATAAGGAACATAACGAAGAAAACGCCTGAAAGTACGTTTGACAGCATGCCTCGACCATTTTAATTTTTTTAATCAAATCTCATCAGTTTTACTGATTAAAAGGACGCAACGCCGGCTGCGACGTTGCGTCCTTTTATGCCATCGCACATAGTGCGATTACTGCGGAATCTTCGAACTCGAAATTCCCGGAATCAATCGGCGGTGATCAGCTCGCTCGAATCCATGTCGAAGTCGGACATGGCAAACGAGCGGATCGCCGGATCCTCATACGTGTTCATGTAATACGTGTTAGTCTTTCCGGAATAACCGCTGGTGAACAGCGTGCGCTCGAACTGGCCGTTGCCCATCTTGGACATGCCTTCAACCATCTGTACGGAGGCCAGCGTGTGGAACAGACGAGACACATTGGCGGACTCGTTGTCCTGCTGTGGATAGTGCGTGTTGGTGTAGGCGACGCGTACGAAACGCGACGGCGAACTCACGTCACCGGGAATGCCGTGCATGCTCACGCCGGCACCCCATGCGCTCAGTTCCGCCTTGCCCCAAGTGGTCGGCTCCGCCATTTCGTTGCTCACGCACATGTAGTTGCGCAGGTTTTCCATATGGAAGTCGAAGGTCGGTTGATTGGTGAGCACATCCACATCGTCATGATGAACATGCATGCCATCAGCCATCTGCTCGATGACGATGCTACGGGTGCCATCGCCAATGAACCAGTGCAGCAAGGACTCCTGCTGGCCGGGCACGACCTGCGAAACGAGCGTCACGTCCTTCAACGCCTCTTCGACTTCGTCGACACTGTCGAAATTGCGTGCCACCCACAGCGGGAATTCGAAAGTGGCGACGTTTTCGGTTCCCTCGACCGGTTCGTGCGCGAAGGAGGCGTATCCGGGGAAGTTCAATCCGGCGATGGCCAAGCCGTGCTCGTTGGCGCAATCGAAATACATGGGACGATCGGCCATAACCACGCCCACGCCGATCACCGCATTCGGCTCGCTCTTGCCTTTGGCCCCATACGCATAGTCATACCGGTAGCCTCGCGGAGTGACCAGAATGGTCTCGCCGTAGGAGAAGCTCCAGTCGAGATTACGGCCGAAATATGTGTTTCCCTCATCGTCGGAGAAACGAACACCAGTGCACATATGGACTCCCTTCCATGATTTGCCGTGTTTTTCTTGCTTGCGTGTTCATGGTAAACGCCGTTTGCTGGGAAAATCTTAAGTTTTGCCCGTGGAAGAACCTAGTCTGGATATCTACGCATTCTACGACGACCGTGATCCGCTGGATCCTCGCAACCGGTAGCAGAGTCTCCGTCAAACGCACAAATTCGAGGTCTCCTGCATGCGTGTTAGAGAATAGCCCGCCTCCCGAGTCCCCAAACACCCACCCGCTGGAACAATCCGTACGCCAACTGCCTTCTTGGCGGGAAGGTTCCCCCAGTGGGTGGAAGATTCAGGACGTTACAAGCCGGCCAATGCCAGAAACTTTTTGTCGGACTGGATGCCTTGGGTGAGGAATTTGCCGTCCCTAAACAACGCATACGTGGTGACCGGCGCGGGCGTACGTTGGGCGGTCTCTTTATCGGTGATATGAATCGTTTTGAATGGAATATTGTGCTCTTCCGCCGTTTGCCGCACCCGCGGAACCCAATAGCATGTAAACGGGCATTGATCGGTGTAGTAGAGCACGAACCCGTCTTCGTCCACCGCGGGATGCTTGGCGCATTCCTTGAATTTCGGCAGCTCCGCATTCTCTTCAAAAGGCAGGGCCATGAGATTGATGCCGCAATCAGATATGTCGGTCACTTCGAAACCCTTGTAGGACAGAAACTTCGGATCGGCAAGGAACTCTCGTTTGCGACCCTCGGCTGAGAGAATGCAAATGCCTTTGCGCCCCTGCTCTTTGGCGTCTCGGATGCATTCGCTCAGCAGATTACCGGAATGTCCATGACCTTTCAAAGAACCGGCCACCCATAGACAGTTGATATAGATCCACCCGTCCGCATCGATCGGCACCCATGCGTTTTCCGCCGGAATATATTCGATGAAGCATTTGCCTCGTTCCTCGCTACGATAGAAGACGAGACCTTCGTTGAAACGCTGCTTGAGCCACTCTTTTTTCGCAAGGCTTTGCTTGCCGGACATGGCACAGCAGATATGTTCCTTGTCGATGTTCTCTTCAGTGATGTGGATGTAGCTCATTTTTCCTGCACCTCTGAGTCGGGGATGCTGTATGGGCATCTTCGTTGATTCCTCGAATATGACAAAAGCCCTTGATTTCCAAGGGCTTTCAAATGGCTCCTGCGACTGGGCTTGAACCAGTGACCGTCCGATTAACAGTCGGATGCTCTGCCAACTGAGCTACGCAGGAATGCGCTGTGCACAAGACAGAGATATTACACCAAAACTTGTGGATTTCAAATCTTCAGCGTGTCACATGTGTGTTTCGACTTGCAAAACGTTTCCATACGATGCTTTCGGCCTAATCTTACATGGAGATCTTCGTCAACGGCATGGCCGAATCGATGGCGAAATCCGGGTTTGACGGAGCCACTCCCGCTTCGACCAGGTTGACGCCCAGCATGGCCACCATGGCACCGTTGTCGGTGCACAGTTTGAGCTGCGGCACACGCACCTCTACCCCATGCTCGGCCCCGACTTCCAACAGCTTGGCACGAAGCTGCGAATTCGCGGAGAAGCCACCTCCTACAATCAACGTCTTCGAATCGTACTGCTCGCAGCCGCGCATCGCCTTCTTGGCGAGTACGGTCGCCACGGAATCCGCCAGCGACGCGCACACGTCATCGACGGGAATCTCATTGCCTTGCGCCTGCTGTTCCTCGATCCAACGCGCGACGGCCGTTTTCACGCCGGAAAAGCTGAAATCGTACGGATGCTGCTGGCCCGCTTTGCCTTGGGTGAGTCCCTGCGGCACTTTGATGGCATGCGGGTCGCCCAACTGCGCATGACGGTCGATATGCGGTCCGCCCGGATAGGGGAAACCGAGCAGGCGAGCGACCTTGTCGAAGCATTCGCCGGCCGCATCATCAAGCGTGGTGCCGACCACGTCGATATGACGTGCGACATCCTCAACATGCAGCAAGGACGTGTGTCCGCCGGACACGATCAAGGCGAGCGTGTCTTCGGGGAACGGGCCGAACTGCAACTGCGTGACCGCAATATGCCCGATCACATGGTTGATGCCGTAAATCGGCTTATTCGCCGCCCAGGCAAGCGATTTCGCGCCGGACACGCCAACGGCGAGGCAGCCAGCAAGTCCAGGACCCGCGGACACGGCGATCGCGTCGACGTCAGACACCGTCATGTTCGCATCGGCCAACGCCTTGGAAACGCATGGCACGAACGCTTCGGCGTGGGCGCGTGACGCAATTTCTGGAATCACACCCCCGTAACGCGCGTGCTCATCCATGGAGGATGCGACGACGTTGGAAATCAGGGTGCGCCCCTGCACTACCGAGGCCGCGGTCTCGTCGCAGGTGGATTCGATGCCGAGTACGATTGGTTCGCTCATTGCTGCTCCGTTTGCTGCTTTGCTTGCTGTTCCGTTTGGTTGTTCTGTTTTATTGTTCCGCTGCTGCGAAGCCGACGATCCTCGGCTCAAGATCAAGGCTCATGGTGTATGCGTCGATGCCTTCGGGCTGGTAGTAGCGTTTGCGCAAGCCCATTCTGGCAAAACCGAACCGTTCATACAATGCCAAGGCCGGAATATTGTCGACGCGCACTTCAAGCAACATGCGTTGCGCCCCCTGCTCGCGTGCCCGCGCAATCAACGCTTCCATCAATGAAGCCGCGATTCCCCGCCGCTGGAACTGCCTACCGACGCCGATCGTCATGATTTCCGCATCATCACCGTCATACCAGAAACCGGCATAGCCGCGCACGACAGGCTGTTTTGCAGCGGAACCATCTGCGGCAATGCAATTCACAATCCCGCAACCATCAATATCGAACAGATACGTGCGCGCCGGCGCATGGAATTCCTGGCGAATCGACCGCTCGCTCCACGCTCCCTTGCCGAACAGATCCGCTTCCAACGCGGCCATCTGCGGCACAACGGTCTCCTCGTCGATGTTCGTATGGTCAACGATCATGCCCGTACCGTCACTCCGTACGTTCCGCGCCGGCATGGTTGAGCACATGCTTCAACGGGTTCGGCACCGACACGTCCGGCCTGCGCAAATACAACGGTTCGACCGGCTCCGGATTCACCAAAGACTGTTGCGAAGTGGCGAAGGCCGCGAATCGTTCCAATCCGGACGCGCCCTCGTCGAGCAGCGCCTGATCGCGCACTTCGCCGCCTTCGGGAAGGCTTGCCCACGATTGCGCGTATTTCGCCGCTCCATGGCCGACGACGTCGACCACATATTCCACGTTCGGATCGGCCTGGCGAAGCCGTTCCAGTACCTCGTTGACACGGTTCGCAATCGATTCGGGATAGTCGATATCCATGTCGATCAGGGTTTCCACACAGCCGTTTTCAACGTTTGCGTCATGGTCTTCGCCTGCGCTGCCACCGGCCTCATAGCCGCTGCCATCCAACAATGTGAAATACAGCTGCTTGCGTCGCGCATCGTTCACGGCGAGCGTCAGATGATGGCGGCCGTCATGCTCCGCGTTGCGCACAAGCACCTGCGGGGAAAGCACATTCTGCCCGATAAGCTGTGCACCGGTGGCGAAGGCGAGCGCTTTGGCTGCAACGATTCCTGCGCGTAGTCCGGTGAAGGGTGCAGGTCCGATGCCTACGATGATGCGGTCGATGTTTTCCGGTTTGAGGCCGGCTTGTTCCACGGTTGTGGCGATGTTCACCTGTAGTTTTTCGACGTGGGTGCGTGAGTCGGTTTCGACGATGGGGTCGTGTCCGACCATGCCGACGGTTGAGCCGTATGAGGTGTCGATCACCAGTGTCTGCATTTTGTGGAAACTCCTTATGCCAAGCTGGGAACTACTGTACAACCGATGCTGGAATCGTGCTTGCTGCTGGTGTTTTAGCGGTTGTTGCGTGTGATGTCGAAGGTTTGCCAGGATGCGCCGACGGGAATGAAGGTTACGGTGCGGGTGCCGTTGCTGGTGAGTTCGTTGTCAGCTCTGCTTGTTTCGTCTGTGCTAACGGTGTTGAGTGGCCGGTCGATGTGGATTTCGAGGCGTTCCGGTGCGAGCGCGGCTGCCATCTGTTCTCCCCATTCCATGAGGATGATGGTGTTGTCGCTGGGGTCTTCGAGTTCTTCGTCGAGTCCGAGGGATTCGAGTTCATCGAGTAGTCGTTCGATGGCATTTTGGCCTGGGGCGTAGGCGTTGCCGCCGAGTCGGTAGGCGTCGACGTGTATGAGGTGGGCGGAGTTACCGCTGGGGAATTGGCCTTTGAGTTCGCGTGCGATGGTGAAGGTTGGCGAGACGATGGGTTCACTGATGTTGAGTCCTGCGCCGAAGCCTTGTGCGAAGGTGGTTTTTCCTGCGCCGAGTGGCCCTGAGAGGAGTATAACGTCTCCGCCGTGGGTGAGGTGTGCGACTTGTTTGCCGAGTTCGCGCATGGCTTCGCCGGTTGTCGCTTCGACGGTGACGGTTTTGGCAGTGCCTTCGCTGGTGTTTTCGTTGGCGTCAGTAATGGTTGCCTCGCTCATGTTAGTTGGTTCGTCCTTTGCTGCTGATCAGTTCGATGGATCGTTCCAGCGCGTAGACAGGGTCCGATCCGTTGGTTTTGCTTTGTTCGTCGGCCCATGCGAGCATTTGGATGCATCGTCTCATGCCGTCGGAGGTCCATCCGGAGAGCTGTCTGGTGGCGTTTTTCAGCACCCATGAATTGGTTTTCGCTTCCGCTTCGCTGATGGTGCCGGAGCGTACGGCTGAGGCTTTGGCCATGGTGCGTAGTTTCATGGCGAGCGCTCCGATGAGTGCGATTGGCGCGGTGCCTTGTTCTATTGAGGCGCGCATGGCGATGATGGCGTCGGCGGCACGTCCGGAGAGTGCGAGGTCGGCGACACGGAAGCCGTCTACTTGGGGATTTGCTGTGAGGTATTGGTTGACGCGTTCCAATGTTATGGGATTGTCGTCGAAGTCGAAGCAGAGTTGTCCTGCCATGGCTGCGAGTTCGCCGGTTTTGTCGCCGAGTACGGCCACGAGTTGTTGTGCGGCCATGGGTTCGATGCGTCGGTTGCGTCGTTCGAAGCATTGTATGGTGAAGTTGAGTTTCGCTTCGGCTTTTTTGAGGTCGGCTACGGTTTCTTTGACGGCTCCGGCTTTGGTGAGTTGGTCGATGAGTCGTTTGCCTTTGATGCCGCCTTCGTGTTGGCAGATGACGATGCTGGCTTCGGCTGGATTGTTGACGGCTTGCTTGCAGTAGGCGACCATGGTTTCGCCGAGTTTGTCGTCGGCGTTTTGCAGGTTGGATACGATGACGATTGATCGTTCGGAGAGCAGTGATGGGCTTACCGCTTCGTCGAAGGCGTAATGATCGGCGTTGGTTGCGTCGAGTTCGATGGTTTCCGCGTCGGGGTGTTTGCGTTGCGCTTGGTGGCGCAGGTCGCGTACGGTCTGCTCGTTGAGGTACGGGTCGCCTCCGTAGATGAGGTGGAAGGGCGTTGTTGCGGATGGTTTCGGCATAGTATTCAATCTCGCTGTATCGGTGGACAAGATTCATTCGTTCCATTTCATGGTTTTGAGCGCGTTGTGGGTTCGTTCGCCCCATGCTTTCGCCCGTTCGATCGGATTGTGTATGAGGCGTCGGCCCGGCAGGTTTGGTTCCGTTGTGGTGATGCGGGCGAAGAGTGTTCCGGCGAATCGTGCGGTCGTGTATCCGATGATTTCGACGAGGATGATCAGTAGCGCGCCGCCTGCGTCTCCGGTCCATGGAATGGTGGCGTGGTCTCCTGATCCGAGGTTGAGGGCCATGAATTCCATGATGGCGGTGCCCCATGAGGCGAGGCTGGCGAATATGAACCCGAGGCTTGGCAGTATCCATGAGATGGCGAGACTGGCGAGTCCGGCAAGTGTGGAGAATCCCACGAAGGGTGCGACGACCAGATTGGCTGGAATGGAGTAGACCGGCAGTTCTGGTTCGATAAGCACTTGGATCGGCAGGGTGAAGAGTTGCGCGGCGATGGTCATGGCCATGGTTTGCGCGATGAATGCCGGCATGATCGGTGTGAGCCATGCGCCTAACGGTCCTGCGAACAGTACGATGCCAAGTACGGCGGCGCATGACAATGCGAATCCGAAACTGCGTGACATGTGCGGATTGACCATGAGCATGCCCAACGTGGTCCAGCTGAGGGTTGACAGGGCTTGCGTTCTTCGGCCGAGGAACAGGAAGCCCGCTCCCGCCAAACCCATGAGCAGGGCGCGCGACACCGAATCGGATGGGAACACGCACATCGCCAGCATGATGTACGACGCGCCGATGGCGATGGCCGTGACGCGTTTGGGCAGCAGCAGGAACGAGCAGACGGCGCGCACCAGGGTGGCGACGACCGCAAGATGCCCGCCGCTGACCGCCATCAGATGCAGTATGCCCGAACGTTGGAAGGCGTTTTCAAGCAGATTGGCGTATGTGGAGTCAATACCCGTGCCCGTCTTGCCATTGCCACTGTCTGGAGGAACGTAATCCTGCCCGAGAATACCTAAGGTCAGGCCGGGAACGAGCACTTTCCCTTGGTCGGAAAGCCGTGACGTCTGTTCGAAGAACGCCTGCTGCATCATGCCGATCGTGCGCAATGCGAAGTTCGGTCCCCGTATGCGTTCCACGGAGGCGATGTCCGTCAGCCATAGCGGCATGGCACCGTATTGCGATATGGCGAGCGTGCCCCGCATCCGGTATTCGCCGCCTTGTTTGAGCGTGCCGCAGTCCGGCCGGTCCGCATAGACGCGCACCCGCATCATGCTTGGCTGCGTGACCTGGCTTGCCGTGATCGTTGAGATCGTCGCATCAATCTGGCAATCGTTTGCACGTCTGTTCGAATTCACTGCGGGAGATGTCGTACGTACCAGCGTGACAACGTCGCGTTCGCCGTTTCTGGCCGCGTACGAGGCCGCATCCCTCCATTGCAATACGTCGTAGGTCAACGCGGAAGACGCGCATGCCATCGCCGCGACCACGCATACGATAATGCTGAAATGCCATGCCGCGACCGCCCGCCGCACGCCAACCGGCACTCGCAGCATAGGCGATCGCAGGAACGGCAATCCCAATAATCCCAATAATGCCAGCAACGGTACCGCCAATGCCACAACGAGCGGCAGCATGCCGAACCGACCATCCCGTTCGACGCAATAGTCGAATCCCATATGCGTGTCCAAGCTCGCCGCCCACCCGCATAGGGCGGCCGGCAGCAGACGCCAATCCCTGCTTCCCTGCTCCCCATCCCGCCATTCGAACGTGTTTCCTCTCATCGTGCGCACACTTGGTCTCGGAATTTCGCCAGCGTTTTCTCGCCGATGCCTTTGACTTCCAACAGTTGGTCGACATTGTCGAAACGGCCGATCTGATTGCGATAGTCGATGATGCGTTGCGCGGTCACGGGGCCGACGCCTTTCAAGGTCTGCAGTTCGTCGGATCCTGCGGTGTTGATGTTCAGCAGACCGTCAGCCGGATCGGCGGGCTCCGCTGGTCCGGATGTTGGTTCGCTCTGGCTGTCTGGTTCCGTGGATGGCTGCTGGCTTGGTGTTGTTTGCGTGGACGCCGTCTTGTCTTTCTCGGTTCCGTTCGCCTTCGATTGTTCGGATTGGGTGATCTGCGATTGTTGGAGCGCACTGTAGTGGACGGCCTGTTGGATGAGCATGGTCAGGCTTGCGCAGAGCGCGCACGACAGGGTGAGTATGGCGATGACCGCGTGGATTGGTTGGAAGACGAGTCGTGGATGGTCGCGTTTGGGCCGGTCCTGTTCAGTCGGTTTGTCGGAAGGCTTGACGCCGGCCAGATTCCGCAATGTGGGTTTTGCGGGTTCAGGCGATTGTTCAGTTGTCGCGATTGCAGTGGACGTTTCAGCCGCTGCGGAAACCTCGGATATTGAGGTTGTTTCGGATATCGCGGGAACAGCATGTTCGTTGCGAACGTTCTGCCCGCGCGCGTTCTTTCCACGTGTTTCGGGCATGCCAAGTCCGCGCAGCCGTTGCGCGGACTGCGATGCGGTTTCGGCTTGCCTGTTGCGCCTGCCCGGCGGGGTAACGATAATGCCCATGCATCCAAAGTGGAGGATGCATGGGCATGTTGTCCAGTCGAAACGGCCCCTGTGGTCGAAGGATGGGAGTTATCCACATGTTCGGCGTGTCGCCTTATGCGGAAACGGTTCCCACCCTGTTGGAAGCCTCGTCAAAGGTCTCGCCAGAAGCCGTTGGATCCGTTTTTCGAAATATCATTCCGCAGGAACGATGGACACGATCTTCGGAGCCTTGACGATGACCTTGCGCGGTTCCTTGCCGCCCAGACGATCGGCGACGGCTTCCAACGCCATCTTCTCAAGTTCCTTAGGATCGATGTCGGGCGAGACCTCGAGCTTGGCGCGCACCTTGCCCTTGATCTGCACGACCGCGGTGACGGCGTCCTGGCCGACATAGCGTTCGTCGGCCTTCGGCCATTCGGCGTGGGCCAACGATTCGCCGTGTCCGAGCTTGTTCCACAGTTCCTCGCAGATGTGCGGAGCGATCGGGGAAAGCATCAGAATCAACGGTTCGACGGCCGCGCGCGGCACTTCGTTGAGGCTGGTCAGATGGTTGTTGAGCACGATGAGCTTGGCGATGGCCGTGTTAGGACGCATCGCTTCCATTTCCACGGTCACGTCGGCGATCGTGTTGTTCAGCAGCTTCAGCGTCTTCGTGTCGAGCTTACCATCGGTGACGCGCACTTCGCCGGTGTTCTCGTCGACGACGTTGCGCCACAGGCGCTGCAGGAAACGCATGGATCCGACCACGTTGCGCGTGTTCCACGGACGGGATTCGGCCAGCGGGCCCATGCCCATCTCATACAGGCGGAAGGTGTCCGCGCCGTAGTTCGCATACATGTCGTCCGGCGTGATGATGTTCTTCAGGCTCTTGCCCATCTTGCCAAACTCGCGGTTGGCGTGCTCTCCGTTCCAGGTGAAGGTCGGCTCTCCGTTGGCGTCGGCCGGGCCTTCCACCACTTCGGCGGCCGGCACGTACTGGCCACGGTCGTCGGTGTAGGCGTATGCCTGGATCATGCCCTGGTTGAACAGCTTGTGGAACGGTTCCGCGGAATCCACGAAGCCGAGGTCGAAGAGCACCTTGTGCCAGAAGCGGGAGTACAGCAAGTGCAGCACGGCGTGCTCCACGCCACCGATGTACAGGTCCACGCCGCCGGACTTGCCAGTGGTCTCGTTGTGGTTCGGGCCCATCCAGTAGTCGAACTCGCTCTTCTCCACCATGTGTTCGGTGTCGGTCGGGTCGAGGTAGCGCATGTAGTACCAGCAGGATCCGGCCCAGTTCGGCATGGTGTTGGTGTCGCGGTAGTAGGTCTTCTTGCCGTCGCCCAAGTCGAGTTCGACCTTCACCCAATCCTCGTTGCGGCTCAGCGGCGCTTCAGGATTGGATTCGGCGTCTTCCGGATCGAAAGTCTTCGGGCTGTAGTCCGGCACGTCCGGCAGGTTGATCGGCAGCTGGTCGTCCGGCAACAGATGCGGGGTGCCATCTTCGCCGTAGACGATCGGGAACGGCTCGCCCCAGTAACGCTGGCGGCTGAACAGCCAGTCGCGCAGACGGTAGCTGACCGTGCCCTTGCCGACACCAGCCTCTTCCAGCCATGCGTTCACCTTGTCGATGGCTTCGTCCACGCGCAGTCCATTGAGGCTCAACGCGTCGCCCTTGGCACGGGTGGCGTCCACAGCGGAGTTGATGACGATGCCGTCGTGGGAGACGAACGGAGCCTTGCCCTCATAGTTGGCCAGATCGTCGCCGGATTCCGGCAGCGGCTGCACGGTGTAGGTGACCGGCAGACCGAACTTGACCGCGAAATCGTAATCACGCTGGTCGCCACCCGGCACGGCCATGATGGCGCCGGTGCCGTAATCCATAAGCACATAGTCTGCGGTGAACAGCGGCAGCTTGGCTCCGGTGATCGGGTTGATGGCGTACAGGCCGGTGAACAGGCCGGTCTTCTCGCCCG